>WNGA01010167.1_pt1 | contig 40402 bp, 36 predicted proteins | sample 5400061 | NCBI WGS metagenome assembly WNGA01 (sample SAMN13153366, study PRJNA577476) | soil metagenome | isolation source: 100 cm soil or saprolite under grassland replicate 2 | place: USA:California | collected 2016-06-15 | reverse complement strand
CAGAACCCGGCGCATCCAGCGGCGGTAGAAGCCCAGCCCGAACGTCGGCGTGAACAGCTCCTTCTCGACCCACCGGCGCGCGGCGGACTTCGGCCGGTCCCGTGCCACTCGCTTCACTCCTTGCGCGGCCAGCAGCACGACCAGCCCGAAGATCACCACCGAAGCCAGTGTGATGACCGCCAAGGTGCCTAGCCACGCGTCTAACATTCCGCCCGCGAACCGGCGACTTGTTGCGCTCACGATTTCGTTCAGCTTGAAGATGCCGACCCATCCCGATTGGATCCAATCCTCTGGCACTCGCGGGCGCCAACCGAGCCATGCGCCTCCGGCTCTGAACGCGTGAATCAGCCCTGCCCCATGCACATAGACCAGCACCACGAACGAGCACAGTCCGCCAATCACCGCCCAGACCAGTGAGCGCGTCATGGAGCGGTTGAATGACGAGGCAAGCAGCCCCGCGGCCAGCGCCCAGCAAAGCGCGCTGACATCGATCAACACCGCCGCCAGCGCCTCGCGCCAGCCCACTCCGCCCATCAGGAACGGCACGGCCAAAACCGGCACCGCGGCCAGCAGCACGGTCGCCGCGCGCAATCCATGCGCCAGCCCCTTGGCCAGCACCACCTCGAACGGCCAGAGCGGCGTCAGGAGCAGCAATCCCAATGTCCCCTCCCGCCGCTCGCGGCTAATCGAGTCGGCCGTCATCAGCAGCGCGACAATCCAGATCGCAACGAACAGTGTTCTGTGCATCATCTGGAAAAGCTCCGCGCCCTGCGCCTGCATGGTGCCAGCGTCGTGATTCAGAAAGTACATCAACCCTGCGCCCAACAATGACACGCCGCCCGCCACGCGCAGCCAGTAGGTGAAGGCGCTGCGCGACTCCGCGCGTAATTCGCGCTCGAGGACGGGCAGCAGGGTCATGCGAATTTCGGTCCTTCCGATTGGACAGCGCGAATGCCCGGCCGTGCCGCGCCGGCCGCTGCGGGCGCGTCGCCGGAGGCCAGCCGCCGCATTTGGCCGGTCAACGCGCGCTTGGCCCGGACCGCCAGCACGCGCGACAGGACCGCCGACAGCGCCGCCCAAACAAGGAACATGCCGGCGATGGAATCCCCGTTGATTCCACCGGCAAATCCGAGCGTGATAAAGATGAAAACCCCGCCCCAAGGCAACAGCATCACACGCCCCAGTGTCGACATCACCGTGCGATGGTGCCGCCGGCCGTCCAGCGCCGTCCGCATGCCCACCCAACCCAGCGCATTGAAATCGGCAACCAGGAGCATGACCCAGACCAACAGGGCGTTCATGGTCATCAGCAGAAGCAGTAACCCGCCAAACTGTTTGCGCAGCGCCGCCCATAAGCCGTCCAGGATGGTCCACGGCTCCAGCGGCGTAATCAGCAGCAGCTCCAGCGCGCCGCTCCGGCGCTCCTCGCATAACCGCCGGCTGGCCTGCATCGCGATCATCCCTTTCACGATCAGGTGCAGGCCGAACGTGATGAGAATGCAGGTCACGAAACATTCCTCCTGAATTCGCGGGCGCCCGGAAAAGGCCCCGAGGTAAAACCCCAGCCAGACGAGCGTTATCAGCAGGAAAATCCAACGGGCCAGCCGCTTCGGAAAGCGCTCCCGGATCGCCAGCGATCGGTAGGGGTTCATTGCTCCCACTGCGTTGGTCCATCGGCGCAATGCGCTGTCCCGGACGGCGGCGTGTGATTGCTTTGCCGTCACGACCTGTCGTTGCTGCCACGAGCGGGGCAACGCCCAACATGCCCACGCGAGCATGCCGCCCGTGAGCGCCGTCAGCGACGCCATGGAGATCCAGTAGTACATCGCGACTTTCGGAAACCCAAAGCGTCCGGGCCGCGAAAGCAGGAACGCGCCAATCGGGCTGGGCACGAGCAGCGCCTCCATTCTCCTGATTCGCAATAGCTCCTCGCACGTAAAATATACGAGCGAGATGCCGCCCGTCAGCGCGGCCATCACCGCAAAACTTACGAGCATTGCATTGCGCGTCTCTTCGCACAGCGCCGACGCCAGCATCCCGGCGGCCAGGGACAGCGCGAGCGTCACTCCGAGCACCAGCGCCATGCGGACGAACTCGCGCAGCGTTGTTCCGCCCATGAGCAGCGGCAGCCCGAGCATCGGCACGATGGCCAGCAGGCCGTACGCGGCCGTGACCGAGTTGGCGACGAGCTTGCCGAGCACGACGTCGAAGCCCCGAAGGTCGGTGAGGAACAGCAGGCCCAGTGTCCCGTCGCGCCGCTCCGAGCAGAGGCAATCCGCCGTGAGAAAAACTCCGGCCAGCAGGCTGAACGTGAAACCGAGCACGCTCGTGCTCATGAAGAGCATTTGGCCCAGTTGCGGCGTGCTCAGCTTGCGCTGCGCGCCGAGGAGGAGCAGGAAGCCGATTGCAATCACCGTGAGCGCGGCAAAAAAAGCGCGTCCAATGCGTCGCCTTGCGGCGCGCGGCCACGCGGAGTTCGCGTTCGACGACGGGGAGGAATGTCATGCGCGCACCGGCGGCGGGTCAGGCAGTTGAGGCGGGACTGGCATGACCGGGGGCGGCACAGGCGCATTCAACCTGAACACCGCCAGTCCCGCGGCGCGCGCGACCGTCTCACGAAAGCTCCCCATCAACTTGCGCCAGGCGACCGTGACGAACACCAGATCAACGACGACTGTGAGCACGCCAGTGACGAGCGTCGGTATCCATAATCGAAGCCCCATTCCGTTCGAGCCCATGAAAGCCACACTCATATAGAGCGCTCCCTGAACGAACATCAGCACGATCCACGGCAGCACGTAGACGAACAACAGCGTCTTGAGCACCGCCAGGTTTGGCTTGCGCGTGATGACTCCCATCCACATGCCGAACCACGCCACCGCCAGCGAACCCGTGATGAAGCCCGCCAGCGACGCGCCGAGCGAAACCCATTGCAGCAGGACCAAATCATTGGAGATTTGCGCTCCAGATCCGGCACTCACGTTCAGCTTCGAGTACATCATTATTTGCCCCACACCCACCGCCATTTTGCCACAGAACACAATCACCGCCGGCCAGACGAACATCCTGGCCAGCGCCCAGACCTGCCCGCGCACGATGTCCCGCGCCGGCAACGGCGTCGCCAATGCCAGTTCCAGCATGCCTGTGCGCGTCGCGTCCACGAAGAACCGGCTGGACTGCGACGCCAGCCAGATGGCGAACATCAGGGAAATGAGAACGACCGCCCCGTAGCCCAAGGTTAACGCCAGTTGCGGTTCGCGTTCGAAGTAAACAATCGTTCCGTAAAGCGCCCCTACGACCACGAACACGCCCGGCGCTGCCCAAGCCACCCACGCGCTTCGCAACGCCAGCCAACGCACTGGATTTCCCTGGAACAACCGCCGCCTGCGCTTTGCCCTTTTGTCCGCCGAGGCAAAGACCCAGCGCCTTTGGGCACGCGCATGGCCGCGAACCAATTTCTCCTGCCAGGCGCGCGGCGCGATGAGGCAGGCCGCCGCCAGCGCCAGCCACCCGATCCCGTGCGTCACCCCCATCGCCGGCCAGAACGTGCTGTAGCGCGTCCCGCTCAATTCGAGCATCGCATGCGTTGGGGTGGCCAGCGAGAAACGCGGGACGAACTGGGCCTGGTTCCAGCCTGCAATCCACCAGTCGAAAATCGGGAACAATCCGAACACCAACAGGCAGAGCAACAGCGTGCCGCTCATCGCCCGTTGCGCGTCGCGCGCCAGCGACGACACGAACATCCCCAGCGCCAGCGAAAAGAACAGCGTGTTCGCCAGCACCAGCGCCAGCCGCCAAAGCTCGAATCCCGTCACGCCGCCCATCAACAACGCCAGCCCGATGACCGGCAACGCCGCGACCAGCCCGTAAGCGCCCCGCAGCGAACAGGCGACCAGCTTGCCCAGCACCACGTCGAACCCGCGCAGGTCCGTCAGAAACAACAGTCCGAGCGTCCCCTCGCGCTTCTCTTCGCTCAAAGTGTCCGAGGCCAGAAACACCCCCGCGCACGCGGCGACGACGAATCCCATCCAACTCAGAATCCCGAATACAATCGGCCCGACCTGCGCGCCGAATCCGCCCCGCGACATGGCCACCAACGCCAGAATTCCTCCGATAATCATCAGGCCCACGCCCGCCGCGACGACGCGGCTCCAGTACGTGACCCACTTGCGCGCCGCCACCCGCAACTCCCGTTCGACTATGGGCAGCACGGTCATACGGCGTGAGCCGCGCGGAGCGGCCGGTCGATCGTCGGTTCAAATCTCCATCGTCGGTCTGTCTCCGCTCCCATCGCGTGCGTTCGCATCTCGCGCAGAATAAGACAACGGCTTCGGTTCGCAAGGAAGGGCTTTGAGCTTTGGATTTCACTTCCTATCCTCGCGGCGTGCATCTGGCGCATCTGCGGCTTCGTGATTTCCGCAATTACACGCGGCTGGACGCGGATTTCGCGCCGGGCTTCCACCTTCTGCTTGGCGATAACGCCCAAGGCAAGACCAACCTGGTCGAAGCGATTTATCTCATGGCCACGCTCCGCTCGTTCCGCGGCGTGGGCAGCGCGCAGATGGTCCGGCACGGGCAGGCGGGTTACTTCGTCGGCGGCCGCGTGGTAGGGCAGGGGGAACATGAGATCAAACTTTATTGGTCGGCCCGCGAGCGCAACCTGAGCCTGGACGGCCAGCCGGTGCGGCGGCTTGCGGACTACCTCGGGGTCTTGCGGGCCGTGGTGTTTTGCACGGAAGACCTCCATCTGGTGAAGGGCACGGGACGCAGCCGGCGGAGGTACTTAGACCTGCTGCTGTCGCAAACGCACTCGGCCTACCTGCCGTTGCTTCAGCGTTACGTGCAGGCGTTGCGTTCACGCAACGCGCTGCTCAAGCAACGCGTGATTGATCCTGTGCTGCTGGACAGTTTCTCACGGGAGCTCGTGTCGCTCGGCTCGGAGATTACGAGGCTGCGCCACGATTTGGTGCCGCGCGTCTCGCCGCTGGCGCGCCTGGCCTACCGGCGCATCGCCAGCGACGCGGAGGAACTGCGCTTGGAATATCAGCCAGGGGTCAAACAGGACTTCGCGGTGGAGCTGGCGCAGTCCGCGGCGCGGGAGCGGGCGCAGCGTCTGACGCTGGTGGGGCCGCATCGCGACGAGTTGTCGCTGTTGTTGAACGAGCAGCCGGTGGCGCAGTTCGGCAGCGAAGGCCAGAAGCGCACACTGGCCATCGCCCTCAAGATGGCGCAGGCGGAGTATCTTTGCGGCTTGCACGGTGCGCCGCCGGTGTTGTTGATCGACGACGTGATGGGCGAACTGGATTTGAAGCGCCGGACCGGCCTGCTGCCGCTGCTCGAGCATTCGCACCAGGCGCGCGGACAGGTGTTCATGACGTGCACGGAGGAAAACTGGCCGCGGGAGTTGGGGCGGGAGTTGGTGAGATGGACGGTGCGCGACGGGAAGCTGCAGCGCGTGGAAGAGAATTCAAAATGAAAAATTCAAAATGAAAAATTCAGCACCTTGCGCCCGATTGGCTGGGCTATTGTTCGCATTCACTGGCTTCCTCGCCGCAGGCGCCGAGCCGAAGCCACTGGTGAACGCGCACGCGCACAATGACTACGAACACGCCCGGCCGTTGCTGGACGCGCTGGACCGCGGCTTTTGCAGCGTCGAGGCGGACGTCTGGCTGGTGGATGGGCAATTGCTTGTCGCGCACGACCGGGGCAAGGTCAGACTGCGGCGGACATTGCAGGCGCTGTATCTCGACCCCCTGCTGGCTCGGGTGAAGCAAAATGGCGGGCGAGTTTACGCCGGAGGGCCTTCGTTGACACTTTTGGTCGACGTGAAATCGGATGCAAAGGACACCTGGCTGGCTCTGCGCGCGGCACTGCGGCCTTACGAGCCGATTCTGACCCGTTTCGGGCGCGACGGGACGGAGACCGGCGCGGTGACCGTCATCATTTCCGGCAACCGCGCGCGGGAATTGATGGCGTCCGACACGAACCGGCTGGCGGCCTACGACGGACGGCTGGCGGATCTCGAATCCGGCGCGCCGCCGCAGTTCGTTCCGCTGGTGAGCGACCAGTGGGGGCAGATTTCGAGCTGGCGCGGCGGCAATGGCAGGCCGCTTCCAGCCGCGGACGAGCGCAAACTGCGCGAGACGGTCTTGAAGGCGCACGCGCAAGGCCGGCGCATCCGCTTTTGGGGCGCGCCCGACACGCCCGAAGTGTGGGCGGCCTTCCGAAAGGCCGGAGTGGATTTGCTGAACGCGGACAATCTTGACGGGTTGCGTGAGTTTTTGCTGAAGCCCTGAATCTCAACTCTTGCCACGCCGTCGAACTCCTGCTTGAAGTAACGACTGTGTTCGCCGGACGCACATCGAAGCGCCTTCCGGGCGCGGGCAGGACCGCCATCGGGGTGCTGTTTTTGGGGTTGTGGCTCGGCGCCGCCGGGTTCTCCTCTTCGGCGTGGCTGCACGAGCGGGTCTGTGCGGATGCCAAGCAGGTTTCTCACGATTGCGCCGTCAGCAAGTTGGCCAATGGTCACTTTGCCGCGCCTCCTGCGCCGCCGCCCGCGCCGGCGCCTCGCACGAACATCCCAAGCGCGGAAGTTCCCCTCCAAACACTTTTCTTGACGCAGATCGATCTCCGACTTTCCCCCGGCCGCGCCCCGCCTTCGCCTTTCTTCATCGGTTAGACATCCCTCCTGGGTCTGCCGGCGCCCGGCAGACGTTGTGCCCCGTTTGTGAATCCCGCGCCGATGCCCGGTGCGTCGGCGCACTTTGAAGAAAGCAAATAATGAAAGCGTTTCGTTTGTTCGGATCGTGTCTCGCCCTTTGCCTGACCGTGAGTGCGGCCCAGGCCCAGAATACCGCGGGCGAAGTGGAACAGATTCGCCGGCAGCTTCAGCAGGCCAACGAGGCCTTCCAGAAGGCCGTCGAGAATTACCGGCAGGTCACCGAGTCGTTGAATCAGCGGCTTGAACAACTGCAGCCGAAGGAAGGCCGGGCCGCGCCTCCCGAACCCGCCAAGCCACCCGCCGCGCCGGGGACCAACAACGTCCTTGCCGCCGCTGCGGCCGGCACAAAGCCCTGGTCCCCGTCCGACCCGGTCCGCATCGGCACGGCGCAGAATTACATCGGGGTGTCGTTCGACACGCTCGTGGCTGCCGGCTACACCACGGCGAAGGACGTCGAGTCGCTCCAACTCGGCGGGCACGACCCGAAGCAGCGCGGCTTCACCGTGCAAAACCTCGAAACCACGTTCGATGGGAAGGTGGATCCCTACTTCCGTGGCCAGGCGAACATTGTCCTGCAAATCGATCCCGAAGGTGAGACGACGATCGAGGCCGAGGAGGCGTACCTCGAAACGATGGCTCTGCCGTGGAACCTCCAGGTCAAGGCCGGGCAATACTTCGCCGAGTTCGGCCGGCTCAATCCGACGCATCCACACACGTGGGACTTCGTCGATCAACCGCTGGTCAACGGCCGGTTCTTCGGCGAGGACGGCCTGCGCAATGCGGGCGCGCGCGTCTCGTGGCTCGTGCCGACGCCGTTTTACTCGGAGCTGTTCCTGGGCATGCAGAATTCGCAGGGCGAAACGGCGACGAGCTTCCGCGATTCGCACGAGGACTCGCTCCGCTTTGGCCGGCCCGCCGTAGAGACGCGCGTGAAGGGTTTCGGCGACATGCTCTACGTGCCGCGCTACGTCGCGTCGTTCAACCTGTCGGATGAACACACCGTCGTGGCCGGCGCGTCCGGCGCATTCGGCCCAAACGCCAGCGGCACGAAGACCGACACGCAGATTTACGGCGTGGACCTGTTCTACAAATGGAAGCCGCGCTGGCACTCGAAGGGTTTTCCATTCCTCTCGTGGCAGACCGAGGCGATGTACCGGCGCTACGAGGCGGGCGCTTTCCCGGGCGATGTGAACAACCCAGCGCTGCCCGCGGAGACGCTGCGCGATTGGGGACTGTATTCGCAACTGAACTGGGGCTTCCGCCGGGGCTGGATCGCGTCGCTGCGCGGCGATTACGTGACCGGCGACAAAGCGGCGTTGAATCCCGACCCCGACCGCGACACGCGCTGGCGCGTCGCACCGGCGCTGACTTACTACCCGAGCGAGTTCTCGAAGCTTCGACTTCAATACAACTACGACGATCGCGATCACATTGGGGTCGATCACTCGGTGTGGCTGCAATTCGAGTACCTCCTCGGCACCCACGCGGCGCACAAGTTCTAATACGTTGAAGGGTTAAACCGTTAAATCGTCAAACCGACACACCCCCATGAACTCAATCCCACTTCTGACTCATCAATTCACAAATCTTTCCGCTTCAACGCTTCAACGCTTCAACGCTTCAACGCTGCTCAGCCGGCGCTGCTGCACGTGGCTGCTGGCTGTCGCTTGTCTCTTTGCGACGACGCTATCCGCGCGAGCCAAACTCAACGTCGTCGCCACGCTGCCCGACTACGGCTCCATCGCCGAGGCCATCGGCGGCGACAAAGTCAAGGTCACCAGCATCGCCCGGGGCACCGAAGACCCGCACTTCGTCGATGCCCGGCCCAGCTTCATCCGCGTGCTCAATCAGGCGGACGTGCTCATCGAAGGCGGCGCGGAACTGGAGATCGGCTGGCTCCCGCCACGACCGGGCCTGTGGACCGCTCGATGGGCGATGTGCATCCACTCGGCAACCCTCACTACGCCTCCGACCCGGCCAATGGGAAGATCATGGCGGCCACCATTGCCGCCGCGTTCAGCAAGCTCGACACGGCAAACGCCGCCTTTTACGAGGCGAACCTGAAAAAGTTTAACGACCGCCTCGATGCCAAGCTCGCCGAATGGACGAAAGCGATGGAACCGTATCGCGGCACGAAGGTGCTCACCTACCACAAGTCGTTCGACTATCTCCTCGACCGATTCGGCCTCGTGCTCGACGGCACCGTCGAGCCGAAGCCTGGCATCGAGCCCTCGCCCACGCACATCAACGCGCTGATCCCGCGCGCGAAGGCCGACGGCGTGAAGTTGGTCATCATCGAGCCGAACCGCCCGCGCAAGACACCGGCCTACGTGGCCGATGCCATCGGGGCAAAGTTGCTGCTCGTCCCCGAGATGGTGGGCGGCCACGAGAAAATTAGAGACTACTTCGACCTGTTTGACTATGATGTCGGGCAAATCGTGGCCGCCCTCAAACAGTGAACGAGCCGGACGACTCCATTCTCACTCTCGACAGCGTGGCGGTCGGATATGATCGCCACGCTGTTTTGTCGGACGTGAGGCTGGCATTCAAGCGCGGCAGCTTCACGGGGTTGCTCGGGGCGAACGGCTCCGGGAAGTCCACGCTCATCAAAACGATTCTCGGCATCATTCCGCCGCTGTCCGGGCGAATGGAGTTCAAGCCCGTCGATCGCCACGAGGCCGTGCTGGGCTACGTGCCGCAGCGGGAGTCGCTCGATCCGGTTTTCCTCCTGTCGAGCTTCGAGGTGGTGCTGATGGGCGTGTGCGGGCGCGTGCGGCCGGGCCGGTTGATCGGCAAGGGCGAGCGGGATTGGGCGAGGAGTTGCCTCGAGCAGACCGGCGCGGCTGAGCTGGGCCGCCTGCAATTCTCCGAACTGTCGGGCGGCCAGAAGCAGCGTGTGCTCATCGCCCGCGCGCTGGCGGCCAGGCCGGAGTTCCTCCTGCTGGACGAGCCGACTTCGGGCATCGACGTGACGGTGAAGCAGTCGATCATGGAATTGCTCCGGCGCATTCATCAGGAGCAACGGCAGACGATTCTCATGGCCAGCCACGATCTGCCGGTGGTGCGGCAGTACGTGCAACACGTCGTCTGGTTGCGCGACGGGAGAATCCTGGAAGGTCCGCCCGCCGAACTGCTCTCCCGCGACAAGATGGAGGCCGTCCTCGATTTGGAGATGCGCTGACATGCAGACTCTGGTGGAAAAAATCTTTGGCCCGGGTTTCTTCCTGTGGAAGCCCGTTTACATGAGCCTGGCCTTCGGGCTGACCTGTCCCCTCGTGGGCGTTTACCTGGTCGTGCGCCGGCTGGTGTTCATGGGCGTGGCGTTGCCGCAGGTTTCCTCGTGCGGCATCGCGTTCGCTTTTGCGTTGCAGGCCTGGGGGCTGCTGCCCCACGCGCACGAGAGCGCAGGCGAACAGACCCTGGCGTTCATCGGCTCCACGGTATTCACGCTGGCGGCCATCCTGGTCTTGTCGTTGCTGGCGCGGCGTGGACGCGGCTCCGTCGAGGCGCGCGTCGGCACGGTCTACGTGCTGGCGGGCGCGTGGAGCATCATCCTGCTGTCGAAAAACCCGCTCGCCGAACATGGCCTGCTCGATCTGCTCAAAGGCGAAATTATCTCCGTCTCCGACTTCCAACTTGGGGTGACGGCGGGAACATTCGCCTTGGTCGTCGCGATGCTGTGGCTGTTCAAGAAGGAGTTCCTGCTCGTCTCGTTTGACCGCGAGATGGCCGTGAGCCTGAAGAAAAACGTGCTGCTCTGGGACTCATTTCTCTTTTTCCTCATCGGCCTGACTATCTCGATGGCGGTGCTCGGTGTGGGCTCGCTGGTGACGTTTGGATTTCTGCTGCTGCCGCCGCTGACGGCCCACTTGTTCGCACGCAACATGCGCCAGTTCACCCTGCTGGCGTCCGGCCTGGGCGGCGTGATTGCGCTGGTGGGATTTGTTCTGGCTTACCGGCTGGACCTGCCGGTGGGGCCGACGGACGTGGCGCTGCTGGGGGTGCTCTATGCGATTGCGTTCTGTGCCAGGAAGCTGCTCCTTCGCAGCCGCGCCCCCCAAACCGCGGCGGCCCAGCCCTGAGCAAAACCCCCGTGGAAACCCGTCAATTGCAAGCAGTCCCGCCTTCAGGCGGCAGCACGTCCGACCGGCTCAAGCCGGAACTCCGTGCCAGCCGCCGCCGTTTGTGGCCCCAATGCGCGATGCTCCAATCGTAGAGGCTCCATGAACCCGCTCTTGCAAGGAGTCCCGCCTTTAGGCGGCAGCGCGTCCGACCGGCTAAAGCCGGGACTCCATGCCAGCCGCCGCCTTTCGTGGCTCCAGTGCGCGATGCTCGAATCGTGGAGGCTGCCCGTGTTCAGGCGGGCGCTAAGTTCCTCCCCCCGGTTGCCGAATAGCTGGTTTGTGAGACAGTATCGCAGATTTTGTGCTGTTCTGCCGATGCTGAATGTGGCACGTTTGAAACAACTCATGAGACCCATCGTATTGCTTCTGGGCTGCCAGTTGGCGCTCACCCTCCGGTTATTCGCCGCTGAACCTGCCCAGGCGTCCGGCACGTATTTCGCGGCTGGCAAGTTCGAGCACGGGGCCTCGGACGGCCACAAGACGCTGGTCTCGTCCCGCTATACCAACGGCGTGCCGGACCCCGCCCGGCTCGTCGAAGGCGAGAGTGACGCGAACATTATCAAAGTGGTCAGCCGGCTCCTTCAGGGCCAGCATTTCACCAGGAAGCGCCTGGATGACGAGATGTCATCGAAGTTCTTCGACCGCTACCTGGACCATCTGGACAACCTGCACCTCTTCTTCACCCAGGCCGACGTGGAGTCGTTCGAGAAGTACCGGTTCAAGCTCGACGATCTGACCGAGAAAGGCGATGCCGGACCCGCCCGGCAGATCTTCAGCCGTTTTCGCGAGCGTCTCGCCCAGCAGTACGACTACGTTCTCGACCTGCTCAAGCATGAGACCTTCGAGTTCAAGGGCCAGGAGCGCTTTCAGCTCGATCGCAAGAAACTGCCCCGCCCGGCCAACCTGACCGAGGCCAGGAAGCTCTGGCGCGACCGCCTCCACCACGAATACCTCCAGGAAAAGCTCAACAAGGTGAAGCCCGAGGAAATCGTCAAGAACCTCACCCGCCGCTACACGCGCATCATGCGCATGGTCAACGAATACGACAACGACGACGTGCTCCAGATCTATCTCACCGCCCTCGCGCACATCTACGACCCGCATTCCGACTACATGGGCAAGAGCGAGACCGACAACTTCTCGATCAGCATGAGGCTTTCCCTATTCGGGATCGGGGCCAGGCTTTCGTCCGAGGATGGCATCTGCAAGATCAACGAACTCACCCCCGGGAGCCCTGCCATGGCGAGTGGCAAGCTCAAGCCCGGCGACAAGATTATCGCCGTCGCTCAGAGCAACCAGCCGCCGGTCGACGTCGTCGACATGAAACTCAACAAGGTCGTCGAACTCATCCGCGGCGCCAAAGACACCGAGGTCCGCCTTACCGTCGTCCCCGCCGACGCCGGCGATTCCTCCGTGCGCAAGATCGTCAGTCTCATCCGCGCCGAGATCAAAATTGAGGATGGCGCGGCGAAGGCCAAGATCTTCGAATTGCCCGACGGCAAACGCGCCGGCGGCCGGGAACGGACGATTCGCATCGGCGTCATCGATCTTCCATCCTTTTACTCCAGCTTCGAATTGGAAGGCCGCAAAGGCGGCGAGCCGAAAAGCACGACAACCGACGTGTCCAAACTCCTTAAGAAGCTCATGGAGGAGGACGTGGCGGGAGTCATTCTCGACTTGCGCCGAAACGGCGGCGGTTCGCTCGAAGAAGCCATCAACCTCACCGGCCTGTTCATCAAGGAAGGGCCGGTTGTGCAGGTCAAGGGGCCCGACCGGCCGCCGTCCGTGGATGTCGATCCGGATCCAAGCGTGTTCTACGACGCGCCGCTTGTGGTGTTGACCAGCCGCTTCAGCGCCTCGGCCTCCGAGATTTTGGCCGGCGCGCTACAGGACTACGGCCGCGCCCTCCTCGTGGGCGACTCCGGCACGCACGGCAAAGGCACCGTGCAGTCGCTCCAACAACTCGCGCCGATCATGCGCCAGTTCAACCTGCTGGGCACCAACGATCCCGGCTCCATCAAGATCACCATTCGCAAGTTCTACCGCGCCAGCGGCGCCTCCACCCAGCTTCGCGGAGTCACGCCGGATATTGTGCTGCCTTCCATCAACAACCTGCTCGAAGTCGGGGAAGGCTCTCTCGACAATCCGTTGGCCTGGGATACGATCGAACCCGCCCGCTACGAAAAGGTGAACCGGGTCGAGCCTTACCTCGCCGAACTCAGGAAACGTTCCGATCAGCGCATCACGAGCGATGCGGATTTCGTTTTCATTCGCGGCGAGATGGAGCGTTACAAGAAGCAGCAGGCCGACAAGAGCGTCTCGCTCAACGAAGAAATCCGCCTCAAGGAAAAGAAAGAAGCCGACGAGCGCGCCAAGGCACGCAAGAAGGACCTCGCGTCGCGTCCCGAGCCGCCGGGAAAGATCTACGACATCACGCTGAAGGACGCCGACGAACCCGGCCTCCCACGGCCCACCGTGCGAACCAACTCGGCGTCCGTCGCGACCAATAGTTCCAAGTCCATCGTCATCGCGAAAAACATTGCCACGCCCGCCGGCAAGCCGGGCCTGCCCGGCAGCCCGGCCAAGGACGCCAAGCCCGCAGGCAAACCGGCCGAACCCGAATCCGCCGCGGCCCACGACAGCGACGACCTCGAAGATTCCGCCGATCTGGACGCACCGGCGATTGACGTCACACTCGACGAGACCCGGCGCATTCTAGTCGATTACATCCGCCTGCTCGACAAGGCCGGGGGTGTCGCTGTCACTCGACCCGCCCGGACCGCCGGCCCAGCGGCGAACCCCTGAACGCCGGGCCGGCCTGCCCGCCACCCGAAGGCCATGAGCACCGAGACGCTTCCTCCTCCCGTCGAGAAACCGCTGGAGACAGGCCAGCCCTCGGAGAAGATCCAGGACGCCTTTGAGAAGGGCTGGAACGTCATCGTCTGGAACGACCCGATCAATCTGATGAGTTATGTCGTACACGTGTTCATGCGCGTGCTCGGCTTCAACAAGGAAAAGGCCACCCGCCACATGCTCGAAGTCCATCACAGCGGCAAGAGCCTGGTCGCCACGGAGACACGGGAGCGCGCCGAGTTTTACCACCAGCAAATCCAGGCCTTCGGCCTGAACGTCACCCTCGAGCGATCCTCCTGAGCCATGCATGCGGCCAAGTGTAAAGGGCGAGTGACGCTGGCGCTTGAGCCAGGCGAGTGGCGGCAGTTCCGGCGCATCCTGGAAGCCATCATTCGCAATTACCAGACGCCGCCCGAAGCACTCCCGGCCCCCGTCGCCCGGGTCTGGTATTCGACCGCCGGGTGCCGAAGCGCGCGGATGTCGGAAGAGCAGACCAGGGATTGGCTTGACGGGTTGCGCGCAATCCGCAGTTCGCGCCTTCGCCTGCTCCAACGCTGCGTGCGGGAGATGCAGTCGGAGGACAAAGAAAGCTCAGAACTGCGGATGAGCCCCGACGAGGCGGCCGTCTTCATGATGTCGCTGAACGATCACCGGCTGTTCCTCGCCGCACAGCATGAGATTGGCGAAGCCGAGATGGACCGGCCTTTTTTTGCCTCGGCGGCGTCACTGACCCCGGCGCGACGCAAGGCGCTTTTCGAAATCGGCGCTCTGGCGGTCGTCATCGAAATGCTTCTGAGCGTCGTCGACCCCGAGGCCGTCAGTTGGCTGGAGTGAGAGGGAAGCCATGTCGGCCGTTGACGTCGGCGGGACTTGCTGCGATGGTGCCGCCATGCCAGCCACGACTGAAACGGCGGCCTTTGAGCGCGGGGTGCGTCCGGTCCTCCAACTGATTTTGCCTGAAAGAGCCGAGGCCGTGCTGAATTTTCACCCCGAGCCTGCGCTACAATCGCGCATTGAAGAACGCCGGCTACGTGCGCGCGAACAAATTTGTTGCCATCTTGAAACGGCAGGCGCGGCAATTGGCTGGGTCGGCTTCGTGAGGGATGAGCCCCGTTACGAGAGCCCGCGTCCGCGAGCGCGCCGGCAATCGTTGCGAGTTTTGTCACCTGCACCAGGAGGATTCACCGCTGGCCGTTCTCCACATCGAACACATCCAACCCAAAGTGCACGGGGGCAGCGACGACCTCGATAACCTGGCTCTGGCCTGCATCGACTGCAATCTGCACAAAGGGCCGAATCTCACGGGCATCGACCCGGAAACCCAGCAGGTCACGGAACTTTTCCATCCGAGGCGCCATCGTTGGGAGGATCACTTCCAATTGCGCGGCATCTACCTGACCGGCCGGACGGCCATCGGGCGGACCACAGTGCGCGTGCTCCAGATGAATTCAGAGGACCAGCTTGCGCTCCGTTCCTGCTGAATTCGACGACTTGGGCTGGGGCTTGGATAAAGGCACAGATCCCGACACTCGCGCCGCGGAATCTCTTCCGGAGCGGCGGAGCAGCCGGCCGGCACACAAATCCACACGTAATGTGGACAGCAGGCTTTAACCACGAATTAACACGAATAAACACGAATCAAACTGTCACGAGCCGCCAGCCGCATGACGGCCCTTGTGTCTATGACCATTGCAGGAACGCGCTATGACCTCGCAACCGCTTCTATTAGTGTAGATTCGTGTCCATTCGTGGTTGAAAAGAACTACGCGAGGATCAGGGCTGCTGCTTCGCGATTGCAGCCGCGAGCGCCTCCGAGCAAAGTCCCTCCAAACGCAACCGGGCTCCCATGACGGGAATTCAAAATTCAAAATCCAAAATGCGCTGCCTATGGCTTGCGGCGTTCCTATTCCATTTTTCATTTTTAGTTTTGAACTCCACGGCCGCCGACTCACCCGGCCCGCAGGAAGCACAATTCCTCTCCAACATCCGCCAGCTCACTTTCGAGGGTAAGCGCAGCGGCGAAGGCTACTTTTCTCCCGATGGCAAGGCGCTGATCTTCCAGAGCGAGCGGGAGCCGGACAATCCGTTCTACCAAATCTACCTGTTGGACTTGACGAGCGGAGACGTCCACCGCGTCTCACCCGGCCACGGCAAGACGACTTGCGCCTTCTTCCAGCCCGGCTCCGAGCGCGTGCTGTTCGCCTCGACGCACCTCGATCCCGACGCCCGCGCCAGGCAGAAGGCCGAACTGGACTTCCGCGCCTCCGGCAAACAGCGCGGCTACTCGTGGGATTACGATGAACAGTTCGATCTCTTCACGGCCCGCCGCGACGGGTCCGATTTGCAGCGCCTCACCGCTGCCCCCGGCTACGATGCCGAAGGCTCCTTTTCGCCGGACGGCAGGCACATCGTCTTCTGTTCGTTTCGCCATGCTTTTCCAACGAACAATCTTTCCGCCGCCGAGCTCAAGCGAATGGAGACGGACCCGGCCTGGTTCGGGGAAATTTACGTCATGGACGCCGACGGTTCGAACGCGCGCCGCCTGACCGACTGGCCGGGCTACGATGGCGGACCGTTTTTCTCGCCGGACGGCACGCGCATCCTCTGGCGGCACTTCAACGAGGAGGGAACCCTCGCCGACGTTTACACGATGAAGACCGACGGCTCGGACCGGCGTCGGCTCACGGATTTCGGCGCGATGTCCTGGGCGCCCTTCTTTCATCCTTCGGCCAAATACGTCATCTTCACCGCCAACAAACTCGGCTTCGCCAACTTCGAGCTCTTCCTTGTCGACACCGCCGGCCAACGCGAGCCGGCGCGGGTGACATTCACCGATGGTTTCGACGGTTTGCCGGTCTTCTCGCCGGACGGCGCGCAACTGTGTTGGACTTCCGGCCGCACGCCGGACGGCAAGTCGCAATTATTCCTCGCCCGGTGGAACCACGAGGCCGCATTGACGGCCCTGGGACAAGCCGGGCTGGCATCTCCTGCGGGAGGCGCGGCCGCGACCGCGGCGGTCGATCTCGCTGCCGCCATTTCGCGCGAGGACGTCCGCGTCCACGTCAACTACCTCGCCTCCGATGCGCTCGAAGGCCGGGCCACCGGCAGCCAGGGCGCGCGTCTTGCGGCGGAATACATCGCTGCGCAACTTCGCAGGGCCGGCCTCAAGCCTTACGGTGCGGACGGGGATTTTTTCCAGCCCTTCGATTTCACCGCGGGCGCCCGTGTCGTCACCAACGCGAATCGTCTGTTGGTGACGCGCCCGGAAGGGCAGGGCGAGACGGCGTTCGAGGTCGAGCGCGATTTTCGCCCGCTCTCGTTCAGCGCGAACTCGGAGACGGACGGAGAAGTCGTATTCGTCGGCTACGGCCTTTCCGTCCCTGGCAAGCCGGGTGAGGGCTACGATTCGTACGCGGGCGTCAGCGTCAGCAACAAAATTGTCCTCACCTTCCGTTACGTGCCCGAGGAGGCCGAGCCCAAGCGCCGCCAGGAACTCAATCGTTACGCCGGTCTCCGCTATAAGGCGATGCTCGCCCGCGAGCGCGGCGCCCGGGCCGTGCTGTTCGTCACGGGACCCAACTCGCCCAACGCGGGTGAACTGGCCTCGCTCACTTCCGATGGCAGCCTGGCCGGCAGCGGCATCGCCGCCGCTTCGGTCACCACGAACGTTGCCAGCGCGCTGCTCGCCGGTTTCGGCAAGGACTTGAAATCGCTCCAGTCCGGCCTCGACACGGAAAACCCGCACGCCGAGTCCGGCTTCACCTTGCCAAAGATCCGGGTCCGGCTCGCCACCGCTGTCGAGCAACTGAAGAAGACCGACCGCAACGTGCTCGCCATTCTGCCACCGGGCGAATTTCCGCTGCATCCCGAGTACGTCCTCGTGGGCGCGCATTACGATCACCTCGGTCTTGGCGAATCGGGCGCGATGCGGCGCAAGGGGGAGGAAAACCAGATTCACCCCGGTGCGGACGACAATGCCTCCGGCACTGCCGCCGTGCTCGAACTCGCCGCGTCGCTCGCCGCGCAACGTGCGCGGAACCCGGCGGCTTTCCGTCGAGGCGTCCTTTTTGCGTTCTGGTCCGGCGAGGAGATGGGCTTGATCGGCTCGTCTCATTTTGCCGAGCACCCGCCCCTGGCGCTCTCGAACGTGGTGGCTTACGTAAACTTCGACATGGTGGGCCGGTTGCGCGAGAACAAGCTCAACTTGCAGGGCATCGGCTCCAGCGGCGCCTGGCGTCGGCTCATCGAGAAGCGCAACGTCACGGCCGGATTCAACCTCGTCCTGCAGGACGACCCTTATCTGCCAACGGACGTCACCGCCTTCTACCCCAAGGGAGTGCCGGTTCTCAATTTCTTCACGGGTGGCCACGAAGAATACCACCGGCCGGCGGACCGTCCCACGACGCTCAACTACGAAGGCGTCGAACGCGTTGCGCAGTTCGCGGAAGGGCTGCTCCTCGCCCTCGTGACGGCCACCAACCGTCCGGGCTACCTGGTGGTCTCGCGGAGCGAAACGGGTGGCGGCAGCCGGGAAAACCTTCGCGCCTACCTGGGAACGATTCCCGACTACACCACCGAAACCGCAGGCGTGAAACTCTCCGGAGTGCGCGCGGGTGGCCCGGCGGACAAGGCGGGCCTGAAAGGCGGGGACATCATCGTCGAGTTCGCCGGCCAAAAGATTGCCAACATCTACGATTACACCTACGCGATGGACGCGGTGAAATTTGGCCAGCCCGTGAAAGTGGTCGTCCTTCGGGCCGGTGAGCGAGTTTCCCTCACCGTGGTCCCCGAGGCTCGGAAGTGACGGTGCATCCTCGCCTCGGGCCTGGCAGGCTCGGCCGCGGCGGCCTCTCCCCGGCTCCGAACTCCTGGCGCCGTAGTAGCGCGAATTCCGCAAACTGCGCGTCCACAGCCGGGTGCTCGCCCTTCGCTCAAAGAATTCTCCCCAGTAAATCTTTGCGCATTGGGCCCCCGAACCGGTGCGCCGTAGTAGGACAGGCTTATCCCCCTAATCTCCTGCCCAAGTCAAACCGATAGGACTCCAGCCAGAAATGCGCAGAGCTTGAACCCCAACAATCGACGATGACAACCACGATCGCACTTCCCGCGCTTCTGTTCGGAAGTGTTGCCGTCTCGAATCTGCGCGCTCAGGGACATTTCCAATGGGGCAATAATATCCAGAACGTCGTTCACGCCCCGATCTACGGAGTGGATCCTGCAAACCCGACTCAGACCAGGATGGGAAATACTGCAGCGGGCATCCCGGCCGGCACCCAAACCTACGCTGGACCGCTGCTCGAGGGCACGGGATTCACCGCCGCGATCTACACAAGCGACTATCCGATCGGAATGCCGGCTAATAGCACTCACATCCAATCTGCCACATTCGGCTCAGGACCTAACGCTGGTTTGACAACGAGCCGCGTGACTTCTGATCCGAACCGGCCCCCTGGGACGGCGGGCGTGTGCTACCAGTTCCGCGCATGGGACAATCAAGGCGGCACCGTGACTACCTGGGCCCAGGTGATGGCGGCGGGCGGGATGATAGCGAGTGGCAGCTCGGACGTGTACGTCTTCACCTCTCCACTCAGCACTGGACCCAATGGGCAACCCGATACCGCCCTGATTCGCAGCTTCCAACTCACCGTCGTTCCCGAGCCGAGCTTGATCGCCTTGGGCGAGCTTGGCCTCGGCGTGTTCCTGCTCCGCCGCCGCATGTAATCGAACTCGACAGTGTTCCCCGAGCCGCCCGCGAGAGCGGCTTTTTTGTTTGCCCAAGGCTTTCAAATTGACTTGGCCTTCGGAAGGCCTACTGTGCGGCGGTCCGGTTTCCCGGCGCGTTCGTCTATCGGCTAGGACGGGGCCCTCTCAAGGCCTAAAGACGGGTTCGATTCCCGTACGCGCCGCCACTGGTCACTGGCAGCGAATCGCCGCGACAGAACGCAGAGCATGCAGGGAAGCATGAATGGGAAGCGCAACGGGATCCTCGAACGGATGCACGCCACGATGGACCCCGTTTCAACGTCAGCGGGCCCTCCGGCGTTCGTTGGCCGTTCCCTGGCAACTCCAGGATTCGCCGCGCGCCGATGAGGACGTTTCAGATCATCTTCAATCCGACGAGCGCCGCCGAGCTCGCCCGGATGCCGAAGGAGCTTCAGTTGAGCATCCTGGGCGAGTTTCGCGGCCTGCCCCAGGAAGTGATGACTACGGATCTGGAACGATTCGGCAAGCTCGAACGCGAAGGCCGCACATTGCATCGATTCCGAATTGGCGATTATCGAATTTACTTCGAGCGCCATGACCTGGGAGTCGTCGTCCACCGAATTCTGAACCGGAATACCCTCAAAGACTTTCTATTCCGTTCCAATCTCCCGCTGGGCGAGGACGAAGCCCTCCAGCAGAACCCGAAGTTCTGGGAATTGATTGAGTCCGCGCGCAACGGAACGAATTCGAAGAACTAGCGTCGCTACGTTTCCTCGCCCAATTCCACGTTCCAATAGGCCACGTCGAGGAAATGTTTCCAACTATCGTGATGGTGCATGCCGAGATTGATCTGCACGAACGGCCGCCATTTGGGGCGCCTCGGCTTGCGAATCAGGCGCATCCCGGCCTCGGCGGGAGTTTGGTTGGCCTTGCGGGTGTTGCAGGAAACGCAGGAGCAGACAATGTTTTCCCAGGTCGTCGGCCCGCCGCGGTCGCGCGGGATCACGTGATCGAGATTCAAATCCTTCCGCTCGAAACTCCCGCCGCAGTACTGGCAGGTGTTCCGGTCACGCTCGAAAATATTGTGCCGGGTGAATTTGACTTCCTTCTTGGGCAGCCGATCGAACAACAGGAGCAGGATGACGCGCGGAATGCGCATCCGGAACGAGATGGTGTGGACGCAATCCGGGTGGGGCTGCTGCTTGGAGAAGTCGCGCCACTGTCCGAAGTCAAACGTCTGGAAGGAGCCGTCGTGCCCGCTCTGGACGACTTGCGCCCGGCCTTCGACCAGGAGGGTGATGGCCCGTCGCGCCGAGCAGACATTGACCGCCTGCCACAGGCGGTTCAGCACCAACACATGCTGGCCGAGACACGAACTCATACGCCAATAATCAACGAAATCTTAATTCAAGTGGGGCGTGGGTGTCAATCTTTTGGCCGGGCGCAAGGGGGCGTAAAACGTGAAACGTAAAACGTAAGAGGAGGGGATACGTCCGCCTATTGTCGCGCGCCATCCGCAACTCTTACGTTTTGCGTTTCACGTTTTACGTTTGGCGTTTCACGTTTCACGCTCAGAACTTTATCCACCCTATCCGGTTACACAGCCAGACGATGCTGAACGCGAAAGCCGCCGTCGCGGGCAGGGTCATGACCCAGGCCCACACGATGCGCTCGACGACCTTGAGCTTGAGCGCGCTGAAACGCTTGGCGCAGCCCACGCCCATGATGCTGGTGGAGATGGCGTGGGTGGTCGAGACGGGCATGCCGAGCGTGGCGGCCACGGCGAGCACCGTAGCGCCGGCGGTTTCGGCGGCGAAGCCGTGGACGGGCTGCAATTTGACCATCTTGTGCCCCAAGGTCTTGATGATGCGCCAGCCGCCCGCGGCCGTGCCGGCCGCCATCGTCAGAGCGCAAACGACGACGACCCAATTGGCGATGCCCTGGCTTTTGACGTCGACCGGATTCGGCATGTAGCCGAACTGAAGCCACGACGGCAGCCAGCTCATCACGTTATCGCCCAGTGTCAGTTTGAAAGGGTCCGAACCTTCGCTGGTCACCAGCCACGAGGCCCAGCCCGGCACGTTGGCGAAAAGCCCTTTGCTCGACGCCGCCACGAGTGCCAGGGTGATGATGCCCATGCATTTGGTGGCGTCGTTCATCCCGTGGCTGAAGCCCATGTAGGCAGAGGAGCAGAGTTGGACTTTGCCGAAGAGGCGGTTGACGGTGACGGGCTTCCAGTTGCGCAGGAAGACGTAGAGCAGCCCCATGAGGGTCAATCCGCCGAGGAAGCCCATCAAGGGGGAGACGACCATGGGGATGACGACCTTGTTCCTGAGTCCGGCCTTGTCGCCCATCTTTTTGACGCTGGTCTCGACCTGCTCAGCGCGTCCGCAAAAGGCGACGACTTGCACGGTGTTGGTTCCGACCTTGACGTTATGGGTGCCGTTGGTCTTGATGCCCTCGCCCAGCGCGGCACGGATCTCGGGCGGCGCGGGCACAAGCTTCTTTTCCTTCTTGTCCTTGACCTCCGTCCACTTGATGGAACTCCAGACGGTGAGCGGTTTGCCATCCTTGTCCACCAAGGGATGGGCGGCGTTCATGCAGACGGCGGCGGCGAGGGCCGCGCCCACCAGACTGCCGACGAGCGCATGGGTGGAACTGGACGGCATGCCAAACCACCACGTCAGCAAGTTCCAGGAGATAGCGGCGAGCAGCGCGCAAATGAGCACTTCCTGGTCGATAAACCTGGCTTCGACGAGGCCGCTGGAGATCGTCTTGGCCACGGCCAGCCCGAAGAAGGAGCCGATGAGGTTGGTGACGGCCGCGAGCATAATGGCCTGGCGCGGCGTGAGCACCTTGGTGCCGACGACGGTGGCGATGGCGTTGGCGGTGTCGTGGAACCCGTTCGTGTAGGTGAACACGAGGGCGACGAAGAGGACCGTGAAAACAAGAAACAGGTCCATAGCTCAGGAGTTCTTCAGCACGACATGGGAGATGACGTTGCCGGCGTCCCGGCAGCGATCGACCACTTTCTCGTTCAGGTTGAAAAGGTCCTTCAGGATGATCGCTTTGAGGGCGGGAAAGCCCGGCTCGTAAAAGCGCCGTTCCATCTCCAGCAGCAGGTCGTCGGCCGTCGATTCAACCGCCTGAACCTGGTTCTGGAGCGCCTTGATGCCGCCGAGATTTCGCCCGCTGCGCAGGGCTTGCACCATCTGGCGCACGAGGTGGACGGCTTGTTCCATCAGGTCCACCTGCTTGCTGAAATCGACGTCTCTCACCTTGTCCGCGGAGATGCGGTACCGTTCGGCGAACTTTTCAACCGTTTTGGGAATCTTGTAGAGTGCCTCGGCGAGCGCCTCAATGTCCTCGCGCTCCATCGGCGTGACAAAAGTGGTGATGAGCATTTCACTGATCTTCTCGGTGATCGCCTTGTCCTTGGAACGGGCGTCGGCAAACTCATGCAGAGTGACGGCGTTGTCGCGGTGGAGGAGCATGAACTTGAGCGCATCGACGGCGTGGGCGGCTTCGCCGGCGCTGGCTTCGAGCAGGTCGCAGAACTCCTGCTCGCGACTGAGCAGTTGTTGGAGGCTGATCATGGGAGAATGAAGGGTTGATTGACGGACGCTTTTACGTTTTACGTTTCACGTTTTACTGCCCGCCATTCGTAAAACGTAAAACGTAAGCGCCGGCCGGTCAGGAATTCTTCAGAACGATATGCGTGACGATATTGCCGGCGTCGCGGCAACGGTCGATGACCTTTTCGAGCAGCTCGTAGAGGTCTTTTAACGCGAGCACCCGGGTGGGGTCGTGTTTGCCGCTGAAGAGATCCTTGAACATTTCGAGGATCAAATCGTCGGCCTCGCTCTCGATTTGCTGGAGCTTGCCGTTGATTTCCTTGGCTTGATCCAACTGGCCGGAGCCGAGATTGCGGAGCAGCTTGACCAGTTCCACGACCCGCCGGGTCGCCGCGTCGAGCAGCGCGACGTGCCGGGAAAAATCCGCGTCCTTGACCACCGGGAACGCGATGATGACGCGTTCGGCGATCTTCTCGACGGTCTTGGGAATCTTGTAAAGCCCGGCGCTGAGGACCTCGATGTCGTCCTTCTCAAGCTGGGAGACAAACGTGTTCACGAGCGCCTCGTTGATTTGCTCCGTGATCTTTTTGTCCACCTCTTTCGCTTTGTGGAACTCCTCGAGAGTGGGGGTTTTGTCGGCGTGGGCGAGCACGCGGTTAAGCGCCTGGACGCTGTGGCGGGCTTCCTCGGCGCTGGCTTCCAACAAGTTGAAAAATTTGTCATCTTTGCCCAGTAGTTTTTGCAGGGAGAACATAGCGCTCCAAGTTGTCACACAACCGTCACCAAATTGTCACCTACCCAATTGTTACAAATCGGTGACAAAGCGCCGCCAGCGTCGGCATTCGTTGTGAAGGCTCCTCGTCTCCTCGTGGGCCTAATACTTATTTTCCGCGTCGTCGAGGCATCGCACCGCGAGCGACTCCACGAGTGAATGGCATGGGTTTCGTTGCACAAACGTAACCCGTACGCCACTTTCGCGTGACACGGCTCGCCCAGGCTTCGTTTAATGACAGACATGGCGAAACACTACGAAGAGTCCTTGCAGCGCGACATCGACCGCATCCGTGGCAAAGTGGCTGAGATGGCCCGGCTGGCAGAAGGCGCCCTGGAAGCGTGCGTACGGGCGCTGGCCGGGCGCGACCGGCAGATTGCCTACTCGGTCATCCTGCGCGATCAACGGATCGACTCGCTGGAGAAGGAAATTGACCGGCTCTGCCTGGAGTTCATCGTGCGCCAGCAGCCGGTCGCCCGGCACCTGCGCTTCGCCTACGTCACCATCAAGATCAACCAGGAGGTCGAACGCATCGGCGATTACGCGGAAAGTATCGCCCGGCAGACGCTCAAGCTGTCGAACATCGAGTGCCCGGTGCCCATGGAGCGCTTTCGGCAGATTGCCGGCATGTCCATCCCGATGCTTCGCGACGCCGTCACGGCCTACCTGACCGAGAACGCTGAGCTCGCAGCCAAAGTCTCACAGACCGAAGAGGAAGTCGACGAGCTCAAGAGCGTGATCAATTCCGAACTCATCCAGCTTCGCCAGGAGAACAAAATTCCCCTCGAAGCGCTCAATCCGCTCATGACGATTGCCCGCCGCTTCGAGCGCGTCTCGGACCAGGCGCGGAACATTTGCGAGGAAACGATTTACTTGGCCACCGGCGAGTATCAGAAGCACATCGGCGGGGACACCTGGCGCGTGTTGTTCATCGACGAACACCATTCCTGCCGGAGCCAGATAGCCGAAGGGATCGGCAACACGTTGAACCAACCCAAATTCGTTTTCGCCAGCGCCGGTCTCGACCCCAAGCCGGTGGATGCGGCCACGGTCAGCTTTCTGAAAGAGAAAGGGATCGACATCAGCCGCGCCAGTTCGCATCGGGTGGAAGCCGTGCCGAACCTGGAGTCCTTCCAAATCATCGTCGCGCTGGCCCCGGAGGCCAAACGCGCCTTCCCGGCGAAAACCAAGACCGTTTGCCTGGACTGGAGCGTGCCCGACCCCTCGAAGGTCCAGGGCAGCCCTGCCGAGGTGAAAAGAGCCTACGAGAACACCTACCAACACCTCCACGCGCACATCAACGACCTCGTGGAAGGCATCCTTACAGACAAGATTGATTAACACGAACAACGAGAACCACCAACCAGATCAAGAGCCATGAAGAAAAATACCACACTCCAATTAGGCATGAGACTGAGTGCCATCGCAACGCTGGCCGCCGGCCTTTGCCAATCCGGCTGGGCCGCGGAAAAGAAAGTCATCCAGAACATCGGTTCGGACACGATGGTCAACCTCGCCCAGGCCTGGGCCGAGGCTTATGCCAAAATCGAGCCGCACGTCTCCGTCGAGGTCTCCGGCGGCGGCTCCGGCATCGGCATCGCCGCGCTGATCAACGGCACGTGCGACATCGCCAACTCCAGCCGCCAACTCGAACCCGAGGAAGTCGAGAAGTGCAAAGCCAAGCATGGACACGAGCCGAAGGAATTCATGGTCGGCTACGACGCGCTTTCGATCTATGTCCACCCGACCAATCCGCTGAACGAAATCAGCATCGAGGAGTTGGGCGAGATTTATCGCGAGGGTGGCAAGATCGACAAGTGGTCCGACCTGGGCCTCAAGATGCCGGGGGGCAAGGACCAGATCATTCGTGTCAGCCGCCAGAACAATTCGGGAACCTACCATTACTTCCGCGAAACCGTCGTGGGCAAGAAGGCTGATTTCAAGCTCGGCTCTCGCGACATGAATGGCTCGAAGGACGTGGTCGAACTGGTTTCGCGCACGCCCGGCGCCATCGGCTACAGCGGCATGGGCTATGCGACGAAGGCGGTGAAAACCGTGAAGGTCGCCAAAAAGAAAGGCGGCCCTTACGTGCAGCCGAGCATCCCGACCACGCTCGACAAGACCTACCCAATTGCCCGTCCGATGTTCATGTACACCCCCGGCCAACCGCCGCCGCACGTGCAGAAGTACATCGCCTGGATTCTAGGCGACGCCGGACAGAAGATCGTCGAGGAAACCGGCTATGTCCCGTTGCCGAGAAAGTAAGCGGAGCGCGGACGGCGTCGTCCGCGTGAACTGGATCGCGCATGAAGCCGTCGGAGCAATTCAATCCGGCTCTTTCCCGAGCCGCGGAGGAGACGGAGCAGTCCGCGCCGCGCAGAGCAGGTGAGCCGGCACAGCCACGGATCGATCTAGGGCGCCCACCCGATTCCCTCCCCACTCCCCCGATGACGGGAGACGGCAGCCACACAATCGCTCCGGCGCGGCCCTTTCCCCCACCCGAGCATCAGAAGAAGCCCCGCACCCAACGCCGGAAATATGAAATCCTCGCTGAAAGAGGAATCGAGTCCTTGATTTACCTGGCGGGCATCAGCGCCATCCTCTTTGTCTTCGCCATCTTCTTTTTCGTCTTCCGCGAAGGCGCACCGATGCTTGGCAAGCTGGATTTCGGCAGATTTCTCTTCACCCAGACATGGTACCCCACGTCGCTGAATACGCCTCGCTTTGGCGTCGGCGCGCTCATTATCGGCACGTTTAGTGTCACGGTGCTGGCGATGGTCCTTGCGGTGCCATTCGGGTTGGGTGCGGCAGTTTTCGTTTCCGAGTTTTGCGGCAACAAGATGAAGGAGACGCTGAAAATCGTCATCGAGCTGCTCGCGGCCATTCCCAGCGTCGTCTGGGGCTTCATTGGCCTGACGGTGATGAATGTGGTCATTCAGAAGGTCTTCCACGCCGAGGTCGGACTCAACGTACTCAATGCCGCCATCCTGCTTGCGTTGATGAGCGTGCCCATCATGGTCAGCATCGGGGAAGACTCGCTCAAGGCCGTGCCCGATTCTTTTCGCGAAGCCGCCATTGCTCTTGGTTGCACGCGTTGGCAACTCGTCCGGCGCGTGCTTCTGCCGGCGGCCAAGAACGGTTTGCTTGCCGCCGTGCTCCTGGGCGTGGGCCGCGCCGTGGGCGAAACGATGGCGGTGCTCATGGCCACAGGCCACTCGGTGAACAACCCATTCGCCAAACCCGATGGTGGGTTCAATTTTGGCTGGATGTTCGAAAGCTGCCGCACGCTTACCGCCACCATTGCCGCCGAACTCGGTGAAACGTCGCAAGGCTCCGACCATTATCGCGTGCTCTTCCTCATCGGGATATTGCTCTTTAGCATCACGTTTGTGGTGAATCTGTCCGCCGACCTTATCGTGAAGGGAATTCGCAAGAAGTAACCCGATATGCATGTCGAGACGCCTTTCATCCGCAAAAAGCGCCGCACCGAACTCATCGCCAAGGGCATTTTCGGCGCGATGGCGCTGGCGATGATTGTCCCCCTCCTGCTCATCCTCGGCTATCTCGTCATCAAAGCCTGGCCGCTGCTGTCCTGGGAGTTCCTCGTCACCAACCCGACTAACGGCATGAGAAAAGGCGGCATCTGGAGCGCGCTGCTCGGTACGATCTATCTCGTGGTGGTGGCCCTCTGCATCGCGGCGCCCATCGGCGTGCTCGCCGCGGTTTATCTCAACGAATATGCGAAAGAGAACTGGTTCACGCGCATCATCAACCTCGCCGTGGTCAACCTCGCCGGCGTTCCGAGCATCGTCCACGCGCTCTTCGGCCTCGGCGCGTTCGTGTATTTCGCGCGGCTCGATCGCTCCATCATCGCTGCGTCGCTCACGCTCGCCATCATGACGCTGCCGGTCATCATCGCCAGCACCAAGGAGGCGCTGGCGTCGGTGCCCGTAAGTTTCCGCGAAGCCTGTTGGAATGTCGGCGCGACGCGCTGGCAAACCATTCGCCGCATTGTGCTGCCCAACTCCATCAGCGGCATCCTCACCGGCGTCATCCTCCAGGTCAGCCGCACCGCCGGCGAAACCGCGCCGATCATGTTCACGGGCGCGGTATTTTACCGAAATATCGCGGAAGGCAACCTGTTCGCCTACTCCCTCAAGGACCAGTGCATGGCCCTGTCGATGCACCTTTACACGGTCACCACGCAAGTCACCAACGCGCCGGAGGCCCTGCCGTATGCCATCGCCGTGGTGCTGCTGGGCGCCGTGCTGCTGGTCAACGCCACCGCCATCGTTTTCCGCGTCATCCTCCGCTCGCGAAAGAAATGGTAGCGACAATGACTTCCACCGCGAACGCCTGCGCCCTAGACCTTCCGCCCCTCCCATGCCCCGGGCATGCCGCAGCCCTTATGCAATCCGCAAAGAAGATTGAGGTCCAAAATCTGCGCCTGAGTTACGGCCCCAAGGAGGTCATTCACGGCATCTCTTTCGACATCTTCGAGAACGAAATCCTTGGAATCATCGGCCCGGCGCAGAGCGCCAAGACCTCCTTGCTCCGTTGCATAAACTGTACCGTAGAGTTCACGCCCAACGCCAAAGTCAGCGGGACCATCAAGGTGGACGGCCAGGACGTGCAACGTGTGCGCAGCGTGTACGACCTGCGCCGCAAGATCGGCATGGTCGCCCCGCTGCCAGTCGGCCTGCCCTTGAGTATCTACGACAATGTCGCCTTCGCCCCGCGGGCCTCCGGCTTAAAATCCAAGAGTGACCTCAACGGACTTGTGGAAAAATGCCTCCGCCAGGCTGCCCTGTGGGACGAAGTCAAAGACCGCCTCGACTCGCTTGGAACGAAGCTTTCCGGTGGCCAGCAACAACGCCTCACGATCGCCCGCGCCCTGTCGCACCAGCCGGAGATTCTTTGCCTGGACGAATTCAGCATCGCCATCGACCCCGTCACCACGATGCGCATCGAAGACGTGCTGAAGGAACTGAAAAAGGAGATGACCATCATCCTTGTGACGAACCTCGTCCAGCAGGCCCGCCGGCTCGCCGCCCGCACCATGTTTCTTTGGAACGGCGATATCGTTGAGCTCGACACCAACGAGGTCATGTTCAGCGACAAGCCGAAGGACCGGCGAACCTATGAATACGTGAATGGGATTTTTGGATGAACCAGGGAATCGAGAATTGAGAATTGTAAATTGCAAATTGGACATTGAAACGGAGCTGCGCGGGCATTCCGGCTCCAGCAATTTTCGATTTTCAATTTTCAATTCTCATTTTGCAATTCTCCGTCCCCGATGAGCGATCCCGTCCAACTCGGCATTACGACGCGCGATCTTAACTTGTGGTACGCCAAATTCCAGGCGCTCATCAATGTCACGTTGGACATCAAGAAGGGGATTATCACCTCGCTCATCGGCCCGTCGGGCTGTGGCAAGACCACCTTGCTGCGCTGCTTCAACCGCGTCAACGAGCGCTACGGCTACGTCACCACGACCGGCGAAATCAAGCTTCACGGCAAGAACATCTATGACCCGGACGTCTCGTTGATCGAACTGCGCAAGTCCGTCGGCATGGTGTTTCAGAGGCCCAACCCGCTCCCCATTTCCGTTTACGAAAACGTCGTCTTCGGCCTGCGCATCCACAATGACGGCGCGTTGAGGAAATCCGGCCTCAACGAAGCAGTCGAAAAGGCGCTGACCGAAGTCGGGCTGTGGAAGGACCTTAAGGACCGCCTCGACATGAAGGCAACCGGCCTTCAGCTCGAGCAACAACAAAAGCTTTGCATCGCCCGGCTCCTGCCGCTCAAGCCGGAAATCATTCTCATGGACGAGCCGTGCAGCGCGCTCGACGTGGAAGGCACCCGCCACATCGAAGAATTGATGGCTGCGCTCAAGGGCCGCTACACTATCGTCATCGTCACGCACAACATGGCCCAGGCCCGACGCGCCAGCGACGAGTGCATCTTCATGTTGCTGGGCGAACTCATCGAGCACAGCCGCACGGAGGAACTTTTCCTCACGCCAAAGAATCCCAAGACGGCTGAGTACATCGAGGGGCGGTATGGTTGAAGCGTTAAATCGTTAAATCGTTGAATCGTGAACCGTTGAATCGTGAACCGTTGAATCGTGAACCGTTGAATCGTGAACCGTTGAATCGTCGAGACGGTCCCCACCACACGGGCCAGCAATCGTCCCCACCGCTTGGACTCTTCAACGATGCAACAATTTTACGATTCAACGATTCAACGATTTAACGATTCAACGATTTAACCCTTCAACGATTTAACCCTTCAACGATTTAACCCTTCAATATGACAACCTCAGTACGTATCCTCGCCTCCCATGAACCATGTCGGCATCGGCTACGACGTCCACCGGCTTGTCGAGGGCCGAAAACTCGTTCTTGGCGGCGTTGAGTTACCGCACAGCAAGGGACTCGACGGCCACTCGGACGCCGACGCGTTGCTGCACGCCATCACCGACGCCGTGCTGGGCGCCCTGGGCGAGGGCGATATCGGGCACTTTTTCCCGAATACCGATCCGCGTTGGAAGGGCGCGCCGAGCCGGATATTTCTTCAGGAAGCCGCCCGCCAGGTGGCGTTTCGACGGGGCCGCATTGTGAACGTCGACGCGACCGTCATTGCCCAGCAACCGAAGCTGGCGCCGCACATTGGCGCGATGAAAATTCTCATCGCCGAGGCGCTGGGCCTGAACGTGCAGCGCGTCGGCCTCAAGGCGACCACCAACGAGTTGCTGGGCTTCATCGGCCGCGAGGAGGGCATTGCCGCAATGGCCGTCGTCAGCGTCGAGTTGCCCGAATGAGAAGTTCCGAGTTCCGGGTTCCGGGTTCCGAGTTGTTGGGGTGGGGCGAGGTTACTGACGAGCCGGCTCGACCAAACTCCGGGTTGACGGCTCGCGAGGACGCTCGCCCCACCAGCCAGCGCGAAACACGGAACCCGAAACCCGGAACCCGGAACTGAACTTATGGGCGCCAAGGCTGAAATCGGCTGGACCCGCCGCGACGACGCGGGTGAGCGCTGGGATGTCTACGCCCGACGCGTCGGGCGCGACTGGAAGTTCTTCATCCGCCAGCGCCGCTACGAGCCCTGGCGGCCGGTGGAGAACCCGCCGCTGGAAGACTGGCTGGAACTCCTCGATGCTCTACGCCGACTGGCCGTCCGCCGCCGCTATCAACCCGACGATGTCGAGCAGGTCGAAAAGGCCATCCGCGAGCGCTTTCCGGAGGCGGAGTTTTGACTTCGTTGAAGCGTTGAAGCGTTGAATCGTGAAACTGTGGAATCACCATTTGCGCGAACTCGACCACTTCAACGCTTCAACGCTTTAACGATTCAACGATTTAACGATTCAACGAACCCATGCCCCGCCCCATCATCCTCATCTCCGGCAGCACGGACGACCGAGGCGCCGAATTCACCGACTATTCGTTGAGCCTCTCGATGAACTACCCGCAGGCCCTTGCCGCTGCGGGCGGTATGCCCTGGCTGTTGCCGTGCGAGCCGGAGCGCAAGTTCGTCGCGGACGCCGTCCGGCGCGCCGACGGCATTCTGCTGACGGGCGGGGACGACGTTGACCCCAGGCGATACGACCGTGCCCTCCCCCCGGCCGTCGCAAAGACCGTCCACCGCGCCCATGCGGCACGGGACTCCTTTGAATTGATGCTCGTGGCAGAGGCCCTGCGCCAGCGCAAGCCGATGCTGTGCATCTGTCGGGGGCTGCAGCTCCTGAATGTCGCATTAGGCGGCAGTCTCCTCGCCGATATCGCCCTTCAGAGGCCGCTGGCCCTCAACCACAACCGAACGGACAAGAAGGACACGGTGGTGCACGAAGTCGAGTGCGCGGACGGGTCGCTGTTGCGCCGGATTGCGGGCAAAAAAAAGCTCGGTGTGAACAGCTCACACCATCAGGCCGTGGAAAGAACCGCTAAAGATTTGCGTATAACTGCCGTTACTAAAGATGGAATCGTTGAAGGCATGGAATTGGCGCACGAAGCGCGCGGATTGCTGCCGTACCTGCTCGCAGTCCAGTTCCACCCGGAAAGGTTGTTTCGGCAGCACGCCGAACACCTGATGCTCTTCAAAAGTTTCATTCGGGCCTGCGGGCCCGGAACGGCACTGTAGTTTGGTATGAAGAACAGCATCTTGTTGGTTGACGATCAGCCGGAGCTCCGGTCGTTGCTCGCGGAGAGTTTCTCCTCCCGGGGCTACGAGGTGCTGGAAGCTTCCGATGGCGCAAGCCTCAAAGGCTGTTTCAGCGGGCCCCAGCCCGATGTGGCCCTCGTGGACCTCAAGCTGCCTGACGCGGACGGATTGGACCTGCTCACCGCCCTCAAGGAACGCTGGCCCGACACCGAGTGCATCGTCCTCACGGGCTATGGCACGCTCGACGCCGCCGTCGAGGCCACCAAACGCGGCGCGTTCCACTTCCAGACCAAGCCGCACAACGACGGCATTTTTAACCTCGTCGAGCGCGCCATCGAACGCAAACAGGCCTCCCAGGAGAACATCAAGCTCATCGGTGCGTTAAAGCGCATGAGCGGCGACACCTCGCCCATCTTTCAGTCCGCGCAGATGAAGGCCGTGATGAAGACCATCGAACGCGTCGCCCCCAGCGACGTCTCCGTGCTCGTCACCGGCGAAAGCGGCACCGGCAAGGAAGTCGTCGCCGACATGATTCACACGCTGAGCCGGCGCGACAAGGGCCCCTTCATCAAAATCAATTGCGCCGCCTTGCCGCGCGAACTCATCGAGAGCGAACTGTTCGGCTCCGTCAAAGGCTCCTTCACCGGCGCCACCGAAGACCGCAAGGGCCTCTTCCGCCAGGCCGAAGGCGGAACGCTGCTCCTGGACGAACTGTCCGAAATGCCCGTCGATACGCAGAGCAAACTGCTGCGCGTGCTTCAGGAGAAGGAGGTCCGTCCCGTCGGCGGACGCACCAGCTACAAAACCGATTGCCGCATTATCGCGTCCACCAACCGCAGCGTGGATGACGCCATCAAGCAAGGGAAGCTGCGCGAAGACCTCTATTACCGCATCAGCGCCCTGGCGATTCACCTGCCGCCACTGCGCGAGCGCCGCGACGACATTCTGCCGCTGGCCCGCGCGTTCCTGAAACGCTTCGCCGCCCAGGCCGACCGATTGATTGCCGACTTCAGCCCCGAAGCCGCCGAGCGCCTTCGCAAGTACGACTGGCCCGGCAACGCCCGCCAGCTCCAAAACGAAATTCAGCGCACCGTGCTTATGTGCGAAGGCCAGGAGGTCCAGCCGGCCGATCTTTCCATCTGCCAGTTCCAACCCAGCACCGAGGCCGGCGAGCAGAACCTCACCCTCATGGAAGCCATGGAGCGCAACAAAATCGTCGAGGTCCTCAAGGAAACCGGCGGCAACAAACAGGAAACCGCCCGGCGCCTCTTTCGGGTTTTGGGGGTTCGAGCTGCGGATTTCGACGCTGACCGGCCAAAAAGTCTGCTCGTTGATTTTCAACCACTTACGAATACTGATCCGGCTCTGGCGAGGAAAAAAATCATGTGGGAATTTCCGGGAATTGCCGGGAAGAAGCAGCACCGTCCGGCGGGGCAATCTGCCGGTCGGAACCCGCCGAATCGGCTCGCACAGTCGCCGCCGCTGGACGCAACAGAGTCCTCCCTTCCCTGGCTTTAGTGCGTTCGGCGTTGCGGCCGTCCTGATGTTCGAGCTGGCCGTGTACCTGATCTGCGAGATAGAACCCAATGGTAGCGCGGGCGTCCTCGCCTGCGAGTTCTGGCGACGTCCCGTCGCCTGTCGCGGAATGTGGCGAGACGCCCCGCGAACTCGCCGCCGAGACGGTTGCGCTACGCTAATGAGGCACCGGGCCGTCGGCGCGGTCGAAAAGACCCGGCGCGCCGCACCGGCCAGGCGCCTGTGGTGCAAAGGCGCGTTCAACGCGTTGACAACTCGATTCATCATGCGGCCATTGTCGCACGCGGGGTAGGACAACGGCGGTCTGACAGGATCAAATCCAAGCGGGAAAGAGGGAAGGTGGGAAAGGGAGAAAAGGGGAAAGGGGGAAGACGCCAATGCGGGAAAGCGGGAAACTGGCAGAGCGGGAAGAGGGGTTCGCGCCGGTCCAGTCGCCCTCCCTTTTAACGCACTTAACGATTCAACTGTTTAACCAGGCCGAAGGCCGAATCGCCGCCGTCGCCGCCGAGGTAACGAGGCTCAAACTGAAAGGGCCGAATGCCCGGAAGAAAATAGCCCAGGGCAAAGCGAGTCCGCGAGCGACGCCCTGGGTAAACCGTCCAACAAAATCTCCAAGCTCTGAATGGGCGAACCTGTTTTGCCTCGAAATCCGACCGCGTCCCCAAACGAAATTCTCAAAATATCAGTTGACTCTGATTAACCCCAAGGGTTAATTCTAATGGCGACGCGTGGAACTCTCTTTTGCCAGCCGGAAGCTCGCCAAGGAACTGGCGGACGAGAAGACCATCGTCCGGAACTACGGGACTGACAACGGCAGGCGGATCTGCCAGCGGTTGGCGCAACTCATGGCCGCGGACAATTTGCAAACCTTGCGCTTGCTGCCGCAGACCCGCGCCCACGAACTCACCGGCGACCGCGCCGGACAGATTTCCGTGGACGTGAAGCATCCCTTTCGGCTCTTGCTTGTTCCCGCTCACGACGAGACTCCGCGCAAACCCGATGGCGGGCTGGATTGGGCCCGCGTCACGAAACTGAAAATCCTCGGCATTGTGGATACACATTGAAAAACATGAACGCGACGTTTGAACCCAACTTCGCCGTGCCCCCTGGCGAGACGCTGGCCGAAACGCTCGAAACCCTCGGCATGACACAGGCGGAGCTTGCCGAACGAATGGGCCGTCCGCTCAAGACCATCAACGAAATTGTCGCCGGCAAGGCGGCGATTACGTCCGATAGTGCCCTCCAATTGGAGAAGGTGCTGGGTATCCCCGCCTCGTTCTGGACTAACCATGAGCGCATTTATCGCGATACCCTGGCCCGCCGCCGCGAAGAGGAGCAGCTTGAGCAACAACTCGGCTGGCTCAAGGCGATGCCCGTCAAGGAAATGGCGCGTGCCGGGTGGATCGTGACCGCGGACGAACCCGTTGCTCAACTTCGCATAGTCCTGAGCTTCTTCGGCGTTGCCGGTGTGGAGGAATGGCGCGCGCTTTGGGATAGCCCCGAAGCGATTTACCGCAAGTCGCCCGCGTTCAGCGCAAACCGCCCCGCCACCGCCGCCTGGCTTCGCCAGGGTGAGCTTGAAGCGCAAAAGATCGACTGCGCTCCGTTCGACGCAACCGGCTTCATCGAAGCCCTGAGGCAATTGCGCAGCTTCACCACGAAGGACCCGGATGAATTTGTTCCGGCTCTCCGTGAGCGATGCGCGGCTTCGGGTGTGGCCGTGGTCATTGTTCCGCCGCTTCCCGGTGTTCGCGCCTATGGCGCGACCCGGTGGCTCCATTCCACCAAGGCGCTGATTCAACTGAGCCTGCGCGGCAAGACCGACGATCAACTGTGGTTCACGTTCTTCCACGAAGCCGGCCATGTGCTGAAGCACGGCAAGCGCGCTGTCTTCGTTGAGGACGGTGATCCGAACGCCGCTGCTCGCGATCCGCGCGAAGCGGAGGCGGACGCCTTTGCCTGTGACCTCCTGATTCCGCCGTCAGATTACGAGCGCTTCTGTGCTCTTGGTGATTACAGCGTGGCGGCCATTCGGCGTTTCGCCAGCCGGACCCGCATTGCCCCTGGCATCGTGGCCGGACGCCTGCAACACGAACGCAAAGTGCCCTTCTCCCGAGCGAATCAACTCAAACGGCGGTTTGGATTCCACCCATGAAACAAGTCCGGAAGGGCCGAAGGCCCGAAAGATAAAAGCCCAGGGCAAGGCAAGTCCGCGAGCGACGCCCTGGGTAAACCGCCACTACAATTTTTCTCCCTCTCCTCCTCGAACGAGGAGAGGGCCGGGGTGAGGAGTCGAGAGTCCCTTGATTGCGACATCACAAATTCATGACCGACCCGCACGAATTGCAGCCGTAGCAGCCGAGGTCACGAGGCTCGAACCGAAAGGGCCGAAGACCCGGAAGAAAATAGCCTAGGGCAAAGCGAACTAACACGAGCGCAGGTCTAGGGAACGGGCGACAAACACTGAACGAGGCGAAGCCGTGTGGACAGCGTGCAAGTGGCTGCATAGGACGGGCCTGCTACTTCTAGTCTGTAGCTATAGAGTCATCATTTGGGGATAACGTCCCCATGTCACGTCAGGATTCTGTCAGTATCGTTGCCGCAAACGTGAAGCGGCTCCGCCTCGCCCGCAAATGGTCGCAAGAGGATTGCGCCGAGAAGTGCGACTTGCACCGGACTTACATCGGTGCGGTGGAGCGCGGTGAGCGGAACATCACGCTCGCCACCCTCGACACCATCGCCGCGGCATTCGGCGTCTCCCCCGTGGCCTTGCTGACCAAGGAGTGAGACATGGCCCTGGATTACTCGTCGGTCGTGGGCAGTGACGGCGGCCTTGCGAAATCGGGCAAGAGCATCTACGACGCGCTGCACGACAGCCCGGAGTTCATTCTCGCGGCCAGGGACTTGGAGGCGGTCCTTCGCGACGGGTTGGTCGGGCTGGACTTGAACTATCCGCTGCGTACTCGCTCCAAGGTTTTGAAGTCGAAGATTTGTGAGATTCTCGGCTATCCGGTTCCCGCTTCGTTCAGGAAGTCCAAGCCGCGCTTTCCTGGCCAAGACTTCGACACCTACGTTCAGAAGTCGAACAACCTGCAAATCTGGAATGAGGAAATCAGTCCGACGCGGCGATATGTCATCATCCGGTTGGATGAAAGCTCGAAGGTCGTGGGCGTCAGGGTCGTCACGGGTGGGGTGCTCGCGAAACTGGACACCACTGGAACGCTCACGAAGAAGTACCAGGCCAAGAGCCGAGTGCCGGTCACGCGATCCGTGCTGGTCTCTCAGTCCGAGGCTTATTCGGTTCAGGAGGCGATTGCCGCCTTGCCCAATCGCAAGCTGACTTTGCCCCAGAGTGGGACTCACAGACTCACGCTTGACTTCAATAGGTTCCTTCCCATCGAGTCGCTTTACAAAAAGCTTCTGAAGCTCGTGAGCAAGCGCCTGTCAGACCCGGGACTTGACCAGGAGCGCAACCGGGGCGCCGCATTGCACAAAGCTGTGTGCGCCACGCTTGGCATGGCGGATGACGATGACACAGGAAGCTTCCCGGACGTGATGGCGCAGCTGTTAGAAGTGAAGCTTCAAACCGCCGCGACCATTGACTTGGGTTTGGTGTCGCCGGATGACGCGACCCCGCTGGACTTGTTTCCGCGCATCCGGCATTGCGACGTGCGCTATGCTGTGTTCTACGGGACGGTCCTCGGCAGCGTCGTCAGGCTCGACCATCTTGTGCTCACACGCGGAGCAGACTTCTTTTCCTTCTTTCAGCGGTTTGAGGGCAAGATCGTCAATGCCAAGCTCCAGATTCCGCTACCGCGCGACTTCTTTTCTTAAGCCGAAAGCCTTCCAGACCAGTTCGTCGAGTTCCTTCTCCATTCGCTCCAAGCCGGGCGAATTGCCGGCCTGCGAAGCGGCGATGACCGACGGCATCAAGTCCCGGATATCCTGCGCGTGTTGCAGCTTCGGCAGGGGAAAGCGGCTCACGTACTGGCTCATGAACCGCCGGCGACCGGAGTAGAGCTTGTTGTGAAAAACGGCGTCGTAGAACTTGAGGGCGAACGAGGAATTTGCGACGGCCAGCATGAGCATGAGCGAGGAGGCATCTTTGCCGGGCAGCAGCTTTGTCCAGTAGCAATCGCCGTTCACAATCCACCCCGGTTCGACGACGAAGAACTTGCTTGTCTCACTGATGTCCGGGAACGCGAGCTTGGGCTGAGTCCAATCGCTGGGGCGGTGTGGTACCCATATCTCAAACCATTGCCGGCCCGATTCAATGACGTAACTTCGGCTTTCGAGTCGGGCGCGGTGCTTGAGCAGATAGGCGCGGGCGCGGGGGAAGTCGGCCAAGTCCACCGGCAGCCGATCGACGCCATCGTTGGCGTACGGGTAAAGCACCTGTTTGGTGCTGGGGGCGTCATCTGAGAGATGCCAGCGCGCAGCGAGATGGTGCGTCACAAGCGGGTGAAGCAGTTCGTTCTCAGGACGCTCTTGGTCTGGCAGCGTCTCCCAATCGTCACGGAGGAACACTGAGTCTGCGGTGGTCTTGATGCCAACACAGATTTTCGCCACGTCGGCAAAGGTACCCGCCGTGTTTGACTTTACCGTTGCCAGCCAGGCATGAAGACCATCATTGCTCATGGCCCAAGGCGTGCGGCTGTCCAACCCAGTTTGCAGCCTCCCGGTTTCGACGTGGAAACTCGTCCCGTTCGCTTGGGCGTGCCCCGCGAACGAGCCATCCAGGGCATCGAGAATTGAGCGCGTCTGCCGTGGCGAGGGGGTTTCCATCCGTGACGCCTCGTAAACCCGGATGAATTCGCAGTCCTGCGTGCTAGCACTGGCAGTGCGCTCGGCCACGACGATGGCGGGCAAGACCGCCGCTTCGAAGAGTTTCGTATCGCCGAGGTCAACCAAACGGCGCAGCCGGAATTGAGTGGTGAGCCAGTCGCGCATGGAACTGCCGGACTGCACGGTGAGGAAGCGATTCGAGGTCAGCAAACCAAGAATCCCACCTTTCCGAAGCACCAGCGTCATCGCCTTGACGAAGGCTTGGTATAAATCCACACGTCCAGTCAGGTTGAAGCGCACAGCCAACTTGCGAGCCGCCGCCGAACCCAAGACCTGAGTGCGAACATAGGGCGGATTAGAGATTACCGCGTCAAACTGAGCTTCTTCGTCCTTGGTGTTGGGCTGCAACAAGTCCATTTGAGCGGAGGCGTTGACGCCAGCCACGCCAGAGAGAAAATCGCCCGCCCGCAGTTCGACAGAGGCCACGCCGGAATCTTTGAGAAGACCGCGAGCGTGCTCCAACGCCGCTTCATCCATGTCGAAGCCCGTCAGTCGAAGCCTGTTCTTCCAAGCCAGCGGAACAGCATCGACGACCGCTTTGAGCAATTCGCCTTCTCCGCAAGCCGGGTCGAGGATGGAAAGCTCGCTGAACTTTGCGCGCTCTTCCTTCAACCCGTCCACGACCTGCTCGGCCAAGTATGCCGCAAGCAAGGGCGGTGTATAGTGAATGCCGTTGGCCTTCCTCCGTACTTTTTCTGTTGGCACCGACGCGACAGATACTCCTCCCCCGCGGCGGGAGCCGCCAAGTGACCTGCGGTCATGACGTGCCATGGTCGGCATGTGCTACTTCTAGTCGTCAATGCCTCCAACTGTCAACTGAATTGGCGCATAAACGATTAACCCAATGCGGCGCGGACTTGGTCTGGGTTGCCCTGGGCTATTCTCTTTCGGGCTTTCAGCCATTGCCCTGGCCGCCGGGCCGGGCGTTCAAATCCCCAGGTTCGCCAGCATCGTGGCGATCGAATTCACCAACTGCACCAGCTTGGGATGGGATTCCTCGAAACCTTCGACCGATTGTGACAGACCGCGGATGGACAACTTTACCAGTTCAGGGTCCTTCTCGTCGCGCGTCGCTTCGTGGGCGGACACCGCCGTGAAGCCGGCGATGCTCTGGGCCTGTTCGCGGTCGGCCTCAGCCAGTTTGGCGACCTCGGCCTCCAGCGCCGCCAACAGGCCGAGCAGTTCCTCGCGCTGTTGCGGTGTGACGGATTCCGCGGCGCGAATCCGTTCCTCAATTTTGCCAAGGGTGTCTCGAATCATCTGTTATGGAATTTCACATTCCAATTGCCTTCATCACCGCTGCTGTGTCAGGCGGGACGTTGACAGGCTCGAAGCCGGCGGTGCTGATGGCGGTGTCCGGATCCTTGAGGCCGTGGCCGGTGAGAGTCGCGGTGACAAGACTGCCTTCGGGAATCCATCCGCTCTGAATGGACTTGATGAGGCCGGCCAGGGCCGCAGCCGAAGCGGGCTCGGCCATGATGCCCTCAGTTCGGGCAACTAACTTGTAGGCCGCCAGGATTTCGTCGTCGGTGACCTTGTCGATCCGGCCCTCCGATTCCTGCGCGGCCTGCGCGGCGGGCTGCCAGCTTGCGGGATTGCCAATCCGGATGGCGCTGGCGACGGTCTCGGGATTCGCCACGGGCGCTCCGTCGACGATCGGCGCGGCGCCCGCGGCCTGCCATCCCATCATCTTCGGCAGGGTGTCGGAGTGGCCGGCGGCCTGGTATTCCTTGAAGCCCTTCCAGTAAGCGGTGATGTTGCCGGCGTTGCCAACGGGAAGAAAATGAAAGTCAGGCGCGTCGCCGAGTGCGTCGCAAATCTCGAACGCCGCCGTCTTCTGTCCCTCGATGCGGGCGGGGTTGATGGAGTTGACGACTTCGACTTTGCCGGTCTCGCCCAATTCGCGCACGACGCGGAGCGCGTCGTCGAAGCCGCCTTCCACCGAGAGGGTGGTCGCGCCGTACAGGAGCGCTTGCGAGAGCTTGCCCAGGGCGATCCGGCCCTTGGGGAGAAGGACGACGCATTTCATGCCGGCGCGCGCGGCATAGGCGGCGGCGCTGGCCGCGGTGTTGCCGGTGCTGGCGCAGACGATGACCTGCGCGCCCCGCTC
>WNGA01003667.1_pt1 | contig 40410 bp, 34 predicted proteins | sample 5400061 | NCBI WGS metagenome assembly WNGA01 (sample SAMN13153366, study PRJNA577476) | soil metagenome | isolation source: 100 cm soil or saprolite under grassland replicate 2 | place: USA:California | collected 2016-06-15 | reverse complement strand
ATGCGCTCCCGGACCCCCTCCAACCGGGCCAGCGCCTCATCGACCGGGGTGGAGCCCTCCGCGCGGGCCAATGCGAGGACCCCGAGCGCCTCGAGCTCGGTGCCCCGCTCGCCCGCGTCACGCGCGAGGTCGGCGGCGCGCTGCAGGATCTCGGCGGCGTCGGTGGTCCGGCCGTCCCACATGACGAATGCGCCCTGGATGATCAAGGCTCGGGCGGTCGTCGCGGCGTCCCCGAGCCGCTCCAGGTCGGCCACGATCCTCCCCGCGATCGCGGGACCTCCCCGCCGGGCATCGAACTTCCCGTAGAACAGCGACCACAGATCCGCCAGGAGGGCCGCCCGACGGTCCCCCTCGCGTTCGGCGGCCGCGATGGCCTCCGTCGCGACCTCGACGGCCCGCGTGTGCTCGCCGTGATCGCCCAACGCGTTCGCGAGGTCGGCTTGGAGCGCCGCGCGACCGGGCGTCCCGTCCGGGGTCGCGGCCACCGCCCGCTCCAGCAGGTTCGAGGCCGCCGCGTAGTCACCTCGGGCGAACGCCCTGGACCCGGCCGCCGAGAGGTGCCTCGCGGCCCGGGCACCGAGCGACCGGCCCGGGTCGTCGAGCGGGCCGAGGTCCCGCCGGGACCTCCAGGCCTGCTCCAGGTGGTAGCCGACGATCTCCTCGAATTCCGGGGCTCGCTCGCCGGCCACTCGCTCCATCCACTCCGCGAAGCGTTCGTGGAGCTCGGCCCGGCGCTCCTTCGGGATCCTGGCGTACGCCGCGTCCCTGATCAGGAGGTGGCGGAAGCGGAATGCGTCCTCGCCCGGGAACAGGCCCTCGTCGGGCCGGACGAGGTCCCGACGAACCAGGGCCATCACGTGGCGGTCCGAGGGCCCCCTTTCGTCCTCGGGCGTCATCGCGAGGATCCCGCCCCGGTGGAAGAGCTTGCCCTCGATCGACGCCCGCTCCAGCACGGCGCGCTCGGCCTCGGGGAGCCGCTCGATCCGGGCCTCCAGGAGCGCGGCGATCGACCCCGGCACCTCGATCCGGGCGGCCGTGGTCCCAGCTCGGCCCTCTGCGAGCGCGCCCTGATCGACCAGCATCCCCACGAACTGCTCTGCGAACAGCGGGTTGCCCTCGGCCGCCTCGCCCACTCGCGTGGCGAGCTCGGGTGGGAGGGAGCCCCCCGCCACGTTCCGGGCAACCGCCTCGGTCTCCTCCCCGGACAGCGGCTCGAGCGCGATCGTCGTGGCGTTCAGCTTCCCTCCGCCCCAGTCGGGCCGGGCGTCGAGGAGGTCGTGGCGTGCGCTGCACACCAGGAGGATGGGCGCTCCGCGGGTCCAATCGGAGACGTGCTCGACGAGGTCGAGCAGCGCGGGCTCCGCGAAGTGAAGGTCGTCGAGGTCGACCACCAGCGGCTCCTGCCGGGCCATCGCCTCCAGGAGCTTCCGGACCGCCCAGTGCGTCTCGTCCGGGACGCCCTCCGCGCCGGCCAGGCCGAGGAGCTGTCCGAGCCGATCGACCACCAGCGCCGAGTCGCGTTCGTCGGGCATCAGCTCGAGCAGACGTTCGCGTGTCTCCTGTGGCGACGCCACCCCGCCCAGCCCGGCACCCTGCGTCAGCATCTCCACCACCGGCCAATACGTGATGCCGTCGCCGTACGGGAGGCACCGGCCCCGCAGCACGCGGACCCCGTTTCGCCCCGCCAGGAACTCCTCGATCAGCCGGGACTTCCCCACCCCGGCCGTGCCGAGCAGGGTGAACAGCACGCATGCCCGGTCGGACACTGCCCGATCGAGGGCCTCCCGAAGCATGCGGAGCTCCCGCTCCCGGCCCACCATCGGCGTGTCGAAGCGCCGGGCCACCCCGTGCGCCCCGGTGACGACCGCGAGGCGGTACGCGTGGACCGGCTCCGCCTTCCCGCGGACCGAGATCGGCGTGACGGGCTCGGCCTCCACGGCGTCCCGGACGAGCGCGTAGGTGACCGCGCCGACCAGCACCTCGCCCGGAGCGGCGGCCTGCTCCAGCCGCGCCGCGGCGTTCATCGCGTCGCCCGTGGCGAGGGTCCCGGCGCCGGTCCCCGTCACCACCTCCCCGGTGTTCACTCCGATCCGGCTCTCGAGCTCGACGCCGAAGTCCCGCTCCAGCTCCTTGTTGAGCTCACGGAGCCCCTCGCGCATCTCGGCCGCGGCGCGCACGGCCCGGAGGGCGTCGTCCTCCCGGACCTCGGGGATCCCGAACACCGCCATCACGGCGTCGCCGATGAACTTCTCGACGGTGGCCCCGTGGCGCTCGAGGACCGTCCGCATGCGATCGAAGTACCGCGCCATCACCCGCCGGACCGCCTCCGGGTCCAGCGTCTCGCCCATCGCCGTCGAGCCGACGACGTCGCAGAAGACGATCGTCACCGTCTTGCGGACGTCGCGGCCGCCCGCCACTCCGGGCTCCGCGATCACCGCGCCGCAGCTCGGACAGAACCGGAACCCGTCCGGATGCTCTGCGCCACACGACGGACACGTCACCATGCGGCGACCAGCGTATCCGTCGGACGGACCCACGACGGGGGTTCCGGTCGGCCGGTCAGCCCGGTCTGGCCCGGGATCGAGGACCCCTTCGGCAAGGTCGGAGGGCTCGCGCCCGATGCGCGGGACGCGAGCCCTCCGTTTCGACTCTGCGGCGGCCGGTCTGGCGTCAGGCCAGGTCCGTCGCCTCCTGGATCAGATGGTTCGCCTGGACGAGCCAGGTGTGCATCTGCGACGGGCCCGGCGTGACCCCGTTGAACTCCGCCTGGTTGATCGCATGGCGGATCGAGAGCGCCAGCGAGTTGCGCTGGTTCGTCAGGGTCTCGATCGAGGACTCTATCGACGAGTACGAGCTGTCGTCCCCGGGCGAACCGCTCGCCAGGGCGACGCTCGACGCCTCCAGCGTCTCCATCCCGAACTTCCCGAACGAAGCCGTCAGCTGCTTGTACGCGGCCTCCAGCCGGGCCAGCCGCTTGGGGTAGGCGTTGATGGCGCTCGGGCGCGCCCACTTCCGCAGGACCTGGAACACGGTCCGGCCGTCCGTCTCGTAGTCGTCCGTGAGCCCGACCAGCGTGAGCAGGGTCGGACGGACGTCGGTGTGGTCCGTCCAGAGCGCCTGCGTCTGGCCGAGCGGACGCACGCCCGGTCCGACGTACCCCACCCAGGTCGTCGCGATGTCCTCCTGGATGTCGCCGTGGTTCCACGCGAAGCTCTGGTTCGTCCTCGGCGGGATGAACGCGCACGCGTCCGGCGTGGAGCACGTCGCCGGTGACGCGGAGGTGAAGAAGAACCAGTCCGGATCGGCGAACAGCGTGAACGTCGGCGTCCGGTAGGGGTCGGCCGTGACCATGTGGAGGGCCTTCTCCTCCACGGGGTCGGCCATGGCCTGGATGATGCCGGGCTCGTCGTTCCCCGTGTACGGGTTGACCCAGTGGAGCTGGCCGCTCTCCCGTTCGAGCTGCCGAACGGCCGGGTCGGTCCGCCCCGGCTGGCCGTTCACGTACACCGTGGGCGCGTCGTCGGAGTGGACGGCGAACGGCGTGGAGTCGCCGTACTGGGTCCGGAGCATGGCCCCGAGGTTGGCGTTGATCTCGCCGACCCGGTTGTACGTGCACGGCGTGGTGACGCCGTCGCAACTGGGATTGTCGGGCGGGTCGCCGACGAAGTGGTCGCCCTCGTCGACGGTGAACACGAACGCCGTGTTGGACTTGTTGATGCCGTCCGCGGCCAGCCGGGCGAAGAACTGCTGGAACGCGGTGTCGTACTCCTGGAGCTGCTGTTCGTACCCGGCCTCGCCGGGCCCGTACGCGAAGTGGATGTTGCCCGACGTCCCGTGGTCGTCGTGGGCGTCGGAGACGTAGGCGAACGTGACCGGGATCCCGGCCTCCTGCATCTGCGCGGTGTAGGCCAGGGAGACCTTGGCCTCCATCCCGTCGAACCCCGGGAAGCCGATGTGGCCGTTCTGGTCCTGGATGGTGGCTCCGTTGAGGTCCGTCATGGGACCGCTCGGCTTGATCACCGGGTTCACGTACTTCGCGCCCATCAGGGCTTCGAACCCGCTGTACCCGCCGGGCTCGTCGTTCAGCAGGTCGGCGTGCGAGTTCGCGGACGCACCGCAGATCGCCGAGCTCTGCGCGCAGTGGACGCCGATCCCGACGTAGTCCGCGAACGTCTGCGTCGCCGATGCACCCGGGCTGTCGTTGGCGGCCTGGATGGCCTCCGGGGAGTTCGGGCCGAAGAAGCTCGGGATGTCGATCCCGGTGTTCTCGAGGATGGTGTTGGCCGTGGCCACGGCGCCGAAGTCGCACCCCGCGCGGGTGTACGGGACCCACGGGGCCGGCGCCACCACGCCGTTCTCGTTGATCATCTCGGGCGTGAGGTCCGTCTGCGCGGCCGGCGGGAACGGCGGACCGGCCGGGTCGTACTGGGGGGCGGTCCAGTAGGCGAACGAGACGGCGGTGCGCGGCACCCCCGACGTCGTGAAGTACTTGTAGCTGTTCGAGACGGGCTGCCCCATCCGGTCCGGGTACACACCGGTGAGCGACGTGAGGATCCCCGTCGCCGTGTGGGAGATCAGCGCCGTGTGGTCGTTCGTCAGGAGCGTGCCGTTGTTCTGGATGAAGTTCAACAGGTGCGGCATCTGCTCCAGGTCCGACGGGACGTTGGGGTTGTCCCGGAGGAAGTGCGTGTTGTCGAACTGGATGTAGATCACGTGATGGATCTGGCCGCGGGCCGAGTTGAGCTGACAGCCCGACGCCTGGACCTTGCCTGCCGCCGCCGTCCGCGATCCCGCCTGGCGCGAGCCCGTGTGGCTCGTCGCGCCCGCGGGGACGCTGCCGATCATCACTGCCGCGAGCACGGCCGCGAACACCGCCGCAACCATGGTCCTTCTCCGAATGCCCATCGCGATCCCCTTCCTCCCCGATCGCGTCGCACTCACGGGACTCGAGGCGCAGGGACCCCCGCGGGGTATCGAGGGCGGCCTCGTGGCCCGAATTCGTGACGCTATGCCGGGCATCCGCGGGGCGCAAACCCACAGGCCCGAGCGCCGGAACGCCCCGCGCGTGCGTAGGTGCTGACTCGCGAGACCACGGGCCGCGGGCGACGCCCGGGCTAGAGGGGGGGCCTGGCCCCGAACACTTCCTGGATCCGCCGGAGCTCACGCATCCGAGGCTCGGTCCGGCCGTTCACCCAGCGGTTCACGGTCTTCAGCGAGACCCCGACGCGTCGCGCCGCCGCCTCCTGGGACAGATGCTCCGACCGCAGCATGCCCTGGAGCCACGTGCCGAACGCCATGCCCCGGAGCTCGAGGGCGGTCCCGGACGGGCGATGCTCCGCGGCGGGCCGGGCCTCCAGGACCTCGGCCTCGACGGACTGGCCGTCCAGCCGGAACCGGACGAACACATCGCCCTCCACGGTGGCCAAGCGGAGCCGGATCGCCCGGTCGATCTCGGACGGCAGCAGGTCCACGATCGAGGGAAGCTCGGATGTGGACACCGAAGCAGCCTTTCCGGAGGGCAATCGGGCTTCTACGCCCGCAATAGTGTCGCTTTCGGCCCGATCCGTCAACGTCGACCGGCAGGCATCCGAGTCGGGGAGGCGACCGGGGCGAGGCCCGACGAACCCGGACACGACAAACGACGCCTGGGAATCAGGCGTCGGATGGCTCGGCCGCTCGCTTCCGTTCCCCGACCGGGCCGGCCCCGCGGGCATTGTGGGCCGGCCCGATCGCCCCCTTCTGGGCGGGCGGTGCGGGCACGACACAGTTATCCCCCGCCCAGGTTCTTGTTCCGTTGGCGAATCGGCCAAACTTCGGGCTGTTCGATCAGACGAATGGATAACGCGAGATCAGCGGTGACCGGTGGCCAGCAGGAGGGCGAGTCCCAGGCGTTCCTGGGGATCGTCGAGATCGAGCCGGGCCAGGCGGCGGATCTGCCCCAGGCGGTGGCGGACGGTGTTCGGGTGGACGTGCAGCGCGGCGGCCGCCGCGGCCACGTCCCCGAAGGCCTCGAGCCACGCCCTGAGCGTCTCGACGTGCACGGTCCCGCGGGTGCGATCGGACTCCACCAGCGCGGCGATCCGGCGTTCGTAGAGGTCCCGGTCCTCGGCCAGGAGATCGCCGAACCGGAGCACCAGGGCGGGCATCCGGACCTCGTCGATGGCGGCCGCACCCCGCCCGTCGCCCGTCTGCGACCGGACCACGCGGAGCGCGGCGTCGGCCTCCTGGCGGGACCGGGGGATCTCGGGTACCGTCCGGGCGTAGCCGCCCAGCCCTGCGGTGGCCCCGGCCCGCTCCACGAACTCCCCCGCCACGTGCAGGCCCCGGACTCGGGACGCCTCGGGATCGGCGGCCGTGGCCAGGACCGCGTACAGGACGCCGCCGATGGGAGCCGCCGCGCCCCGGACCCGGAACGCGGCCAGGTGGGCCGTGAGGAGGTCCCACAGGTGCTGCAGGGTCCGTTCGCCGGCCGCGGCGTCGGATCCTCCCGCCCCCACGGCGAGCACCCGGTAGGCCCGCGCGGCGAGCCCCAGCCGGTTGATCGCGTCGCCGGCGCCGGCGTCTCCCCGGATGACGGCGACCACCAGGTCCGCCTGGGCCAGGCGCTCCACGTCGGCCTGGGCCCGCTGCCGCAGGATCTGCAGCGCCACGACCTCGGCGGCCTCGGCGAACGCCCGTTGGCGCTCGGCCGGGGGCGGCTCCACCACCGCCGCCCACATCGAGCCCAGGATCTCGTCGCCGGCCCGGACCGCCACGCCGAGCCGCGCGACCATCCCAGGCTCCAGGGCCTCGACCAACACCGGTCCGGAGTCGCCGTGCAGCCGGCGGGGGACGTCGAGAGCCCGGAGCCGCTCCACGATCCGCTCGGGGACCCGCCGGGCCACGACGGTCTCCGACCACACGCTGTCCGCCTCCCCCTGGCTCCCGGAGTACGCCAGCAGCCGGGACTGGCGGTCCTCGACCGTCACCGGCCCGCCGATCAGGGTGGCCACCGCGTCCGCCGTCGCGAACAGGTCGCCCGGCGGGACCCCGCCGGCGCGGTCGCGCCCGCCGGTGTGTCCGGTCACCGACTGGATCAGCGACACGGCCTGGGTCCACAGCACGCCACGGGGGACCGCCAGGAGCGCCACGCCGGCCCGGGCAGCGGCGTCCTCCACCGCGTCGGCCACCGACGCCTTCACCACCAGCGCCGCCGCGCCCCGCCCCGCCAGGACCGGCAGGAGCTCGGCCGCGGCGTCCGGTCCCAGCCCCATCCCGAGTACCAGGTCCCCGGATGCGATGGGCGGCGGGTCCGCCAGGTCGAACGCCACCGGTTCGCGGATCTCGATCTCGAGGCCTCCCCGCGCCCCCCGGACCTCCAGCACCGAGCGCCCCAGGACCTCCACCAGCCGGGCCAGCGTGGTCACGCCCCGGCCCTCCACTCCGCCCTCGAACCGGTCACCAGCGCAGCTTGCCCTACCGCGCTCCCCCGATCCACCCGGCGGAGCGGATCACGAGGGCAGGCCGTCCAGCTGGAACACCCGGTACGGACGGCGGATGACCGGCTGCGCCACGTTGCGGACCGGGATGCCGCCGGGGGTCACCCCCTGGTCCTGGCCCCGGTGGGCGTGGCCGTGGACGGCGAGGTCGGCCCCGGCCGCGTCGACCGCCTCGGCCAGGAGGTAGGAGCCCAGGAAGGGGAAGATCTCGGGGGGCTCACCGTGCAGCGTGTCCTTCACCGGCGAGTAGTGCGTGAGCGCGATGCGCACGTCCGCCCGCAGCCCCTCCAGCGCGTGGGCCAGGCGGTCGGCGCTGGCCTTCGACGCCCACACGAACTCCTTCATCTCGCGTTCGCCGAAGTCGGTGGCGTTCGCCCCGGCGAATCCCCCGCCGAACCCCTTCACGCCGGCCACGCCCAGCCTGCGGCCGTCGACGTCGAGCACGTGGCTCTCGCCCTCGAGCATGATCACGCCGGCCTGCTCCATGAGCTTGCGGATGAGGTCCTGTTCGTCGGAGTGGTGGTCGTGGTTGCCGAGCACGGCGATCACCGGGACCTCCACCGGGGCAAGCTCGTCGGCCAGGACCCGGACCTCGTCGGCCAGCCCGTGCTGCGTGAGGTCACCCGCCAGCAGCAGGACGTCGGCCACCTCCGGCAGCCGCTCGAGGTGGGGTCGCAGGACGCCTTCGGTGTCCGGGCCGTAGTGCACGTCGGCGGCGGCCGCGACGCGGATCACCGGACCGTCTCCACGTCGCCCCCCGAGCCGAGCTCCTGCACCGTGGTCTGGTTGTGGACCTCGAGCTCGGGGAACCGTTCGGCGAGGACGTCGGAGATGGCCTGCCGGCGCGGCTCGCTGGCCACCGTCCCCGTCAGGAACACCTTCCCCGCCCGCATGTTCACCTGGAGCTCGAGCTCGCCGACCCGCGGATCGTGCGCCAGGGCCTCGCGGACCCGCTGGATCACGTAGTGGGGAGCGCCCTCGGTCTGTTCCACGTCTCCTCCTCCGCCGGCGCATGGCCCTCGTCGTCCACCAGCGCGAACAGGGACCGGACGGCGTGCGCCGGCACCGCCAGGTCGCGCGACTGCGCGTACACCAGCAGCGACAGCACCCGGTGCACGCCGTGGCGGGCCCGGCGCAGCAGGTAGTCCCAGTCCAGCTCGACCCGGGCCAGGATCGACAGGGCCTCGGCCCAGTACGTGGGGGTCTGTTCGCTGAAGGCCAGGGCCTTGTTCACCACGAGGTCCTCCGCCGACAGCACGGGCACGCTCACGCCCTCGAGCACGTGGACCACCAGGCGCTCGATCATCTCGTCGTCGAGGTACACGTCGCCCGCCGTGCGGAAGATCAGGTCCACCCCGACGTCCTCCAGCTCGGCCTTCAGCAGCCAGTGGTCCTCCTCCGTCTCCACCGAACGGAACCCGTCGTCCTCCAGTGCCGCCAGGGCATCCTTCACATCCCGGGGCCGGACCAGGAAGTCGATGTCCGCCGAGGAGGGATCCCACCGGGGGCGTCCCCATGCGGCCGCGCCGATCCCACCGATCGCGCCGAAGGGGACGTCCCGCTTCGACAGCGCCCGGACGGCGCGGTCCAGCACCTCCGCGAACCTGGTCAGATCGTCCACGTCCCTTCCTCCTACCCGATTCGGCGCCGGCGAACGCACGCCGTTTCCCGGAAAGGGATCGGGGTACAGGCACAGGCGGTGACAATGAACACGATCGGGCCGCACGGGGAGGGCGCGTTCGAGAAACGGCACGTCGGGGAGGAGGAGTTCCTGCTGGTCCTCGACGAGCTGGTGGCCGCGCTCCGGGCGAACGGCGCGCCGTTCGCGTTCATCGGCGGGATCGCCTCCGCGGTCATGGGCCGTCCCCGTCCCACGCTCGACATGGACGTCATGGTCCGCCCTTGGGAGGCCGGGGCCGTCCTGCGAGCGCTCGGCGACGCGGGCTTCGAGACGCAGGAGACGTTCCCCCACTGGCTGTTCAAGGCGGCCCGCCGGGACGTGGTCGCCGACGTGATCTTCCTCTCCACGGGCGACATCCACCTCGATGACGAGATGCTGGCACGGGTCCTGCGGCGGGCGTTCATGGGCCGGATGCTCCCGATCGTCGCCCCGGAGGATCTCCTGGTCATGAAGGCCCTGGCCCACAGCGAGGAGACCCCACGCTACTGGTACGACGGCCTGTCGCTGGTGGCTCGCTCGGACCTCGACTGGGACTACCTGCTGCGCCGGGCCCGGCACGGGCCCCGATGCGTCCTGTCGTTCCTGCTGTTCGCCCGGACCGCCGGGCTGGTGGTGCCGGCCGGCGCGGTGCGTTCGCTCCGGCGCCTGGTGGCCACCGGCCGCCTCGCCGCCTGAGGGAGGACCCGGCCGCGGGCCCGGTCAGGCCGTCGGGCCTCCGGCCACCAGGTCGAGCTCGGCACGGATCACGTCGTGGCACTCGCACGACGCCCGGGCCAGTCCCTCGGGGTCGAGGATCTCGATGAACCCGCGCCGGTACCGGATGAGCCCGGCCTTCTGGAGCTCGCCCGCGGCGAGCGTGACGGACGCCCGGCGGACCCCCAGCATCTCGGCCAGGAACTCCTGGGTCAGGCCGAACTCGTCGGACCCCACCTGGTCACGGGTGGTCATGAGCCACCGGGCGCACCGCTGCTCCAGGGGATGGAGGCGGTTGCACGCGACCTCCTGCGCCGTGGTGACCAGCGTGGCATGCGCGTAGCGGTGGACCAGGTCGCGAAGGTCGTCGCTGGCCGCCGCCACGGTCCGGAACTCGGACACGTCCACTGCCACCGACCGGCCCGGGACCTGGCACATGGCCCGGACGTTCCGCATGGAGTCCGTCCCCAACAGCGCGTGGACGCCGACCACGCCCTCCCGTCCCACCGTGGCCATCTCGACCATGTCGCCGTCGCGCATCACGGTCACGAGCGAGATCACCCCTGAGAGCGGGAACCACACGCTGGCGATGGGCTGGGCGGGCTCCCACAGCACACGCTTGCGATCCAGGGCCTCGATGGTGGCGTGCTCGAGCAGCGCGGCCCGGACGTCATCGGGCAGCGCCGACAGCAGCGCATTGACCAGTGCCGCCTCGGAGTCGGCGTGCGTCACGGACACCGTGCGGTTTCCTCCTGTCTCCCGCACCGCCGGGGCCGTCGTCGTCGTCGTCCGCGACCCAGCCGGCGACACATCCCTCGGACGGTGAGTGTATCGGTGAGACGCAACCCAGACGATACCGGGGGGTCAGGGCTCGCGGTCAGGGCTCGGGGAGCCCCCCCATGACCTCCCGCACCCGCGACAGGTCACGATACCGGGGCTCGGTATCCCCGCGGATCCATCGGCCCACGGTCCGGGCGGACACCCCGATCCGCCGCGCGGCGCTCTCCTGCGACAGGCCCACGTCGCGGAGCCGGTGCCGGAGCCACGATCCGAACGGCTCCCCCTCCTCCGTTGCCCCGGCTCCCGGTTGCCCTCGGCGCCGCGACCCGATCTCCACCTCGAGCCACCCGTCGTCGATGCCGATCCGGAGGGTCAGATCCCCCATCTGGTCGTCGGTGGCGATCCCCTCGAGACCACTGCGCGCCTCCTCGGACACCCGCCGATGCTGGGCGGCCCCGGCCCGGCGGATCGCGGACATGACGAGACCCACGACCTCGCGCCGGGTCGATTCGGCCACGGGAACCCGTTCGCGGATGGCGGGCGCTTCGAGCGGATCGGGAGCGGCGTTCATGCGGAGAACCTCCTCACGCACGCCAGCAAGGGCTGTCGGCCACACAGGAACGTTCCCCGCTGCTCCGAGGCGAAACACGACCGTGGCCTGCCCCTTCGATTCGGTCCTGTCGCCGCATGTACCCGGGACGGCGGCGCCCTAGTCCCTGGGGAAGGTGCAGGGGGCGAGGGCGCACATCGCGTCGAACCGGCGGTGGAGGCGGACGCCCAGCCGGTACTGGAGAAGGACCGTCTCGGGGCGGCCGGCCAGGTTCTCGAGCTCGTACGGATCGCGCCGGAGGTCGTACAGCTCGTGCTTCGTCGACGAGTACTCGATGTAGACGTACTGGTCGGTGTGCAGGCCGAGGTACCGCAGGGGGCCGGCGGCCCCCACGACGTTGCGCCCCTCCCATTCGAACAGGAACTCGGTGCGCCAGTGCACGTTCCCCCGGCGCAGGAGCGGGACGATGCTCCTCCCGTCCTGCGGGAGGCCGGGCTGCGTGCCGGCCAGCTGGGTCAGGGTCGGGGCGATGTCGACGTTCGTCACCAGGCGGGGCTCCACGACGGCGTGGTCGATCCAGGGGACCCGGACCACCATCGGGACGCGGATCGACTCCTCGTACGGCCACGTCTTCGACTGCAGGCGGTGCTCGCCCCACAGGAAGCCGTTGTCCGAGGTGAAGATCACGATGGTCCGGTCCAGCACGCCGCGGTCCCGGAGGGCCGACACCATCCGTCCCACGTCCCTGTCCATGGACTTCAACGACTCCATCATGTGCCGGCGGATCTTCTGAGCGGTGTCGACCGCGTCGGGGGACATGGGCGGGACCCGGTCGCCCCACGGCTTGTCCGAGACGTCGGCCTCGTCGAACGACGGCGGCATGAACGGCGGCAGGTTCGCGTAATCCTCCTCGTCCTGGGGTGCGCCCTGGGCGGGCCGGTGGGGGTTGCTGGGGGTCACGTAGGCGAAGAACGGCTCCGGGGCGTTCCGGACGAACGAATCGACCTTCCGGGTGATCACGTCGGTCTGGTAGTCCGCGGGGTCCTCCCCGTACGAGTGGATGTGGCCCTCGTCGTTCATCAGGTAGTCGTAGTACCGGCTCTGGGGCTCGGCGTCGACGGCGTGCCACCGGGCCCACCCCGGGGGGATCCCGCACCGGTCGAGGTCCGGGTAGCCGTTCAGGTACTTGCCGAACAGCCCGGTCGTGTACCCCGCGTCGGTGAGCCACGTGGCCACGGTCGATCGGTCGTCGAACGCGGCGGCCCCGCCTTGCGGGCCCACGTTGTCGAGCACGCCGGTGTGGCTGGAGACCTGGCCGGTGAGGAACCCGGCCCGGGCCGGGCAGCACACCGGCGTAGTGACGTAGAAGTGCGTGAACGTGATGCCGTGCCCGCCCAGGAGGCGCCGGACGTTCGGCATGCCCCACAGCGTGTCGGCCCGCTGGTCGTCGGAGATGATCAGCAGGACGTTCGGCGCGCCGGGGGCGGCCGTGCCCCTCGGGAGGGCGGAGCGGTCGAACAGGCCCGGGCACCCCGTCCCCACGCCCGCGCCGACCGCGGTGAGGGCCGCGGCCACCAGGGCCGTCGGCACCACCACCAGCCATCGCCTCGTCCCGGTCCCCACGCCGGGCGCGACATTCCGTGGTCGGCCGCCCGGGTGTCAACTCCGGCGGCCCGTGATTCGCCGGACCGGCCGCCGGTTCGCCGTCCGTCGGACGCTACGCTGTTCGCGTCCGGCCGGTCGCGAAGGAGGTTCCAGGTGACGGGGTTCGAGGGGTCGGTGGTGGCCATCTTCGTGGCGCCCCAGGCGGAGGCGCCGACCACCGAGGTGGCCGAGGCGAACGCCGTGGCGGGGCAGGGGCTGGAGGGTGACCGCTACTTCCGGGGCGCCGGCACCTGGACCGGCGCCGGCGAGGAGCACATCGCGAAGCGCCAGGTCACGCTGATCGAGTCGGAGGCCATCGAGGCCGCCCGCCGGGAGTACGAGGTCCCGCTGTCCCTCGGCGAGCATCGCCGGAACATCGTGACGGCCGGCGTCCCCCTCAACCACCTGGTGGACCGAGAGTTCCTCATCGGCGAGGTCCGCCTCCGGGGCGTGAAGCTGTGCGAGCCCTGCAACCACATGGAGGCGCTGTCGAAGCCCGGCGCGCGCAAGGCCCTGCTCCACCGTGGCGGCCTCCGGGCCGAGATCCTGGAATCGGGGACGATCCGCGCGGGCGATCCCGTCGTCCCCGCCTGACCGCGGCCTACGCCGCGGCCCTCCGCAGCCTGGCCACCGTGCGCTCCCGGCCCAGCAGGGCCAGCGACTCCGGAAGCGGCGGCGAGACCGTGGTCCCCGTGACCGCGGCCCGCACGGGCTGCCAGCCCTTGGTCCGGTTGAGCCCGCGGGCCTGGACCAACTCGTCGAGCGCGCCGGCGATGGCCGGGGCCGTCCATGTGCCCAGGGCCTCCAGGCGGTCCGCGGCCTCGGTGAGGTATTCCGCCCCCACCTTCTCCACCGCCGCGCGGGCCCGTTCGTCGAGTGGGACGTCGTCCCGGAACAGGAACCGGAGGAGCTCCGGGGCCCGGTCCAGGGTCTGCATCCGCTCCTTCACGAGCGGCGCGGCCTGGCGGACCACGCGGATGTCGGCCGGCTCGCCGGCATCGGCCAGGACGTCCACCAGGCGGACCGCGAGGTCCTCGTCCGAGAGCTGCCGGAGGTACTGCCCGTTCATCCACTCGAGCTTCTGGGCGTCGAACACCGCGGGATGATGCGACACGTGCGACAGATCGAACGCCTCGACGAGCTCCTGACGCGAGAACAGCTCCCGGTCCCCCCCGGGCGACCACCCCAGGAGCGCCAGGTAGTTCACCACCGCGTCGGGGAGGTAGCCGTGCTCGCGGAACCATTCCACCGCCACCGCGCCGTGGCGCTTGGAGAGCTTGGCCCGGTCCGGTCCCAGGATCAGCGGGAGGTGCGCGTACCGGGGCGGTTCGGCCCCCAGCGACTCGAACAGCAGGAGCTGCCGGGGGGTGGACGGCAGGAGGTCCTCGCCCCGGATCACGTGGGTCATGCCCATGCGGATGTCGTCCACGCCGGAGGCCAGCAGGTACGTCGGCGAACCGTCGGACCGGACGACGATGAAGTCCCGGAGCGAATCCGAGGCGAAGCGCGAGGGCCCCTTCACCAGGTCGTCGAACTCCACGTCGCGGCCCTCGGGGATGGCGAACCGCAGCGCCCAGGGACGGCCCTCGGCCTCGAATGCTGCCCGCTCGGCGTCGGTGAGGCGGCGGCACCGCCCGTCGTAGCCCGGCGCGGAGCCCCGGGCCAGGGCCTCCTTCCGGCGGGCCTCCAGCTCCTCCGGCGTGCAGTAGCACCGGTACGCGTGCCCTCCGGCGGCGAGCTGCTCGCCCACCTTCCGGTAGACGTCGTAGCGCTCGGTCTGCCGGTACGGGCCGTGGAGCCCCCCGACCTCCGGTCCCTCGTCCCAGTCCAGCCCCAGCCACCGCAGGGACCGCTCGAGGACCTGGACCGCCTCGTCGGTGACCCGGTCGGCGTCGGTGTCCTCCACCCGAAGCACGAACACCCCGCCGTGGTGCCGGGCGAACAACCAGTTGAACAGCGCCGTGCGGGCCCCGCCCACGTGGAGGAACCCACTGGGCGCCGGCGCGAACCGGCAGCGGACGGGGTTCGAGTCGCTCACGACCTCACATCTTCGCAGGCGCCCGGCGTCACGACGCCGCGACGGTGTTCGACAGCGTGCCGATGCCCTCGATCTCGACCTCCACCCGGTCCCCGGGGCGCATGGGGCCGATCCCGGCGGGGGTGCCGGTGAGGATGACGTCGCCGGGGAGGAGCGTCATGAACGTCGAGACGAAGGCGATGAGGCCGGCCGGACCGAACGTCAGGTCGGAGGTCCGGGCGTCCTGGCGGACCTCGCCGTTCAGGCGGGTCTGGAGGTGGAGGTCCAGGGGGTCCAGCTCGGTCTCGATCCAGGGCCCCAGCGGACAGGCCGTGTCGAACCCCTTGGCCCGGGTCCACTGGCCATCGCGGGCCTGGAGGTCGCGGAGCGTGGCGTCGTTCCCGCACGTGTACCCCAGGATGGCCAGGGCGGCGTCCTCCGGGGACAGACGCCGGGCCAGCCGGCCCACAACCACCGCCAGCTCGCCCTCGTAGTCGAGCCGCTCCCCCACGGGCGGGTGGACGATGGGGTCGTCGGGGCCGATCACTGAGGTGGACGGCTTCAGGAACACCAGGGGCTCGTCGGGAACCTCGCCCCCCATCTCCCGGGCGTGCTCGGCGTAGTTCTTGCCCACGCCCACGACCTTCGACGGCAGCACGGGGGCCAGCAGGCGGACGTCGTCGCGCGGGATGGCCTCGCCGGTGGGAACGGGCTGTTCGAAGAACGTGCCTCGCAGGGGCTGCACGGCGTCGCCGTCGAGGACGCCCGTGGCGATGCGGTCGCCGAATCGGAATCGGACCAGTCGCACCGGCGGAGGCTACCCGATCGGGACAAGAGTGAGGCCGGGACCTGGCGGCCCCGGCCTCAACGCGCGCGAGCGAGGGGGGGACTCGCGCTCGCTTCCTTCACCGGTATTCTGCGCCCGCTCGGCCCGATCCGTCGAACCGTGACCGAATCCGATGTCGCGGACACGACGGCTCGCGGTCGAATACCAGCGGTCCGGTGGGACCGGTCACCAGGAACCCTCCAACCGCCCCTCCGTATGAGAGGGTAGGCAACCGTATGCAGATCCCCAGACACGCCGCGCCCAGGCGCAGGGGCGGAGGAGGCCGGCGCGTGCTCGCCGTCCTGTTCGTGCTGGCCCTCCTCGCAGGGGGCGCGTACGCCGTGGTCGAGCACCCCTGGTCGAAGGAGAAGGCCGGGCCCGGCGAGAGCCCGAAGGCCTCCGGCTCGCACGGCCCCCGCCCCACGGTGAACGTGAAGCACCCGATCAAGCACATCGTGTTCCTGATCAAGGAGAACCGGTCGTTCGACGAGTACTTCGGCAAGTACCCGGGCGCGAACGGCGTCACCACCGGGAAGATCCTGGTGAAGGGCAAGCCCCAGGACTACCCGCTCCCGCCCGCGGTGGATATCCAGCCCCACGACATCACCCACGGCTTCGTGTCGGGGATCCTGTCGATCGACGGCGGCAAGATGGACGGGTTCAACACGATCCTCGGGGGGACCGACAAGTCCAACTACAACGTGATGAGCCGGGAATGCAAGGTCTCGCCGAAGGACGGCTCGGACAAGGCCGGGAGCGGCTGTATCCCGGCCTACTACCAGTACGCGGACCGGTTCGTGCTGGCCGACAACTTCTTCACCTCGATGTTCGGCCCCACCACGCCGGAGCACCTGTACACGGTGGCCGCGGACGCGAACGGCGTGACGGACAACCCGCGGGACTCATCCATAACTGGGAAGTTCATGTGCGACGACCCCACCGAGAACGCGCCGGCGTTCGACCTGAAGTCCCTCACCAAGGAGCAGGTCAGGCAGATCGAGTTCTTCGAAGACAACATCCAAGGCCATTACCCCGACTACGTGTTCAAGATCAACTCGTACCAGCACCAGCAGCGGCTCTGCTTCGACATCCCGGTTCTGGCCGACGAGCTGGACAAGGCCGGCGTCTCGTGGCGGTACTACACCGACGGCGAGCGAATCCAGAACGCGATGCTGGCCATCGACCACATCTGGAACGGGCCCGACCACAAGTTCATCCAGAGCCCGGAGCAGTTCATCAAGGACATCAAGGACGGGAAGATGCCCTCGGTCTCGTGGCTCAGCCCGCCGGACTCGTTCAACGAGCACCCCGGCGGGGGCATCAGCGTGTGCGCCGGGGAGAACTGGACCGTCCAGCACATCAACGCGGTGATGCACTCGAAGTACTGGGAGTCGACGGCCATCGTGGTGGTGTGGGACGACTTCGGGGGGTTCTACGACCATGTGAAGCCGCCCCGGTACGACGTGATGGGGCTGGGGCCCCGGACCCCCGCGCTGATCATCTCGCCGTGGACCAAGGAGGGGGACAACGCCCTCGGCGGGGCCATCGACAACACCACCTACGAGTTCTCCTCGGTGCTGGCGTTCATCGAGAAGACGTTCCACCTGAAGCCCCTCACCGCGCGGGACAAACAGGCGGACCCCCTGTCCGGCGTGTTCGACTTCAAGCACCCGGACTACAGCAAGATGGTCCTCGACTATCGGTCCGACTGCCCGTACGGGTCGGAACTCACCCCCGAATGAGGGGTGCCGCGAGGCCACTGCGCCGAGGGGTCGCCGCCGCGTTGGTGGCGCTGGCGCTGTCCGCGTGCGGAGGCGGAGGGATCTCGCAGACGCCGTCCTCGGGCCCGTCGAGCCCGAAGGGGAACGATGCCATCGAGCAGGCCACCCGGCGGCTGTGCGGCGACCTCCTGCTGATCCAATCCGGGTTCCGTACCGACGCCCTGGCGCGCCTGGGGCCGAAGCTCGTGGCCGACGCCACCGCGTTCGCTGCAGCGGGCGACGCGACGACCGCGAAGGCGATCCGGGGCTTCTCCAAGGCCATCGCCAAGCTGCGGCAGGCCCTCCTCCAGCACGCGGGCGTGGACGAGGCCCAGCACGCGGTCCTGCGAGCCCTGGGGCGCCTCCCGGCCTGTTAGCCCGGCGGGCGGATCGCCGGGTCGGGCCCAGCGATGCCCTCGGGCCACGAACTCACCTTCCCGGAGCTCCGACCACGAGGGACGCGCTAGTCGGCGACCGGGGTGAGCCAGTCCGAGTAGCGGTCGTTCTCGCCGTGGACCGCGGCGAAGAACTCGCTCTGGATCTCCTTCGTGATCGGGCCCCGGCCGTCGGATGCGACGGCCCGGTCGTCGATCTCCTTGATCGGGCAGACCTCGGCGGCCGTTCCCGTGAAGAAGGCCTCGTCGGCGAAGTACAGGTCGGTCCGGACCAGGTTCTTCTCGTGGACCGTGTAGCCGAGGTCGCGGGCGATCGTCATCACGGAGTCACGGGTGATGCCGTCCAGGCATCCCGCCGACAACGGCGGCGTGAGCAGCTCGCCGTCCTTGATCACGAACACGTTCTCGCCGGTCCCGTCGGTCACGTAGCCCGACTGGTTCAGCATGATGGCCTCGTCGTAGCCGGCCTTCACCGCCTCCACCTTGGCCAGCCCCGAGTTGATGTACTGCCCGGTGGCCTTGGCCCCCGGCGGGATCACGTTCGGATCCAGCCGCTTCCACGACGAGATCTTCACCCGCGCGCCCTTCTCCAGGGCCTCCTCGCCCAGGTACACCCCCCAGTGCCACACCGAGATCGACACGTTGACCGGCGCGTTCAGCGGGTTCAGCCCCATCTCGCCGTACCCCCGGTGGACCAGCGGCCGGATGTAGCAGGCCTCCATCTCGTTGGCCCGGACGGTCTCCCGGATGCCGTCGTGGATGGCCTCCGAGGAGAACGGGACCTCCATCTGGTACAGGTGGGCCGAACGGAACAGCCTCCGGACGTGCTCGGGAAGACGGAAGACGGCGGTGCCGTGCCTGGTGTCGTATGCGCGGATGCCCTCGAAGACGCCCGTCCCGTAGTGCAGCGCGTGGGTCAGGATGGGGATCCGGGCTTCGTCCCAGTCGACGAGCTCTCCATCGACCCAGACCACCTTGACGGGCTCAACCGGCACCGGCGCCTCCTTCCGGCCGTGCGCGAACAGGGGGTGCTCGCGTCGCTCTCGGGCCCAAAGCATACCCGTGCCACCGGAGCGAGCATGAGCCCAGGGCCTCGAAAACACGGGGCCGAATGGCGGAATCCGGACGGCCTTCCGGCTCGGCGGGAGTCCGGGATCAGCCCGGCAGGACGATGGCCCGGGCCCGTTCGGCGCCGATCTCGGTGGCGATCCGCTGGAGGACCTCCGGCGGGACCGGGGAGTCCACCGTGACCCCCATGAGGGCCGGCCCCCCGGCCGCCTTGCGGGCCACCTGCGCGCCGGCGATGTTCACGCCGGCCTCCCCCAGCAGCGAACCGATCCTCCCGATCACGCCGGGCCGGTCCTCGTACAGGAAGAACGCCATGTGGGTGGTGGGGGCCATGTCCACGTCGAAGTCGAACACCTGGACCAGGCGCTCGGCGTCGCGCTTGCCGACCAGGGTGCCGGCCACCGCGACCTCGCCGCCGTCGGTCTCGCCGCGGAGCGAGACCAGGTTCACGTAGTCGCGGCTCACCGTGGACTTGCGTTCGGACAGGGAGATCCCCCGTTCGCCGGCGATGATGGGCGCGTTCACGTAGCTCACCGGCTCGTGGACCACGCCCCGGAGGCACCCCTTCAGCGCGGCCAGCGTCAGCACGCGGGTGTCCGTCTCCGCGATCCGCCCGGTGTACTCGCACTCCAGCGACTGCAGCGCGCCTTCGGCCAGGCCGGTGAGGACCGCGCCCAGGCGCTCCACCAGCGGCAGGAACGCCCGGACGGCCTCCGGGACGTCCGCGCCGGCGGACACGTTCACGGCGTACGGGACGAACTCGCCCCGGAGCGCCAGCCGGACCATCTCGGCGATCGAGGTCCCGGCCTTGTCCTGGGCCTCCACGGTGGACGCGCCGAGGTGCGGGGTGACCACCACGTTCTCCAGCTCGAACAGCGGCGACTCGGTGGTGGGCTCCACCGCGAACACGTCGAGCGCGGCGCCCCCCAGCCGCCCGTCCTTGAGGGCCTTGGCCAGCGCGTCCTCGTCGACGATCCCGCCCCGGGCCGTGTTCACCAGCCGCGCGCCGTCCTTCATCAGGGCCAGCTCGCGCTCGCCGATGAGGCCCTCGGTCTCGGGCGTGCGCGGGAGGTGCACGGTGAGGAAGTCGGACTGGACCAGCACGGCCTCCAGGCCCGGCATCAGCTCCACGCCCATCTCCTTGGCCCGGTCCCTGCTCACGTAGGGGTCGTAGGCGATCACGCGCATGCCGAACGCGGCCGCCCGGTGGGCCACCATGGCCCCCACCCGACCCAGGCCGAGGACGCCGATGGTCTTCCCGGCCAGCTCGACGCCCTGGAACCGGGAGCGGGACCACGCGCCGCCCCGCAGCGCCCGGTCGGCCTGGGGGATGTTCCGGGCCTGGGCCAGGAGCAGGGCGATGGTGTGCTCGGCGGCCGACAGGATGTTCGACTGCGGCGCGTTCACCACCATCACGCCCCGACGCGTTGCCGCCTCGACGTCCACGTTGTCGAGCCCGATCCCCGCCCTGGCGATGACCTTCAGGTTCTCCGCGGCCTCGATGACGTCCGCGTCCACCCGGGTCTGTGAGCGCACGATCAGGGCGTCGTACGGGGCGATGGCCTCGGCCAGGCCCGCCGAGGCGAGGTCCTCCCGGACGTCCACCTGGAAGTCCCGCCGGAGCAGCGACAGCCCCCGTTCGGACAGGCTCTCGGTGACCAGGATCATCATGGCCCGCCTATTGTCCCGGCTCGACGCCCCGGTGTCCGCCCGGCGCCGGAAGATCCCGCTGCCCGATCCCCCGTTCTCCCCTTGCGCGCGCCGCCCGGAGGGACCACGCTCGCGGAGGACGACCGGGGAGGACGCCATGGCAGGGACGAACGGCACGGCACGGCTGACGACGCGGTGCGGATCCGGCATCGGCCTGGCGGTGCTGTTGGTGGCGGCGCTCGCGGCGCCGGCCCGGGCGGGAGGACCCACGGCGCTCGTGGTGGAGCCCCGCAACGACGTCACGCCGGCGATGGGCCGCCACTACCTGGCGTGGGCCCGCGCCACGGGGCGCTTCAGCGACTCCCCATACCGGGTACGGGTCCTCGACCGCGAGACGAAGACCCTGACCATCCTGAACGACCGGGGCTCCGCCTTCGGCGGCGGGTTCGACGGCAACGCGTTCGTGTACCAACTTGCCGAACGGGGCAACTCCGACCTGCGATGGATCAACATGAAGACCGGTGTCCGTCACGGGTTCCCGGCCTCGGTGAACTCGCGGGCCTGGGACTTCCACCCCACGGTGTCCGGCAACTGGATCCTGTTCGGCCGCAACGCCGTCAACCAGGGGTACGGGTACAGCATCCTGCTCTTCAACACCGACACGCTCGAGCTGCGCAAGCTCGCGACGCGGTCGGATCGATTCGGGGCCCTGTACCCCGGGCAGGTGAACGGACGGTACGCGGTGTGGACCCGCACCGGCCGGCAGAGCTGGGACGTCTTCCTGTACGACATCGCGGCGGGGACCACCACGCGGCTTCCGAGGGGCGGGTTCTTCGCGCAGTACGCGCCGTCGGTGACGAGCTCGGGGGCCGTGTACTTCGCCCGCAGCGGGAACGGATGCGGCGTGGGCGTGGGACTGGCCAAGCGGCCCATCGGCGGCCCGACCACGGAGCTGCTGACGTTCCCGAAGGGAGAGGACGTCCCGGAGACCTACGTCTTCGAGGATTCCTCGCACGTGGTCCATTTCGTGTACGCGCCCGACGCGACGTGTGAGGGCGCCGGCGACATCTATGAGCTCACCGACGACGGAGGCGAGGCCGCGGCTTCCGCGGGGCGCCCCGCTCCGCGGCCGATGGCCCGAGCGGCCCCCAAGGCGTTCGACCTGCCGTACCTCCCCTAGGACCTCACGGAGCGGTCACGGCCCGGCAGCGGGAGAACTCGCTGGTGTCGCCGTTCGGGGCCATGGCCGTCGCCGTGACCTGGCGGCCGAGGGCCAGCGCCGTGGAGAGCGTCACCTGGAAGGTGGCCTTCCCGGTCCCGTCGGTGGTCGCCGAGACGGTTCGCAGGAACGTCGTGCCCTCGCCGAACCCGCTGGGGTCGCAGTCGGGGCTCGAGTACAGCCGGATGACGAACTTCGTCGCCGCCAGGGAGTTGATCGTCCCCCTGATCGTCGTGGAGTCCGACCCCCGGACGGCCTTGCCGACCACCGGGAAGTTCTGGAGGCCGTTCGGGCCGGTGTCGGCGTCGCCGGCGTCGTTCGCGGTGACGCCGTCCCCGGACTGATGGGTCGGGTCGAGGTCGATGCCCAGCCCCCCGTTGTCGTGGATCGAGTTCCGGAGGAAGCGAATCCCGCCGAAGTCGGCCGGGACGAGGATCCCGGGGCCGGTGTTCGACGCGATCCTGTTGGCGGTGGCAGCCTTCGCGCCTCCGATCCGGGCGCCGTTGGTCTCCACCACGATGCCGGCATCGCCGTTGCCGAGGGGCTGTCCGGACGCGCTCACGCCCACCCGGTTCCCCAGGACCCGGACCCCGGTGCCCACGATCTCGGCGCCGAGGCCGATGTTGCCCGAGATCACGTTCCCCGCGCCGGCAGCGCCACCACCGAGGAGATCGCCGTCCCCCTCGACCACGATGCCGTTGGCGTTCGGGATGGCCACCTCCCCGGAGGCGTCGGTCCCGATGAAGTTGCCCTGGATGACGTTGCCCCCGGAGCCCGCACCCACCGTGGCGGTCTTGATGCCCGGGTTGAACGGGGTCCCGGCGACGACGTTCCCCGCGCCCGGGACCTTGCCGCCGATCAGCGTGTGGATCCCGATGACGTGGATCCCCAGGCTGTTGCCGATCGGGGCGGTGCCCGCGGCGTTCGTGCCGATGAGGTTGCCCTGGATCACGGCGCCCTCGACCTGCGAGCCGACGAAGATCCCGTCGCCCGGGTTGCCGGAGATCAAGTTGCCGGCCCCCACGGCCGTGCCGCCGATGATCACGCCGGTCGGCGAGTCGTCGAGCTCGATCCCCGCTCCGTTTCCGAGCGCGGCCGTGCCGTCGAGGTTGGTCCCGATCCGGTTGCCCTGGATGATCACGTTCGCCGTGCCGATCGCCATGGCGGTCGCCACCTGCACGTGGATCCCCGACAGACCGTTCGGGACGGCGGACTGCCCGGTCGCGTCGGTACCGATGAGGTTGCCCTGGATCACCGCGTCGGACACGCGCGCGAGGATCCCGTCGTGGAGGTTGCCGGAGATCACGTTCGGAGCGCCGGGGGCACCGATCGTCAGGTCGCTGGGGTTCAGCTGCATCCCGATCCCGGCGCCGTTGGGGATCGCAGCGGTCCCGTCGGCGTTCGTCCCGATCAGGTTGTTCTCGACCAGCGCCGAGTCTGCTGCGATCTCGATGCCGTCGCTCTCGTTGCCGGAGACGAGGTTCCCCTGGGCGGGGCTCGCCCCTCCGATCACCACGTTCGGTCCGCCGGCGTCGAGGATCCCGAAGCCCGAGTTCGCCAGCGCCGCGGTGCCCTCCGGGTTCGTGCCCACGAAGTTGCGCTCCACGTGGTCACCGCCCTGGGCGTCGGCGAGGACGATGCCGCCGTTGAAGCGGTTGACGACCAGACCCCGGACCACGGACGGGCCCGCGCCGACGGTCAGCCCCGTCTGGGTCGGGACGTTCGTCCCCGCGAGCTCGATGCACGGGTGGGCGAGCTGCACGCTGCACGGATCGCTTCCCGAGGCCGCGGGCTGGGTGGTTCCGTCGATCACGACCTGGTCCGTGATGTCGGGCAGCACCGCGCTGGGCGAGATCGTCTTGGGGCCGGTCCCGATGACGAACCTGATCGTGTCGCGCCCGGACTCGGCGTGCCCGTTCGCCGTCTGGATCGCCGCCCGGAGCGTGCACACCGTCCCGTGGGAGGAGACGTTGCACACGCCGTTGTCGGGGGTCGGGTCGGCGGTGTCCAGCACGCTGTTGACGGTGATCGTGATCGCCGGGACCGCCGCATGGGCCGGCGCCGCCACGAGGAAGCACGCGACGGCGAACAGGTACGCGATGGCGATGCGCGTTCGAACCATGGTCCCCCCTCGGAGTGTCCCCCCGTTCGAGTCAGGCCGAGTGTAGGGACCGCTCCGGGGGAACCGCAAGGGGTTCGTCCCAGTTCCTTGCGCGCGGGTCGGGCTCCTTCGCCCGCAGGGGACGCGGTCGGGCGTCGGCCGGCCGGAATTCCCGCCGGCATGTGGCGGGTTGTGAGGGGGTGGAAGGAGCGTGTCGGACGGGCTGCGTATCATGGCCGGTCGATGGGACGGCGCTCGACGAACTGCTGCTTGGAAGGAGCGACCGGGTGACGGAGACGGCCGCGAGCGAGGGCGCGACGAGGCTCGATCGATCGGTCGAGCCGCTCCTCGAACAGCACCGGGCCGAGCTCACGGCGTACGCGTACCGGATGCTGGGGTCGCCGTTCGAGGCCGAGGACGCGGTGCAGGAGGCCTTCATTCGCGCCTGGCGGGGGTTCGGCCGGTTCGAGGGACGGGCGGCGCTGCGGTCGTGGCTGTACCGCATCGTGACGAACGTGTGCCTGGACATGCTGAAGGGCAGGCGGAGCCGGGCCCTCCCGATGGACCTCGGGCCGGCGGGGACGGCGGACGCGGTCCTCGGCGACCCGCTCCCCGAGCCGGCGTGGCTGGAGCCCGTCCCGGACGGGCGGGTGGTTCCCGAGAGCGGTGACCCGGCCGAGCTGGTGGAGTCGCGGGAGTCGATCCGGATGGCGTTCGTGGCCGCGCTCCAGCACCTCCCGCCCCGCCAGCGGGCCGTGCTGATCCTGCGGGAGGTCTTGCGGTGGAAGGCCACTGAGGTCGCGGAGCTCCTCGACACCTCGGTGGCGGCGGTCAACAGCGCGCTCCAGCGAGCCAGGGCCACGATCGCGGCGAGCCACGTGACGGAGGACGGCCCGCGGGAGCCGCTGGACCAGGCACAGCGAGCCCTCCTGGACCGCTACGTCGACGCGTTCGAACGGTACGACATGCGGTCGCTGACCTCCCTGCTCCACGAGGACGCCTCGTGGTCGATGCCGCCGTACGAGCTGTGGCTGCGGACCCACGAGGACGTCGTCAAGTGGTGCCTGGGGCCCGGCATCGGGTGCAGGGACTCCCGGCTGGTGCCGGTGCAGGCGAACGGCCTCCCGGCGTTCGGCCAGTACAAGCCGGCCCCCGACGGCGGCCTCGAGCCCTGGTCGCTCCAGGTGGTGCAGGTCTCAGGCGACCGGATCGCCGGGATCATCTTCTTCCTCGACACCGAGCGGCTGTTCCCGCTGTTCGGCCTGCCTCCCCGGCTCGAGCGGTAGCGCCGCGAGCGGCAGGACGCCGAGGAGGCCCGTCAGCGCCAACAGCCCCCGGAGGTCGTGGCACGCGTTCCGCAGCCGAAGCTGGCGGCCGGACCGCAGGGCGGTGAGCCTGAGCCGGGCCAGAGCGTCGATGGTGGCGAGATCGGGGGCCGTGAGCGCCGCGACGTCGCAGACCACCCGGTCGCTCCCGCATCTCCGCAGCAGCTCGTGGGCGCCCGCGCACAGGGCCGGGATGTCGGCTCGGGCGATCGGACCGCGCAGGACGAGGACCGCCGTCCCCGGCTCCGGAGGAGAGTGAGGTGGCAGCGCCGGGAGCTCCTCCCGGGCGGCCGGGCGGGCCCGTTCGTGCTCATGCATCTCTGGAGTCAAGACCACCCGACCGGGCCGAACTCATCGCCGTCCCGGACTGCGACCGATGAGTTCGCGGATTTCGGGCAGTCTTCACTGGGACAATTCGGAGCGGAAGAGGAGGAACGGCGATGCGGAAGGTCATCGTGAGCGAGTTCCTGAGCCTGGACGGGGTGATGCAGGGCCCGGGCGACGCCAACGAGGACAGGAGCGGCGGGTTCGAGCACGGCGGGTGGCAGCTCCAGTTGTTCGACGACACGCTCGGGAACGCCGTCATGGAGACCATGGCCCAGACCGGGGCCTTCCTGCTGGGACGGGTCACCTACGAGATCTTCGCCGGGTACTGGCCGAACGCTCCGGCCGACGACCCCCTGGCCCAGATCATCAACAGCCTGCCCACGTACGTGGCCTCCACCACGCTGCAGGAGCCCCTCGAGTGGAAGACGGCGACGCTGCTCCAGGGCGACGTCGCGGAGGCGGTCGCCCGTCTGAAGGAGGAGGAGGGAAAGGACATCCAGGTGATCGGGAGCGGCGGGCTCGTCCAGACCCTGCTCGAGCACGGGCTGGTCGACGAGCTCCGGCTCATGATCCACCCCCTCGTGCTGGGGGGCGGGAAGCGCCTGTTCCGGGACGGGAACCCGAAGACGAACCTTCGGCTGGTGGACAGCACGACCTCCACCACGGGTGTGGTGATCCTCACCTACCGGCCGGAGGAGTGACGGTTCGGGTTCGGCCCGGCGGGGTCAGCCCGTTCCGCGCTGGGCGGCCCTGGCGCGTTCGGCCGCGAAGACCTCCTCGGCCGCCGCGACCGCGCTCCCTCGCTTGACCGGGTAGCCCATGCCGTCGAGGGTCATCTCCAGCGCGGCCAGCCCGCGGATCATGTCGAGCCGGTCGTAGTAGCCGAGGTGGCCGATCCGGAACACCTTGCCCTTCAGCGGACCCTGGCCGGGCGCGAGGACGATGCCGTGCTCGGCCCGGACCCGGGCCACCAGCTCGTTGCCGTCGATACCCTCGGGGGCCCGGATGGCGGTGACCGCCCAGGCCTTCTCCGGGTTGTCGCCGAACAGGTCGAGCCCCAGGGCGCGGACGCCCTCCTTCAGGCCCATGGCCAGGACGCGGTGTCGCTCCAGCGCGGCATCCGCGCCGTCCGCGAAGTACAGGTCGAGCGCCGCCTGGAGCCCCTGGACCAGCGAGATCGCGGGCGTCCACGGGTTCTCTGGATCGGGGAGGTCGTAGGACGCCTTGTAGGCCGCCCAGTCGAAGTAGAACCGCGGGCAGGTGGCCTGCTTGCTGGCCTCCCAGGCCTTCGGGCTGACCGCGACGAACGCGAGGCCGGGGGTCGCGCTGAGGGCCTTCTGCGAGCCGCCGCAGGCGACGTCCACGCCCCATTCGTCGCATTCGAACGGGACCGCGCCGACGCTCGAGACGCAGTCCACGGCGAGGAGGACGCCGGTGTCCTTCGCGATCTCGCCGACGGCCTCGATGTCGTGCAGGACCGCGGTGGACGTCTCGGACTGCTGGACGAGGATGCCCTTGGTGGGGGCCTCCTCGACGGCCTGGCGGACATCCTCGGGCTTGAGCGCACGGCCCCACTCGTAGTCGATCGTTCGGACGTCGAGGCCGTAGACCTGGGCGATCTTGGCGAACCGCTCCCCGAAGTACCCGGCCACGGGAACGACAACGCGGTCGCCCGGGGAGAACATGTTCGCGACGGCGGACTCGAGAGCGCCAGTCCCGGACGACGTGAACACGAGGACGTCGTTCGAGGTGCGGAACAGCCGCTGGAGCTGTTCGGTGACCTCGCGGAGCAGCTTCCCGTACCCCGGACCGCGGTGGTACACGAGTGGCTGCGACTGCGCCTGCAGAACCTGCGGCGGTACCGGAACGGGCCCAGGTGCCATAAAGATCTCGGGCTTGTCCATCGAGCATGCTCCTTCGGTTGCAGCTATCGCCTGGATTCGACGGGATCCCGGCCAGCCTAGCATCCGCGCTCAGCTGCCCCGCCAAGAGCGGTCCGGCCACGATCCCCCCGGCCACCAGTCGCTGGGCCACGAGTAGCCGGGCCACGAGCCGCTCCTCGAGTGCGACGGTGACGGATCCCGTTTCGCGTCGTGCCGGTCAACGCGGGCCAGCGCTACGGCGGCGCCCGCCCACTCATCTCGATCTCCGTCCCGTCGGGCCGGAAGAACACCGGACGGTCCTCCCGCATCTGCACCCGGAACCCGTGGTGGTGGATCTTGCGGTGGTGCCGGCGGCACAGCAGGACCAGGTTCGACAGGTCCGTCGGTCCCCCGTCGGTCCAGTGCCGGATGTGGTGGCCGTCACACCAGGAGGGGGGACGGTCACACCCCGGGAAGGCGCAGTGCCGGTCCCTCACCACCAACGCCTTGCGGATCCCCGCGGGGACCGTCTTGCGGTCCCTGCCCACCTCCAGGGGAAGCGAGCCTCCTGAGGTGATGACCCGGGACACCTGCGCGTCGCAGGCGAGACGCCGCAGCGTCTCCGGGGTGATCCTGGCGGTATCCGAGAGCTCCGCGGAGTATCCGGCCCGTCCCTCCAGCGCCTCCAGGTCACACACCACGGTGACGTGGGGACGTTCCCCTCCGTGGCGGGGACGGTGAGAGGAGTCCAGGAACCTCCGGCACACCTTCCCCAGGGCGTCGGCCCGCATCTGCTCGGGGGTCCGGTCGTCGTCGGGACTCCGCTCGCGCATCCACGGCCCGGTGACGGCCGACAGGGCCGAGATCACCACCTGCCCCGTCTCGGGGTCGAGGTCCCCGTCTATCCGGACCATCCCCTCGAACGTGGGTGAGGCGTGGAGCTTCCTGCGCTGGAACCGCTCTTCCTCGTCCCTCACGGCCTGGGGGAGACGACCTCCCTCCAGTGCTCCACGGCCCTGCGAAGGTCCTTGACCCCCAGTGACCGGGCCGTGTCCACCAGGAGGTCCTCGGCCCTGGAGAACTCCTCGGGGTTGGACTCCCGGGCCCCGATCAGCTGGACCACCGCGGCACGGGACACCTCCCCCTCGCACAGGGCCTCACGGGTGGCCGGCATGTCCTCCAGGGCTCTCCCCATCCGCACCGCGGTGGACGCCTCCGACCACCCCGTACGGAACTTGGCGTCCACCCACGACGTGATCGACAGGGCCCCGTCCTCAGAGAACGAGCCCCGCCGTTCGATCTCCCCCACCCGGCGGGCGCACTCGGCCTCGGCGATCCCGATGACCCGGCGGAGCACCCCGATGTCCGATTCCAGCTCGGCATGGGAGAACCCCCGCAGGTCAGGGGACCGGTACTCCTCGAGCGCGGACAGGGCATTGCTCATAGCCCACCCATTGTATCGAACACGTGTTCGACTGACTCGGGCACAACGGACACTTCGGACAGGAAGTTGAGGAATTTTTCGTGCGGGCCAGCAACCTCGGTCCACCGCAGTGTCGGGCGTCATTGCTGCTGGATTGTCGGCTGATCCGCGGCGCCGGCCGATTGCGTATCACCATTCGGAGGGGATCAGGAATGGGCAACATTGCGGGGCACCGTGCAGGCCTCAGCGTGCTGCTCACCATGGCGTGCGCTGCGTCCGTCGCGTGTACCGCGTCCGAGACGAAGCCGCCGCAGTCGCCGAGCCCGCGGCCCACCTCATCCGATTCGAGCGCACCTGCCACCGTCTCACCCACCGCGCCGGAGACGCCCGAACCGACCGGCAGTGGCTCTATCCAGGTGCACGTCCGCCAGGGCGGCATCGTCTGGTACGTCGCGATCAACCTCGCCGTGCCGCCGTTCGACTCGATCCTCAACGTTCGGGGTGGCCGGGGCGGCACGATGTACGGCACCTGCACGGATCCGGCCAGCCACGTGGGGCTGTGCCTCGGAAGGGGCTGGAGCTTCGACTACCCGGATGCGGCCACCATCGCGGTACCGCTCCTCGACGCGAAATCGATCGGCCGCGAGGGGTGCTGCAACCTGTCGTCGCTGGGCGCGCCACGAAGCCTGCTGCGTCTCTACCGGTACGAAGTCGACCACGTGCCGTCGGTGCAGTGGTGGCTTCGCAAGTGCGAGGGGGAGATCACCGATCGGCCGGGGTGCTGGGCGGATCTCGACCGGCATCTCATGCTCGACGTCATCCCCGTCATCCCCATCTCGTTCGACAACGCGACCGACGCCCCGAGCGGACAGGTCTCCAATTACACCTGGGACGTCCTCGGCCAGATGCCGGCCCTCGACAAGCTGGTGGTGCACCGTCGATGAGGCCGGGGATCAGAGGCTGCCTCGTGGCCGCCGTGCTTCTCAGCTGTTGCATCGTAGCCTCCGCATGCACGGGCGCCGGGACGCCGCCGGGATCTCCGATGCCGACGGGAGCGAAGACGACCACCGTCATCCAATCCCCCAGCACATCGACGCCGAGGTCCCCGGCACCGCCTACGGCGTCGTCTTCTCCACTCAGACGAGTGCCCGGCACGTCGCTCCAGATCGACGTCCGGCAAGGAAGCGTTCTCCTGTTCGTCGCGATCAATGTCGGGGTTCCTCCGTTCGACTCCATCCATGTCCGTCGGGCAGCGAGCTACGCGATCGACCGCTCGGCGATCCTGGCGCTGATGAGCGACGAGGGGTATCGGGGGCAGCCAGCGACCCATCTGTTCCCCGACGCCCTCGAGGACGGATTTCTTCGGGACTTCGACCCGTACGCGAGCCCGAACAGGCGGGCCGCCCACGCCGAGATGCGGATGTCGAGATACGACTCCGACGGCGATGGAGTGTGCGACGCGAGGGTCTGCGAGGAGGTCCCCGCCGTCTTCGCCCCAGGAGGCGACGGAAGGGCGTTCGTGCCGCTGGCACGGGGCCTGCGGCGCATCGGCATCACCCTCGACGTCATCAGCTTCGACCGCTACGCGGCTGGCCTCTGTCTGGACCCCGCTCGGAGGCAGGGTCTCTGCATCGCGTTCGCGTGGGGATCCGACTACCCGGAGGCCTACACCTTCGCGCACGGCCTGCTGGACGCTCGATCCATCGGCCCGAACGCGTGCTGCAACGCCTCGATGCTCGGCGCGCCCCGCGCCAAGCTTCAGCGATACGACTACGCCGTCGAGCACGTGCCGAACGTGCAGCGGTGGCTGAATCGCTGCGAGGCTCAGATCACGGAGCGGGAGCGTTGCTGGGCGGAGCTCGACCGGCACCTCATGACTGACGTCGTGCCGATCATCCCGATCTCGTTCGACGACGACCTCAACACGTTGAGCCGGAACGTCTCCAACTATTTCCATGACTCGTTCAGCGGAATCCCGGCGCTGGACCGACTGGTGGTCGCGAGGACATGACGCGCCTGCGGACTGTGGGTGTGGCCGTGCTCGGGGCATTCCTCGCCGTGTCCTCGTGCACGGAGACCGGGAACACGCCGCCGAGTCGCGGGCCGAGCACGGCGATCGCGTCACGTACCTCCCCGTCGGAGAATTCGAGCTCTCCTGCGCCATCTCCCAGTCGAACCTCCGAGGCGTCGATTCAGGTGGACATCAGCCAGAGCACGGTCGTTCGGTTCATCAGCATCAATCTGGCGCAGCCGCCGTTCGACGCGATCCACGTGCGGAGGGCGGCGACGTACGCCATCGATCGCCAGGCTCTGCTCCGAGCGAGATACCCCGACGGGTATCGCGGGACCCCGGCGACGCACCTGTTCCCCGACATCCTCGAGGACGGGCTGTTGCGCGACTTCGATCCGTATCCGGGGCCCGATCTCGATGCCGCCCGCGCGGAGATGCGTCGGTCCCGGCACGACTCGGATGGGGACGGGCGCTGTGACGCGAAGGAGTGTGAGCAGGTCCTCGCAATCACCCCAGAGGAGGCGTCCGCGACCAGGGCCGCCAAGGAGCTCACACGGCAGCTCGAGCCGATCGGGATCCACTTGAGGGTCGCCACTTGTTGCCAGACGATGTACGGAAAGTGCTCCGATCCCCTCACCCCGACGCGCTCTGTCTGGAGGACGTGTTCGGTACCGATTACCCGGATGCGGTGACGATCGCGGTGCCCCTGTTGGCCTCGAAATCGATCGGTCCGGAGGGGTGCTGCAACCGCTCGCTCATCGGAGCGTGGCCGGGATTGCTGCGCAAGTACCGGTATCGCGTCAGGCACGTGCCCAGCGTCCAGGGGTGGCTGCACTGGTGGTGGAGAACCCGTGACGGGCGGGTCGCTCAGGGGCGGCGTGATGGTGAGCGCGTTCCTGGCCATGGCGATCGCGGCGTCCACCTGCACGGGGACGGGCACGACGCCCTCCAGCCGTGGGTCCCGGTCGGCGAGCGCGACCTCTCCCTCGCCGGAGGTCACGACGCTCCCATCGCCCTCACCAAGGCCCGAGGGGATCCAGGTGCACTACGCCCCCGGGACGATCGTGCGGTTCTTCGCCTTCAACCTAGCCGTGCCGCCCTTCGACGACGTCCACGTACGGCGGGCCGTGGCCTATGCAGTCGATCGGTCCGAGCTCGTGGACGCCACACGTGTCCCCGGATATCCGGTCGGGGCGCCGGCAACCCACCTGTTCCCGGATGTCCTGGAAGGGGACGTGCTCGAGGACTTCGATGCCTATCCCGGTCCCGACCTCGTCGCCGCTCACGAAGAGATGCGGAGGTCGAAATACGACACCGACGCCGACGGGCTCTGCGAGCAGCCCGTCTGTCACGACATCCTCACGTTCGCCGGGTTCGCGTTCCCAGGCAGTCCCTATTTCTCCCAGGCCAAACTGCTTGCACGGCAGATGCGGCCGCTGGGGATCACGCTGGACGTCCGGGCGTGTGAGCGGTGCGTGTTCAACTACTGCCACGACCCCTCGAGACACATCGCGCTGTGCGTGAACCAGGCCTTCGGATCCGACTATCCCGATGCCGTGACCCTCGCCGCCCCGCTCCTGGATGCGCGATCCATCGGGCCCGATCGGTGCTGCAACGTGACGATGCTCGGGGCGACGCCCGAAACGCTCCGGGGGTTCCACTATCGGGTGAGGAAGGTGCCTGACGTGCAGTGGTGGCTGCGCAGATGCGAGGCGTTGGTCGACGGCCGGCAGGCGTGCTGGGCGGACTTGGACCGCCATCTCATGCTCGACATCGTCCCGGTGATCCCGGTGTCGTTCGACATCACGGTCGACACCGTCAGCGAGAACATCGTGAGGTACACGTGGGACGTCTTCGGCGGCATCCTCTCGCTCGACCACATCGCGCCATGCGAAACGCCATACACATGTACCCCTGACGGTTGTCTTGGCTGACCTGCGGGCTTGCCTCGGTCTGGCGCCCCTGTCAGCCTTCGGTGACTTCGGATGTCGAACAGGAGGGGAATCATGAACGTGCTCGAGCGGATCGACGAGGCGATCGCGGGGCGGGACCTGCTGACGCATTCGTTCTACACGAAGTGGGTGGAGGGGACGCTGCCACGCGAGGCCCTGCAGGAGTACGTGCGGCAGTACCACGCGTTCGAGTCGGCGTTCCCGACGTTCCTGTCCGCGTTGCACTCGCGGTCGGAGGACCGGGCGACGCGGGCCGCCCTGCTGGAGAACCTGTGGGACGAGGAGCACGGCGACGCGAACCACCGCGAGCTGTGGCTGCGGTTCGCGGAGGGCGTCGGCATCGCCCGTGACGACGTCGAGTCCGCCACGCCGAACGCCGCAACGACGCGGCTGCTCGACGTGTACCACGGGGCCTCCCGCCAGGAACCCGTCGCCGCCGGCGTTGCCGCGGTCTACGCGTACGAGGCCCAGGTCCCTCGGGTGGCGCAGGCCAAGATCGACGGGCTCCGGGCGAACTACGGGATCACGGACGGGCCCGCGCTGTCGTTCTTCGAGGTCCACGCCGCGCTCGACGTCGAGCACTCGGCAGCCGAGCGGGCCATCGTCGGAGCGGCGAGCGACCATGATGCCGACCGAGCAGTCGAGGTGGCCCGGGGCGCCCTCGACGCGTGGTGGGAGTTCCTGTCGGCCGTCGACGTCCCGGCCCGGGAGGACGCCGCCTAGATATCCCGGAGGACGCGCCAGACGTCCTCGTTCTCGCGCCGGAAGTCCATCTCCGCCACACCCCGCCGCACCCTGTCGCCGTTGCGGAGCGCCTTGCCGTTCGCGCTGGCATTGAGCGCCTCGGACCGGTGCCTGCGGAACAGGCGGTCCCACAGGGTCCCGTTCTTCCGGCCGACCGACCGAGCCAGCGAATCGATCTGTGCCTCTCGGATCCGCTGGAGGCGATTGAGCTCTCAGCCGGGGTGCGTCATCTGGGGCGTGATCATCACCCGCATGGTCCCACAGGACCCCTCGTCGTTACGAGGGCCTCTGGTCAGGACGCCGGCAACAGGGTCCGGAGGTCGACGTCGGGGTCGCGGAGCTGCTCCGGGTCCGGGCGGATGGCGGCCCTGACGAGCGGCATGGCCCGGCGGACGTCGCGCTTGCGGTTCACGCTCACCACCGACCGCAGCACGCCCCCGTCCAGGTAGAACCCCGTGAACGAACGCTCCTCGAGCGATCCCCGGATCACCAACTCGTCCCAGGTCAGCGCGAACCCCGCCATCTGGAGGTTCATCTCGTACTGGTCGGACCAGAACCAGTGCGGATCGTCGAACACCGCCTGAGCGCCGAGCATGTTGCGAGCCGCGGCGGGACCCATCTTCAGTGCGTTGTCGAAGTGCTCCACCCGGACAGGACCGAACACGGGATGGTCGTGACGGGCCACGTCGCCGGCGGCCCACACGTCGGGCGCGCTCGTCCGGAGCGTGGCGTCGACCACGATCCCGTTGTCCACCTCCAGCCTCTCCGCGATCTCGACGTTCGGCTGGACGCCCACGCCGACCACGGCAAAGTCGCACTCTACGCGCAGCCCCGACTTCGTCACGACGGCTCCCACGCGTTCGCCGCCCTCGAACCGGTCGACGGTCTCGCCGAACCGCATGTCGACGCCGTGGTCGCGGTGGAACGCCTCCACCACCCGGCCCACGTCCGGCCCCAGGACCCGGAACAGCGGCGTCTCGAACGGCTCGATCGCGGTGACCTCCACCCCTCGAAAACGCAGCGATGACGCCACCTCGGCCCCGATGAACCCCATCCCAACGACCGCCGCCCGCGCGCCGGGAACCGCGGCCAGCTGGATGCGTTCGGCGTCGGCGACGGTGCGGAGGTCGAGGACCCCCTCGAGGTCCAGTCCCGGGATCGGAAAGCGCCGGTTCCGGGCCCCGGTGGCGATCAACGCGATGTCGTAGCGGATCCGTTCGCCGCCCTCCAGCTCGACCTCGTGGGCCCCCGGGTCGATCCGCTCCACGCGGACGCCGGTCCGGAGCTCGATCTCGTTCTCGCCGTACCACTCGGACGGCCGCAGGTAGACCTCGGCCAGGGGCTGTTCGCCGCGGAGGAACTCCTTCGACAGCGGGGGGCGTTCGTACGGCGGGTGCTCCTCGGCGCCCAGCAGGACGATCCGGCCGTCGAACCCCTCCTGGCGGAGCGTCGAGGCCGCGGAGCCGCCGGCCATGCCAGCCCCCACGATGACGGAGGTCCTCACACCCGAGCCCTCATACGGCGACCTCGACGTCGTCGCCCTCCACGCGGATCTCGAACACGTCGAGGGCCTCCACCGCCGGGCCCTGGAGGACGTCGCCGCTCTCCATGTCGAACTCGCTCCCGTGGCACATGCAGACGATCGACGTCCCCTCCAGCTCGCCGTCGGACAGCGAGCAGCCCCGGTGGGTGCACACGTCGTCGAACGCGTACCAGTGGTCGGCCACGTGGGCCACGGCCACGGCCCTGTCGCCAACGTCGAAGGCATGGACCTCGCCGTCGCCGACATCCACCGCCTTCGCCACCGTCCGGAACTCCGCCACGTCTCCTCCTCCTCCCTCCGGCGCGCATTGTGGCGGACGGCTCAGTCCACCGCCAACGTGTCAAGCCCAGTGCGAGCCCTGGGCCGCTACGGCGGCCGACCCGATCCCCCCGCCAGGGCCCGCTCCCCCGGCAGACGCGGCCACACGATGTAGGCCACCCCCAGCACCACGTAGAACACCGCCAGCAGCGCCATCCCCGTTCGGAAGGGCATCGACAGCACCGCCGGCAGGAACGCGCCGGCCACCCACGCCAGCTGGAACAGCACCTCGTAGCGAACGAACACCCGTCCCTGCGCACCGCCCGGAGCGCTGCGCTGCATCAGGCTCTGGAACGCCAGACGCCCGAACTCCGTGGACATGCCCGCCACCAGCCCGAACACGGACAGCAGGAACAGCCCGAACTCCGCGAACGCCATCAGTGCGGCCACGCCCGCCACGAACAGCGAGGCCAGGACCACCGCCTCGTCCCGGCGCCATGCCGACAGCCTCGGGGCGATGAGGTCGGCCAGGAGCGTCCCCACGGTCCCGCCGGCCAGGACCACGCCGAACCACCACTTCGGGGTCTGGCCCTGGTGGGCGGCCGTCTTCCCGGTGGCCCGCAGCGCGAACGCCACCAGGAAGAACAGGAACCCGTTCGCCGCCCGGAGCCCGGCCGTCGCCGTCGCCGGCGCCGCCAGCGCCGCGACGCTCCCCCGCCGCCCCACGTCCTCCACCGCCTCGGGGGCCTCCCGGCGGACCCGCGGCAGGCGCAGGACCAGCATCGATGCCGTGAAGTACGCGATGGCGGCGAGCCCCAGCACCGCCGGAGCGCCGCCGACCTTCAGCGCGAGGAGGCCGGGGGCGGCCGCCACCCCCGCCGCCACCACCCCCATCCGGTTCATCCGCGCGTTGGCCTGCACCAGGGCCTCGCCCGTCGGGGCGTACGCCGTGGTCAGCCCGTTCTTCGTGATCGCGTGCACCCGGGACATGACCAGCAGCAGGAACGCCAGGGGGAACAGCAGCACGGTGTCGAACCGTGGCGCCGCGAACAGAGCGGTCACCGCGCGACCGGCTCCGGCACCGAACGAGATGGCCCGGCGTCCCCCGCCCCGGTCGAGCAGCGGCACCAGCAGCGGCGCGGCCACGGCGAGCGGGGCCATGGTCAGCGCGAGGTACAGCGCCACCTTGAGCTTGGCCTGGCCCACCGGGAGCGAGAAGAACACCGAGTCGGCCAGCGCGATCGCCACCAGCGCGTCCCCGGCGACGCTCGCCATGTGGACCAGCGTGTAGGCCTCCAGCGGCTCGTCGCTGTCCCACATCCGCCGGATGGGCTGCGCGGCCCTCCTGGCACCACGGCCCACCCACAGCAGGAAACGCGCCGACAGGTCGAGGGCCCGCCCCCCGGCTGGGTCCGGCATCGCTACTGCAGCCGCTGGCGGAGGAGCTCCTGGGCCAGCTTGGGGTTGGCCGAGTAGCCGGTGGCCTTCATGACCTGCCCCACCAGGAACCCGATCGCGCCGTCCTTGCCCGAGCGGAACTGGGCCACGGGGTCCGGGTTCGATGCGATCACCTCGTCCACGACCGCGCCGAGCTCCCCGGTGTCGCTGACCTGCCGGAGCCCCCGGTCCTCCACCACGTCCTCGGCCCCGGCACCGGTGGCGAACGCCTCGGCCAGCACCGTCTTCGCGCTCGTGGACGAGATGGCATCGTCGGCCAGGAGCCGGGCCAGGTCCGCGAAGTGCCTCGGGGAGAGCTTCGAGAACTCCAGGTCGGTCCCCGTCTCGTTCGCCAGCGCCGCAACGTCCTGGGTCAGCCAGTTCGCAGCCTGCGCGGCGGGGGTCCCCAGGCGGACGGCGTCCTCGAAGAACTCCGCCGTCGCCCGCGAGGCCACCAGGAGCCGGGCCTGGTCCGGCCGGACCCCGTACTCCTCGGCGAACCGGTGCCGTTTCGCCGCCGGCAGCTCCGGGAGCGACGCCCGGATCCCCTCGATCCACTCCGGAGAGGGCTCGATCGGGGGGAGGTCGGGCTCCGGGAAGTACCGGTAGTCGAACGCGAACTCCTTGCTGCGCAACGAATGCGTGGCGCCGCCGTTCTCGTCCCAGTGCCGGGTCTCCTGGACCAGGGTGCCGCCGTCCTCCAGCACCCCGATCTGGCGGGCCGACTCGTAGCGCACGGCCCGCTCCAGCGACCGGATCGAGTTGAGGTTCTTGATCTCGACCTTGGTCCCGAGCTCCGTGGAACCGAGGGGGCGGACGCTGACGTTCGCGTCGCACCGCAGGGACCCCTCCTCCATGCGGACGTCGGACACCCCGAGCGACTCCAGCGTGGCCCGGAGCTCGATGAGGTACGCGCGCGCCTCCTCGGCGCTGCGGACGTCCGGCTCGGACACGACCTCCACCAGCGGGACGCCGGCCCGGTTGTAGTCCACCAGCGCGTAGTCGGCTCCGGCGATCCGCCCGGTGGCGCCGGCGTGGGTGGTCTTGCCCGTGTCCTCCTCCATGTGGACACGGGTGATCCCGATCCGCCGGGTATCGCCGTCGACCTCGATGTCGAGGTGTCCCCCGACGCAGATCGGCAGGTCGTACTGGCTGATCTGGAAGTTCTTCGGCATGTCCGGATAGAAGTAGTTCTTCCGGTGGAACAGCGAGTGGGGCGCGATCTCCGAGCCCAGGGCCAAGCCGATCCGGACGATGTACTCGATGGCCTTCTCGTTCGGGACGGGGAGCGTCCCGGGGTGGCCCAGGCACACCTCGCAGACGTTCGTGTTCGGTTCCGCCCCGAACACGTTCGCGCAGGAGCAGAACATCTTCGTGGCCGTGGAGAGCTCCACGTGGCACTCGAGCCCGATGACCGTCTCCCAATCCGTCATCTCGGCCTCAAGCGTAACGGGTCTCGGGTGCGCGCCGGCAGGCGGCGCGGAGCCTCAGTCCACGCCGGCCATGGGGGCGTGGCGGGGCCAGGGGCGGGCCGTCTCCAGCTGCTTGGCCACGGACAGGAGCAGGGCCTCCCCGCCGGCCGGGGCCACCAGCTGGACCCCGATGGGCATCCCCGAGGAGTGGACCCCCGCCGGCACCGCCGCGCCGGGGTACTGGGCGAAGTTCCACGGCCCGAGGAACGGGACCCACTTCGCGTTGCCCCAGAAGTTGGCCCGCCACGAGCGATCCCGCCACCCCGCCGCCTCGAGCGGGGGCTTCGTCATGACCGGCGTGAGCAGGACGTCGAACTTCGAGAAGAACTCGGCCGAGCGCTGCTTGAACCGGTCGCGGTCCTTCTCCTTCACCCGGCCCAGGCGCTGGAGTGTCCGCCCGATCTGGGCGTGGCGGCGCTGCCGCCGCTCCAGCTTCGATTCGTCGAGGCCCTCGGTCTCGTCCGCGGTGGACGCGGCGAACCACGCAACGATGGCGTTCGCCGCGCGCTGGGAGTAGGGCGGGTCCGAACGGGTCACCTCGTGTCCGGCGTCGCGGAGCGCGGCGGCGGTCTCGTCCACGATCCGGAGGATCTCGGGATCGACCTTGATCCCCGGGAGCGGCACCTTCGTCGACAACGCGATCCGGAGGCTCCCGGCCGGCGGCGCCACCACCGCCAGCTCCGGGCGGGCGGCCATCACCGAGAGCAGCAGCGCGGCGTCGTCCACGGTGGTGGCGAGGGGGCCGTTCTCGGCCAGCCCCCGCCAGCTGGTCCGCCCGACCTCGGCCGGCACCACGCCGGCCCCCGGCTTCAGGCCGAACAGGCCACAGCAGGCCGAGGGGATCCGGATCGAGCCCAGGCCGTCGTTCCCGTGGGCCGCGGGGACCATGGCGGCGGCCACCGCGGCCGCGCTTCCGCCGGAGGACCCGCCGGGCGTGAGGTCGAGGTTCCACGGGTTGCGGGCCACGCCGTTCGCGTCCTCGCTGGTGGCCCACACGCCGAGCTCCGGGAGGCGCGTGATGCCGACGACCACGGCGCCGGCGTCGCGGAGCCGCCGGACCAGCTCGTGGTCCTTCTCCGCCGGCGTGTCCGGAGTCACCGAGGACCCGAACCGCGTGGGCTGGCCGGCCACCGGCACGTTGTCCTTGATCGCCACCGGCACCCCGGCGAGCGGGAGCGACGACAGGTCCGACCGGGCCGCGAGCGCCTCGGCCTCCGTCACCGCGGAGTCGCTGAGGACCGTCACGAACGCCCCCACCCGCCCGTCGAGGGCCGCGATCTGCTCGATGTGCTCGCCGGTGACCTCGGCGGGCGTCACCGACCCGCCCTGCACCGCCGCCGCGATCTCGCGCACGGTCCGTCCGACCCACTTCCCCATGGCGAATCCTCCGATCCCACCAGCCCCGAGCCCCACCCGCGTCCCGTCCCGCAGCTTCGGCCCTCGGAAGCGGCGGCGCAAACTCGCGCCGATCCGCCGATTTGACAGACTTCCTTTCCCTCACTAACTTAGCGGTGTTGAGTTAGCCGGGATATGTAAAGAGTCGGACCGACGCGAGCGGCCCGATCGGAGCGGAGGAAGGGAGCGGTCGGATGTTGCATCGACTGGGCGAGTTCACGGTCCGGCGGCGCAGGTGGATCCTCGTCGGGGCGCTGGTGTTCTTCGTCGCCGCGGGGGCCTTCGGCGGCAAGGTGGCGAAGTCGCTCTCCACGGGCGGGTTCGACGATCCGGGCTCGGAGTCCAGCCGGGCCATCCAGACGCTGCATCGGGAGTTCGGAACGGGCAACCCCAACGTCGTGCTGCTGGTCCGGGCGCGACACGGGACGGTCGACTCCCCCGCCGTCCGTGCCGAAGGGCTCCGCCTCACCAGGCAGCTGGCCGGCGAGCGGGGCGTCGACGCGGTGGTCTCGTACTGGTCGCTGCGCGGCGCCCCGCCGCTGCGCAGCACGGACTCCACCGAGGGGCTCGTCCTGGCCCGCATCGAGGGCACGGACGACACGGTCCGCGACCGCGTGGAGGACATCAGCCCGAGGTACACGCTGGCCACGCCGGACGTGACGGTCGGTGTGGGCGGCCGGGCCGAGGTGTTCCGCCAGGTGGGGACCACGGTGGAGAGCGACCTCCAGAAGGCCGAGAAGCTCTCGATCCCGGTCACGATGCTGCTGCTGATCCTGGTGTTCGGCAGCGTGGTGGCGGC
>WNGA01002123.1_pt1 | contig 40471 bp, 28 predicted proteins | sample 5400061 | NCBI WGS metagenome assembly WNGA01 (sample SAMN13153366, study PRJNA577476) | soil metagenome | isolation source: 100 cm soil or saprolite under grassland replicate 2 | place: USA:California | collected 2016-06-15 | reverse complement strand
AGAGAAGCGACACCAGTGACCTGGCACTTCTGCCAGCCCGCGAGCCCTCGGGGCTTGCTTGAGCCGGTTGCTCGGAAAGCGGGCACGGCCGGCTCTGAGGGGGGTGCGGCGCAGCAATGCGCCGCACCTACCCGACTGGCGCCCGTACTTCTACCTGCTGCAGGCGGGGGGCCTGCGCGTGCAGCTGGTCAACGCCCGGGAGGTCAAGAACGTCCCGGGTCGTCCGAAGACCGACAAGCTGGATGCGGTGTGGCTGGCGAAGCTGACCGAGCGGGGCATGCTGCGGCCCAGCTTCGTCCCCCCGGCCGAGATCCGCCAGCTGCGCGACTACACCCGGCTGCGGATCGACCTGACCCAAGAGCGCGCCCGGCACTGGCAGCGGCTGGAGAAGCTGCTGGAAGACGCGCTGATCAAGGTGTCCAGCGTGGCCAGCACACTGGACACCCTGTCGGTGCGGGCCATGGTCGAGGCGCTGATCGCCGGCCAGCGCGACCCCAAGGTGCTGGCCGGCCTGGCCCGCGGCAGGATGCGCTCCAAGCACGCCGCCCTGGTCGAGGCGCTCACCGGCCAGTTCGACGACCACCACGCCGAGCTGGCCCGGATGCTGCTGGACCAGATCGACGCCCTCAGCGCCCAGATCGGCAAGCTCACCACCCGCATCGAGGAGCTGATCGCCGCGATCCCCGCCGCGCAAGGCGTGGACGCCGACGGCGCCACCGGCCCGGGCGCCGGCACCGGCGCGGACGCGGTGGTGCTGCCCGCCGTGGCGCGGCTGGATGAGGTCACCGGCATCGGGCTGGGCGCCGCCCAGGTCGTCATCGCCGAACTCGGGCTGGACATGGGCATCTTCCCCACCCCCGCCCACCTGGTGTCGTGGGCCAAGCTGTGCCCACGCACCATCCAGTCCGGAGCAACAACCCGCGCCGGCAAGACCGGCAAGGGCAACCCCTACCTCAAAGGCGTCCTCGGCGAGGCCGCCGCCGCGGCCGCCAAGACCGACACCTTCCTCGGCGAGCGCTACCGGCGCCTGGTCAAGCGCCGCGGCAAGCTCAAGGCCCTGGTCGCCGTCGCCCGCTCCATCCTGGTGATCGTCTGGCACCTGCTGGCCGACCCCGCCGCCCGCTACCACGACCTCGGCGCCGGCTACTACACCGACCGCATCGACAAGGGCAAGAAGGCCCGCAACCACATCCGGCAGCTGGAGGCCCTGGGGTTCACCGTCACCCTCGCCCCGGCAGCCTGACCCCGCCCGCACAACCACATCCCGCAGCACTGGAGCCGGCTTCGCCGGCTGCTGCCGCCTGCCTGGCCCAGGTCCATGATTTTCCGGTTAGAGGCATGCGGCGCCAGCCGCGTCTGAATCGTCGCCCTGCGTCGGCGTGCAGCGGCACCTTTGGCAATGATCGCCCCTTGCCTGGAGCGAATGGCGACACGCCCTCGCGGACTGGTAGCACGGGCGCGACACCACGTCATGGTGACCGGTCACGGCTCTGCTGCGGGGAGCACTGGTATCGGAGGCCGCGGCGACCAACCACCCGGAACCGCCCTTGTCCACCTGTCGAGAATGGGTTGGGGAGTTGAAGAATCTGCCGGTTCCGAGGATCGAGAGCTGATGTGACCAGCAGAATCCGGTATCGGTCGTTACGGGCATTGACCTGGGCGGTGCGGATCTCGGTCTCTCCCAGTTCGAACTCGACGACCTCGCCGAGAGCCTCTGTGAGCGCCTTCACCTCGAACATCAGCGGGCCTCGTGACCGGGTCACCTCCAGGTCATAGCCAAGACTGTCAGACGCTCCGGCGTCGCCGGTGAGGAGCGCGGCATATCCCGAGCACCACCGCACCTCCGTATAGCGCCGTTGGAGCCACGCTCTGGCTGCGATCTCGTCAAACAGGCCGACAGCACTGCGCTGGTCCTCGGTCATGCGCGGCATCCTCGCCATGACCGTGCGACGGATACCGCCCGTTTCGCCCCTCTTACGGATGGATGCCTCAGTCAGGCTGGCAAGCTCGGGCTTGCCGTCCTGTGCAAGGAAACGCTCATTGAGGGTCGCAGCGGCGAGGTCTGCAAGCTGGCCGAGGTGATCAGGGCCGACAGGAACCCGTGTGCCTGCCACAAGGATCGTAGATCGCTCCTGCTCCCGACGCTGACGCTCGCCGTCGACGTTTCGGTCGTGGACGGTCAAGTCATCGGGAGTGAGGCCGAGAGCGGTCGGGTCGACGGTGACGGGCATCCCGGCGGGCCACCCCGCTGCTCGAGCGATGACGGCCAAGAGCGATTCGTCATCGAGCGTGATGAGATCTGCGACACCCGCCTGCTCGAGTTCCGTTCTTGCCTGTAGACCTGCGGCGCCGAGCCAGTCGGGCGGCACTTCCACTCCGTACTTTCGGCACCAGGCACGCACGACGAGTTCGGCGGCTCGAACCAGCTCCTCCAGCCGATTCGCATTCCGTGTTCGCAAAACCTCAATCGGCTCAAGTGTCGTACGCCGGTGAAGGTCTGGGTCGGCCCCGTGCTGAATCAGCCAGTCCGCGATCCGTTCAAGCACGAGCTCGACCGGCGGTTCCTGATAGTCGTCGAGCCAGGCCGGGTCGGGTTCAAGACCGGCGAACGTCCGAGCTTGGAGGTAACTGGTGAGGTCCGCCCCCATTGGCGCCGCTGTATAGCGCTCCCGCAGTCGGTCGAGGATCACGGAAGCGTGCTCGCTGACCACTTCTTCCATCACGGCGGCGTGCCGCTCGGGGTGCCGGATCGGGGCGTAGTCGGGTGCAAGAGCTAAGAGCGCCCGGTTGAAGCGGCGGTAGTCCAGGCCCAGCTCGTCACGCACCTCCGACAGGCTGTGGAGCGTCTTGACGGCGACAAGCACCTCGCTGGGCGTCTTGGGGAGATGCTCGGCCCAGCGCTCAACCGCGGCTAAGAGCACATCGTCGCTGATCACATCTTCAAGAGCAGCTTCCACTTCGGGGAGGCAGTCAACCCCAGCCGCATAGAAGAGCACTGGGCGCAGGCGGTATGCGAGGTCGACGAAGTCGCCGACCAAGCCGCGGCGAAGCTCGGCAATCCGGCTTGGAGTTGTGTCGAGCGCTCTGGCCAACACGTCATCATCGAGGAGTATATGCTCGCTCATTTCGTCTGCGTCGCCGGCTCGGAGGAGCCGCTCCAACTTGATGAAGGTGAGTTCCAATGCGTCTTGCAGCGGGGGCTGGTTGAGCAGCTGGGCTATGGCGGGGGCTGCCGCTTGCAGTTCATCCCATGTGCCGTTGGCGCTCCAAACCACGACCGTGGGCGCTTCCGCATCAGCAAGGGGCAGACTGCGCGTGCTGGCCGGGGGAGCTACCACCGCGCCGTCGATGACGAGCTCGACCCCATCGGGTCGCACGATGTGGATGTCCCGGAGCCGATCGAGAATCCGTTGGATCCCTCGCTGGCTGTGGCGGATGAAGGGACCCGATTTGGTTTCGACAACAAGGCCAACCAAGGTCGTGAGCCAGTCGCGTCCATCAGCCACCAGGCGTGACGTGGCAGGATTGGGAATCACCGGTTCACCGTCAGCCAAGACTTCGACTACCACCTCAGACAGGCGCGCCACCTCGATGCCGCGGGTCTTCAGGAGCGCAGCCACGGCCTCACCCGTGGGCGGGTCGGCGACCAGAACCGAGTGGCCGGCGAGTTCCGCCAGCGTCTGCTTGACGGGTGAGGCCTCGTCGGGGATGTAGACGACCTCGTTGAGGGTTGGCTGTAGGGCGACGAGCTTCGTGCCCTCGATCACCGGAAGGCGAATCGCCGCGTCGGTGGACCACGGCCATTGGTCGTCGTGGGCAGCAAGTTCGCCCCAAGAGCGTTGGCACTGCTTCTTGAACTCGTGCGTCTGGTGCTCGGGGATGACGCCGGCATCCAGGAGCTCACCGAGGTCGTGGACCATCGCGCCGACGTATTGGGGGTTGCCCCAGACTCGCAGGCCCAGGGAGCAGAGCCGATCGAGGGTCCGGCCGTCGTCGAGGAGACGCCGAGCGCCCAGCGGCAGCCGCGGCACGAAAGCCGGAAGCTCTCCCTCCGCGTTGACCCAGGCTTCCTGAGGTTGAACAAACCGCATCCCGTCGGGCTCGTCGTCCTCCTCGATCGGAACCCATGGGAAGTGACGCAGGAACGACGCGAGTGGGGTGGGTAACGTGTGGCGGTCTTGCTGGGAGGCTTGGCGAGGTCGGCGCAGTGTCGCGCTGAAAAAGCCGTCCGGCCACGTTCGCAGGCCAAGCAGCGTCAACTCGGCGAACTGCCGACGTGCGGGCGCTGAGAGCGTGCCGACCTCGTCGGATCCAGGGAGGTGGGTGAGGCCTCTGTCAAAGCGGTATCGGGTGTAGGGATGATTACCGCGATGCCAGACCTGCTCGGTGTCCGCGCTCCATGCCTCCCCGAGTGAGCCGGTGAGCCCTAGCTCCTGCGCCAGGCGCGTGGGCACCAGCTCGATCCCGTTGCGTTCGCCGAGATTCCCGCCGACGGCGAAGAGCATGGCCCCGTCCCGGACTCCGGCGCACCGGAGGAACTCGGCCCATTGATCCTGGTGGTCGACGGGGAATGGCCAGTCCGATGGGTCCGCGATCCAGTAGGTGCGTTGCCGAGCAAGCGCCGGAACGGTATCGCCTCCGAGCTCGAAGAGCCGCTGGAGTCGCGTCGCGCCTGGCGTTCCCCAACCTGGCGAGAACACAGTCGTCCCTGCGCGCTTCCAGCCTCCCTCCGCCCCAGGAACCCATAGGCCTACCCGCGGCAGCTCCTTGCGCTGGGCGTCGTTCAGCGCCGCGAACTGGCGGTAGGTGAATTGGAGGATGTCGCGACGCAGCGCATTGGACTCGGAGGAGGTGAGCAGGTCCCGCAGCGCGTCAAGGAGGCGGTCGGTTCGGTACTCCCGAACGAGGTTGTCGGCCTCAAGGAGGTGTCGGCCGGGTCGCTTGCGGGGGGGCGCTCCGGGAAGGTTCCAGGGGATGTCGGGATGGGTGAATGCGATCCGGCGGCGTAGTGCCCTGAGATCTGGCGGCACCCGGGAAGGCGCATCCCCAGATTCCGCCTCATCCGGCGCGAAGAAGACGGTGTCGCGCCGAGGCTCGCTTTCTTGTTCGCCCCCGAGCGTCCGGCGCAGCCCGCCGTCCTGGTCCAAGACGACCTGGCGGCCTTGTAGCGCCGACGGGTCTTGGGTGAGCGCCTGGGCCAGATCGTCATAGAAGTCCGCCCACGCAGCCGGCGCCGTCCCCCGCTTGACGAGCCACCTGGCGAGTTCCTCGGCCCAGTCTGCGACCCCCGCGGTCTCGGGGTGCATGCCAGTCTGCTGTATTGCGGTGTGGAAGCGGTTGAGTCGGTCGGCTCGAGCGGCGCCGATCAAGGGGTCGACGAGGTCGACTCCAAGCTGAGCGACTGCATCAGCGGTGAAGACGGTCGCTGGTGGATCCGCTGGCGGCCAGAGAAAGGCCTCTTCCAGGGTGCCCCAGCGGTTGGTCCCGACGAGTGGAATGAACGGTTCCGCGGAGATCGCCGAGCCGGCGTTGGGGAAGCGGGCTGCGAGGCGATCAGGTGGATCCCAGCAGGCGAGATCGATGAGGAGTGGCGCTACGTCTCGCCGACCCGTGTCACGAAGGCGCCTGAGCAGATCCACCGCGAGCACAGCGACCTCATCGAGGAGGAAGTCGTTGAGAGCGACGGTCTCACTGATCTCAAGGCGGGCGAGCTTGGTGAAGAACGGCGCGTGGACGTGTGCCGTCAGAGGCGGCTTGGCGTCGCCAGCCATCGGCAGGAAGGTGTAGAGCCGCGCAGCGGTGAGTTCTGCGTCGAGTCGCAGAGCGATCCCCACCCAGGCCTCGCCGTCCCAGTTCCGCCAGCGTTCGTCGATCTGTCGGTTCTCAATACTGCGTTCGATCGCCGCCATGAGCACGTCTCGATCCACGGTGTGCTGGGCCAGGAGATACCGGCCGGCGGCGCCGAGCTCGACCTCAACGACCCATCCCGCGTGCTCAGCCGCGACCAAGGAAGTAGCTGCCATCCCCCGCGTCAGCGTCTCTTGGTGGAGTTCGCCAGCGCCGTGAACCTCGATGTGGAGCGCGCTCACCCGCTCCAGGAACAGCAGCAGGGGTGCCTCCTCGGCGGTGAGTGCGTTGATCTGGCTTTGAGCTGCCGCGGCCGCGGCGGCGTTGCGGAGCGGGAGGCGAACTACCGTCGAGTAGCCCTCTGCCGAGAACTCGGAGACGACTTGGTCGTTGACGTCAGCTGGAAGGGGAAGTGCGAGAGGCGACACTTCCGCGATTACCCGATCCGCGAGCTCGTCGTCCTCGACCAGCCGCGTCACGTCCGCTGGCGTGGCGAAGCGGAAGCAGTAGCCGTCGAACATGGTGGAGGCGGCTTCGCTCTTGGAGTAGATCTCGGGCCAGTCGGTGAGTTGCAGGACGCTTCGGAATCCGAGGCCCTTGTTGCCAATGCCTTGACCGGCAGCCTTGTCCGAAAGTGCGAGCTCGGTGATGGCCTCAAAGTTCGTGGGCGCAAACGGCCGCCCATCGTTGGCGACGTAGAGCACGCCGTGGTCGGCTCGGCCGGCGGGGCCGTTCGTCCGGCTGTCGTTTGGTTCTGGCAGATCGAGACGAACTTTGATGCGGCCGTGAACACCGGTCGAAAGGGCGTCATGACCGTTCTGGATCAGCTCGAGGGCGGCGCGCCCCTCATATTCCTGGGCGGTGTCTTCACTGATCGATTTCAGGCTCTCGGCAAAGCGCCATACGTGCCGAGCACCGTCGAAGATCTCGATCCGCTGACGGGTTCGCTCAAGGATCGCCTGCGGGTAGTCCTTCACCCCGAGGGCGTCCTGTTCAGGATGATGTTCGTGGTGCGCTTGAATGCCCGTTTCGGCCATGGCGCCCATACTAGAGGCCCCCACTTCAAGTGAGGGGAAGCTGCCTTCGTCGTACATCAGCGTGGTCAGTCCGGCACAGCAGGCTGACCTTCGCGACTGCTCCCAGTGACGTGTGTTCGACAAGGCGGTGAACGGTCACGCGGTCATCGCCGCCGCGGTCATCTCACGAGCTGTCCGCAACGGGCGGCGCCCCAATGGCGCCCGTGCGCCGCCTCCGCAATCGACGAGTTCATGGGCAGCCCGTTCGTCGTCAGCCTCGGCGGCCCGACGGTTCCAGTCCGCCGCCTTGGCTGGCTTGTCGTGCTGCTCGGCTAGCCGCCCGACTGTAATCATTGCCCGGTGTTCCCGGCGTGCGCTCCGCGGCGCCGCCAGCGCAGGCGGGACCTGGCCTTACCGGTGACGCATCGACCCAAGCCGCCCTGGCAGGGTCGCCACTGTGGCCGTGGCGGTCAGGGTCGATGCTTGAAGGTGCCAGGTACCAGCCGAACACGATCCGCCTCCAGGTGGCCAAGCGTCATTGGCCGTGCGGTGTGGCAGAAGCTGTCCACGTAGGCCTTGAGCAACCCGGAGCCGCGTAGCGTGTCGAGGTCGCCCGACAGGTGCCTGGCGACCTCCTCGCTGACGAGCACCACCAGCTTCGCCCGGGCCCGAGAGGCCATCACGTTGAAGCGGTTGAGCTGCAGCAGGAACTCGTCCTCGTCGCGGATCACGTCCGGGTCGCCCAGGGCGAAGCTGGCCACCATCAGGTCGCGCTGCTGACCTTGGAACCGTTCGACGGTGTCGACCGCGCCGCGGAGGACTGACGCGGCGATCCCGGTCGGGGCGAACACCTGCTGCAGGCGCTGCACGACCAGGCCCTGCTGGGCGCGATGCGGGGTGACCACCCCGACCGCGCGCGTGAAGAACTCGGCGGTCGTGTAGGGGCTGTCGCCTGGCGGCAGCGGCGTGCCGGCCGGGTCGCGGGCCCCCCGCAGCCGGCTAGCGAGCCGGCCGTGCAGCAGCCACAGCAAGGCAGCGACCGCGTCGGCCTCGAAGGCGTTCCACTGGCTCGCCCGCCCCTCCGGGTAGACGAAGCAGCTGGTCGGCTGGCTCGGGTCGAGCAGGGCCGACCATTCCGGGGTCCAATGCAGCGGTGCCGGCCAGCCCGGCGGGGGAAGCAGGTCGGCCGGCAGCGGGGCGAGCAGGTCGAGCGTGAGATCAGGCGCCTGGGCGGTCAGGGTGGACTCGTAGCCGGCCTCCAGCACGAACCCGACGATGGTGGCGTTGGAGCGGTAGTTCACGGTGAGCATCTGCTTGTCCAGCCCGTGGACGGCCACGAAGAACTCGAACACGCTGCCGACCATCGCCTCCAGCCCGACCGGAGGCTCGGCCTGGTGGATCGGGGCGAGCTGCAGGTGGTCACCGGCGACAACCACCGCGCCGCCCTCGGCGAGCGCGCACAGGGCCAGGATCGCGTGGGCGACATCCAGCTGCGACGCCTCATCGATGACGACCAGGTCGAACAGCCCGGCCATGGCCGGGCCGCCGCTGAACATGAGCAGGTTGTGGACCTGCTGGGGGACCGCCCCGACGACCGTCACGTGATCGGCCGCCTCCAGCCGGTCGCGCAGCTCGTGGGCGGCCTGGCCGCCCGGCTCCAGCGGCAGGTCGATGCGCGGGTCCACGCCAGCGTCCAGGGGCCGGTTGCTCGAGCGCAGGCGGCGCACGACGACGTCGCGGTCGCCGGCCAGGGTTGCCAGGTCGTTGGCCACCGGCAGCAGGACGTTGTCCATGGCCGGATAGGTGGGGGCGCAGACCAGCACCCGCAGCGGCCGGCCGGTCTGGCAGGCTTCGACGACCGCGCCGGTGACCACGGCGCGGACCGTGCGGCTCTTGCCGGTCCCCGGCGGCCCCCAGATGAGCTGCAGCCGCCGTGACAGCGCCGCCTGCCATGCCGCCCACTGGGAAGGGTTGAGCGTCAGCCCATGCTGGGCGAGCCGTTCGCGGGCCGGCCCCAGCGTCCGCGGCACATGGGTGTCTGCCAGCTCCGCCCGCCACAGCACCTCGGCGGCCGGGCCGTCGGGGGTTCGTCGGGCCTGCGGGCGGCGGGTCATGCCGGTGGCCAGGGCGACCAGCGGGCGGGTGATGGCGCTGGCAGGGTTCCCGATCGCCCGCAGCGCCTCCAGCAGCTTGGCGGTGAAGAACTCCTCGTGGACTGGGTCGAGCATGACGTCGGCGCTGAAGTCGACCAGCCCCTCGGCCTCCAGGTCGTCCAGCATCCGCGGCGCCCGCCAGCCGGGGTCGACCACGAGCAGCCGCCGGTCGCGGTCCAGCGCGCGGATGACGACCCCCGTGAACTCCTCCATCGGGCGCCAGCGGCGCCAGTCGCCAGGGTCCAGGGGGGTGCCGTCGACCACCCGGCACAGGATGCGGTCGAGGAAGTCGGGGTCGCTGGCGGGGGCGAGGGCCCAGGCGAAGTCGGACTCCTTGGCGCGGACCTGGGTGGAGGTGGCGGCCAGCCGGTAGACCCGCCGCCCCGGTCGCTTGGGGAGGCCGAGCGCCCGGAGGGCGGCTGTCTCGGCCTGCCCGGTGAGCCGCAGCTCCAGCCGGGCGGCGCGGAAGCGCGCCGCGCGTTCGTGTGGTGGCATGGCCCGGGTCTGGCGCACTTCCAGCTCTTCCAGCGCGGCGTCCAGGCGGGCGTGCGCGTACCACAGCTGCCCGTCCAGCGAGAGCCGGCCGGCCCGCTGGGGCGGGCCGATCGGGTCGGTCCGCAGCATTGGCGCCTGCTGCTTCAGGGTGCCCTGCAGGTCGTCGCGCAGCCGGCCGGCGACCTCCTCCAGCGCCCGCAGCCGGGTCCGCACGGCCCGGTCGAGGCTGGCGAGCTGGCGCACCCAGTGCCGGCTCGGCTTGGTGCACTTGGACCAGATCTCGTGGGCGCGCTCGGAGGGGATCTGGTCGCTCAGGCTGTCCTCGAACAGCGGGTGCACGTCGAAGGCGGCAAAGCGTTCCTCCAAGCGGCCGGTGTGGTAGTTCCGGGCGACCTCCAGCAGCGTGTAGTAGTGCGGCACCGGCGCGGCCAGCAGCGCCCGGACGACGTCGCGGACGATCGTCAGCGTGGAGCGCCGCACCACCATGGCGGCGTTGCCGACCACGTTGTCGGGCGGGAACAGCCAGGCCAGGTGCTGGATGGAGCGTTTGGCGAGGATGGCCGGCAGATGCCGGCCGACGACCCGGCTCAGATGCTCGTACTCGACCCGGTCCCATAGGTACAGCTGGACGGTGGTGTTGCGGTGGCGGCGGCGGGCCTCCTCGCAGATGCTGACGATCCGGTCCAGCAGGGCGATGAGTTCGCGCTCCTCGGCCTCCAGGTCGCGCCGGTCGACCACCAGCACCTCGGCCGGCCATGCCCTGGTCGCCGGCTTGCCGCCGGCGCGGCTGGCGAACGGCTCCACCCAGAACGCCTTGATGCCGAACGCCAGGGTGATCGCCGAGCCGATGTCGAAGTCGACCGACAGGTAGATGCGCAGGTCCGCCCAGCCGGGCAGCAGCGCCGAGGTGCCGCTGTCCTGCGGCAGCCTTGCCCGGCTGGTCTGCAGGCAGGCGGCCCGGCCGGCCACCACCGTTCGGGTCGCCTGCAGCGCGTGGTGGCTGTCCAGGCGCGGGTCGTCGGGTGACAGGCTGGCCAGGGTGGGCACGTCGGGCACCCCGGCCGCGCGGAGCGCGGCGCCGGCGCCGCGGCTGACGAACGCCACCCGGCTCAGGTGCTGCTGCCGCTTGGCGGTGGGGATGCAGTGGTCGGGCTGCCAGGTCGGCTCGCCGGCGCTGTTTCGCCACTGCATGTTGCCGAGCCACTCGCAGCCCTTGCAGCGGTTGTCGACGTGCCAGTCGAGCTCCCGCCAGGGACGGGCCAGCACGTGGGGGACGTCGCGGGTGAGGATGTCGCGGACCCGGGCGGCGAAAACCTCGAACGGGACGACCTCAAGGTCGTCGGCCATCGCCGCCCACAGCTCCTTGGGGCTGGGGGTGCCGCCCAGCTCACCGAGCTGGGCGGCGACCTTGGTGAGGTTGGCCGCCTCGTGGGAGCCGGGCCACAGGGCGGCGTCGGCCATGACCACGAAACGGCCGTCGAGGCCGTGGTCGACCAGCCAGCCGGCCAGGGCGATCGCGTAGTAGGTGATCTCGGCGAAGTAGCCGGGGGAGGCTTCGGCGGTGAGCTTGATGTCAATGACGCGCAGCTGCAGGCGGCCGTCGCCGGGACGCAGCCGGGTCACCGTCCCGCCCGGCCCGACCGCCCGGGTGAGCGTGCCAGCCGGGAGCACCTCGACGAGGTCGGGTCGCAGCCGGGCGTAGGTCAGCCCGGGCGTGGCGTCGTCGTCGAGCCCCAGCGCCTGCCTGCACGCCGCCCCGAGGTCGTACTCGGCCTGGACGAGGAACCGGTGCGGCGCGGCGCGGTCGAGCGCGTCGCCCAGCGGCTGGGCGGCGAAGCCGGGCGTCCCGTCCGGGCCGAGCCGCGGAACGGCGACGACGGCGTCGGCGCCGAACGTGGCCTCCAGGTCCCGGAGCTTCTCGGCTTCCCACTCCTCCCCCGCCTGCGCCAGGTACTCAAGCCCCGGACGTGGCGGCTGCGGGTCGGGCATGCCGTGCGCGGCCCGCTCGGTCGCCCCCACCGCGCCGCGGGCGTGCAGGTTGAGCCGCAGCTGGCGCTGGCACTCGCTGCGGACGTAGCGGTTCAGGACGTTCTTGGACAACGACGGCATGCACGATCTCCGCGGTCGGGCGAAGCGATCGGTGGTGGGACGCTACCGCATGGCCGCGACACCACCGGCTCGCCCAACTCGACGACGGTCAGGCGAACAGGCCGAGCTCGGCCGCGAGCCGGCACGCCTTGGTGAAGTTGTCGCGGTCGGGTGGCCGGAACCGGCCGGGGAGCGTCGCCTCCAGCCGCGCCGCCCAGCGGGCGGCGTGCTCCTCGGCGGCGGTCGAGCCCACCGGCCCGGCCCGCTGTTTGACCGGCGGGTCCGGTTTGTCGAGCACGAACACCGCATCCCAGGTGCTGGCGCCGGGATGGGCGTGCAGCCCGGTGCCGCCGTCACCGAGCAGCGGGAACACCGCCAGCGGGCGCAGCGGGGTTCCGCGAAGCGCCGTGCCGAGCGCCGCCCAGGCCCGTTCGGTGCGGTGCTGGAACGTGAAGACCAGGCGGCCGCCTGGTCGCAGCACCCGGCCCATCTCGGCGAAGCAGCGGGTCAACCCGTCGCGGTAGCGGTCGGCGTCGGCCGGACCGCGGCCAGCGGCCGCCAGGCTGGCGACGTGCGGGTCGGGGCCGGCGTCCGTCTGGATCAGCCCGAGCAGCTCCAGCCAGGGCAGGTAGAAGTCGGCCAGCTCCGAGTAGCAGACGTTGTCGAAGTACGGCGGGTCGGTGAGGATCAGGTCGACGCTGGCGTCGTCCAGCGCGAGCCGCTCGGCCGAGCCGTGCACGATGCTGGCCGCCGCCCGGCTGGCGGGCTGCTCCCCGGTGGGCCGGAAGCCGCCGGTGCGCAGTGGCTCCTGCGGTGTTCGCGCGAACGCGGCCGCCCGGGTGACCTGGCGGACCGCGTTGGGGAAGGTGCCGCGACCGGTGCCGTCCGACCATGGGTTGATCTCGACCGGCCGGGTGACGTGCCGGAACGCTCGGACCGCGAACAGCGGCACCAGCCGCCGCCACCCGAACGCGTACGAGGTGAGCATGCAGTTGGTGGCCAGGTGGTCGCTGAACGCCAGCGCCAGCGCCTCCCGGGCCGGGCCGTCGCGGGCGGCGATCGCCTCGGCGAGGGTGGACAGGTGCAGCAGCTGGCGTGGGTTGAACAGCTCCCGGTAGCGACGGTAGCCGTAGGCGAGCAGCCGGTCGTCGGCGCGACCCTCGGTCGGGATCGCCCGGTCGGGCACGAACGCGATCGTGCCGTCCGTGCCGGTCCGGGCCGCAAGGGCTGTCTGCGCTCTGGCGACCAGCTCGAGATCGGCCGCGGTGGCAGCCTGGAAGCGCCGCCTGGCGATCGGTACCGGCCGGTGGCCGGCCGGTGGCTCGATCGTCTCGGTGGCCACCAGCCGCCACGCCGGCGGCGTGCCGGCGCGCCGGGCGAGGCTGATCAGCGGCTCCTGGTGCCGGCAGGCCGGGCAGCGCAGTCGGCCGCCGCGGGCTGGCCCGGCGGCCAGCTCGGTGCGCATCCCGCAGGCGGCGCAGGCCAGCGTGGCCGCCGAGCGGGGAAGCTCGGCGACGGCGTGGCAGGTTGCACAGAGCACCCATTGCCGGTCGCTGGCGGTGTCGTGGGCGAGCTGGTAGTGAGGGTGGCATTCGACCTCAAGACCACAGCCGGGGCAGGCGACCAGCTGCACCCAGAAGTAGTGCAGGACGTGGCGCGGCTCGCCGTCGGGGGTCGTGGTGCGGTAGTAGGGGGCCAGCGCCGCGCCGACGTCGCGGGCGAGTTCGGCGGCGGCCTGGTCCAGAGCGGAGAGGTGGTGGGCGCGGGTCTCGAAGGCGGTGATGGCGCACGCGACCGGGTCGACGTCGACGCCGACCGCGGCGGCGCCGAGCCGCTGCGCCTCGACCACCGAGGTGCCCCCGCCGACAAACGGGTCGAGCACGGTCATACCGGACAGGTCGACGCCGGCGTAGTAGCCGGCGAAGAAGTCGGCGTCGGTGGGTAGCGCCGCCGCGACGAGCAGGGCCCGAAACGACGTGCCGAGCCGACGCGCGAACCAGCGATGCGCCCCGTAGATCGGCCGCGGGCGGCGAGCCTCCCGCCAGCCGAGGGTGGCGAGCGGCTCCACCGGCAGCAGGCCGGCGTCCAGCAGCCTCGGCCCGGCCGCCACACCGGCGCGTACACCGCCCACCTGGTCGCGCCTCCCCGGTCTGGTCGCCGGCCGCCAGCGGCCCCGCTGGCGGCAGCCCCCGCCCCGCCGGCCGGAGGGTCGCCGCTGATGCTCTCATATCCCCCGGTCGCTTCGGGGCGGGCCGCGTGGCCGTCAGGCTGGCGCGTTGAGCAGCCTCGCCAGCTCGACGGCGAGCTGCTCGGGGCGGGCCACGATCGCATCAGGGGACCAGCGGCGCAGCTCCTCGGGGTCGCCGAACCCCCAGCCGACGGCCACCGCCCGCAACTCCGCCTTGCGGGCGGCCAGCAGGTCGTTGGTAGTGTCGCCGACGTACACCGACCGCTGCCGGTCGGCGCCGAGCCGCGCGACGGCGGCGAGGATACCGTCCGGGGCGGGCTTGTGGGCCTTGACATCGTCCCAGGCGACCACCACGTCGAACAGCGCGAGCAGATCGGGGCTGACGAGGCGGGCCAGGCGGCGTCGTGCCTGGGAGGTGACCATGCCAACCGGGATCCCGGCCTCGCGGAGCCGGCGGATCCCATCGACCACCGGCCCGACGGTCACCACCTTGGGGAGGGCAGCGGCCAGCTGCGCGTCGTAGCCGCGCCGGTAGACCCGGTAGGCATCAGTCACCCCGAGGGCAGCGAGCGCCTTGGGCGGCGAACGCAGCACCACCTTGGCTGCCTGCTCGGCGGTGACCTCGCGGCCGAGCGCCTGGCTGGCCAGGGCGGCGAGCGCGGCGGCGGTCGCGCCGCGGGTGTCGATGACGACCCCGTCCAGGTCAAACAGGGCCGCCGGCGGCGCGGCCGCACCGGCCGGGTCCCCCAGCGTGGTGTCCAGCTCGAGGGTCTGCTGGCCGCCGCTCGCGGCCGGCGCGGCCCGGTCGATCGCCGCCAGGACCTCCTCGAACCGCCGGATCACGTGGGCGCCGCGGCGGACCAGCTCGGTCGCCCAGCCGGGGTTGCCGTCCAGGTTGCGGGACAGCAGGAACACCGGGCGGCCGTGCTTGAAGCTGAAGTCGGCCTGGATGAGCGAGCCGCAGCCGTCGGTGGCCTCCACGATGACGGTGCCCATGGCCAGTGTGCACATCACCTCGTTGCGCATCGGGAACGTCCACCGCTGCGGGCCGACCCCGGTGGCAAACTGCGACAGCACCGCCCCGCGGGTCGGGATCCGCGCGTACAGGTCGGCGTTGTCGGGCGGGTAGGCGAAGTCCAAGCCGTGGCCGACCACCGCGTAGGTCCAGCCGCCGGCGTCCAGCGCCCCCAAGTGGGCGGCCGCGTCGATTCCCTTGGCCAGGCCGCTGATCACGGTGACGTCGTGGGCGACGCAGGCGGCGGCGAAGCGTGCCGCGGCCGCGCGCCCCTGGTCGGTCGGATCGACCCGACCGACCAGCGCAAGCGACCGCGGACCCAGTCTAGCCAGGTTCCCCTTGACGTACAGGATGGGGGGCCGGCCCGGCCAGCTTCGCAGGTTGGCCGGGTAGTCGGGGTCGGTCCACAGTATGCAGCCCGCGCCCATCGTCAGGGTGCGTTCGATCTGGTGCAGGTAGTCGGCGAGGTCGGCTCGGCCCAGGAACCGCCGGAGCGGTTCGGCCGCCGACGGCGAGGCGCGCAGGGCGGCGATCGCCTGCCGGGCTGACCCGTGCCGGGCGAGCAGGTCCATGGCGCGCCTCGGCCCGATGGTTGGCGCGTCCAGCAGCATGGCCAGCTCGGCGGCTGCTTGGTTGCGTTCGGCCTGGCTCATTCGAGCACGCACCTGGCCAGGTCGAATGGCTTGTCCCACTGCTCGGCGAGCACCGGGGCGCTTTCGGGGTGCCATTCGGGGTTGAGCTGGCGGCCGAGGGTTACGCCGACGATCCGCTCGGCGCCCGCCTGCCGCAGCGCGTAGGCGAGGCTGGCCATGCTCGCGCCGCTGGTGAAGGTGTCGTCGACGACCACCACGGCCGCGCCGGTCAGGTCGACGCGGGCCTGGAAGACGGTTGGGTCCAGGGCCTTCTTGGTCACCTTGCCGGGCCGGGTCTTGGTGACCGCGGTGAGGTCCCAGGGTCGGCCCTGCCAGCCGTTGGTGGCGGTGACCAGCTCCTGCAGCGGGTACCAGTCGCGGCCGTCGCCCGGGTGGTAGGGCATGGTGCAGACCAGGTCGATGCGACCAGCCGCCCGCTCGATGCAGGCCCAGTGGCGGTCAAGGAACCCGCGCAGCAGCGCCCCCAAGGGGTCGCGCAGCCAGCGGTGCTCGGGGCCGAAGGACTTGTAGGCCCGCAGTGGGGACTCGAGCCCGCCGGCGTGGGAGTAGGAGATCGGGGCGAGCTGGTCGAGCTGGTCGGCAACGAAGGCGTGGCAGTTGTAGCAGCGGCGGAACGCGACGCCGGCGTCGTCGGTGGCGGCCGGCCGGTAGCACAGCTCACACACCGGCTGGCTGGTGCCGAGGACCGGCATGACCATGTGCTCGCAGGCAAGCCACGCCACCCAATCCTCCACGGTCCAGCCCGTGCTGGTCGGACGCCGGATCCTGCTGCGGTAGCCGACCTGCACCGCGCTCCTCCATCTGGTTCCCGCCTGCTGGTCGGCTGCATGTTACCCGCCGGGCCGACACGCCGGGCACCGCCGGGCACCGCCGGGCGCCGACCGGTCAGCCGGGCCGCATCGGTCGGTGGGCCGGGCCGGCACGGGCCGCCCCGGCGGCGAGCGCCAGCCCTCCGGTGACGTCGGCGACGTCGGTGACTGCCAGGGCGCCGCGCCGCTCGACATACGTCCGCGCCCAATCCTCGGCCGTGACCAGCGAGCGCAGCAGCCACACATGCTTGTGCTGCTGGAAGGCGAGCCGCGCCTGCAGCTTCGCGCCCGAGGTCGCGCTCGCCTCGACCACCACCGTGCCTTGGCTGATCCCGGAGGTGACGGCGTTGCGCAGCGGAAACGTGTGCCGGGCCGGACTGGCCGAGGGCCAGAACTGGGACACCAGTGCCCCGTTTGCCGCGACCGCCTCGGCCAGGTCCGCATTCTCGGCGGGATAACAGCGGGTGATGCCGGTGCCGAGCACGGCAATCGTGCGACCGCCGGCGGCCAGGGCGGCTTGGTGCGCGGCGGTGTCGATCCCGCGGGCGAGCCCGGACACGACCGTGACCTCCTCGCCGACCAGCTCGGCGGCGATACGCGCCGCTCGGGCAAGTCCGTCCGGCGATGGCCGCCGGGTGCCGACCACCGCGACCGCGCGGGTGTCGGCGGGGTCCAGCGTGCCCCGGTAGAACAGGAATGGCGGCCGGTCGGTGACCTGCCGGAGGTTGGCCGGGTAGCCGGGGTCGAGGACGGTGACGAGTCGGGCGCCGACCTCCCCGGCGAGCGTGAGTTGCTCGGCGACGAAGGCCTCGGCCTGCTCGAGGTGATGGAGGCCGCGGGCCAGAACCGGCCGGGACGCCTTGGCCGCCGGGGAGTTCTCGCCGGCCTCGCCCCGCCGCAGCGCGGCGAGGCCGCCGGGCTGGTCCGCCTGCCGGGCGAGCAACCCCCGGTCGATGCGGCGCCCGTCGACTCGCACTGCGCACAAGGTGAGCAGAAGGGCTCGGTCGCCATCCATGGGCGGCTCGGTATCGAACATGTGTTCGCCTCCTATGGGGCATGCTGGCACAGGGCAGCGCGGACGGCAAGCATCGCTTGCGACCGCCGGCGCCGTCTGAGGCCGACACGGCACGGAGCCCTTGCTGGCCGGTAGCCGCCCAGCGGTGCGACGCCAGTCGCGACGATCATGGGTGAGTCATTCCGCCCGCTCAGCGGAGGTATGGCGCCAGCTTCCCCGGTTCCCCTGATGCTGGGGTACCGGGTGAAGTTGATGTTGACCGGGGAGGTCGCCCACCTCGCGAGCCCCGAGACTCAGCAGCCGCCTGAGAGCCAAGCAGGGTCAAGCGGAACGGCAGGCCGTCAGGGACCTCCTCGGCCTCCAGCTAGTCAAGGAGCTGCGGGCGCTGCTCCACCTCTCCGAACAGCGCACCGCCCTCATCGCCAAGCCCTGGGCTTTCCCGATCCTGGTGGTGGGCCTCGGCTCAGGGCCCTATGGGACACCGTCGAAGTAGCCGCGGCGATCAAGCGGCGGGATCACCAGAGGACCGGATTCTCAGCGCCTGCGGCGGGCATCCAAGGTCGTCACGCCCGCCTGCGCGTTGACCTTGGCCTCCAGCTCAGCGCAATCCAGCGTCAGCTGCCGAATGGCCTCTGCGTACAGTTTCGTGAGCGTGCGCAGGTCCTCGTTCTCCCGCCGCAACCTCCCCATCTCCGCGGCCGGGTCCCTCTGTGTCGCGGTCCTCTCGGCCTGCCGTGGTGCCGTTTGGTCTTGGCGTTGCTGCTTGAACCATTCGATCAGTTCGGGATAGTTGCGGTAGAAGGTCGGGTGGGCGATGTCCAACCGACGTTCCACTGCGGTTATGGTGGGGCGACGTCCGGTCTCGGCTGACGCCCGCAGGACCAGGTCCATGGCCAGCCGTACCTCGTCGTTGGTGGGCAGCTGCCGGGTGGTCACGCCGATCCCTCTGGAGCACGCACACCGTTGGCAGCCAGAAAGCGCGCAAGCTCGGCGCGACGCTGTTCGAGCCGGTGCCGCAGGAACGGCGCCATCGCATCACTGTTGGCCAGGGTGCGGTTCATGGTCGCCAGGTAGTCCACGAAGGCCTTCACGTTCTCCTCGGTCAGGGCGACGTTGCGGCAGCGCAACGGCACGCAGTCAGGTAGAGATGGGCCGTCCTCCCCGTCGCCACGGTGGCAGAGCGCACGGTCGGCGTTGTGGACGCAGGTCACGAACGAGCCTGGGTAGATGTGCGGGTCATGGCGGTCCATGTGGCGCTTCAGACGCTTGGCGTCGTTGAAGGCCTTGCCGTGGAACTGCACGTGTCGTTCGAACTCCGCCAGCCGGATCTCGGCCTCTTCGGCAGCCGGGCCGATGAGCGGGTGACAATCGTGGTTGACAATGAGATCGCCTAACTTCTCGCCCCGAGCGATCGCCTCCTCGGCCTGGACCTCGTCGCGGAATCCAGCCTCGGAAGTGCCCGCATAGCCCTCGAACATCTGCACCCGCACATGGCGATACTGCATGGCGCCAGCGATCACCCCGCCGGGTTGGCGGGCGATGAACCAGGCCAGAGTCCGTCGGAACTGGCGGGTGCTTAGTCGCCACTCCCGCCCTTGGACGCAGGGGATGGGGTCCGCTCGTCTGTATGCGGTGCAGTAGTCGTTAATCCACCGAACAAACGCAGCCAGGTCGCGGTTGGTCGTCGAGGTGGTCGCGACCGGGTTCGTTCGGTTGTTCAGGTAGTCCCGTGACGTTGGTGGCAGGGCGAACAGGTTTGGTTGCGATGTCGGCTGCATCGCCTCAAGGACCCGGATTGCATGTTCCACCGGCGCGATCACGATCCAGGTCGCCGTGACCCCGGTCGGGTCGTTCTCGCCCTTGAACGCCTGGCTGGTCACCTTGCGCCGAACCACACGGCCGGCATCGTCACACCAGACGCTCAGGCAGCCGCGCTGCAGGTGCTTAACCTCGCTGTCGCGCATGCCGGACAGGTAGGCGACCACGATGTAGCAGGCCGTTTGGAGCAGGCGGGCGAGGAGTTCAACATCCTCATAGGCGATCCGGCCAAGCCATGGCTTCCCGTCCAGCCTGCCGCGCACATCAGTGCGTAGGTAGCTGCGGTCGTCGATGCCGAGGTCGTGTGCGGCCTCTTCGATCTGTTGCCAACACCGAACGCCCAGTTGCCGTTCGCTGCACTGGACTTCGCGCGCGAGGTGCGAGCGGTTTACGGCGCCGTTGCGGCCCGGGAGGTGGCGTCCAGGTAGCGGTGGAAAAGTAGGACGGGCGTAGGCTCCCAGCAGAGCCATCAACTCAAGCTGAGGAGGTCCACGCCCGTGCCCGCAAGACTATCCCCCATCGAGCGCATCCGCGCCCAGATCGACGAGCTGTTCGCCTCCGAGCAGGAGCTCGGCCACGTGCTCGAGGAGGTCGCCCGGCTGAGCGTGCGCCTGGTGATGCAGGCCGCGCTGGAGGCCGAGGTCACCGAGTTCTTCGGCCGGGAGCGCTACGCCCGCGGCGACCGCGAGCGCCAAGGCTACCGCAACGGCCACGCCGAGCTTGCGGTCAAGACCACCGCCGGGCCGGTGGTGCTGGCGCGGCCCAAGCTGCGCGGCACCGACCAGCCGTTTGCGTCGCGGCTGCTGGGCAAGGGCGTGTCGCGCACCAATGCGTTGGAAGCGCTGGTCATCTCCGGGTTCGTCCGCGGCCTGAGTGTCCGCGACGTGGAGGCGGCCCTGGGCGAGGCGCTGGGGCCGGAGGCGGCGCTGTCGAAGTCGACCGTCAGCCGGGTCTGCCAGGCGATCAAGGACGAGTTCGACGCCTGGACCGACCGTGACCTTGCAGGGATCGAGCTGGAGTACCTGTTCTTGGACGGCTCCCACTTCCGGATGCACCCGGGCGCTCGGGCCGAGCCGGTGCTTGCCGCCTGGGGGATCACCACCCAGGGCACGCCGGTGCTGGTCGGCCTAGCACCCGGCGCCAGCGAGGGCCACGACCCCTGGGCCAGCTTCCTGGGCGAGCTGGTCGAGCGGGGCCTCAGGTCGCCGCTGCTGGTGATCACCGACGGAGCGCCCGGGCTGATCGGCGCGGTCGAGGTGGTCTTCGCCACCAGCTTGCGGCAGCGGTGTCTGATCCACCGCGCTCGGAACTTGCTCGCCAAGGTCCCAAAGCACGCCCAGGACGAGGTCAAGCAGGCGTTCTGGCAGATCTTCGACGACATCGCCGCCGACCCCGGCCAGGCGGCGGTCACCGAGGCCCGCCAGCGGGCGACCGCGTTCGCCAAGCGGTACCGGGATCGCTACCCGGCGGCGGTGGCCTGCCTGACCGACAGCCTGCCCGAGCTGACCACGTTCCTGCGCTTCCCCAGGGAGCACTGGGCAAGGATCCGCCACACCAACCTGATTGAGCGGACGTTTGGGGAGACCCGCCGGCGCGTCAAGGTGATCGGCCGGCTGCCCGGCGAGCGAAGCTGCCTGTCGCTGGTGTGGGCGGTGCTGGACCGGGCCTCGCGCGGCTGGCGCGGGGTGGTCATGACCCCGGCCGGGGTGCGGCTGCTGCAGGAGCTGCGCCGCCAGCTCCACTCCCCGTCACGACTCGAGGAGGTGGTCGACCAGGCTGTCACCCCTGCCGCGTAAGATCCGTGATCGGGAGCCCGCGTCCGCCCGCTTTTCCACCAGAAGCGGGACGCCACCGCCCGGGAGGGGCCGACCCTCTGCACGGTAGCGACTGAGCACGGCGCTCAGCCGCTCTGGAACTCGACGGGCGGCCGGTTCGCCGCGGCGTCTCCGGTTCTGCCTTGTATGGGCATGCACCGTCGACCAGTCGCTGCAGGCGCGCACAATGTCGTCGGCGAAGTCGTCTACCCAGCGCAGGGCCCAGACCAGCAGCGGGGCGTGGACTGGTTCGGGAATGCGTTCGGTGGCGTTTTCGGAGCCCATCTTGGAGCCGGCGCTGCCTTCCCCCGCCATCAGGGCCGCTGGGTCGAAGGTTAGGCGGTCGGTGGTCAGCTTCGTGCGGCACCACCAGAACAAACGCACCGCCCGTCGCTTGCCGAGCCGGACCAACTTGGAGGTCCGCTCGCCAGCGAGGTGCCGCTCGAAGTCCTCGAAGTCCGTCGGGTTCAATGTGCTCAGCGCCACAGCTTGGCGCTGGTCCACCCAGTTTAAGAAGTACCTAACTCTGCCGAAATAGGCGCGGATCGTCGCGATGTCGTTGATCGACGCGCAGTCGGGTGGGGGGTCGCCGATCAGCAGCAGGTAGAACAGTTCCTTGGCGACCAGCCGGAAGCGCTCTGGCAGCGTCCGGAAGTCGAGGATCTGGGCACGCAGATGTTGTTGGTGGACTGCGGGCGTCAGCACCCACACGTCGTCGTCGAACCGGGAGGTGTCAACGAGCTTCAGCCCAGGCCGCAGTTTGCGCTTGGCCAACACTGGGGCCGTACCGGGGATCGACCGGACGAGCGCCTGGGCGGTGGAGATCGTCAAGGTTGCACCTTCGGTCCTTCGAGCAGGTCCAGATCCAAGGGGAGGGAGTCCGGTTGGGCATTCCGGGCGGCAGCCCGCTGGGCGTCTGTGAACCTGGGCAGGATCAGACGCGTGATGATCAGCCAGGTGACGCCGTGCCTGCCGCACCAGGCGTCCACACCTAGCCGGTCCAGGTCGTCCTGGATCAGATCCAACAGTGCGTAGAGCATCGGCAGGTGCCGCTCGGCCACCAGCGCGTTCTCACAGCGCAGGCAGGTCAGGAATGAGTCGCCGCATGGCCCGCCGGTCCTCGGATGGTGCTGGATATCCAGGCACGAGCTGACCAGCGTGTCCAGCTCGCCCGCGACCGCGCTTTTAACCTTCTCCGCCGTGGTGCCCAAGGCGGCAGCGGCATCCTCGGGGTTGTGCTCGAAGGCTCGCTCGGCCGCGGCATCGAGGATGCGGAGGTGGAAGGCGCGGGCGCTGCGCTCAGCCTCATGGAGCGCGGTGGTGAGAATGCCGTCAGCCCATTCCCGGACCCGCGGGTCGCCGCGCAGGTAGTGCAGAAACGACACGTCCATGGTGTTGGTGCGCGACGCCGACGGCAGGTGCCCACCCAGGGCCTTGGTCAGTCGGACCTCGAACGTGGTCTTCAACCGGCCCAGATCGACCTCGAGCGGCGGGTGGTCATCCCCGCTGCCGTCCGCGTAGAGGCCGTGCCGGGTGGCCCACTGGCGCAGGCTTGGGTTGAAAGCCCGCTTGAGGCTGACCGCGTAGGGGTCAATGTGCCCAAATGTGCATGCCTTGAGCTCCCGGGCTTTCTCGTCGCCGATGGTTTCGTTGACCCAGATGGACCAGATTCGGGTAGCTCCACTCCAGAGGCGGCTGCGGTGGGTCAACTCCTGGAGCAGCAGATAGCAACCGCCCGGAGTGTGAAGTTGGCGGCTGTCCGTGCCACCGGTCTCCCAATGGACGGTCTGCCGGCTCAATGGCTTGCCGCGGCGACGCTTGATCAGGTTGACTGCCACCGCCCGGCCTTCGACGAGTCGATGGTCGGCAGGAAGCTCTTTGATCGTCTCACCGTTCCGTCCCGATAGCCCTACCATGAGGACCACCAAGGGGCCCAAATCCGCCTCGGTGAGGAACAGGTGCCGGGCAAGTTCTGTGCGGGCGCGAAGGTCAGGAAGGGTCGCCCCGTTCTCTCTCCGTCGTGGCCGGGTCGGGACCTTGCCGGTGTGAGCCATAGTTGTCAGCTCCTCCGCCAGCCCGCGCTCGGCTGGGGCTACGGCCTCGGGGTTGGCCTCGAACCTAGCCAGCAGTTGCTCCCTGGCGCGGATTCGTTCGCGGATTGCAACGACGTCGCTGCGGGCAGCGGTCATGATCGCGGTGAACTCCCGGTCCGAGTAGCCAGGACGCCCCTCGCGCTTCCCGGATCTCATCACAGGAATACGCCGGTGGATGAGCTCCGCAACCTCGTCGCGGAGCTTGCTCTGCGGGTCCACTTCCCGCAGGAGGTAGTGGATCTCCCGCAGGTCTTTGAGCGCCCAGTGTTCGTCGACTGTCTCCATGCGATGCACGCGGAATCGTTCGAGGTGGGTCGTACGCAGCGCGGCCAGATCTCGAGGTGGTCGGCGAAGGTCGCTTAGGAAGTTGAGAAACCGGACCAGGGCCTCCCAGCTGTTGTCGGCGCTGGACCTAGTTCGCCGGGCGCCCGTCGGGCCCGTGCGGGCGGCCAACGCCGCGGCCAGGTCGGCGTGCATGCCGGGACAGGGCAGCCTGCCGAACGAGTACATGCGTGAACGGTCCTCCCCCTGGAACGCGACGACGAGTTCGTCACCAAGAGTGCTGACGGCCGGCTCTGGCGCGTAGAAGCCCTCTGGTTGGAGGGAGGCCCAGCCTCGGCCAGGTCTAGCCGGACCACTCGCCGGCGCGTCCTTGCTCACGTGGCGACCGCAGGTTCGCCATCGTTAGTCTCTTCCAGCTCGCTGAGGTCTTCCGGGTGCACACCCGTCGGTTCCCAGCCGTCTGGGATTAGCGCCATGCGGGTCTCCATTTCGAGTTCTTGCAGTGTGTGCAGATAGATCTGGGTAGTTTGGATGGAGCTATGCCCCAGTCGCAGCCGGACCCAGTTCAGCGGGTCCCCGAAGACCATCTGGAAGGTCTGGCGCTGGGCGGGCGTCATCCCGGCAAGGTCCTGGATGTGGCCGCGCCACAACTGCTCCAAGGTGATCACGGCGAAGGAATGCCGCAGCATGTGCGGATGGCAGCGCAGCCGCACACCAAGCCGAGCGCACCGCTTGTTGGCGGACTTGAAGACCTCCTGCCAGCACGAGCGCCCGCTGGGTATGCCGTACTCGGTGAGCCACAAGGCGGCCGGCTCCACCCCCCCGTCGTCGGTGCGGATCAGCACGCGGCGCCGTTCGGCGTGGTCGAGCTTGCCGATCTCCTGCCGCTCGCCGTCCATGAGCACGAACGGGCGTGCTCGGTCCTCGATGATCAGCGAGCCACGGATCCGTTCGTAGACACCCCGCTCGCGGGCCTGCTCGACGGCATCGGCCCGCTCCATCTCCACGTAGTCCCACACGTCCTTGAGCACCGAGGCGGGGACGTAGACAGCGCGCTCTGAACCACCCTTGGCGATCGCGCGGGGCAACCACGTCCGAGCGTTCAGCACGCCGGGCACGATCTCGGGAACCTCGTAGAGGCTCAGGCTGGTCTGTTCCGACAGTCGCAGCCCGGTGCGGACCATGAAATCGGCGTAGGTCGCGTTGCGGGAGGCGTAGCGGCCGCGGAAGGACCGGTCGGGAAGCCCGCCCACGGTGAACCCACGCACACCCACGTCGCGCCACTGGCGGTAGGTCGCCGGTGGCATCCACTCCATATCGTGGCGCGGGCCCTGATGCGAGGACTCCGCTGGCGTCTCACCCGAGTTCTGCCGCCCAGGCTCGCGGCTCCGCGATTCCCGCTGGATGAACGGATTGGCCGCCACATACCCCTGTCGGACCGCCCAACGGTAGAACTTGTTCACCGTGGCGACCTCGCGATCCCACGTCCCGAGCTCGACCCGCGGGCCACGCGAATCCATCAGCCGCCACTGCTTGTACGCCGCCCGGTCCTCCGGCGTCACCTCCCGCCAGGTCTTGCCGGCCCGGTTGTCCCACAAGAACGCCAAGAACCGCTTCAAGTCGTAGGCGGCGGCTGCCTGGGTGTTTAGCGGCTCGGCACTCAGCTGCATCTCGAAATACCGATTCAGAGTGCTGTCGTAATGCCCCCTCGGATCGATCAGGAACGGTGTCCCGTCCAGCACGTCGTGGTCATCAAGCCAGCCGTCCAGATCGCCCAGTGCCAAGAGCGGAGGCTCTGCAGCCTTCGGCCGAGGAATCGCTCGTCGGGTGAAAAATACCCTCCACCCCAAAATCGCCGTCTCTCGCATGGTGCGGGACACTACCACCGATCCCGGACAAGTCCACGACCGCATAAGGTGCGACCAACTGGAAACGGGCGGGGAACCGCACGCTGGCCGCGGCGCGGACCAGCGTGACCTCGCCCTCCTCCAGTGGCTGGCGCAGCGACTCGCAGGCCGCGCGGCTGAACTCGGCCAGCTCATCGAGGAACAGCACGCCGAGATGGGCGAGGCTCACCTCGCCGGGGCGAGGGATCCTGGAGCCGCCACCCACCAGCCCGGCGACCGAGACGGTGTGGTGGGGCGCGCGGAACGGGCGGGCGGTGACCAGTCCGGCGTCGGCTCCGAGCAGGCCGGCGGCGCTCAAGACCTGGGTGACCTCCAGCGCCTCGTCGCGGCCCAGTTCGGGCAGCAGGCCGACCAGGCGGCGGGCGAGCATGGTCTTGCCGGCGCCGGGCGGGCCGACCAGCAGCAGGTTGTGGCCTCCGGCGGCGGCGATCTCCAACGCCCGGCGGGCGAGCGCCTGGCCGCGGACGTCGGCCAGGTCGTCGACAGGAGGGGTCGGCGCCTGCCGGGCGGGGCCGGGCGGCGGCAGCGTGGTGGTCCCGCGCAGCCAGGCGCTGACCTCGCCGAGGGTCGAGGCGCCGGCGGCCCGCAGGCCCGGCACCAGGGCGGCCTCGGCGAGATTGGCGCTCGGGACCAGCAGCGTCCGCGCACCGGCCCGGCGGGCCGCCAGCGCCGAGGCCAGCACGCCGCGGACCGGGCGCAGATCGCCGCCCAGTCCCAGCTCGCCGATGGCCCACAGCCCGTCGAGTGCCGGTGACGGGACCAGCTCGGCGGCGGCGAGCAAGCCGATCGCGATCGGCAGGTCGAAGCCGGAACCCTGCTTGGGCAGGTCGGCCGGGGGCAGCGAGATGGTGATGCGGCGGTCGGGCCAGCGGAACCCGGAGTTGCCGAACGCCGCCCGGATGCGGTCGCGCGCCTGGAGGACGGCGGTGTCGCCGAGCCCGACCACGGTGATGGAGGGCAGGCCTCTGCCGATGTCGACCTCGACCCCGACGGGGTGGGCGACCAGGCCGACGAGCGCGGTGGTGGCGACCCTGGCGAGCATGGTCAGAACACCGCCTCGAGATGGTCGACCACCGGGGCATGGCCGCGAGGCCAGTGGACGGCGACGACGTCGAATCGGACCCTGCACGCTGGGTGCTCGACGGCGGCCAGGTAGGCGGCGGCGAGCTGGCGCAGGCGGGCGCGCTTGGCCGGTGTCACCGCCTCGGCGGGGGTTCCGTAGCCGTGGCCGCGTCTGGTCTTGACCTCGCAGAACACCAGCAGGTCCGGACCCGCCGCGACGACGTCGATCTCACCGGTGCGGCAGCGCCAGTTGCGCGCGACGATGCGGAGGCCGAGGGCGGTCAGGCGCTCGCAGGCGAGCTCCTCGCCCAGGCGGCCGAGCTGGCCGCGGCGGTTGGAGCCGGTCGCGCGCGCGAGACCAGGGGCGGGTGCCGCATTGCGGTGATCGCTGGACATGACCGGAACCTACCGCTCTGGCAAGCTCCGTTGGGCCCGCCCACCAAAATTGTGGATAACTCCGCCCGCTGAGCCCCCGCGACCCCGCGCCCGACGCCCGCGGGCCGAAGCGGTCAGCAGGGGCGGGGGTCGTAGTCGCGGAGGTCGAGGGCGGGCTTCTTGGCGGCGGCCTTCTTGCTGCCGGCCTGGGCGCCGGAGGAACTCGACCCGGCCGCGGAGGCGGATGGGGCGGTGGTGGAGGGAGCGCCCTGCTGGACGCCGGTGAAATTGCTGCCGAGAAGGAGGGTCAGCTCGCCGGCCGCGACGGTGGAGCTCTCCTCGACCTGGGACGGCCCCGCGATCCACGACTGGAGCGCCCGCGCGCGGGCGGTCTCGCCCGTGTGGTAGAGGATGCGGGTGACCGCGAGCCCGCCGACGCTGGCGTTGCCGACGTCGGCGACCCGGAAGCCGGCCCGGACGAGCTGGTCGCGGGCGCGCTGGGCAAGGCCCTGGACCCCGACCGCGTTGCGGACGTGGATCAGCGTCGAGACGGTCACCGCCGTGTCGGGACGCTGGGTCGTGGCGGTCGGGTCGGGACGCCCCAGGAACTTGGCGACCACCTCCTGCGCCTCGGCCTGCTTCAGCAGCTCGCCGCGGTACGACTTGCCCACCCACAGCGGCTGGGTCGGCACCGTGTAGGTCGCCATCGACGAGGGGCTGAACGATCGGAAGCGCGCGGCCGTGCTCACGATCTCGGTGATCTTCATCCCGTTGTCCTTGGTGAGATCGCCGACCACCGCACCGATGAACGAGTTGGCCTTGAGCGGGTTGGTGAGCCCCTGGCTGAGCCCGTTTTTGAGAACACCCTGGAGAAACGCCTGCTGGCGGCGGACGCGCCCGAGGTCCCCGTTGGGGTCCCAGCGCCACTGCCCGTCCTTCAGGTACGAGAAGTCCCGGCTGCGCGCCAGCGAGAGCGCCTGGGTGCCGTTCAGCCGCTGGCAGCCGGGCCGGCGGATGTCGAGACCGGACATGTTGTGGCCCGTGTTGTCCATGTCGCGGGAGGGATACGGGAAGTCGAACCGGATCCCCCCGAGCGCGTCGACGATGCCCTTGAAGCCGTTGAAGTCGACCAGAAGGTAGTGGTTGATGGGGATGCCGAAGTTCTGCTCGATGGTCTTGGCCACCCGGCCGGGCCCGCCGGAGAAGGCGGCGTTGATCTTGTCCTGCCGGCCGATGTCGGCGATCGGGATGAGCAGGTCCCGAGGGATCGACAGCAGCGAGACCTTGCGTGGTCCCGGCTCGACGTGGACCACCATGGTCACGTCGTTGCGCTGTCCCGCCACCTCGCCGTAGTGCCCGCCGGTGTTGGCTCTGGAGTCCGAGCCGACCACCAGCACGTTGAAGGGCTTGCCGGCCGCGGCCGCGTGCAGGCCCGGCACCTCCACAGAGGTGATCTGGCCGAGCCGCCAGCGCGCGTAGCCCACCGTGGAGAAGGTGACCACGAACACCAGGGCAAGGCTGATCACGCCGAGCCGTCGACGCTTCCGCCTGGCGCGCTCCTGGGTCGCACGGATGCGCAAGGCACGGGAGGTGGTGTCCAGCATATCGAGGGAAGCTACCATGCCTCCCGAACTTGCGTTATGCGCGGTTTTACCTGCCTCCGGCGGCCAGCACCCAGCCGACGAGCAGAGCGACGATCACGATCGCGGCGATGAGGATCGCCAGATCGACCGTCTTCTTGTCGCGATAGCGACGAGTAGCGTTGAAGCCCACGGGTCCGCCCTCGATCCAGCGCGGAGAAGCCTACAGCCCCTCCTTGCGGATCAGCTCCTCGATGTTGACGTCCTTGAAGGTGACCACGCGCACCTTGTTGACGAACCGCGCCGGACGGTACATGTCCCAGACCCACGCGTCGTTCAGGGTGAGGTCGAAGTAGGCGTCGCTGTCCTGATTGCGCACCTGCAGGTCGACCTTGTTCGCAAGGTAGAAGCGACGTTCCGTCTCGACGACGTACTGGAACATGCCCAGCACGTCGCGATACTCCTGATAGAGCTGCAGCTCCATCTCCGCCTCGTACCGTTCGAGGTCCTCGGCGCTCATCGCCCCTCCTGTCGTACCTGGTCGTCCGCTGTCACGCGGGGTAGCGCCGCCCAGGGAGCCGCGACACCCGCGAACGAGTAGCGATGGTAGGCCGAGGGGCCCAGCTTCCGCAGCGCGGCCCAATGCTCGTCCGTTCCGTACCCTTTGTGGCGTTGAAATCCGTAGCCACGGTAGCGGCGCGCCGCGCCCACCATGATCCGGTCCCTGGTGACCTTGGCGATGATCGATGCGGCCGCCACGCAGGAGATCACTTGATCGCCCTTGCGCACCCCCAGCACCGGGCCGGGCAGGCCGTCGCCGAGCGGAAAGCCGTCGGCGAGGCCGTAGTCGAAGCCGCCCGGCAACAGCCGCAGCGCCTTGGCGAGCAGCGCCAGGTTGGTCCGTTGCAACCCCACCCGGTCGATCGTGTCCGGAGCCGCGCGGACCACCGTGACGTCCAGCGCGACCTCGCGGATCTGGACGGCCAGCTCCTCGCGCCGCTCGGGGGTGAGCAGCTTGGAGTCGGCCAGGCCCTCGATCGGGCAGTCGGCCGGCAGGATCACGGCGGCCGCGACCAGCGGGCCGGCGAGCGCGCCGCGGCCCGCCTCGTCGACCCCGGCGACGCGGGCGAAGCCGACCTTGCGGAGCCGGTCCTCGAGAATGGCGGTAGCTAGCACGTCGGAGTCCAGGACGGGAGTGCTCTACTGGTCACGCCGCAGCCAGCCCGTGTGGCTGAGCGGCCAGATGCGGACGAAGGCACGGCCCACCAGGGTCGAGCGGTCGATCGGTCCGAAGGTACGCGAGTCCTCGGAGTTGTTGCGATTGTCCCCCATCACGAAGAGCTTGCCAGCCGCCACGGTGGTCGGCGTGCAGTTCTCGGTGGTCGTGCCGGGCGCCAGGTAGGGCTCGTTCACCGGCCTGCCGTTGCGGTACAGCCTGCCCTGCTGGCAGGTGATGCGGTCGCCGGGTGTGCCGACCACACGTTTGATGAAGTCGCGGTCGGACGGCGGCGCGACCCCGACCGCCTGCCCGAGGCTGGTGAAGAACCGGGTCACCGGGTTGCTCGATTCGGGCTCCGCGCCGGGCAGGTCGTGGACGAAGACGATCACGTCGCCGTCCTTCACCTCGCCGAACCGGTAGGAGACCTTCTCGACCAGCACCCGGTCGGAGATGTTCAGCGTCGGCTCCATGGAGCCGGAGGGGATGTAGAACGCCTGCACCAGGAACGTCTTGAAGAGCACCGCCAGCAGGATGGCGAGCACCACCAGGACGGCGGTCTCGCGCACCACCGCGAGCGCGCCCTGCTGGGGCTTGCCGCCGTCCTGGGAGGGCTTGTCACCGTCATCCGCTTCTCCTTGATCTTGGCCGCCTTGCCGATGCGATCACGCAGGTAGTAGAGCTTGGCGCGGCGGACGTCGCCCCGGGTGACCAGGTCGACCTTGGCGATGCTCGGCGAGTGGACGGGGAAGGTCCGCTCGACGCCCACGCCGAAGGAGACCTTGCGGACCGTGAAGGTCTCGCGCAGGCCGCCTCCCTGGCGGCGGATCACCGCGCCCTGGAACACCTGGATCCGCTCCCGGCTGCCTTCGACGACCCGCACGTGCACTTTGACGGTGTCGCCGGGCCGGAAATCCGGAAGGTCGTCGCGCAACTGTGCGCGTTCGACCGCATCAGTGATCTGCATCGGGTGAAGCTCCTTCGGGGCCTTGAAGAGAAGAGCCGAGACGAGGCGCGCGCAGAGCAACGAGCGTTGCGCCGCGGCAACGCCCGAGGGTAACACGGCCCGAGCGGAACCCTCTACTCCATCGGGCCCTGGGGACAGGTCACCAGGGCGCTCGACCTGCTATGCGAGGCCGTGGCGAGCGCGCTCCTCCTCGGTCAAGTCGGCCTCGTCGAGCAGGTCCGGGCGCACCTCGAGGGTCCGCTCGATCGCCTGCTCGCGGCGCCAGCGCGCGATCGCGCCGTGGTTGCCGGAACGCAGGACCTCCGGGACCTCGAGGTCCCGGTAGACCGCCGGCCGGGTGTACTGCGGGTATTCGAGCAGGCCGGCCGCGAACGACTCATCGGCGGCGGAGGAGGCGTTGCCCATGACCCCGGGCAGCAGGCGCGCGATCGCGTCCAGCACCGCCAGCGCCGCCGTCTCGCCGCCGGCGAGCACGAAGTCGCCGATCGACAGGACCTCGTCGACGCGGCCGCGCACCCGCTCGTCGATGCCCTCGTAGCGCCCACAGCACAGCACCAGTCTCGGCTCGAGCGCCAGCCGGGCGGCCGTGCGCTGGTCGAAGCGGCGGCCGTCGGGGGCGAGCAGGACCACCCGCGCAGGCCCCTCTTCGAGCAGGTCGTCCAAGGCCTCGAACCAGGCCTCCGGGCGCATCACCATGCCCGCGCCGCCGCCGAAGGGGCTGTCGTCCACGGTCCGGTGCCGATCGTGGGTCCAGTCGCGCAGGTCGTGGCGGCGGACGTCGAGGAGACCGCGCTCCACCGCCTTGCCGAGCAGGCCGGTCTGCAGCGGCGAGTCGAAGAACTCGGGGAAGATCGTGACGACGTCGCAGCGCACGGGCGGCTCGCTCACTCCGGGTCCAGCAGGCCCGGGATCGCCTCCACGATCACGCGGCCGGCCTCGAGCTCCACGGTGACCAGGGCCGCGACCGCAGGGACCAGCACGGTCACTCCGTCGGGCCGCCGCACCTCGAGCAGGTCGTGGGCGGCCCCCGGCAGCACGTCGCTGACGACGCCGCGGTCGTTGCCCTCGGCGTCGACCACGGCCAGCCCGACGAGCTGGTGGCGCCAGAACTCGTCGGCGCCGAGCTCGCGCGCGGCCTCCCACGGGATCGACAGCAGGTTGCCCCGCAGGGCGTCGGCGGCGTCACGGTCGTCGACGCCGGCGAAGCGGACCAGCATCCTGCCCTGATGGAGGCGGGCCCCGGACACCTCGAGCCGCCGCAGCGGCGCCCCCGAGTCGGGATCCCCCGCGGCCACCGCCGCGCCGGGCACGAAGCGCTCCGGCGCGTCCGACAGGACCTCGACCAGCAGCTCGCCGCGCACCCCGTGCGGCCGGAGCACGCGGCCGACCACCATCCGAGCGGGAGCGGACACGACTACTCGCCCTCGGCGAGGACCTCGACCTCGACGCGGCTTCCCGGTGGAGCCGCCGCCTTCACCAGCCGGCGCAGCGACTTGACGGTCCGTCCACCGCGGCCCACCAGCTTGCCGACGTCGTCGGGAGCGGCCCTGACCTCATAGGTCAGGCCACGGTGACCCCGGTACTCGGAGACCGTGATCCGCTCCGGCTCGTCGACGAGCGCTTTGGCCAGGTAGGCGACGACCTCGCGCATGCGAGGCTCAGCTCCCCTTCCGCGGCTTGGCGCCGGCCTGCTCGCGGTGGGCGGCACGCTTGGCCCGAAGCTCCTTGGCGGCCTGCTTGCGCTGGGCCAGCTCCTCGATGCCGGAGATCGCCAGCAGCCTGGCCACGGCCTCGGTCGGCTGCGCGCCCTTGGCCAGCCACTCCCGCGCCTTGTCGGTGTCGATCTCGATGCGGGACGGCTCGTTGTTGGGGTGGTAGATGCCGATGTTCTCGATGAACCGTCCGTCGCGTGGGCTGTGCGAGTCGGCCACGACCACACGGTAGTAGGGCGCCTTCTTCATGCCCATGCGCATCAGGCGGATCTTGACTGCCATCGCTGAGAGAGACTCCTTCTCCGGGGTGGCCCGCCCGTCCCGGTGGGTCTGCCGTTCCCCGATCGCGCCACAGTTGGCCCGGGACCCGTCCATCCATTCGGACATGTCTGCTGGGGGAGTGTACCAGCCCGACCGACCCGTGAGGCTTGCGGTGGAGAGCGCCCGTCAGGCGCGATCAGGCCCGAGGAACCGCTCACCGTTGAAATGGATCATGTGATCCGGAGCGTCGGCGCACCAGACTTCTGTCTCCCAAGATATCTGAGTAAGATAGTGCGCCATGATCCTCCGGGTGAGGAATGCCGTCACGTACACGAGTGGCGCCTTCGAGTCCGCAAAAAGCCGTGCCAGCTCTCGACGGCGCTGAGCATCGATGGGCCCATGACTGGTGAATGCCTCAATAAGCAGCAGCCAGTTCTTTGACTGGTCGTGGACGATCACGTCAGGCACTTTGCCATGCGGGTCTATGTGGACGCCCAGCGCCGTAAGGCCCGCCGCCTCGTAGACGCCGAACTTTTCTCCAGTGTCACCCAAGTAGAGCACACTTGCCCCTGGGGCGAAGCGAGGACAGAAGTCTTCAATGATCCTCTTGATAAGGACGTTCTGGCCTCCAGGCGAGAGCGTTACATGTCCGCCGTCAGGGAGCTCTACCGGAATCCGCTGCATTCGTCGCTCAGCAGCGTAGATCTCGCGAAGAGACCTGACAGTCTCCCTGTAGGCGGCAAGACCTCTGCTCCACTCTGGAGAACCATAGCTTCGGAGCAACTGCAACGCCGACCGTTCTATCTGGTAGACGGTCTGGGCACTGTTCGTCGCCCGCGCCGGGTCGTCAGGGTTCTTGATCACCAGGCCAGAATCGACGAACTGGTGGACGGTGCCGCGGCGCACGGTTTCCCTAGTGTTTGGCGCGTAGCGCTTTCCGTAGTGATCGGCGAAGGACTCCATGATCTGCGTGATGCCCAAGAGCGGTGCGGACGCATTCCACCAATGATCGTCCGGCCGCAGGCCCAACAGCGTCAACAGCGTCAGGGCCGAGCGCTCGTTCTGCTGTGCCAGGGGAAAGTCCAGCGCGCGAAGGACCTCCTGTGCTTGTTGGATCTTTTCGCGAACCGACACCGGGTCGATTCTCTCTTCATGGTGAGCCAACTCGGGGACGAGCTGGCGGACCAGGCTATCTATGGAGCGCTGGTCCGGCATCACTTCGCAAACCAACGCCCCCAGAGCTTCGAGTTGCTCCTTCGAGGGGTATCGAAGGATCCGAAGATCGGTTGCGTTCACCTGCGTATGACCACTGAACTGCCGGAAATGGATATCGACAATGGAGGAGTTCAGGTACAGGGCCAGTCCACGCGCAAGCCGCGGGTCGAGCCCACGACCGTTCTGGTGATAGACGTTGAGGTGATTTTCGAAGCCGACGCGCTGGCAGGGGACGCGCTCCGGGTCATGAACGGCAGCTACCATACGTCGCGGCTCCTCCTTGGAGGTGAAGCGCTTGACGAGCACGTAGCTCTCATTCGGCATGAGCAGCGCCTGTGCCGACGGGGCGTCGAGCAACGCGTTCGGTTTCTTGCCCCCCCGCTTCGGCCAGGTGATGAAGCCATCGGAGAAGTGCGTCGGATAAATGAGTGGCACGGTGCCCGACTCCGCTTCGGCGCGCAGGTACTCCCGTGCCCGAAAGTCCACGACGCGTCCGGTCGATGCCGTCAAGCCGAGGTCTGGCAGCGTGGTCCGCAATCGGCTTACGAGATCACTCGCGTAACCGCCGGCGGCATCAGCACTGATGCGGATGAACTGTTCAGGGTCGACCGGATCGACGACCTCCTCGTATGGGACCTCACGAGTGACGAATGCCTCGTCGGCATGGTCGACGCTCGCGGATATGGTCACCGTACGTGCTTCGGCCCCGCGTACGGCACGGAGGATCACGTTCTCCTGAAGAACGTCGGAGTCGCCAAAAGCGGTGTCCCGAGATTCGAATACGTGGAGAGCCTGGAGCGTGACTCTACCTAGGAAGTCTCGCCTGAAGGATCGGAAGTATGGTCCATTGCAGAAGCTTCGGGGCGTAATGGCGACAAGCTGGCCTCCGGGCTTCAGGAGCCGAGCGGCAAGCGCCAGGAACGCCGTGTAGAGATTACTGACCTCGATCCCGGCCTCATGGAGCAGCCATCGTTCGTGAGATTCACTATGAATCTTCCGATATGGTGGATTCATCACGATCAGGTCGTACGTTATGCTCGCGAGATCGCGACTGACAGCGTTCGGGGTAAAGAGCCCGGCCGAACCAGTAATCTCCGTAACAGCCCTGGCGACGAAATCCTCGTCGTGGACGACGGCCTTCAACGTTAGCCCAAAAGGATTGCCGGTCTCGCTACAGTCATCCAGAGTGTCCGTCAGCACACCGATTAGCTCGCGGTCGAGCTCGTACGCCACTGCCGTGACCGCCCCCGAACGACCTTCTTCGAGGAGCCGAGCGAGCACCGCTGCGGTTAGAGAACCCGTGCCTGCTCCCGGATCCAGGATCCGTGCCGAGCCCGGCAGTCGATCGAGGTCGATCATGCCAGCGATGAGCTTGGCGACAGGTTCTGGGGTGAAGTACTGGCCAAACTTGAGCTGATGACCGCGGGGCAGCCGCGTGATCGCCAGAACTCTCCGGCTCTCGACGCGCGCCAGCAACGCCGCCGAAGGATCGATGGAAGCTTCGAGTAGTGCCATGTTTGGGAGCGTATCTCAGCGACGCGACCGAATCCCTACGTTGCGGCGGCCTGTGGACAGAGCGCCTCAGCTGGGCTTGGGGGAGCCGACGCAGTCTACCTGGAGAGGCCCAGCTTGCGCAGGCGCTTGGGGTTCATACCTGCGAGCTGCTTCATCATCTTGCGGGCCTCGTCGAACTGCTTGATGACCGAATTCACCTGCTGCGTGGTGGTCCCCGAGCCGCGGGCGATGCGGGCGCGGCGCGAGCCGTTGAGGATCTTGGGGTTGTGACGCTCCGCCGGCGTCATCGAGCGGATGATCGCCTCGACCCTGGCTACGTCGCGGTCGTCGACCTCGATGTCCTTGAGGTCCCGGCTCATCCCGGGCAGCATCCCGAGCACCTGGTTCAGCGGCCCCATCTTCTTGACCTGCTGGAGCTGCTGGAGGAAGTCCTCGAGCGTGAAGGAGGCCTCACGGAGCTTGCGCTCCATCTGCTCGGCGTCCTGGCGGTCGACCAGCTCCTCGGCCCGCTCGATCAGCGTCAGCACGTCGCCCATGCCGAGGATGCGGCCGGCCAGGCGGTCCGGGTGGAACGGCTCGAAATCGCCCAGCTTCTCGCCGGTGGTGGCGAACTTGATCGGCACGCCGGTCACCGACCGGACCGACAGCGCCGCGCCGCCGCGGGCGTCGCCGTCCAGCTTGGAGAGGATCACGCCGGTCACGTCGATGCCCTGCTTGAAGGCGACCGCGGTCTGCACCGCGTCCTGCCCGGTCATGGCGTCGACCACCAGCAGGATCTCGGTCGGGTGCGTGGCCTCGGCGATGGCCGCGGCCTGAGCCATCATCTCGGCGTCGATCGCCAGCCGGCCGGCCGTGTCGACGATCACCACGTCCCGCCCGCTGCGCTCGGCCTCGGCGCGGCCGCCGGAGGCCACCGCCACCGGGTCCGCCGGGGCGCTGCCGTCGGCGGGCGCGTACACCGGCACGCCCGCCTGCTCGCCCAGCACCTGGAGCTGCCTGACCGCGGCCGGCCGCTGCAGGTCACCCGCGACCAGCAAGGGCTTGCGGCCCTTACCGGCGAGATGGCGCGCCAGCTTGGCGGCGGTGGTGGTCTTGCCGGAACCCTGAAGACCCGCCAGCATGATCATCGTCGGTGGGCGCGGCGCCAGCTCGAGTGGCACGTTGCGCTCGCCAAGGGTGACGATCAGCTCCTCATGAACGATCTTGACGACCTGCTGAGCGGGGGTGAGGGAACGCGTGACCTCCTCGCCGACCGCGCGTGCGCGCACACGGGCGACGAAGTCCTTGACGACCTTGAAGTTGACGTCAGCTTCCAGGAGTGCCAGGCGAACCTCGCGCAGGGCGGAGTCCACCTGGTCCTCCGAGAGCCTGCCATGGCCCCGGAGCTTGGTGAACACGTCCTGGAGGCGATCTGAGAGTGCGTCGAACACGGGAGCGCGCGGATTCCTTCTCGATGATTGGACGGGATAGCATCTGCCGACGCAGTCAAGCATAGCCTGTCCTTCGAGCAAGGCCCGCGCGAGGCGAGCGAGCAGGTCCTGGCCACGGTCGAGCTCGGGCTACCGGAGCGGCGGGACGAGGGAGTTCTGATGAGCGCGACGGCCGGCTGGCCAACGGCATCCGCGCGGCGCGCGAACGCGCTCGTGATCGGCCGCTGGTGGGGCGTGTCCGCCATCTCCATCGCGCTCGCCTGGCAGCTCCTGACCCAGCCGAACATGCGCGCGCTGCTGGCGCTGATCCCCGCCGCCCTGGTGGCCGGAGCCAACTTCCTGCAGCGGCGCTTCCTGCTGGCGCTCCAGCAGACCGCCGAGGACAACTCCCGTGCGGCGCAGCGGGAGTGGACCAGGCTGGCCAGGCGCATCCGAGTACTCGGTCGGGTGCTGCTCGCGCTCGACACCGCCCTGGTCGTGCTGGCCGCGCTGGCGCTGGTGGAGGAGCCCAGCGGCGGCTTCTGGGCGCTGCTCGGCTGGCTGCCGGTGGAGGGCGCGATCACCGAGGGCACGGTCACCGCGGTCATCGCCGGCACGGCCTCGGTCGCCGGGGTGATCGCCTACGAAGCCTTCGACCGCGGCGGGATTCCGTCGTTCGCGCCGGGCAGCGGCCTGCTCATCCGTGTGATCGACCTGGTCGGCGTGACCGCGGTGATGATCGGGCTGGAGCGCACCCTCTCCAGGGGCGAGCGCATCATGACCGAGCGGCACGACGAGCTGACCGGGGTGGTCGACCGCGAGCGCGCCGCCCGGGCCGAGCTGGAGGCCTTCTCCACGATCGTGCTCGCCGGCGTGGCCAACCGGGGCGACCTGGAAGGGGCGCTCCAGTCGATGACCGCGGCGGTCGCCAGCCACCTCGCCTACGAGCGCATGGCGGTGTTCGTGATCGAGAACGGGCGCCTGCGGCTCTACTCGTGGTTCGGCGACTGGCCCGGCTCGCCGTCGTTCACCCTGCCCGTCGGGCCTGGCAGCATCGTCGGCCGGGTGGCCAACTCCGGTACCTCGATCCTGGTCGACGACCCGACCGGGACGCCGGACTACTTCGCCACCGCGCCGGACACCAAGTCCGAGATCTGCGTGCCGATCCGCTTCGGCGACCGGGTGCTCGGCGTGGTCAACGTCGAGTCGCCGCGGCCGCAGGCCTACGCCCAGGCCGACCTCGAGCAGCTCCAGCGGCTGGCCGACCAGATGGCGGTGGTGGTCGACAACGCCCGGCTGTTCGACGCCCAGCGCGAGCTGGCGCAGCGCGAGAGCGCCGCCCGCCGCGAGATCGAGGCGGTCAGCCGCGCGGTCATGGCCAGTGTGAAGGGGGGCAGCTACCAGGCGGCGCTGGACCGCATGCTGGCGGAGGTCGCCGGCGTGCTCGGCTACCAGGCGCTCTGCTTCGCCGCGCCCGATGGCAACGGGCGGCTGCGCATCCGCGGGGCCGCCGGCTTCCCGGCGGAGGTCGTCCAGCGCCAGCCGCTGGTCGGCGAGGCGGGCATCACCGGGCGCGTCTTCGCCAGCGAGCGGGCCATGCGCAGCAGCAAGTCGGAGACCGGCAGCGTCTGGCTCACCCGCGACGAGGAGGCGAGCACCTCCGAGCTGGCCGTGCCGGTGCGGCTGGAGGGCAACGTGCTGGGCGTGCTCACCGCCCGCTCCAGCGAGCGCGACGCCTTCGACGACCAGGACATCCCCGCCCTTTCGCGGATCGCCGACCAGCTCGCGGTGGTGATCGAGCGCGCCCGCCTGGCCGAGGGCGAGGCCGAGACGACCGCGCGGCTGAAGCTGCTCGACCAGATGCGCGACGACTTCGTGGCCATGACCACCCACGAGCTGCGCACGCCGCTGACGGTGATCCGCGGGTTCACCGCCACGCTGCTGCGGCCGGGGGCGGAGCTGGAGGCCGACGAGCAGCGCCACTTCGTCCAGGTGATCGACCGCCAGACCGCGCGGCTGGCGCGCCTGGTCGAGGACCTGCTGCTGGTATCGCGGATGCAGGCTGGCATGCTCGAGGTCTCGCTGGGCATCCACGACCCCGCCGAGCTGCTCACCGACTACAACGAGGAGTGGCCCAAGGAGCCGGCGCCGGTCTTCCTGGAGATCGGCCGCGACCTGCCCCCTCCAGCGCGCACCGCGCCGGCATGGGCCTCGGCCTGTACATCACCAAGCAGCTCGTCACCGCGCTCGGCGGCAACATCGAGGTGGAGTCGTCGCAGGGACGCGGCACCACCTTCCGGGTGCGCCTGCCCGGCGAGCGGGCGAGGTCGCTGCCCTCCCGCAACCCGGCCCCCAACGTCGCCCAGTTCCTGCGGCGCCAGGCTCCTGGCGGATAGAACGCCGGTCATGTGCCGTTCCGCGCCCGGATCACCTGCGGTGACATGGAGCGGTAACGGCGCGCACCGGGGCACGTGACCGGCGTTCTCAGCCTATCCTGGGCGACACCCCGCCAGAGCGTCACCCCCTCGAGGCCCCTCGAGGAGGCTCCCCGCATGGACTACATCCACCTCGGACGGACCGGCCTGCTCGTCAGCCCGTTGTGCCTCGGGACGATGAACTTCGGGCCGTTGACCACCGAAGGGGACTCCCACGCGATCATGGACCGTGCGCTGGAGCACGGGATCAACTTCTTCGACACGGCCAACGTCTACGGCTGGCGCAAGGGCGAGGGCGTCACCGAACAGATCGTCGGCCGCTGGTTCGCCAGGGGCGAAGGCCGCCGCGACAAGGTCGTCATCGCCACCAAGGTCTACGGGGCAATGGGCGACTGGCCCAACCAGAGCAAGCTCTCGGCGGCCAGCATCATCCGCGAATGCGAGGCCTCGCTGCGGCGGCTCCAGACCGACCGCATCGACCTGTACCAGATGCACCACGTCGACCTCGACACCCCTTGGGAGGAGATCTGGCAGGCCATGGACGTGCTCGTCGCCCAGGGCAAGGTCGTCTACGTCGGCTCCTCCAACTTCGCCGCCTGGAACATCGTCCAGGCCAACGAGATCGCCCGCTCCCGCAACTTCCTCGGCCTGGTCAGCGAGCAATCGCTCTACAACCTGGTCGAGCGGACCGTCGAGCTGGAGCTGCTGCCGGCCTGCCGCGCCTACGGGGTCGGGGTGATCCCCTGGAGCCCCCTGTACGGCGGGCTGCTCGGCGGCATCCTGCGAAAGACCGAGCAGCAGGGCCGCAGCGCCAGCGGCCGCGCCGCCGACGCCCTGCCCAAGCTGCGCCCGCAGGTCCAGGAGTACGAGAGCTTCTGCGACGAGCTCGGCGAGCAACCCGCCAACGTCGCCCTGGCCTGGCTGCTGCACCAGCAGGGCGTCACCGCCCCGATCATCGGCCCTCGCACCATCGAGCACCTCGACGGCGCCATCCGCGCCACCGAGATCACCCTCGACGACAAGGCGCTGGGCCGCCTCGACCAGATCTGGCCCGGCCCCGGCGGCCCCGCCCCCAACGCCTACGCCTGGTAAGTCCCATCCTCGCGGACACCCGTCGTAGTCAACCTGCAAGGGGTGTTGGCTACCTCGCCTTGGCCCGTCGTCGATGATCCACGACGTGGCGGCTCACGAGTCGCCGCGACGGCGAACGTCCTGCACCTGGCTGGGATGCTCAGAAGGCGAATTGGGCTCTGAGCGGCCAGGGGGGCTGGCGGATAGCCGGGCGAGGTCTGGGTGCTTCCAACGCGACCACGGAGGATGCCCCACCCGGACGAGGTTCGTTCCCCCGCACGTCGATCCACTTTGACGGTCCGCGGATAATCCGGTCGGAGCTAGCTACTTGCCCATGAAAAAGGGCCTGTGAGCAGCAGCGGCGCTCGATACCGGGTGGACGGAGCGCCTGGCGTGTGGCTGCTGGATCACCGGGCAGCCACGACCGTCATCCGCTGCAGGTTGTAGGCGAAGATCCCCA
>WNGA01002584.1_pt1 | contig 40473 bp, 35 predicted proteins | sample 5400061 | NCBI WGS metagenome assembly WNGA01 (sample SAMN13153366, study PRJNA577476) | soil metagenome | isolation source: 100 cm soil or saprolite under grassland replicate 2 | place: USA:California | collected 2016-06-15 | reverse complement strand
TTGTTCGGCGAGCACACGAACACCACGTCCGGGTCCGCCGCGATCGCCTGCTCCACGTGGTCGGCCGTGATCGCGAACGGCGCCTCCACCGGGACGTGCACGACCTCGGTGTACCCTACCCACGCCAGGCGCGAGTACAGCGGGTAGGTCGGCTCGAACGTCACCGCCCGCCGGCCCGGTCCACCGTAGGCCAAGACCAGCTGCTGGATGACCTCGTTCGACCCGTTCGCCAGGACCATTCCGTTGACTGACCAGCCCGTTCGTTCGGCGAGCATCGTTCGAAGCTCAATGGCCTCCCAGTCCGGGTACCGGTTCAGCGACGCCGCCGCCACCGTGGCCTGGAGGTCCCGGACGAACCCGTCGGGGAGGGGGTACGGGCACTCGTTCGTGTTCAGGCGAACCTCGACCGGTCGCTGGGGCGAACGGTACGGCTCGGCCTGCCGCAGCCCGGGCCTGGGGCCCTTGATCGCCGGTCGCCCGGTGTGGTCGCTCACTGGCTCGTCACCCTCTCCTCGACGCCGCCGGCGTCCCCGGCGGCCTCGCGCCACCGGGGATAGGACCCCAGGACCTGGATCTCGGCGGCCTCGCCCCGGAGGTCCTCCAGCGCGGCCCGGAAGCCCGGGTCGGCGGGCCCGGCCTCGACGTCGAGGTAGAAACGGTACTTCCACGGGCCCGAACCCGACGGCCGCGACTCCAGCTTCACCAGGTTGACCTGCCGCTCGGCGAACGGGCGGAGCGCGTGGAACAGCGCGCCCGGGCGGTGGTCCGTGACCAGGACCAGCGACGTCTTGTCGGGCGGGCCGAGCGGCTGGGGGTCGGCGGCCACGGCGGCGAACCGCGTGAAGTTGTCGGGGTCGTCCTGGATCCTGCGGGCCAGGACCTCCAGGCCGTAGACCTCCGCCGCCCGCTCGGAGGCCACGGCGGCCTCTCCGGTCCGGCGCTCGGCGGCGATGCGCTTGGCGGCGCCCGCGGTGTCGTACACGGGGACGACCTCGGCCTCCAGGGTGGCCAGAAACTCCTGGCACTGGGCCAGGGCCGCCGGGTGCGAGGAGATCCGCCCGAGGTCCTGGAGGCGGGTCCCGGGCAGGGCCAGCAGCGCGTGGTCCACCCGGATCACGGCCTCCCCCACGATGTGGACCCCGCCCCGACCGAGGAGGTCGTAGGTCTCGTTGATGGACCCCGCCTGGGAGTTCTCCACCGGCACGACGGCGGCTCGCAGCTCTCCCCGCTCGGCGTCGTCGAACACCTGGCGCAGGGTCCGGTACGGCCGCAGGGCGGCGTCCGGGAACAGCAGGGCCGCGGCCTCCTCCGAATAGGCCCCCGCCTCGCCCTGGTAGCCGACCGTCGCGTCCATCGCCCGGTCACTTTCCCAGGACCGCGCGGGGTGCGGCACACCCGTGGGCGACCTTCGGAGGTCCGGGCGGTCCGGGGCGGAGGGCGACGTTCGACCGATTGACGGGGGGCGCTCCGGGGAACACAATTCCCCGCATATGCGCGGCACGCACGGCACCTGGCGCTGGTCGTGGGGCTCCCCGAGCCCGGCGCCGCCGCGCTTCTGATCGCCAGACCAGCAGCCGCGAGGCCCCGGGTTCGGGAGACCCGGGGCCTTCTGCTTTCCCCGGGACCCGCGAACCCGCGGCCGCAGCGGCCCGGACGCGAGGAGAGATTCGAACATGGAGCTGAGGATCCGACCCACTGCCGAGGAGTTCGCGGCGCTCGGCGCCGGCCATGCCCTGGCGCCGGTGTGGGCGGAGCTCCTGGGCGACGTCTCGACGCCCGTCGGCGTCTTCCCGGCGCTCGCCGGCGACGGCCCCGGAGCGCTGCTGGAGAGCGTGGAGCGGTCCGAACGGTGGGGCCGGTACTCGTTCGTGGCCGGGGACCCGGCGGCGGTGGTGACGGCGGACGGGGACGGGGTTCGGGTGGAGCGGGCCGTACGGGACCTTCCGGTGGGGTGGACGGAGCGCGCCGGGCCCGTCCTGCCGGCGCTGAAGGCGCTGGCGGCCGCGCTGCCCGCGCCCCATCCGGCGGAGCTGCCGCCGGTGACCGGAGGGCTCGTGGGGTACCTGGCGTACGAGGCCGCCGAGCTCCTCGACGGCCACCCGCATCCCCCCGGCGACCCGGGGTGCCCGCCCATGCGATTCCTGGTGGTCGACCGGGCGGTGGTGTTCGACCACTGGCGACAGCGGATGGTCCTCATCGCGCACGTCCCGCCCGGCGCGGCAGGGTACTCGGCCGGGGTGAGGGCGCTGGAGGACCTGGCCGAGCGGGTGTCGCGCCCCGTGGCGCTGGGGCCGGAGCCGATCGGAGGGGGGGAGACCGCTCGGGAGACGGAGGCCGAAGCCAGCGTCGGCGAGGAGGGATTCCGGGAGGCGGTGGCGCGGGCCCGGGAACACATCCTGGCCGGGGACATCTTCCAGGTGGTGCTGTCGCGGCGGATGTCGGTCCCGGTGCTCGGCGGAGGGATCGATGTCTACCGGCGCCTGCGGGTCGCGAACCCGTCGCCGTACATGTTCTTCCTGCGAATGCCGGACGGGCTGGAGCTGGCCGGCTCGTCGCCGGAGCCGCTGGTGCGGGTGGAGGGCGGCCGGGTCATGACCCGGCCCATCGCGGGAACCCGCCGCCGGGGCGCCGATCCCGAGGAGGACACGCGCCTGGAGGCCGAGCTCCTGGCCGACCCCAAGGAACGGGCCGAGCACGCGATGCTGGTGGACCTGGCCCGCAACGACCTCGGGCGGGTCTGCGCGCCGGGGACCGTCCGGCCCACCGAGCTCATGGCGGTGGAACGGTTCTCCCGGGTCATGCACATCGTCTCGACGGTGGAGGGCGACCTCCGCGACGGCCTCACGCCGCTCGACGCGCTGGCCGCCACGTTCCCCGCGGGGACGGTGACCGGGGCGCCGAAGCGGAGGGCCATGGAGATCATCGCGGAGGAGGAACCCACACCGCGGGGGCCGTACGCGGGCGCAGTCGGCTACCTCACGTTCGCCGGGGACCTCGACGTCTGCATCACGATCCGAACGGCGGTGCTCCAGGACGGGATGGCCCACGTCCAGGCCGGCGCGGGCGTGGTCTACGACTCCGACCCCGAACGGGAGCTCCGGGAGACCGAAGCCAAGGCGTCGGCGCTGCTGCCGGCGGTGGGAGCCCGGGGCGCGGCGGCCCCGGCGGCGGTGTTCGAGGAGGCGACGGTCCGATGATCCTGGTGGTGGACCACTACGACTCGTTCGTCTACAACCTCGTGCAGCTGGTCGAGGGGCTGGGCCACGAGACCGAGGTCGTGCGCTCGGATGCCGAGCCCGCGGACGCGCTGGTCGCGCGGAAACCGGAGGCGGTGATCCTGTCCCCCGGCCCCGGTCGGCCCGAGGACGCCGGGTGCTTCATCGACCTCCTGCGCGTGCTGGACCCGGGCACGCCCCTCCTCGGCGTCTGCCTGGGCCACCAGGCCCTCGGCGCGGCGTTCGGCGGCGTGGTCGAACGGGCCCCGGAGCCCGTCCACGGCAAGACCTCGGCCATCCACCACGACGGCACCGGCCTGTTCGAAGGGGTTCCCGACCCCTTCTTGGCCGGCCGCTATCACTCCCTGGTCATCCGCGACGACGCCGTCCCCGAAGCGCTCGAGGTCATCGCCACCACCGCCGACGGCCTGGTGATGGCGGTCCGCCACCGAGAGCTCCCCAGGTTCGGGGTCCAGTTCCACCCCGAGTCGATCCTCACCCCCGAGGGCCCCCGGATCGTGGAGAACTTCCTGTCGCTGGCGTAGCGGACCGGCCGAGCACGCCAAGATCAGCAGCGGTGCCAGGCGGTGGTGAAGGGGTCGTCATCCACCCTCCGAGTGCCGACGACCCACAGTGACGAGCCGGCCAGCCGAGCGAAGGCCAACGCCTGCTGATCGGTCAGGCGGCGGGCCGAACCCGGCGCGGCTTCGCGGGGGTCGGGGTCACCAGCTTGGCCTTGGCCTCTGCCGGCTTCTGCGGAACGATCCCCAAGCGCGCGAGGAGCCACTCGATCAGCCGGAGCGGGACGCCGAACATGAACGGCGCCGACAGGCTGAGTGTGAACTCGACGTTGTTCACCACGATGTCCGACCCCTTGTGGACGGGCTTCGGCTTCGGCGGGGCCTTCGCGGCCGGCTTCACCGGCAACCTCTTCACGTTCTCTTGCGTCACGACCATGGCGTGCCTCCATTCGCTCGTTTCGACTCGACGCTAGCCGCCGGCGGGCTGGCCGCGCCGGGGCGGACGGCCCGCCGCGGCCGGGACCACTGGACGGCCGGAACACGCGCACGTGTCAGCCGCGTTGCGGGAACAGATTGCGTCCGCGGATCGGCGGCCAGTGACTCCCCAGGATGTCACCGGTTTCCGTGTCACGCCTCCCACGGAACGGCCTTGGCGAGCGCCTCGAGCTCGGGCGTGATGGTTGCGGCGACGCCGAAGCGCGTTCCGAAGCCGTCGAGGGTCTTCAGCCCCATCCCCGTGATGTACGCAACCACCACTTCGTCGGGACGGACCACGCCCCGGGCCGCCAGGCGCTGGAGGGTGGCGATGGTCACGCCGCCGGCGGTCTCGGCGAAGATGCCCTCGGTCCGGGCCAGGAGGCCGACCGCCTCCACGATCTCGTCGTCGCTCACCGCATCGAGGGCGCCGCCGGACTTGCGGACCTCCTGGAGCGCGAAATGGCCGTCGGCGGGGGCCCCGATGGCCAGGGACCGGGCGATGGTGTCCGGGTGGCGGACCGGCTGGATCTCCTCGGACCCCTCGGCGAACGCGGTGGCCACCGGGGAGCACCCTTGCGCCTGCGCGCCGGAGACCCGGACCGACGGTTCGTCGTCCAGCAGGCCCACCCTCCACAGCTGCCGGAATCCCTCCGCTACCTTCGTCAGCAGCGCGCCGGAGGCGACCGGCACCACCGCATGGTCGGGCGAGCGCCACCCCAGCTGCTCGGCGGTCTCGAGAGCGATCGTCTTCGACCCCTCCGCGTAGTACGGGCGGAGGCCGACGTTCACGAACGCCCACGGCGACTCCTCCTGGGCCTCCGAGCACAGTCGCTGGACGTCGTCGTAGGTGCCGTCCACCTCCACCAGCGTGGCGCCGTACACCGCGGTGGCGGTGAGCTTGGCCGGCTCCAGGTCGGCCGGGACCAGGGCCACGGCGTGCAGCCCGCCGGCCGCCGCGTGCGCGGCGACGGCGTTCGCCAGGTTCCCGGTGGAGGCGCAGGCCACGGTGTCGAACCCGAACTCGAACGCCTTGGTCAGGGCCACCGAGACCACGCGGTCCTTGAACGAGTGCGTCGGGTTCCGCGTCTCGTCCTTCAGCCACAGGTTCGGCAGGCCCAGCTCGGCGCCCAGGCGGTGGGCCCGGCGGAGCGGCGACCAGCCGTCGCCGAGATCGATCGAGGTGTTCCGGGTGGCCGGCAGGAGCGGCTCGTACCGCCACAGCGAGCGGGGTCCGGCCTCGATCGCGCCGCGGGTGACCTCCGCGCGGATCCGCTCCTCGTCGTAGGCGGGCTCAACGGGCCCGAAGCACTCGTCGCAGATCGACCGGACCTCGGCTGGGTAGCGCGCGTCGCACGCCCGGCACGCCAGGCCCTCCAGATAGCCGCCCATCGTTCGTCCTCCTCTCGAGCCGAGGAGGAATGCCCGGAAAACGAAAGGCTCGCCGGTTGGTTCCGGCGAGCCCCAGTCCAGCGCATCCCTCATCTCTCCGGCGTCCCCGCCGGCAGGAATTGGCACCCCGCTTCACCGGGGTTGCCGAGGCTTCACAGGGCCTGTCCCTCCACCTCTCTGGATGAGGCTCCACCCGACGGCCGTTCAGGAGCCGCCGAGCACCGTATTCGATTGCGGAGGATGGTACCGCGGGGTCCGACCTCCGGCAAACCGGCAATCCCCGCCGCGTCAGGACTTGGCGGCGCGGGTGCCTTCGTTCCTTCGAGTGATCTCGGCGACCTCCGGCCTGGGGAGGACCAGGCGGAACTCCTTCGTGACCTGGGGCCAGTCGTCGAGCATGGCCAGGGCTCTGGGGCTGCCGGTGAGGGACGCGTGTCTGGTGAGGAGGGCCTTGAGCTCGACGGCCTCGTCGGGGTCGAGGGCTCGATGTTCGACGAGCTCGGGGTTGAGGTAGCGGTCCAGGGTCCAGTCGGGATCCCACACGAAGGCCCGGCCGCCGGTCATGCCGGCGCCGACGTTCATGCCGACGGGGCCGAGGACGACGACCGTCCCGCCGGTCATGTACTCGCAGGCGTGCTCGCCGGCGCCCTCCACCACGGCCGTGGCACCCGAGTTCCGGATGGCGAACCGCTCGCCCACCCGGCCGTTCACGAACAGCTCGCCGCCGGTGGCGCCGTACAGGACGGTATTCCCGGCCAGCCACGGTTCGCCGGCATCGTCGGAGGGCGGCGTGATCACGATGCGGCCGCCGCCCATGCCCTTGCCGAGGTAGTCGTTGGCCTCGCCCACCAGGAAGAACTCGACTCCGCTCGCGAGGAACGCGCCGAAGGACTGGCCCGCATGGCCCCGGAACGCGACGAACGCGAAACCCGGCGGAGCACCCTCGCCGAACTCGTGGCCGATCGCGCCGCCCAGCCGCGCGCCGACGGTCCGGTCGCCGTTCCCGATGTCGTAGGCCAGCCGGAGGGACCTCCCGTCCCGCACCGCGGGCCATGCGTCCTCGTACAGGCGATCGCCCAGCGCACTCCGAGGCCGTTGCAGGGCAAGGGTTCCGATGAACCGACGGTCCTCCGGAGGTACCGGGCCGAGCATGGTCGACAGGTCCACCGTGTCGGCTCGGGAGCCGACCGCGCGCTGGCGCAGCAGGTCGGTTCGCCCGATGGCGTCGTCCAGGGAACGGAGGCCCAGCGCGGCCAGCCGCATGCGGACCTCCTCGGCCACGGCCGTGAGGTACGCGGCCACCATCTCCGGCGTCCCGGCGAACTTCGCCCGGAGCTCGGGCTTCTGCGTGGCGATCCCCACCGGGCACGTGTCCAGGTGGCAGGAGCGGACCATGATGCACCCCTCGGCCACCAGGGCCGCCGTGCCGAACGAATACTCGTCGGCGCCGAGGAGCGCGGCGGCCAGGACGTCGCGGCCCGTCTTGAACCCCCCGTCCACCCGCACCCGAACCCGTCCCCGGAGGCCGCTGTCCACCAGGGCCTGCTGCGTGTCGGCCAGGCCGAACTCCCACGGGATGCCCGCGTTCTTGATCGACGAGAGCGGCGACGCGCCGGTGCCGCCGTCGGACCCGCTCACGTGGACCACCTCGGCCAGGCCCTTGGCGACCCCCGCGGCGATGGTCCCCACGCCGACCGTGGCCACCAGCTTCACACTGACCTCCGCCGAGGGGCTCACCTGCTTGAGGTCGTAGATGAGCTGCGAGAGGTCCTCGATCGAGTAGATGTCGTGGTGCGGGGCCGGCGAGATCAGGGCCACGCCGGGCTGCGTGTGCCGCAGGCGGGCGATCTCCTCGGTGACCTTGTGGCCGGGGAGCTGCCCGCCCTCGCCGGGCTTCGACCCCTGGGCCATCTTGATCTGCAGCTCCTCGGCGAACGAGCAGTACTCCGGCGTCACGCCGAACCTGCCGCTGGCGACCTGCTTGATCTTCGAATTGCGATCGGTGCGATATCGCTTGGGGTCCTCGCCGCCCTCGCCGGTGTTCGACTTCCCGCCGACCATGTTCAGCGCCAGGGCCAGCGACTCGTGGGCCTCCGCCGAGATCGCGCCGTGCGAGATCGCGCCGCTGGAGAACCGCCGGAGGATCTCCGACGCGGGCTCGACCTCGTCGAGCGGTACCGGCGGGCCGGCCGGGACGAACTCCAGCAGGTCGCGCGGCTCGGCCGGGAGGCGCTGCTCGACCAGCTCCACGAAACGGCGGTACCGCTCGGGATCGCCGGGGTCACGCACCGCGCGTTGGAGCGCGTGCGCGGCCCGCACGGCGTCGTCGCGCGGATCCGGCGGACCGTCCTCGGCCAGCCCCGCGTCCCCATCCCCTGCGGCGGTCGACTTCAGCGAGGCCAGGTCGGGGTCCACCGTCCGGTGCAGGGACCGCACCACGTCCGGGTTCGTCTCGTGGTACTCCCCGCCCTTGTGGAACTTCACGTAGCCCGGGCTCGACAGCGGCGGTGCTGCGTCGGCGAACGCCTCGGCGTGCCGCTCGAGCACGTCGGCGGCGATGTCCTCGAACGTCAGCCCGCCCACCGGCGAGACCGCGCCGGGGGAGCACGTCTGCATGACGTCCTGGGCGATGCCCACGGCGTCGAACGTCTGCGCGCCCCGGTAGGAGTCCACGCACGAGATCCCCAGCTTCGACAGGACCTTCAGCACGCCCTCCTCGACGGCGGTCCGCCACCGGAGCAGCGCGCCCTCGGCGTCGCCGTCCCGGGCGGCCGCGGCCACCGTGGCCAGGGCCATCCGCGGGTACACGGCCTCCGCCCCGAACGCCAGCAGGCACGCCACGTGGTGCGACTCCCGCGCGTCGTCGGTCTGGACCACGATGGAGGTCCGGGTCCGGTGCCCCGCCCGGACCAGCGCCGCGTTCACCGCACCGACCGCCAGCAGGGACGGCACGGGGGCGCGTTCGGCCGAGGCCTCCTCGTCGCTCACGATCTGGATCCCACTCCCCAGCGTGGCGGCGCGAACGGCGGTGCTGGCCAGCCTCCGGACCGCCGCGCGCAGCCCCTCCACGCCTTCGTCGCGAGGCCACGTCGCGTCCAGGTGGAACCCGCCGGGCGGCCGGAACAGCAGGAACGTCGGGTATTCGAACAGCGATGCCGCCTCCGGCCGCTCCCACAGCACCGGGTCGCGGGGACCGAGCACCGTGCGGATCGAGAACACGTGGCGCTCCCGGAGGTGGTCGATGGGCGGGTTCGTGACCTGCGCGAATCGCTGCTTGAAGTGGTTGTAGAGCGGGCGCCGCCACGAGCTGAACGGCGCGATCGCCGTGTCGTCGCCCATGGAGTACGTGGGCTCCTTGCCGTCGCCCGCCGCGGGCCGCAGGACCAGCGAGAGCTCCTCCCGCGTGTAGCCGTGGAGAACCTGGAACCGCTGGACGTCCTCCACCGCGGGTGCCACCGGTTCCCCGGCGGACTGCTGCGACAGCTCCTTGTCGGCCCAGTCGCCGTAGGCCCGCCGCGACGCCACCCTGCGAACCGGATCGGTCTGCAGCCCGCCCTCGGCCGGATCCACCAGGATCATCTGCCCCGGCCCGAGCTTCCCCCGCCGGACCCGTCCCCGGCCCGTGACGTCCACCGAGCCGGCCTCGGACGAGCACGCCACCAGGCCGTCCTCGCACTCGAACCACCGCATGGGCCGGAGGCCGTTCCGGTCGAGGCAGGCCCCCACCCGGACGCCGTCGGTGTAGATCAGCGCGGCCGGGCCGTCCCACGGCTCCATGATCGAGGCGTGCCAGCGGTAGAAGCCCCGGACGTCCTCGTCGATGTCGGGGAGGCCCTCCCACGCCGCCGGCACCAGCATGGCCATGACCTGGCGGACGTCGCGGGGCTCGTCGGGATCCGGCGACTCCCGGAGCAGCAGCTCGACCGCGTTGTCGAGCATCGCGGAGTCGCTTCCGCCCTCGTCGATGGCCGGCTTGAGCAGCTCCTCGTCGAGGATCGACGCCGTCCCCAGCCGGCCCTCGCGGCCCCGCATGCGGTGGACGTTCCCGGCCAGGGTGTTGATCTCGCCGTTGTGGCACAGCAGGCGGAACGGCTGGGCCCGTTCCCACGTCGGGGTGGTGTTCGTGGAGTACCGCTGGTGGAACAGCGCGAACGACGACGCCGTCCGGGCGTCGCGGAGGTCGGGGTAGAACACGGCCAGCTGGTCCGCCGCCACCAGGGCCTTGTACGTCACGGTGAGGAACGAGAACGAGGTCACGTAGAGCTCGCGGCCCTCGGCCCGGGCCGAGGATTCCAGGCGGCGACGGGCCCGGTGGCAGGCCCGTTCGGCCTGCGAGATGGTTCGCTCGCGGGGGCCCACGACCAGGGCCTGGACGATCCGGGGTAGGGTCTCCGCCGCCCGCCGGCCCAGCGCGGAGGGGTCGACCGGAACCTCCCGCCACGCCACGACCTCCAGGCCCTCCGACCGGCAGGCCCGGTCGGCCAGGCGGCGGAGCTCGCCGTCGCCGAACCCGTCGCGGACGAACATCATGGCCACGCCGAGCCGTGCCGGGTCGATGGGCGGGACGTGGAGCCGGGACAGCTCGGCCGCGAAGAGGGCTCGGGGGACCTGGATCAGCAGGCCGGCGCCGTCGCCGGTCTTGGCGTCCGCGTCGGTGGCGCCCCGGTGGCGCACCCGGCACAACGCGTCCAGGGCCCGCTCCACGACATCACGGCTGGCGGCGCCTGCAGCGTCCGCCACGAAGCCGGTGCCACACGCGTCGCGCTCCCGATCCAACGGATGCACGTCGCCTCCTCGAGCCTCACCCGGCGTTCCCGGATACGACGAGACCTCCCCCGAGGGGGAGGTCGATGTGGCGCGGCCCGGGGCTCCCGGCCCCACCCGCGCCTAGCGAGCCTGTACTGACGCCTCGGTAGCCCTCGTCTCCTTCTGGTTCGGCCGGCACATGTTGGAGGCGGAGTATAGGGCGGAACTCCGGACTGTCAATCGCGGGGAGCCGAACGGAACCGCCGCCGATCGTCGCGCCGCCGGCGGATGGCCATCGGGTCGCTCGGTCCGCCGGACAGCGTTCGGATCCACCCGGGAACCGGCGGACGAAGGCCGGTCGCTCCACGAATTCGCCGAATCGCGAACGAACCTGGCGGGCGCGGGCCGTGACATGGGTGCAGCGAGGAGGACGTCGCGCGGGCAGGCCCGAGGTCACGCCACCCAGGTCGGGGACAACAGGGACCGCTCCACAGGCTTGTCGATGTGCCGGACGACCTGGACGCCGCCGCCGACCTCGTCGGCCCGACGGCACGCCTCCTCGACGGCGTCGCCGAGCCCATCGGGCTCGAACGTGCCCACCAGCTCGCTCACGCGGTTCCCCGCCTCGTCGCGGGTCGTCACCAGCACGTCCCACAGCCTCACACCGGACCCCTCGCTCCTCGGCCCCCAGCCGTCTCGTCGGCCATCTCGTCCAACCCTACGCCGCAACGGTTTTCGATCCCGTTTCCTGGATGTGAACACTGTGTAACGCGTTGCGCCCGGTTCCGAGGCCGACCGGGCACGTCGACCGCGCAGCTTTCGGACACATCCCTGACGTTCCGGAGACATCCGTGACACCCGTTCCGTGACGAGGCGTACACTGCCCGGCCACCGAGTCGAGCCGTCCCGCGCCCGCCCGAGCGAACGAGGTCAAGCCGATGAGCGATCCGATGAGACCGCGGAGCCGTGACGTCACCGAGGGGCCCCAGCGCGCGCCGGCGCGGGCCATGCTCCGGGCGGTCGGGTTCCAGGACGGGGACTTCGACAGACCCCAGATCGGCGTGGCGTCGTCGTGGAACGAGGTCACGCCGTGCAACGTGCACCTGGACCGACTGGCGGCCCGGGCCAAGGAGGGCGTCCGCGAGGCAGGCGCGTTCCCCATCGAGTTCACGACGATCGCGGTCTCCGACGGGATCGCCATGGGGCACGAGGGGATGCGGGCGTCGCTCGTCTCGCGTGAGGTCATCGCGGACTCCGTGGAGCTCGTGATGCACGCCGAGCGGCTGGACGGCATGGTCACCATCGCCGGCTGCGACAAGAGCCTGCCGGGGATGGTCATGGCCGCGGCCCGGCTCAACCTGCCCACGGTGTTCCTGTACGGGGGCACGATCCTGCCGGGGCACTGGCGCGGCCGCGACGTGACCATCCAGGACGTGTTCGAGGCCGTCGGGGCCCACGCGGCGGGTTCCATGACCGACCAGGAGCTGGCCGAGCTGGAGTCGCTGGCCTGCCCCGGGCCGGGCTCGTGCGCGGGGATGTACACGGCGAACACCATGGCCGCCGCGGTGGAGGCCCTCGGGATGGCCCTCCCCGGTTCGGCGTCGCCGCCGGCGGTGGAGCCCCGTCGCGACGAGTTCGCACTCGAATCCGGGGTGGCCGTGGTGGAGTGCCTCCGGCGCGGCATCCGCCCCCGGGACGTCCTGACCCGCGAGGCGTTCGAGAACGCCATCGCCGTGGTCATGGCCTGCGGCGGCTCCACGAACGCCGTCCTGCACCTGCTGGCCATCGCGGTGGAGGCCGAGGTGGAGCTGGAGATGGAGGACTTCGACCGGATCAGCCGGCGGACCCCGCACATCGGCGACGTCCGGCCGGCCGGCCGGTTCGTCATGTCCGACCTGGATCGGGTGGGCGGCGTGCCGGTGATCATGCGTGAGCTCCTGGGGGCCGGACTGCTTCACGGGGACGCGCTCACCGTGTCCGGCGCCACCGTGGCCGAGAACCTCGAGGCCCTCGAACCGCCGGATCCCGACGGCGACGTGGTCCGGCGGATCGGAGAGCCGATCCACCCGCACGGCGGCCTGGCCGTGCTCCGGGGCTCTCTGGCGCCCGACGGGGCGGTGGTGAAGATGGTGGGGATGGAGGGCCGGACCTTCCGGGGCTCGGCCCGGGTGTTCGAGTCCGAAGAGGACGCGTTCGACGCGGTGACCCACGGCCGGATCCGGGCCGGCGACGTCGTGGTGATCCGGTACGAGGGCCCGAAGGGCGGCCCGGGGATGCGGGAGATGCTCGCGGTCACCGGCGCCATCGTCGGCGCGGGGCTGGGACGCGACGTCGCGCTGGTCACCGACGGGCGGTTCTCCGGCGCCTCGCACGGGTTCGCCGTCGGCCACGTGGCCCCGGAGGCGACCGTGGGCGGCCCCATCGCGCTGGTCGAGGAGGGCGACACGATCGTGCTCGACGTGGACACGCGCCGCCTCGACCTCGAGGTCGACGACGCCGAGCTGGGCAGCCGCCGGGACGGGTGGAAGGCCCCCGCGCCCCGATACACGACCGGCGCGCTGGCCAAGTACGCGCGGCTGGTGTCCTCGGCCAAGTACGCGCGGCTGGTGTCCTCGGCGGCGAGAGGCGCGGTGTGCACGCCGGAGGGCTCGTGACCGGCCACCGATTTCGCCGATCCGGAACCCTTGCGGCGCAACCGGTTCGGAGCGCGTTCGCGGAACGTTCGCCAACCCGTGGGTTGACAGCCTGGGCTCGATCGATATCATCGTTGACCAACATGAGGACTCCACGGGACCGCTCGAGCTTCGCCACGGTTCTCGCCCTCGTACTTATTACCTAGGCGCGGGGCAGGGCAGACACGCCCTGTTGCCGCGCCAGAGGCCCTTCGCGGACGCGAGGGGTCTTTCGTTTCCGGGATTCCCGGGACGAACCCCCCCGCACCCCAGACACCGAACCACCGCCAGGAGACCAGTCGCACAGCAGTCGCACAGCACCACAAGCGCCCGCACCGCCAGACGAACGGAAGGAGGAGGACATGCGATTCGAGTTCACCGAGGAGGGGCGGCCCGTCGGCGCGGCCCAGTGGGAGGGACCGGGCCAGGTGAGCCTGGAGGTCACCGACCCCCGGGACCGGCGGCGCCTGGCCGAGTACTTCGCCGCGGAGACCACGTACCTGTCCACCGGGTTCGACCAGGAAGAGGACGAGTTCCAGATCCGCCGGCGGGACTGGACCCCGTGGGAGTTCGAGCGGGCCTGTCACGCGCTGGCCCACCGCATGGGGTTCCGGGTCGAGCGCACGCCGTCGGGCGAGGTCGAGAGCCGCCCGGCCGCCCCGAACGGGCACGAGGACGCCCCGGCCGAGAAGCGGCCCGCCCTGGCCACCGCCGCCTTCCCGCCCGCCGAGCGCATGCCCGCCGCGAACGGCCACGACCGCGCGGCCGCCCCGGAGGCATCCGCCTGATGTCGTCCCCGGCCCGCCTGACAGGGGCCCAGGCCCTCATCCGGAGCCTGGAGCTGGCCGGCGTGGAGGTCGTGTTCGGCATCCCCGGCGGGGCCATCCTCCCGGCGTACGACCCGCTGATCGAGTCGCCCATCCGCCACGTGCTGATGCGCCACGAGCAGGGCGCCGGGCACGCCGCGGAGGGCTACGCCCACGCCACCGGGCGGCCCGGCGTGTGCTTCGCCACCAGTGGCCCCGGCGGCTGCAACCTGGTCACGGCCCTGGCCGACGCGCTGATGGACTCCGTCCCGGTGGTGGCGGTCACCGGTCAGGTCCCCACCGGCGTGATCGGCAACGATGCGTTCCAGGAGGCCGACATCACCGGCGTCACGATGTCGGTGACCAAGCACAACTGGCTGGTCACCCGGACCGAGGACATCCCGCGGACGGTGGCCGAAGCCTTCCACGTGGCGAACACCGGCCGCCCCGGCCCGGTGCTCATCGACGTGCCCAAGGACGTGCTGATCAACCAGGCGCCGTTCGAGTGGCCGGGGGCCGTGGTCCTCCCGGGCTACCGGCCCACCACGAGGGGAAACCTCAAGCAGGTCCGGGAGGCCGTGAAGCACATCCTGGCCTCCGAGCGCCCGGTGCTGTACGCCGGCGGCGGGGTGATCCGGGCGAACGCGGCCCCGGAGCTCCGGGGGCTGGCCGAGACCGGCCGCCTCCCGGTGGTCACCACGCTCATGGCCCGGGGCGCCTTCCCCGACGATCACCCCCTGGCGCTCGGGATGCCGGGGATGCACGGGAACTACACGGCCGTGACCGCGATGCAGAAGGCCGACCTGCTGATCGCGATCGGGGCGCGGTTCGACGACCGGGTCACCGGGAACCTGGCCACGTTCGCCCCTGACGCGAAGGTCATCCACGTGGACATCGACCCCGCCGAGATCGGGAAGAATCGCGCGGCGGACGTCCCGATCGTGGGCGACGCGGCCGACGTGACGGCGTCGCTGGCCCGGGAGCTCGAGAAGGCCCAGGCCACGCACGGGGCGCCCGACCGCTCGGCATGGCTGGAGACCCTGGCCGGCTGGCAGCGGCGGTTCCCCCTGCGCTACCGGCAGGACGAGGACGGCCCCATCAAGCCCCAGTTCGTGGTGGAACGGATCCTGGCGGCCACGGAGGGCGACGCCACGATCGTGTCCGGGGTGGGCCAGCACCAGATGTGGGCATCGCAGTTCTACCGGTTCCGCCGGCCCCGGCAGTGGATCAACTCCGGCGGGCTGGGGACCATGGGCTTCGCGGTCCCCGCGGCGCTCGGCGCCAAGATGGGGCGCCCGGACGAACGGGTGGTGGCCATCGACGGCGACGGGTGCTTCCAGATGACCGCCCAGGAGCTGGCCACGTCCACCACGGAGGGCATCCCGATCACGGTGGCCATCGTGAACAACGGCTACCTGGGGATGGTCCGCCAGTGGCAGGAGCTGTTCTACGACGAGCGGTACTCCGGCGTGCACCTGACCCAGGACGTGCCGGACTACGTGCGCCTGGCCGAGGCCTATGGTGCCATCGGCCTGCGGGCGGAATCCCCCGACGATGTGGACTCCGTGCTCGACAAGGCGCTGTCGGTGACCGACCGCAGCGTGGTCATCGACTTCCGGTGCGACCAGGGCGAGATGGTGTTCCCCATGGTCCCGGCCGGCGCGTCGAACGACGACATCATCGTCGGGCCGGAGCGTGCGCAGCCGGCCCTCGATCCCGCGGAGGCCCCGATCGCATGAACGCCATGCGTGTGCGGAGCAACCCCCCCTCCCCTGGTGCGGCGGTGCACCGGGGCCTCCGCGGCCCTACCTCAGGAGGGACCCGATGAGCCTTCACACGATCTCCGTCCTGGTCGAGGACCGGCCCGGGGTCCTGGCCCGCGTGGCGAACCTGTTCGCCCGGCGGGGGTTCAACATCCACTCCCTCGCGGTGGGGACCACCGAGCAGCCCGGGAGGTCCCGGATGACCATCGTGGTGGACGTCCAGCGCAAGCCCCTGGAGCAGGTCGAGAAGCAGCTCCACAAGCTGCTGAACGTGCTGAAGGTGCTGGAGCTGGAGCCCTCCGCCGCGGTGGAGCGGGAGCTGGCGCTGGTGAAGGTCGTCGCGGCGGCCGGCGAGCGCGGCGCCGTGAGCGAGATCGCGGACATCTTCCGGGCCCGGATCGTGGACGTCTCCGACGGCACGCTCACGGTGGAGGCCACCGGGTCGCCGGACAAGATCGAGGCCATGCTGACGCTCCTCGAGCCCCACGGGATCGTCGAGCTGGCCCGGACCGGACGGATCGCGCTGGGTCGCGGTTCCGCCGCGATGGCCGGCCGGAGGCTCCGCCGCGTGAGCGGGACGGCGGCCGCCACCGCGAAGGCCAGGACCGCATGACGCCGGACGGATCACTCGGATGCCGCAGCATCGAAAGCAGGACCGGAAGGAGCTGAACACATGGGCAACGTGCTGTACGACGCGGACGTCGACCGGTCGGCGCTCGAGGGCCAGCGGATCGCGGTCCTCGGCTACGGCAGCCAGGGCCACGCACACGCGCTGAACCTCCGCGACTCCGGCTTCGACGTGCGGGTCGGGCTGCGCCCGGACTCCAAGTCGTGGCCGAAGGCCGAGGAGGACGGCCTCACCGTGACCACGCCGTCGGTGGCCGTGGCCGAGGCGGACGTGGTGATGGTGCTCCTGCCGGACACCGCGCAGGCCGCCGCGTACGCCGCCGACATCGAGCCGAACCTCGAGGCCGGGAACCTGTTGCTGTTCGCCCACGGGTTCAACATCCACTTCGGGCAGGTCCGGCCCCCGGAGGGGGTCGATGTCGGGATGATCGCCCCGAAGGCCCCCGGGCACCTGGTGCGGCGGACGTACAGCGAGGGCATCGGGACCCCGTCGCTGTTCGCCGTGCACCACGACGCCACCGGCACCGCCAGGGCGCGCGTGTTGGGGTACGCGGCAGGGATCGGTGCCGGGCGGGCGGGCATCATCGAGACCACCTTCGCCGAGGAGACCGAGACCGACCTGTTCGGCGAGCAGGCGGTGCTGTGCGGCGGCGTGACCTCGCTGGTGAAGGCGGGGTTCGAGACGCTCGTCGACGCCGGCTACCAGCCGGAGATCGCGTACTTCGAGTGCCTCCACGAGCTGAAGCTCATCGTCGACCTCATGTACGAGGGCGGGCTGGGGTGGATGCGGTACTCGGTGTCGGACACCGCCGAGTACGGGGACTACACCCGGGGCCCGCGGGTGGTGGACGAGCGGACCCGCGAGGAGATGCGAACGATCCTGGCCGAGATCCGCTCCGGCGCGTTCGCCGAGGAGTGGGTGGGCGAGGCCGCCCGGGGATTCCCCCGGTTCCACGAGCTCCGGGAGCGGGACCGTGAGCACTCCATCGAATCCGTGGGCGAGCGCCTGCGGTCCATGATGCCGTGGCTCCAGCGCGGCCGCGGCCCGGCCGAGGGCCCGGCTCCCGGCCGCACGTCGGCCGCCGAGAGCGCGCCGGTTCCGGCCACCGCGGACACCTCCCCCGACGGGGGTGGTCCGCGTGCCTGACGACGTACGGTTCTTCGACACCACGCTCCGCGACGGGGAGCAGGCTCCGGGCATCGCGCTCACCGCCGCGGAGAAGCTCGAGATCGCGGAGCAGCTGGCCCGGCTCGGGGTGGACGTCATCGAGGCCGGGTTCCCGGCGTCGTCGCCGGGCGAGTTCGAGGCGGTCCGGCGCATCGCGGAGTCCGTGAAGGGCTCGGTGATCGCCGCGCTGTGCCGGGCCGACGACGGCGACATCGACCGGGCCTGGGAGGCCATCCGCGAGGCCCGGCGCGCCCGGCTCCACGTGTTCATCTCCACCAGCGAGGTCCACATGACCTCGATGCTCCGGATGTCGCGGGAGGAGGTGCTGGCGGCCACGCGACGGAGCGTCCGGCGAGCCCGTTCGTACACCGAGGACGTGGAGTTCTCGGCTCAGGACGCCACGCGGACCGACGCCGAGTTCATGCTGGAGTCCTTCCGGGTGGCCGTGGAGGAGGGCGCCACCACCATCAACGTGCCGGACACCGTGGGCTACGCCATGCCCCACGAGTTCGGCGAGCTGGTGCGAACGGTGCGCGAGGCCCTGCCCGAGGACGTCGTGATCTCCACGCACTGCCACAACGACCTCGGCCTGGCGGTGGCGAACTCCCTGGCCGGCGTGGTGAACGGGGCCCGGCAGGTGGAGGTGGCGGTGAACGGGATCGGCGAGCGGGCGGGGAACTGCTCGCTCGAGGAGATGGCCATGGTCATCTCCACGCGCGGCCAGGCTCTGGGGCTGACGCATGGGCTCCGGGTGCGCGAGATCGCCCGGACGTCCCGGCTGGTCTCGATGCTCACCGGGTATCCGGTCCAGCCGAACAAGGCGGTGGTGGGGGCGAACGCGTTCGCCCACGAGTCCGGGATCCACCAGCACGGCGTGCTCTCGAACCGCGCGACGTACGAGATCATGGACCCGCTCGAGCTGGGGTTCGAGGGCTCGAAGATCGTGCTCGGCAAGCACTCCGGGCGGCATGCGTTCGCCGACGCCGTGGCCAAGCTCGGGCTGCAGCTGTCGAAGGAGGCCCTGGACCGCGCGTTCGCCCGGTTCAAGGACCTGGCCGACCGCAAGCTCGCGCTCACCGACGCCGACCTCGAGGCCATCGTGGCCGAGGAGCTCGGGGTCACCGACGACGACGCGTTCACGCTGGAGTCGCTGGCCGTGGCCGGCGGCACCCACCTCTCCCCCACCGCGACGGTCCGGCTGCGACGCGACGGCGAGACCGTGGAGGACTCCGCGATGGGCGACGGGATGATCGACGCCGCGTACGGCGCCATCACCCGGGCCACTGGGGTGGACGCCCGGCTCGCGGCCTTCAATGTCAGTGCGGTGACCGGCGGGAGCGACGCGCTCGGCGACGTCGTGGTCCAGCTCGACGTCTCCGGGCGGCTGTTCACCGGGCACGGAGTGGCGTCGGACGTGGTGGAGGCCAGCGCCCGGGCGTACCTGGCCGCGGTGAACCGGGCCGTCCGGGCCGGGGCAGGGGCGGGCGGGCGGGCGGCGGACGGCGAGCAGGCCGCGACATGACCGCCGTCCATCCGATGACGATCACCGAGAAGATCCTGGCCCGCGCGGCCGGCCTCTCCGAGGTGGCGCCGGGCGACCTGATCATGGCCGACGTCGACCTGGCCATGGGCAACGACGTCACGGCGCCGGTGGCCATCGCCCGGTTTCGCGAGCTGGGGATCGAACACGTGTGGGATCCGTCGAAGGTGGCGCTGGTGCCCTCGCACTTCGTGCCGGCCAAGGACATCGCCAGCGCGAAGCTCGGCATGACCATGCGCGAGTTCGCGCGGCAGCAGGGGATCGAGCACTACTTCGAGCTGGGCCGGGGTGGCATCGAGCACATCCTGCTGCCCGAGCAGGCCCTGGCCCTCCCGGGGATGGTGATCATCGGCGCGGACTCCCATTCGTGCACGTACGGCGCGATCGGCGCGTTCTCCACCGGCGTGGGCTCCACCGACCTGGCCGCCGTGCTGGCCACCGGCCGGATCTGGCTGCGCGTGCCCGAGTCGGTCCGGTTCGTGTACGAGGGCGTGCCCGGGCCGTGGGTGGTGGGCAAGGACGTGATCCTCTCGGTGATCGCCCGGGTGGGCGACGACGGCTGCTCGTACCAGGCCATGGAGCACACCGGGCCGGCCCTGGGGCACCTGTCGATGGACTCCCGGTTCACGCTGGCGAACATGGCCATCGAGGCCGGGGCGAAGTCGGGGATCGTGGCGCCGGACGAGGTGACGCTGGCGTACGTGCGAGAGCGCCAGCGGGTCGCCGGACGGGAGGGCACGTTCGACGTGTTCGCCAGCGACCGCGACGCGGGGTACGTCGCGGAGCATGTCGTGGACGTCGGCGCGCTGGAGCCCCAGGTCTCGCTGCCCTCGCTGCCGTCGATGGCCGAGCCGGTCTCGAGCGCCGAGCGCGTGGCCGTGGACCAGGTGTTCATCGGGTCGTGCACGAACGCCAAGCTGGAGGACCTCCGGATGGCGGCGCACATCCTGCGGGGCCGCCGGGCCGACCCGCGGGTGCGGCTCATGGTCATCCCCGCAACCCAGGAGATCTGGCGCCAGGCCAGCCGCGAGGGCCTGCTCGACGTGTTCGCCGCGGCCGGGGCCACCGTCTCCACACCGACGTGCGGCGCGTGCCTGGGCGGGCACATGGGCGTGCTGGGCCCGGGCGAGGTGTGCGTCTCCACATCGAACCGGAACTACGTGGGCCGCATGGGCCACCGCGAGGCCAAGGTGTATCTGGTGAACCCGGCGGTGGCCGCCGCGACCGCGGTGATGGGCCGCCTGGCGCACCCGGACGAGATCGGCGTGGAGCCGCCCGCCGGGTTCGTGATCACGGGGGTCGGTGCGTCGTACGGGGAACCGGTGGGCGCCGGCGTGGACGGTGGTGCGTGATGACGTCCTTCCGGGGCCGCGCGTTCGTCTACGGAGACAACGTCGACACCGACGTGATCATCCCGGCGCGCCACCTCACCTCCACCGAGGCCGACGAGCTGGCCCGGCACTGCATGGAGGACCTCGACCCGGCGTTCGCGTCGACGGTCCAGACCGGCGACCTCATGGTCGGGGGGAGGAACTTCGGCAGCGGGTCGTCCCGGGAGCACGCGCCGATCGCCATCAAGGGGTCGGGGATCGCGTGCGTGGTGGCGGAGTCGTTCGCCCGCATCTTCTTCCGCAACTCGGTGAACGTGGGCCTGCCGATCGTGGAGTGTCCGGGCGTGACCGAGGGCGTCGAGCCCGGCGACGTGTTCCGGGTGGACCTCGATACCGGCGCCGTGGAGAACGTCACCAGGGGCCGGACGTTCGTGGGCACGCCCCTGCCGCCGTTCATGCGCGACATTCTCGATGCGGGGGGACTCATGCCCTGGGTGGCACGGTCGTTGAACACCGGCGACACCCGAGTCCCGGTGGGCGTGGCCCGCGACGAGCCGGCCCAGGCCGACTGGCGGCTCGACTGACGCCATGACGATCACCTACCGGATCGGCGTGATCCCCGGTGACGGGACGGGGCCCGAGGTGGTGCGCGAGGGCCGCAAGGTCCTCGGCGCCGTCGCCGCTGCGGAGGGGTTCGCCCTCGACCCGGTCGAGTTCGACCTGGGCGGGGAGCGGTACCTCCGCACCGGCGAGACCCTTCCGGAATCCGTGCTCGAGGAGCTGCGTGCGCTCGACGCGATCTACCTCGGCGCGGTGGGCCATCCCGACGTCCGGCCCGGAGTCCTCGAACGAGACCTGCTCCTCCGGATCCGGTTCGAGCTGGACCAGTACGTGAACGTCCGGCCGGTGCGGCCGTACCCGGGCGTGTCGGTGCCCCTTGCGAGGGTCGATCCCGGAGAGATCGACCTGGTGGTCGTCCGGGAGAACTCCGAGGGGTTGTACGCGGGGGCCGGCGGGTTCCACCGGAAGGGCACCGCGGGGGAGGTGGCGGTCCAGGAGAGCATCAACACCAGATTCGGGGTGGACCGGTGCCTGGCGTTCGCGTTCGAGCTGGCGCGGCGGCCCGGCCGGCGCGGACACGTGACGCTGGTCCACAAGACGAACGTCCTCAACTACGCGGGGGACCTGTGGTCGCGCGCGTTCGCGGACATGGCCACGCGCCATCCGGGCGTGGGCACGGCCTACGTGCACGTGGACGCGGCGTGCGTGTACCTGGTGGAGGACCCGGGACGGTTCGACCTGGTGGTCACCGACAACATGTTCGGCGACATCGTCACGGACCTCGCCGCGGCCATCCAGGGCGGCATGGGCGTGGCCGCGGGGGCGAACCTGAACCCCGAGGGGGTCTCGATGTTCGAGCCCATCGGGGGCACGGCGCCCGATCACACCGGCCGGGGCACGATCAACCCGATCGCGGCCATCGCGGCGGCCGGGCTGATGCTGGAGACACTTGGCGAGTTCGAGGCCGCCCGGCGGGTGGAGACCGGGATCCGGTCGGTCGCGCCCAAGCTCCGCTCGATGCGCGCGGCCGAGATGGGGTTCACCACGTCCGAGGTCGGCGACATGATCGCGGAGGCGGCCGCCAATGCCTGACAGAGCCGCCGTGGGACGGCCACCCGCGCCGCAGCGCGTCGAGCTGTACGACACCACGCTCCGGGACGGGGCGCAGCGGGCCGGGCTGTCGTTCTCGGTCCAGGACAAGCTGAAGGTCCTGCTCGCGCTGGACTCGGTCGGCGTCCCGTACGTCGAGGGCGGGTGGCCGGGGGCCAACCCCCGGGACACCGAGTTCTTCAAGCTCGCGTCGAAGGAGCGGCTGTCGCACGCCACGCTGTCGGCCTTCGGCATGACCCGGAAGGCCGGGGAGCGCGCCGCAGAGAGCCCCGTGCTCCGGGAGCTGCTCGACGCCGAGACCGAGGTGGTGTGCCTGGTGGGCAAGAGCTCGCCGCTGCATGTCACGGCGACCCTCGAGACCACCCCGGAGGAGAACCTCCGCATGGTGGCCGACTCGGTGGCGTTCCTCCGCGACCACGGCCGGAGGGTGTTCTTCGACGCCGAGCACTTCTTCGACGGGTTCGCCGAGGACCCGACCTACGCACTCGCGATCCTGCACGCCGCCGCGGACGCCGGGGCCGAGCGGCTGGTCCTGTGCGACACGAACGGTGGGACGCTCCCCGGTGAGGCGATGGTGGTGGTTCGGCGCGTGGCCGGAGACCTGGCCGGCGCCCTGATTGGCGTGCACTTCCACGACGACGCGGCCACGGCGGTGGCCAGCTCGCTCCTGGCCCTGGAGGCGGGGGCGTTCCAGGTGCAGGGAACCGTGAACGGTTACGGCGAGCGGTGCGGGAACGCCGACCTCGTCCCGATCGCGGCCAACCTCGCGCTGAAGCTCGGTCGCGAGGTCCTCCCGGATGGCGGAGTGGGACGGCTCACGGAGCTGGCCCACCTGGTCGCCGAGATCGCCAACGTCCCGCCCGATCCCCACCAGCCCTACGTGGGCCGCAACGCGTTCGCCCACAAGGCCGGGCTCCACGCCAGCGCCCTGGCCCGCCGACCCGACGCCTACGAACACATCTCCCCGTCCGCCGTCGGCAACGGCAGCCACGTCCTGGTCTCGGACCTGGCGGGCCGGGCCAACCTCCTTCGGAAGGCCGCGGAGCTCCGGGTCCCGCTGGAGGCGTCCGCGGCGGCCGTGGCCCTGGAATCGATCAAGGAGCGCGAGGCCGCCGGCTACACGTACGAGGCCGCCGACGGCTCCCTGGAGCTCCACCTTCGCGGGCTGACGGGCTGGGAGCAGCCCTACTTCGAGGTGGAGTCGTTCCGGGTGACCGTGGAGGAGCGCCGGGGCAGGGTGGAGCCGGCCGAGGCCACGGTGAAGGTGAGGGCCGGAGGGCACCGCCACATCGCCACCGCGGAGGGAGCGGGACCCGTCGGGGCCATCGACAATGCCCTCCGGGCCGCCCTCACCCGCACGTACCCCGAGCTCGAGGAGATGCGCCTCACCGACTACCGGGTTCGAGTCCTGGACGGCGCGGCAGGCACCCAGGCCGCGGTGCGCGTCCTGGTCGAGACCACCGACGGCGAGAAGGAATGGGTGACGGTCGGCGTCTCCGACAACGTCATCCACGCCTCGTGGGAGGCCCTCGGCGAGGCCTACGTCTACGGCCTCCTCCACCCCCGCGCCGCCGACCGCACCGCCTGAGACCCGTGGTGACGTCCCGGTTTGCCGACTCCGACCGGTCGAGGTATCTATCGGGTCAGATGAACGCGAAGGCGGGAGACCGCATCGTCGTCGAGTCCGAGGCCGTGGGCCAACCCGTTCGCGAAGGGGAGATCCTCGAGGTCATCGAGGGCGAGGTCAGCCTTGGCTACCGGGTGCGCTGGGAGGACGGCCACGAGAGCGTCTTCACCCCGGTCGCCGGGAGCGCGCGGGTCATCCCCACCGGCTCCGGGTCTCGGACCTAACAGGGGACGGCGGGGCTCGCATCGAACCGGGCCGCCGATACAGCCCTGTCCGGGAGCCGCCTGGCAGGGGCGCTCGCCCCCGGGCCGGTCAGGCCAGCCTTGCTGCCAACTCCTCCGGAAGCGCCTCCCGGTTCCGCCGGGTGATCGTGATCGTGCGGACCCCCGGGCGCCGCTTCAGCTCGTCGGTGAACGGATGAGGGAAGGCATGGACGGTCGCGGCGATCGTCAGATCCCGCTCCACGAGCGCGGCGACGGCGTCGCGGAACCGCTCCGACGCGAGCTCCATCTTCCCCAGCTCGTCGATCACGACCACGCCGACCGATGCGGCGATGGACGGGAGCGCCACCCGTTCGAGCGCCCCGAGATCCACCCCGTACCGCCCGACCCGCGGAGGTCCGGGCAGCTCGACGTGCGCGAGCACGGCGCTCTCACCGGAGACGCTCTCGACTCGAAAGCCGAGCCTGCGCCCTCCCTCGCGGATCTCCTCCGTGGTGAACCCGGTCACCTCGACCCCCCGCACCCGGAGCGCCTTCACGAGCGCCCCGGCCGCCGTGGTCTTCCCGACCCCGGGCCGGCCTTCGAGGAGGATCACCCGTGCGCTGATGGCTCTACCCTCCCCTCACGAGATCGCCCCGAGGGAAAGCTTCGTGCGCTTGTCCCACGAGGACTGAAATGAGACGGCTTCCCTTGGGGCCGGTCTCGGAGGCCTGACGCCCAAGAGGGTGTCGTCCCACGAGGACTGGTCCATCAGCACGGCGCCGAGCCTCCACGTCCGAGCACCATCTGGCCTTCCCCACGAGGAAGAAGGGAGACCCATGCTTGGAGTAGGGATCGACTGGGCCGAGGAGTTCCACCTGGTGGCCCTGGGCCGGCCCGGCGACGGCGTGATCGAGGTGAGCCGCGTGGAGCACACCCCCGCTGCCATCGACGCCCTCGTTGGCAGGATCGCTTCCCTGGAGCCCGACCCCGCCGAGGTCCGGGTGGTGCTCGAGACCCGTCACGGCATGCTGGTGGAGCGCCTCGTGGACGCCGGCTACGCGGTGGTGCCGGTGAACCCGGACCTGGTGGCCCGTCGGCGGGGTCCGGCCAAGAAGAAAGACGACGCCGAGGACGCCCGCATCGCCTGCCTGATCGCCCTGGACCGCTTCGAGGTGCTCAGGCCCCTCGTCCCCCACGGCGAGATGGCCGGGGAGCTCCGGGCTATCGCCAGAGACGACCTGCGGGCCGGCAGGGACGAGCGGAGGCTCCTCAACCGCCTGAGGGCCGACCTCATCGCCACGTTCCCCGCTGCCCTCGCGATCGCCGGGGAGGATCTGGGAGCCCCCACGTTCCTGCGCTTGCTGGAACGATGGCCCACCCAGGACGCCCTGGCCGAGGCGTCCACGCAAGAGCTGGAGGCCTTCGCCCGCGCGGCACACCACGGGTGGCCGACGCGCTTCGCCGAGAAGGTCCACGCCGCCCTCGGTGCCGAGCACTTCGTCCCCCGGGACTACCTGGTGAGGGCCAAAGCAGACACCATCCGCCTGGGGGTCACCCAGCTCCTCGCCATCGGGGCCCAGCGGCGGGCGTGGGAGCGGCGCATGGGCGAGCTCCTGCTCGGCGCGCCGAGACGAGGACGGGACAAGAAGCCCCGAGAGGAAGACATGGGGCAGGCGTTCCCTGGCGGCGAGATCTACCTGAGCTTTCCGGGCCTCGGTGACCGTCTCGCCGCCAGGGTGGCCGGTGAGGTCGGCGATCATCCTGAGCAGTTCTCCACGCCGAACTCGCTGCAATGCTACGCCGGCCGGGCCCCGGTCACCCGCCGCTCCGGCAAGAGCGAGCTGGTGGTGGCGTGCCGGCTCGCCTGCAACCGGTTCCTCGCCGACGCGGTGCACCAGTGGGCGTTCTGCAGCCTGAAGAAGTCCGCATGGGCCCGGGAGTTCTACGACGCCCAGCGGGCCAGGGGCAAGGGCCACAACGCCGCGCTCAGGGCCCTCGGGAACCGCTGGCTCGAGGTCCTGTGGCACTGCCTGGACAGGGGCGTCCCGTACGACGAGGCCCTCCACGTGGCCAACCGCAACCGGGCCCTCGGACGTGCGCCGAAGGCCGCGTGACCGGGGGGTGGTTGACAGAGGGTGTCTCATCCGGACCGCAGGAGGGTACCGATCGGCGGGACGGGAGCGGTCAGCCTCCCTCCTCGCGGGCCCGCTGCACCCGGGCCAGGAAGCGGGCCAGGCGAAGCGGCTCCGGGGTTCGGGCCCGGCCGGTGGACGACAGGACCACCTCCCGTGCCGTCTCGGGATCGGTTCGCCATCCCGCGTGGGCGATCACGGGCCGGGCCCCGCCGCGGGTCCGCAGCACGAACCCGGCGAGCTCGCCGTCGAGGCTGAGGGGGGTGGCGGCGCCTCGGTCCGGCCCCGGCTCACCGGCCGTCGCCACGAGCGGCCGCTCGGTGACCCCGACGGTGGGGAGGTCGAGCGCCGCCCCCAGGTGCAGGGCCAGCCCCGCGTACCTGGGGTGGTCCCGTCCGGTGGCGTTCACCAGGACGACGTCCGGGATGATCTCCAACGCTCGGAGGGCCGATTCCAGGAGCGGTCCCCGCTGCAGGGCGAGATGGCCGGGCGAGTACGGCGCGCCGGCCCGCCCTCCGACCACCGCCGTCGCAATGACCCGTCCCCCTTCCAGCAGCGCTGCAGCGGTCGAGGCCGGCTCATGCCCCGGCAGAGCCGGGGCGAACGCGACGAAGACGCCGGCGCACCGGAGGGGACGATCCGTCGGGACGACCCACGGCGGGGCTGCCCGGGCTCGCTCGGCGAGCTCTGCCTGCACCATCTCGAGTTCGCCGCGCGAACGGGGCCAGGGATGTGAGCCCATCCGTCGATCACATCACCGGTCGCGAGGCCGCTGACGCGGGATCTCCTGGGCGAGCTCGACCACGAAGCCGTCCGGGTCGAGCACGTGGAGAGTTCGGTGCCCCCACGGGCGGTCGGCCGGCCCGGAGATGATCCGAGCGCCCAGCCCGCGGATCCGCTCGGCCTCGGCGTCGACGTCATCGACCAGGAAGAGGACCTCTCCGGCCGGCCCGTCATGGGCTGCATGACGCCCGATGAGCTCCGGCAGCCCCGAGCGCTCGTACAGGGCGAACTTCGTGCCCTCCGTGGCGAACTCCGCATACCCCTGGTCCTGGAACCGGAACGGGAGTCCGATCACGTCCCGGTAGAAGGTGATCGAGGCCCCCAGGTGTTCCACGAAGAGGATCACGGAGTCCACGGCATCCACGCGTTCGGGTCCCTCCATCGGCGCTCTCACCACGAGTATGTTCCGCCAGCTGGCAGACTTCGCTGGTGCACACCGAGCCCGGCCGATGGACGCTCGTCCATCGGGGCCCACGGCCCGGCCGCGGGCAAGCTTCCGCTTGACACGTTCGAAGGAACGGGAGTAGAGATCACCGCGGCGAGACGGCGGGAGCCATCGGCGTCACCGGAGCCGTGGAGCGCGTCCTCCCGTCGGGGCCGGATCCCGACATGGTCGGCGCGGTGAAGGAGGCGGCCAGGGGCCTCTCGCGCGAGCTCGGCGCCGGCCGGGCCATGTCGCGCGGCGGCTGAGGGCGCGCCCCGAGGGCAGCCCCCGAGACTCAGGCCAGCGTGAGGTCCACCTCGACGTCGGAGACGCCGACGTCCACCAGCTGTTCTGCCCTCCGGCTGCTGGGGGCGAAGCACACGAGGCGCCATAACCCCGGGACCGGGTACAGCACGAACCGGCCGTCGGGGCCCGTGCGGACCTCGGCCTGGAAGTCGCCGCTGAGGTTCTGCAGCTGGACGTAGGCGCCGCCCGCCGGACCCGTCCCCCGAACCACCGTCCCGGTCAGCCTGGCCATCGCACCTCCTGGGGTTCCGCCTGGATCGCGGGCACCGCCACGACCGCCGCCGGCCGGCCTGCCGGCTCCGCGTCCACCCACGCCAACTCGTCCGCCAGGGCCGCCACCCGGCCCACCACGAGCGTCGCCGGCGAGCCGATCCCCGCGGCGGCGGCCGCCGCCGGAACCTCGACCAGTGTGCACCGGATCGACCGCTGGCGCGAGGTGGCAGCCCACTGGATCACTGCGGCGGGCTCGTCGGCGGGCCGTCCGCATTCGATCAGGGTCCGGCACACCGCCTCCAGCCGGTCCGCGGCCATGAGCACGACCAGGGTGTCCACGGCGGCCCCGAGCCGCGCCAGGTCGTTGCCCTCGCCGCCCTCGAGCGTGGCCGTGACCACCGCGAACGACGAGGCCACCCCCCGGTGCGTCACGGGGATGCCGGCGTACGCGGGAGCGGCCACGGCGGAGCTCACGCCGGGGACGACCTCGAACGGGACTCCGGCCCGGACGCAGGCCTGGGCCTCCTCGCCGCCCCGGCCGAACACGAACGGGTCGCCGCCCTTCAGGCGGACCACGTCGTTCCCGGCAAGCGCCCGCTCCACGAGGACCCGGTTGATGTCGTCCTGGCCCAGGCCCGCCGCCCCCGGTGTCTTGCCGGCGTCGATGAGCTCGGCGCGAGCCGGCGCCAGGTCCAGCAGGGCCGGCGGGGACAGCCGGTCGTGCACGACCGCGTCGGCCCGCTGGAGGACCTCGGCTCCGCGCAACGTGAGCAGCCGGGGGTCGCCCGGTCCGGCGCCCACCAGGTACACGGTCCCGGTCATCGCGCAGCCGCCGCCTCGAACGGGGAAGCGTCTGGCGCCGCGAGCCGATCCACCGCGTCGGCGTCGGCGCCGGTGGGCGAGCCCCCGGCCAGGAGCGCGGCCGTGAGCACCTCCCGGGCCTCCCCGTCGCGACCCTCACGGACCAGGGTCAGGAGGGCCTCGGGGTCGAGGGCGCGGGCCCATGCTCTGATGCGCTCACCGAGGTCGGGCAGCGCCGCCAGCGTATGCGCCCGGACGTCCCCGATCACGTGCAGGAGCGCGGCCCACTCGGGCCCGTACTGCCGCTCGAGGTCCTCGCGGAGCCTCCGGGCCAGCGCCGGCGAGCGGCCACCGGTGGAGATCGCGATGGCCAGGTCGCCCCGGCGGACCACGGCCGGCGCGGCGAAGTCACAGTGCGGGACGTCGTCCATCACGTTCACCAGGACACCTCCCCTTCGGCCCTCGGCGTGGATGGCCGCGGCCGTCGCCGGATCGTCGGTCGAGGCGACGCACACGAACGCGCCGGCCAGGTCGCCGGACACGTACGCGCGGCGGCGCACCTCCACTCCACGGAGCTCCAGCGCATCCAGCCGCCGGGCCGGCCCTTCCGCGATCACCGTGACGACCGCCCCGGCGTCGAGCAGCGCCTCGGCCTTCCCGACCCGCACGGCCTCCTCCCCGATGACCACCGCGCGGCGGCCGCCGACCTCCAGGGATACCGGATAGGCGAACGCCACTCACTCCCCCGTTCCGCCGCCGCCGACCTTGAGCGACCGGAGTGTCGCTCCGTCCCGGTCGAACGCGAGGCGCAGCTCGTACGCCCCGGCGGCCAGCGTCACGGCGTACGAGCCCGGCCCCGACGCCGCGACCCGCACCCCCTCCACCGGCAGGCCCTGGAGGGCGGTCAGGGCGGCGTTCAGCCCCTCGACCTCGGCTACCACCGCTCGGCCCTGCGGGGATTCCCGCCATGCCGCGGTCAGCGCCCGGACCCCCGCCGGCCCGTGGACGGCTCGGGCCCTCCCGGTCTCCAGGGCCACCGCCGTCAGCTCGCCGACCCGCCCCGACAGCTCCTCCGGGATCTCGCCCTGCTCGGCCGTCCACGCCACCTCCTGGAACGCCTCGCGGGCCCGCCCCGGCGGCAGCTGGTCGGCCAGGGCCAGCGCCTCGGTCACCAGGAACTCGCGATCCGTCTCCGCGACCTTCACGCCGCACCCTCCTCCTCGTCGTCCGGCGCGCGACCGTTCGAGGAGCCGTTCTCCCCCTGGCCGTTCGCGGAGAGCAACGCGTTGAGCTCGTGCTCGAACCCGCCCGTGTAGATCGCGCAGTGGATGCCGCACTCCTTCGGCCCGTTCACCTCCCACCACCACCGGCCGGCCCGGTCGGGCTCGCCGGGCTGGATGGGCCGGGTGCACGGCGCGCACCCGATCGAGGTGTACCCCTGGTCGAACAGCGAGTGGTTCGGGACGTCGTTGGCCCGGACGTAGTCCCAGACCTCCTCCTTGGTCCAGTCCGCCACCGGGTTCAGCTTCACCAGCCCGCCGTGGTCGTGGTCCAGCTCGATCTTGCGGACCTCGGCCCGGCTGGCCCACTGCTCGCGGCGGAGCCCGGTGACCCACGCGTCCAGCCCCTCCAGGTACCGGTTCAGCGGCACCACCTTGCGGACCTGGCAGCACAGCAGGCGGAGGTCGACGGCGTCGTACATGAGGTCCTCACCGTGGCGCCCGACCATCTTCTGCACGTGCGCGGGCTGGGGGTGCTGGACCTCGACGCTGATCCCGTACCGCTGCTGGACCCGTTCGATGAGGTCGTGGGTCTCCTGGGGCAGGCGGCCGGTGTCCAGCGTGAACACCCGCGCGTCCGGCTGGATCCGCAGGGCCATGTCGAGGATGGCCATCCCCTCGGCACCGCCTCCGATCGAGATCGACATCCGGGGATGGAACCGGTCGAAGGCCCACGCCAGGACCTCCTCGGCCGGTTCGGCGTCGTACAGGACCGACAGCTCGCCTGCCTCGTACTCGTCCAGGACCGCCTGCTCGCTCATGGCACCTCGCTCTCACTCAGAGCTGCCCCGCCCGAGCCGGCGGCCACGGCCAGCAGGTCCTGGTCGGGGGTTCGGATCCAGAAGTCTCGGAAGGACTCGCCGTCGGTCCGCCCGGCGAACCACGCCTCCAGCAGCCGGTCGAGGGTCTCCTCCACCTTCGGCGAGGGGACCCGCCGGACCAGCGGGCGGCCCACCGCCTGCTCCAGGCCGACACCGCCCCGCAAGAACAGGTCGTAGGCCTGCCGGGTCCCGTTCACGGCCTCGCGCGCGGTGGTCCCCATGAGCCCGACGTCGCCCACCCAGTGCAGCGCGCACGCGTGCGGGCACCCGTCGAGGTTCAGCCGGAACCCCCCCAGGCGGTCGCCCCACCGGGCCTCCAGGTGCGCCACCACCTCCCGGAGCTTCCCCTTGGTCTCCGTGACGGCGAAGTTGCAGTGCGGCTCGCCGGTGCAGGCGATGGCCGTGGCGTGCAGCCGGTTCGCGTCCACCGGGAGACCGATCTCGGCCAGGAACCCCACCACCTCGTCCAGGGAGGCCTCCGGGACCCCGGCCAGGATGAGGTTCTGCTGCTTGGTCAGCCGGACGTCGCCCCGCACCGCCGCGGCCACGTCGGCGATCTGCACCAGCTGCTCGCCAGTCACGATCCCCAGCGGCACCGGCACCCCGATGTGGAACATGCCCGGCTGCTTCTGCTCGAACACGCCCATGTGGTCGGCGAACCCAGCGGGCTCCGGCGCGGGGAGGTCCCGCAGCGCCCGTCCCACCCGGCGCTCCACCTCGGCCCGGATCGCCTCCACGCCGTAGTCGTCGACCATGAACTTCATCCGGGCCTTGACCCGCGAGATCCGGTACCGGCGGTCCTCCCGCCACACGTCGAGCAGGGCCCCCATCACGTCGAGGGCCTCCTCCGCCGGCACCCACACGCCGAGGTCGCGGGCCAGCCGGGGCACGGTGGACAGCCCGCCACCCACCCGCATGGCGAACCCCTCACGCCCGTCCAGGAGGACGCCGATCAGCGCGATGCAGTTGATCTCCGGCATGTCGCACTGGGCGGGGCAGGCCGAGATCGTGATCTTGTGCTTGCGGGGGAGGTCCATGTACACGCGGTGGCCGTAGAAGAACCGCGCCGCCTCCTCCACCACCGGCGTCACGTCGAACGCCTCGTCCGCCAGCACGCCCTCCAGGGGGCATCCCGTGATGTTCCGGACGGCGTCGCCGCACGCGCCGGCCGTGGTGAGCCCGGCGGCGGTGAGGTGGTCGAGGATCGCCGGGACCTGCGGCAGCGTGATGAAGTGGAGCTGGACGTTCTGCCGGGTGGAGAGCTCCGAGAACCCCTGCCCGTACCGGATCGAGACCTCGCCGATGGCCCGCAGCGACGCGGGCGGCAGCAGCCCGGCCGGGACCTTGATCCGGAGCATGAACGAGCCCACCTTGGGCTTGTCGTGATACAGGCCGTACCACTTCAGCCGGACCAGCTCCTCCTCGGGGATCTCCAGGTAGTGCGTGCGCCCGAGCTCGTCGAGGTCGTCGAGGACGTCCACCGGCGGCCGGTCGCGCTTCAGCCGCTCGATGGCGTTGCGCTGCAGGACCTCGTCCCACGTGGGCTCGGGACGAAGCGGCTTCGGCTCCCCGCCGCCGTACTTCCGGTCCTCGCTCATGACGATTGCCACACCTCCTGGATCCGATCGGGACAAAAGGAAAGGGCCGCCAGCGCGGCCCTCGGGTTCGGATCGAATCCGGGTATCAGGAGACTACGGCCGCACCAGCACCTCCACGCCCATGGAGCAGGCGCAGGGACACGGACAGCCGCACATGCGGGAGGGGATCATGGCCCCCACGACCCCGAAGCACCTCGTACGGATCACCGAATTCCAGTTCCTGGATAGAATTTGCAGATGCAAACCTATCCCCGTCCAGAAACCATGTCAAACCCCCGGTGGCGAACCCAGCCCTCCGCGATGCGACGGGCCGGCTTCGCCTCCGCACGCGCCCTCGACCTGGCCACCCACGCCGTACCGGGCGGGATCACCGCCACGCGTGGAAAACGCCCCACGCCTGGGAGAGGATGCGCCTGAAGGGATCGCCCGTCTTGATCCGGTGCTTGGCCGCTCGAACCATCCGACCTGGAAGCGAAGGGTAGGGCGGCGCGAAGACCCGAACCCTGGTGAAACCCACGGTCCTGAGCATTCCCACGACGGCCGCAGGATTCGGACCCCACCAATTCGTGGGGTCGTCGTTGAACTCCCTCCCCGGGTAGAACGCCGCAGCGGGTCGCTTGAGGCCCACCAGGTCGAGAGCGGTGGCCAGGATCATCCGCTCTCCGGTCACGCTCGCCACCCGCTCCAGCCCGGCGAGCGGATCCTTCATGTGGTACAGGACGCCAAGGAACAAGACGAGGTCGAAGATCCCCACGGTCTCGGGAGAGAGGTCGAGGACGTCCAGATCCCGGTCCTCGACCCTGGACTCCAGAACCCTCCTCGCCAGCTCGAACCCCTGTTTCCCCACGTCCCGCCACGCGTGAGAGTCGGTGGCAACGACCCGGGCCGCCCCACGCCGCTCGGCTTCGAAGGAGAAGAACCCATCCCATGCCCCGACATCGAGAACCGTCTTGCCTCGCAGGTCGTCCGGGATGCCCAGCTTGTGGAGCCTCTCCCCCGGGTCGTCCACGCCCGGAGTCACGATCCCGTGACCCAGTGGGATCGTGTGGTACCACCAGATCTTCGAGACCTCGGCGCGGAGCTCCGATGGGTTCACCGGCGCATCAGTCCCATCGACTCGCCTCGCCCCTCCCCCGGACCCTCCGCCACCGGTCCCCCACCGGACCCGCTCCGAATCAGGCCTCCGGCAGGCCAGAGGAAGAGGCGGATGCGACGGCGCCTCCCTGCGCCTGCTTCTTCTTCTCCTCGTCCAGCAACACGCGGCGGAGGACCTTGCCGACCAGGGTCTCGGGGAGGGAGTCGCGGAACTCGATCTGCTTGGGGACGCGGTAGCCGGTGAGATCGCTGCGGCTCCACTTCACGATCTCTTCCGGTGTGGCGGACTCACCCTTGCGGAGGACGATGAACGCCTTCACGGCCTCGCCGGTGGTCTCGTCCGGGACCCCCACCACCGCGACCTTCTCCACCTTCGGGTGGCGGTACAGGACCTGTTCGATGTCCGTGGGGTACACGTTGAACCCCGACACGATGATCATGTCCTTCTTCCGGTCCACGATCTTGAAGTAGCCCTCGTCGTCGACCTGGGCCACGTCGCCGGTGTACAGCCACCGGGTGCCGTCGGCGTCCTCCTTGATCATCCCGGCCGTCTCCTCGGGCTTGTTCCAGTACCCCAGCATGACCTGGGGCCCGGAGATGGCCAGCTCCCCGGACTGGCCCGGCTCGACCTCCTTCGAGGGATCGTCGATGTCCACCAGCTTGCAGTCGGTGTCGGGGATGGGGAGGCCGATGAAGCCCTCCTTGCGCTTGCCCGCGATGGGGTTGGCGTGGGTGATCGGCGAGGTCTCGGTGAGCCCGTACCCCTCCGCCACCTTCGACCCCGTGATCGACTCGAACTTCTCCGCCACCGCCAGCGGCAGCGCCGCCGCGCCCGACAGGCAGGCCCGGATCGACGTGAGGTCGTAGGTCTTCGTCTCCTCGGCCTCGTTGAGCGCGATGTACAGGCGGGGGACGCCGGGGAACATGGTCGGCTTGTCCTTCTGGATGGACTTCAGGGTGTTCACCAGCTCGAACCGCGGGAGCAGCACGAGCTTCGCCGCCTTGTAGATGCCGATGTTCATGCACACGGTCATGCCGTAGGAGTGGAAGAACGGCAGCACGCACATCACGGCCTCGTCGCCGTCGCCGAGGCCCGGGAACCAGGCGGCGCCCTGCATCGCGTTCGACACGAGGTTGAAGTGCGAGAGCATCGCCCCCTTCGACAGCCCGGTGGTGCCGCCGGTGTAGATGAACCCGGCCGCGTCCTTCTTGGCGTCGACCTCGGCCACCGCCGGCGGATCCCCCGCCGTCTTCATGACGTCCTTCCACCGCTTCACCGGAGCGTCGGCGGGGACCGGGGGCCAGGGGTGCCCCTCGTGCTGCGCCTCCTTCTTGAGCTTCATGGGGGCCAGCTTGTTGATGGGGAACTTCATGTAGTCGGTGACGCTCGTGACCACGGTCTCGCGGGGCCTGTAGTGCTCCTCGATGGCCTTCAGGTTCGGCCACAGCGAGTCCAGCACGACCACGACCTCCGCGCCGCAGTCGCTCAGCTGGTGCGCGAGCTCGCGCGAGGTGTACAGGGGGTTGTTGCCGACGATCACGCCGCCCATCCGCACCGTGGCGTAGTACGCGATCACGTACTGCGGGCAGTTCGGCAGGAGCAGCGCCACCCGGTCGCCCTGCTTCACCCCGAGCTTCTGCAGCGCCCCGGAGAACCGCTCGGTCTCGGCCACCAGCTGCGAGTACGTGAGGGTCTTGCCGCCCGGGACCGCCCACACCACGGCGGGCGCGTTGGGGTGGCGCTCGGCCGCCTCCCCGAGGAGCGAGAACAGGTTCTTCTCCGGGTACGGCGCGAGCGTCTCCGGCACGCCCTCCTGATAGCTGGCGTACCACGGCCGGTGGTCGGTCATCGCTGGTCTCCCCTCCGGGACGGTCGGTGGAACTCGCATCATGGCAGGTCAGCGGCTATGGGCTCAAGCCGCCGGTTGCCCGCGGGGACGCGGCGGCCGTACCTTACCGGTCGGTAGGTTCCGACGGGAGCCGGGAGCCGGAGCGGGGGTGGCTCCGGAACGAACGAGGGGCGAAAGGACGAGCGGATGAGCGAATGGGCGGACATGATGCTGGAGCAGGCTCGGCGAGGACTGGCTCCTGTGGAGGGGGAAGTCCGGCTCCCCGGCCTCCGGTCGCCGGTCGAGGTCATCCGGGACCGGTGGGGGGTACCGCACATCTCCGCGCAGACGGAGGACGACCTGTGGACGGCCCAGGGGTACGTCATGGCCTCCGAGCGGCTGTTCCAGATGGACTTCCTCCTTCGGTTCGCGAACGGCCGGATGGCCACGCTGCTCTCCGAGATGGCGCTGCCCATCGACCGGTTCGTCCGAACCGTCGGATGGAACCGGGCGGCCCGTCGCATCGCCGCCGGCTACGACGACCGGGACATGTCGATGGTCACCAAGTTCATCGACGGGGTGAACGCGTGGATCGAGTCGATGCCGGCGAAGCCGGTGGAATACGAGGTCCTCGACATCGACGTGAGTCCCTTCGCTTCAGGTGAGGAGGCCGCCGCGCACGGGGCGGCCGGCGTCGTGTTCATGTCGTGGTTCCTGTCGACGAACTGGGACGCCGAGCTCCTCCGGGCGGAGATCGCCGAGAGGCACGGCTGGGAGACCATGGCCGCGCTGTTCCCGGAGATCTCCCCCGAGCCCTCGGTGGTGGTGGGGGGCAAGGATGGAGGCCCCGGGAGCCGGCGCTCCGCGTTCGACCTGCTGCAGGCGGCGCCGATCGCCCCGAACGGCCAGGGGTCGAACAACTGGGTCGTGGCCGGGTCGCGAACGGTCACCGGGAAGCCGCTGCTGGCCAACGACCCGCACCTGCTGGTCCAGATGCCCGCCGTCTGGTTCGAGGCCCACCTGTCCTGCCCGACGTACGAGGCGTCGGGGGTGACCCTGCCCTTCGCGCCCGGGATCATCATCGGCCACACCGCGCACCACGCGTGGGGGTTCACGAACGTCGGCGGCGACACCCAGGACCTGTTCCTGGAACGGCTCAGCGACGACGGAACCGCGGCGCTGTACGACGGCGACTGGGAGCCGATGACGGTGCACCGCGAGGAGATCGAGGTCCGGGGAAGGACGGAGCCGGTGGTCCTCGAGGTCTCCGAGACCCGCCACGGGCCCATCCTGGACTCGTACCTCGTGGGGGCTTCCGCGCCCGAGGTCATCGAGGGCGGGATCACCGAGACGTACGCGCTCCGGTGGGTGACGGCCGAGGCGGCCATCCGCCCCTCCACCGTGGTGAACATGGCGAATGCGCGGTCGTTCCCGGAGTTCCGGGAGGCGCTCCGCAGCTGGAGCGCGCCCGGGCAGAACGTGGTGTACGCCGACGTGGAGGGCAACATCGGGTACCAGTGCACGGGGCTCTATCCGGTCCGGCGCCGGGGGGACGGCACCATGCCCGTGCCGGGCTGGACCTCGGAGTACGGATGGGACGGCTGGATCCCGTTCGAGGAGCTGCCCTGGTCGGAGAACCCCGAGCAGGGCTTCCTGGCCACCGCCAACAACAAGATCCACGACGACTCGTACCCGCACAACATCGGCAAGGACTGGCTGCCGCCGTTCCGGGTCCGCCGGATCGTCGAGATGCTCACCGAGACCGAGGTGCACTCCCGCGACACGTTCGCCCGGATGCACATGGACACCGTGTCGCACGCGGCCCGGCGGCTCCTCCGGTCGCTGCTCCAGGTGGAGCCGCGGTCGGGCCGGCAGAAGGAGGCCCTGTCCTACCTCGAGGAGTGGGACGCCGACCTGGCGGAGGACTCGGTGGCCGCCGCCGTCTACGAGGTGTGGTGCAAGCACCTGTCCCGGAAGCTGCTCGCGGCGAACCTCGCACCCCGCCTGATGGACCACTACTGGGGGCGGCGGCAGTGGACGAACGCCTTCCAGTTCCAGGTCCTGCCGGAGCTTCTGGAGCTCCCCACGGCCGCGTGGTTCGGGCGGGCCGGGCGGGAGGCCCGCGACGACGCGCTGCGCGAGGCCCTCGACGCCGCCATCGACGAGCTCACCGCGACCCTGGGCGAGGACACCGAAGGCTGGCGGTGGGGGGCCCTGCACAAGGTGCGCTTCGTGGGACCGCTCTCGATCATCCCGGACCTGGCGGGGATGTTCACCGGCGGCGTGGTGGACACCGGCGGCGACGAGTCCACCGTCCGGCAGTCCCACTTCGAGCCGGGCATCGGCTACGACACGGTGGTGATCCCGTCGTGGCGGCAGATCGTGGACCTCTCGGACATCGACCGGTCGCTGGGGATGCACACCACCGGCCAGTCCGGGAACCCGGCGTCCCCCCACTACCGGGACTTCGTGGAGCCGTGGTCGAAGGGCGAGTACCACGGGCGGCCGTTCACCCGGCGGGCCGTGGAGGAGGCCGCCGAGTCCACGCTCACGCTGGTGCCGGAGGAGTAGCCGCGGGGCGAGCCGCGCGGACCCGGTCTGGGTATCATCCCGGGACCGATGCCGAGGTCGAAGTCCAGGCGTCGGCGGTACCAGCCGCCGCCGAAGAAGAAGCCCAAGCCGTCGCCCCGGTGGTACGGCTGGGTCATCCTGGGCCTGCTGTTCGGCGGGGCCGCCGTCATCGTCCTGAACTACCTGAGCCTGCTGCCGTGGTCCGACAGGGCCCAGAACTTCAACCTGTTCCTGGGCCTCGGCATGATCGCGCTGGGCTTCCTCGGCGCCACCCAGTGGCGCTGACCCCTATCTGGTATCGGCCGGAACGCGGAATCTTGAACGGCCGGTGCGGTCAGCGAGCGCGGGTGGGGAGCAGGGCCACGGCGGGATCGGCCTGCTGGCGCCGGCGCACGTACAGGAGTCTCGCCGCCACGCTCCGGTCCGTCCCCTCGCCCCTGCAATGGAACCGGGGAGCCGGGTCAGGTGGCATGTCACAGTCATGTAATTCTCCCCATGGGATTTCCCCACTGGGGATCGCCGGGGCCCGCTGGTGTGGACAGCCTGGGGATACCCTGTGGAGAACATGCCGATCTACGAGTACCGCTGCGCGGCGTGCGGCCATACCCTCGAGGAGCTCCAGCCCATGGGGTCGGGGCCGCCCGGACCGTGCCCGGCCTGCGGGGGGGAGCTGAAGCGGACATACGGGCGGATCGGCGTGGTGTTCACCGGCTGGGGGTTCTCGAGCACTGACCGGCTCCTCCCCGGCGATCGCCGGCGGAAGGACTTCCGGACGCTGAAGGAGCGGGCCGAGCGCATCTCCGAGGGTGAGTAGGCGGTCGATACCCCTCGGCGACGTGCGGCCCCGGCCGGTCAGGCGATGGTACCGGGGCGGTCAGATGGTGGACGGTCGGCGGACCACGTCCATGCGTTCGCCGCAGTGGCGCGGGACCTGGGCCTCACCCAGGCGGGTGACCCGGAACTCCGTGCCGCATTCCCGGCACACGAAGAACACGTCGAGGTCGGCCACGTCCTCCGGCTCGGCGTCGCGGGGCCGGGCCGTCCGCCCGGCGCCGGACACCGCCCTGAGGGCCACGATCCCCACCCACCCGATGACCAGGGCCAGGACCACCGCGATCACCACCCGCACCACCATCCCGACCAGTCAACCACGTTCGCCGAACGCGCCGGTGCGCTCGGAGTCCGCGGACGCCCGAGCCGGCGGACGCCGGAGTCCGCGGACGCCCGACCAAGGGGGGGCTGGACTAAAGAAGGGGGCGCCGGCCGGCGCCCCCTTCTCCTTGCGTTCCGCCCGGAGGTCTACGAGTCCAGGCGCTCGATGACGGTGGCGTTCGCCATGCCACCGCCCTCGCACATGGTCTGGAGCCCGTAGCGGCCCCCGGTGCGCTCGAGCTCGTGGAGCATCGTGGTCAGCAGCTTCGCGCCGGTGGCTCCCAGGGGGTGCCCGACCGCGATGGCCCCGCCGTTGGGGTTCACGTGCTCCTGGAACCAGTCCTCGGGGATCCCGAGCTCCTTCTGCCAGGCCAGGACCACGGACGCGAAGGCCTCGTTGATCTCGACGACGTCGATGTCCTCCTCGAGCTTCAACCCGGCCCGGTCCAGGACCCGGCGTGTGGCCGGGATCGGCGCGGTCAGCATCATGATCGGTGAGTCCCCGGCCAGCGAGAACGACACGAACCGGGCCCGGGGCTTCAGCCCGAGCTCCTCGGCCTTCTCGCGCGACGCGATCAGGATGGCCGAGGCGCCGTCGGAGATCTGCGAGGAGTTCGCCGCGGTGATCCGCCAGTTCAGCTGCCCCGGGAACATCTCCTCGAGGCCCGGGTTCAGGAACGATGGCTGGAGGGTCCCCATCTTGGCCCGGTCCAGCTCGAACCGGATGCCCTCGTCGTGCTCGAAGAGCTTTTCCCCGTCCTCGCCGGAGACCTTGATCGGCACGATCTCGCGCTGGAAGTAGCCCTCCGTGGTGGCCCGGGCGGCCCGCTCGTGGGACCCCGCGGAGAAGTCGTCGAGCTGCTCGCGTGACAGGTCCCACTTCGTGGCGATGAGCTCCGCGGAGATGCCCTGGGGGACCAGCTTGCCCTCGTACCGGTTGAACAGGTTCTGCCCGAACGGGTTCTGCCCGGCGGTGGAGGACCCCATCGGCACCCGGCTCATGTTCTCCACGCCGGAGGCCACCACCAGGTCGTACGCGCCGGCCATCACGCCCTGCGCGGCGAAGTGGGCGGCCTGCTGGGAGGACCCGCACTGGCGGTCCACGGTGGTGGCCGGGACCTCCTCGGGGAACCCCGCCGCGAGCCAGGCGTTGCGGCCCACGTTCAGCGACTGCTCCCCAACCTGGGACACGCAGCCGGTGATGTTGTCCTCGACCAGGCCCGGATCGACTCCCGAGCGCTCCGCCATGGCCTGCAGCACGTGGGCCAGGAGGTCCACGGGGTGGGTCCCGGCGAGCGACCCGTTCCGCTTGCCGATCGGGCTCCGGACGGCTTCGACGATGACTGCCTCGCGCATGGTCAGGCTCCTTCCGTCATCCGGCGCGATGTCGCGGTCGGGTGCGGCGCGGGACCGACCGCGTTACCTACCGAACGGTAACAAATGCAGGGACCCCCTGTATGCCCGGTCCGCCCGCTCCCGAAACGGCGGTCAGTTGTACGCGTCGGGGGGTGGCTTGGTGAAGGCGTGGCCGGTGCAGTCCGTACGCTCGGGGCGGGGGTCCGGCGGCCGGGGGTCCTGGTGGAAGTCGAAGGCCTCGTGGAGGTTCCCGGCCTGCCGGTCGCGCTTGGTGAGCTGGGTCAGGCCCCAGTTGTCCTCGATGAACCGGAGCACGCTCGAGAACTCCCCCCGCCGGTGGTCGACGAACCCGTCCT
>WNGA01003540.1_pt1 | contig 40486 bp, 38 predicted proteins | sample 5400061 | NCBI WGS metagenome assembly WNGA01 (sample SAMN13153366, study PRJNA577476) | soil metagenome | isolation source: 100 cm soil or saprolite under grassland replicate 2 | place: USA:California | collected 2016-06-15 | reverse complement strand
AGGGTGCCGCAATGTATCACGAACTTCGGAAGCGGGGCACTAGTGCCGCCGATTTGAAGTTCCTACAGCGGTACCGGCAAGTTCGTTTAGGAACTTCAAATCGAAAAGCGGCACTAGAATCATATACTTGCTAGTGCCCCTTTGTTTCCGAAGTTCGTGTGAGAGAGTGCCGAAATGTATCACGAACTTCGGAAACGGGCGCTAGTCATGAGTGTTCGAGAATCAGCGCAATCAAATGGATGAGGGCGATCGGCACGAAGACGATGCCCAGCAGCACGAATATGGCCGGGGTGGTATTGAAGTTGGTGCGGTCGTCATCCATGCCTTCAAATGCCTGATTCGCGATCGAGGTTCCATCAGGATCGGCCGAGTGTGCGCCTCACCGGGCGAGGCGTCTACGGAATGAGGCCGCCCGCAAGGGCCGGGGTCGAAGACGAGGCCTCGCGCGAGCGAATAATACTGTTCGGAAGCCCGCCGGGCCCTTGCGCCCGCCGCCGTCCTTGCCCTTCTAAGCTCCCGAAACCGCCGTCCGAGGATTCGCGCCATGCTCACTTGGTTTCGTGCGCTGCTACCCAAGGAAGAGCGCTTTTTCGACCTGTTCGTGCGGCACTCCGAGGCAATCGTTGCCGGCGCCGAGGCGTTGCGCGCCATGCTTGAAGGGGGCGAGGCGATCCCGCGCAATTACCGGACCGTGATGGACCGCGAGCACGACGCCGACGACGTGACACGCGAGGTGCTGATCGCAGTGCGACGCACCTTCATCACCCCGTTCGACCGCGGCAACATCAAGGACCTCATCACCGCGATGGATAATTCCATCGACCAGATGCAGAAGACCGCGAAGTCCATCATGCTGTTCAACGTGACGACGTTCACGCCGCAGATGAGGCAGATGGCCGACGAGATGGTGAAATGCGCCGTGCTGGTGCGCGAGGCCATGCCGCTGCTCAGCTCGATCACCAGGGAGGCCACCCGGCTGAGCGCCATCACCGAGCAGGTTTCGGCGATCGAGGGACGCGCGGACGAGCTGCACGACACGGGGCTCAAGGAGCTTTATCTGATCCATTGCAAATCGGACCCGATGGCGTTTTTCGTCGGCAACGAGGTTTACGACCACCTGGAGAAGGTGGTCGACCGGTTCGATGACGTGGCGAACGAGATCCACGGCATCGTGATCGAGCATGTATAATCACGCCGGAGCGGGGACATGGACGGCGCGCTCGGCCTGCCGCTGTTGATCGCGCTGATCTTCGTCGCGGTCGCGTTCGATTTCCTCAACGGCCTGCACGACGCGGCGAACTCGATCGCCACCATCGTCTCGACGCGGGTCTTGAAGCCGCGCTACGCGGTCGCTTGGGCGGCGTTCTTCAACTTCGCGGCGTTCTTGTTTTTCGGCGCGCATGTCGCGCAGACGATCGGGACCGGCATCGTGGCGGCGAATGTCATCGACCCGCAGGTCGTGTTCGGCGCGCTCATGGGAGCGATCGCGTGGAATATCATCACCTGGCTGCTCGGCATCCCGTCGAGCAGCTCGCACGCGCTGGTCGGCGGACTGCTGGGCGCGGGCATAGCCAAGGTGGGGTTTAGCGCGATCGTCTGGCCCGGGGTCATCAAGACCACCGCGGCGATCGTGCTCTCCCCGCTCACCGGGTTCGTGCTGGCGCTGTGCCTGGTGCTGATCGTGTCGTGGCTGTTCGTGAAGTTCACGCCCTATGCGGTCGACAACCTGTTTCGCAGCCTGCAATTCGTCTCCGCGTCGTTGTACTCGCTCGGCCACGGCGGCAACGACGCGCAGAAGACCATGGGCATCATCACGGTGCTGCTCTATTCGCAAGGGTATTTGAGCGGCGAGTTCCACGTGCCGTTCTGGGTCGTGATGACGTGCTACGCGGCAATGGGTTTAGGCACGCTCACTGGCGGCTGGCGCATCGTCAGGACCATGGGATCGCGGATCACGCGGCTCACCCCGGTGCAGGGCTTCTGCGCCGAGACCGGCGGCGCGATCACGCTGTTCGGGGCGACCTATCTGGGAATCCCGGTCTCGACCACGCACACCATCACCGGCTGCATCATCGGGGTCGGCGCCGCCCGCAAGGTGTCGGCCGTGCGCTGGAAGGTGACGCACAACATCGTGTTCGCCTGTCCGCGCGCAACCCAACATTTCACCACAGGCATCGGCTGATGTTGGGTTACGCGCGGATCGATGTCGAGCGACACCTCGACACCGGTGGCCGCGCTAACCCAACCTACTCGGGTGCCGCTCGGCGAGCTGCCGGTCGTAATCGAGCACCGCCTGCAGCAGCACCTGCGCGCCGGCGGCGCACTGCTCGGGGGACGAAAACTCCGCCTCGTTGTGGCTGATGCCGTCGCGGCAGGGCACGAAAATCATCGCGGTCGGCGCGACCCGCGCCACATAGGCGGCATCGTGTCCGGCACCCGAGACGATATCGCGCGCGGAAAATCCCGACGCCTCGGCCGCCGTGCGCACGCAGGTCACGCAATCGGGATCGAAGCGGACCGGCGGCTGGTCCCAGATCTTCGTCACCACGACGCCGAGGCCCAATGCGCCGCAGATCTGATCGGCCACGGCGGTCAGCATCTGCTCCATGGAATCGAGGACCTGGGTCTCGGGATGGCGGAAGTCGACCGTGAAGAACGCTTCGCCCGGAATGACGTTGGGCGAATTCGGCCGCACCTCCACCAGCCCGACCGTGCCCACCGCGAGCGGCGGGTGCGCCTTGGCGATCGCGTTGACCTGCTCGACGATCCGCGCGGCGCCCATGAGCGCATCCCGGCGCGCATGCATCGGGGTCGTGCCGGCATGGGAATCCTGGCCGGTCACGGTGACCTCGTACCAGCGCATGCCCTGTACGCCGGTGACAACGCCGACGTCCTTGGCCTCGGCTTCCAGGATCGGCCCCTGCTCGATGTGCAGTTCGAAGTAGGCCGACAGCGGGTGCGCGCCGCACTTCTCGGCGCCGCGATAGCCGATCGCCGCGAGCGCATCGCCGAATTTGACGCCCGTGCGATCCTCGCGCGCGGCCGCCCAGTCGCGCTCGAACACGCCCGCGAACACGCCCGAGGCGGTCATGGCGGGGGCAAAGCGCGCGCCCTCCTCGTTGGTCCAGTTGACCACCTCGACCGGGGCGAAGGTCTCGTAGCCTCCCTCGTGCAACGTGCGCAGCGCCTCCAGCGCGGCGAGCACGCCGAGCACGCCGTCGAACTTGCCGCCGGTCGGCTGGGTATCGAGGTGGCTGCCCATGGCAATCGGCGCCACGTCGGCGCGCTGGCCCGGACGGCGTACGAACATGGCGCCCATGTCGTCGACGGTCACCGTGCAGCCGAGCGCCTCGGCGCGCGCCCTGAACCAGTCGCGCACCTGCCGGTCGAGGTCGGTCAGGGTGAGCCGGCAGATGCCGCCCTTTTGGGTTCCGCCGATCGCGGCGGTCTCCATGAGGTCGTTCCACAGCCGCGCGGAGTCGATTTTCAGATTGTGCATTGGGTTAGCCGGCTTGACGCTCACCGACCCCGAAGACGGCGGCGGCGAACTGCGGATAGACCTCGGCCAGCTCGGGCGCCGCTACGTCGCGCATCACGCGCAAAGTCTGTGGCGACGGAGCCGGCGTGGTCGGCACGCGGCTCGGCCGGTCGAATTGGAATCCGGTGTTCTCGATGACCTCCTCCACCGTGTGGCCGGGATGCACGCTGGCGAGCGCGAAGCGCTTGCGCCCGCGGTCGAACGAGAACAGGCAGCGGTTGGTGATCAGCGCGATCGGGCCGCCGGTGCGATGGACATTGGGCGGGCTCGTTCCCGGCGCGCTGATGAAGTCCACCTTGTCGACCAGCGTGCGGCGGGAATGCTCGGTGCGAAACAGGATCACGCGCGGCACCACGTAGTAGAGGTAGGACGAGCCGAACGAGCCGGGGAAGCGGGCCTTCGGGTGACGGTAATCGCCGACGCTGACGAGGTTGATGTTGCCCGCACCGTCGATCTGCCCGCCGGAGAGGAAGAACACGTCGACCCGCCCCTGGCCGGCGCAGTCGAACAACTCGCGCCCGCCGTCGGTGAAGAAGGTGTGCCTGCGGCTGCCGAGCAGGGAAACGTGCGGCCGCCCGTTGCCGAGCGAGCGCGCCGTCAGCGCCGCGGTCGCGGGAATTGGCGAGGCGTTGCCGACCGCCACGTGGCGCGCATCGCCGATCAGCCGCACGATTGCCGCGGCCAGCAGCTCCTCGTCGCGAAAATCAGGCGGCGCGCTGGGCATGGACGTGCCGCTCCAGGTAGCGCGCGAACCCTTCGGGGGTCGCCGCCAGCCGCGCGTATTCGGCAAGGTGCGCAGCGTCCGCCGGGTAATGATCGGCGAGCGGCAACGGCGAGGCGCCGCGCGGCGCGACCGCGACCGCATCGAGGTAGAAGCCGGCGAGCGTGCCCGCCGCCAGCACCGGATCGTCGAGCAGGTTGCCGTCGTGCAGCGTCTCCACGGTGACGACGGTCTTGTCCGCCGCATGCGCCATGGTGACGAGGTCGCGATCGCGGCCGATCCAGACGTTGCCGGCGCGGTCCGCCATGGCCGCATGGAACAGCGCCACGTCCGCCTTCAGGGCGGGCACCAGGACGATCGGATCGTCGGCGCCGAACGGATTGTCGACGACGCGCCAGTCTCCCCGATGCGCCAGCACGTCGGAGCCGATGAGCCCGCGCAGCGGCATGAACGGCACGCCCTTCTCGGCCGCCTGCAGCGCGGCGTGCAGCGCCGGGCAGGTTGCGTCCTTCATCCGGATCGCGCCGGCGGTGACCGCAGCGGTAAAGCGCGGCGCGGCGCCGAATTCGCCGAGGCTCACCGCCGAGGTCTCGAGGGTTTCGACGCATCCGGCGCCGATCAGGAGGTCGGCCTGCAGCGTGGAGGTGGGGCAGGCGACCAGGTGCAGCCGCTTGACGCCGCGGCGGATCAGCGCGCGGGTCGCTTCCATCGCGACGCCCGAGGACTCGCGCGGAACCAGCAGCACGCAGCCGTCGGCAATCGGCGCGAGCGCCTCGGCGAGATTGCGCAACAGCGCGGCCATGCGACCTCCGTCTCGTCTCGCGGTCTTTAGGATGCTATCGCATATTCCGGTCGGATTGAATCGAGCAATTGCCGAATCGTCGTAGGTGGGCAACGGCGCCCGATGCATCGTTCGAATGTGGCACGGCCGTCTGCGCCTTGCCCACCGTAGCCCGCATGAGCGAAGCGATATGCGGGAATGCAGTCCCCGGATGTCGCTTCGCTCATCCGGGCTACGGAGGCATCCGTTTCATGCAGACCGAGTTTGCGGCGTCATGGCCCGGGCAACTCCGCTCGATCGTGGAGGCGGAGTATCCGCGCTTCAGCCAGGCTGAGATGGCACGGCGGCGCGCGGAGATCGAATCGCTGCTCGCCGCAGAGGGTGTCGATCATCTCGTCTTCTGCGGGCTCAGCCGGACCGGCTCGGTGGTGCAATGGCTCACCCAATGGCCGGTGACGGTGGAGGCGGTCGGCGTGCTCTCGCCGGGCAAGGCCGACGCGTTGTTCGTGCAATACATCAACCACGCGCCGCTGGCGCGGCGGATTGCCGATCGGGCCGAGGTGGAGTGGGGCGGCGAATCGTCGATCGGCAAGGCGATCGAGGTGCTGGAACGCCGGGGGGCGCGCCGGGCCGGCGTGATCGGCCCGATGACGTTCGAGCAGCACGGCCGGTTGTCGGCGCGGTTCGGCACGATCGCGAACCTCAACCGCGCCTATGCGCGGCTGCGCATGGTGAAGTCCGCGGAGGAGGTCGACTGGTTCCGGATCGGCGCCGCCTTCAGCAACCGCGGCATGGCCGGCCTGCACGACGGCTTGCGGCCGGGACTTGACGAGCGGCAGCTCGCCGACCTGATCGAGCGCGCCTATATCGCCGACGGCGGCACCCATGTGATCCATTTCCTCGGCGTCACGCCGATGCGCGACCCGCAGGTGCCGGTGCCGCGGCAGTTCCCGTCTACCCGGCGCGTGCAGGCGGGGGACGTGGTGGTGGCCGAGATCAGCGCGGCGTTCTGGGATCATTCCGGCCAGGTGCTGCGCAGCTTCGCGGTCGCGGAGGAGCCGCCACCGCTCTACCGCGACCTGCACGCGGCTGCCGACGCCGCCTTCGACGCCATCGCGGCGGTGCTCAAGGACGGCGCGACGCCCCTTCAGGTGATCGCGGCGTCGGGCGTGATCGAGGAGGCGGGCTTCACCATCATCGACGATCTGTTGCACGGCTACGGCGGCGGCTATCTGCCGCCCATTCTCGGCTGCAAGAGCCGCCCGGCGGGCCCGGTGCCGGAAGAGCCGTTCCGTGCCGGCCAGACCGTGGTGATCCAGCCCAACGTCGTCACCCGCGACCACACGGCCGGCGTGCAGACCGGCGAGATGGTGCTGATCACCAAGGACGGAATCGAGCGGCTGCATGCGTTCCCGCGCGGGTTCGCCCGAGTGTGACGCTTCTTGAGCCTATAGCTCGTATGAAGCGCGCTGCGGGATCAGCCGCCGGCTACGTTGCTGGCGGCGGATCGACCGGCCGTGACAAGAGGAACGTCGCCCTTTCGCCGCGATAGTAATCCGCAAGGCTTTCGTCGTTCTCGACGTAAGGCGACCAATCGATTTCCCTGACCGAATAGCCGAAATGTCCAAAAATAAGTTTGATGGCCTCGCGCGACGGATGTCCGACGATGGTCATCGCGCCGCAAGCGACGGCGTTGCCTTCCTCGTCGGTCTTCTCGTTCATAAGCCGGATGATCGCCGTTCCGTCTGGAACCTTGTGGTCCGGCACGATGAGCGTATCGAGGACGATATGGGTCGCGCCCGTGCGAGCGACCAGCGCAGCCAGCTCGACATGACGGTTCACGTGATAGAAAAAGCCGAGAAGCAACACCGTATCGACTGAAATATCCTCTTGCCGAAGCGCATCGAACGCATCGGCGTGAACAAAGCGGAATTTGCCGGCATCGATGCCGTAGGCGTGAAACGTCGCCCTCGCATTGACGACGAGGTGCTCGCGCGCCTCAATTCCGGTCACATGATCGCATCCGGCATCAAGGGCGGCGAAACTCCACCTGCCGTCATGGCTGGCGACGTCGAGCACGCGCTTTGCTCGCAGCACCCCGATGTTTTCCCGGATAATCGCCTGGTATCGGGCATTCAAACGTTTTGACGAAGGCCCCGTTTGGCTCGTCGCATAAAATCGCTGGAATCGATCGAAAAAATCCATGAGATCCCACCGTTTGCCGCGGGTCGAACGTTCACCGCAGAATCACGCTCCGGGATGGAACCGCAGGATTGCGGTGGCGGCGCGCGCCAACATCAGCCGCTGGAATTCGGTTGGGGGTATTTACTGCGAAGGTCAAATCTTCGCCAGGGGCCGCATTCTTACCAAGGCGTATCCGGCGAACTGACCAATGCGGATTTCTCCCGCGAGGGTTTCTTCCAGTTCCCTGATCCGGACGACGAATGCGTCGCGGTCCGCCTCGGACCGCGCCTGCAGCTCACCGATCCGACCGGCGTGCGCGCCCCGTTCCGCCTCGATGGTCCGTTCAAGGTCCCTGATCCGGGCGACGGATGCGTCGCGTTCCGCCTCCAGGGTCCGTCCGAGGTCGGTGTTTCGGGCGACGAACGCGTCGCGTTCCGCCTCGAACTGCGTCTGCCGCTCGCTGATCTGATCGGCGTGCGCGCGCCGTTCCGTCTCCCGCGTCCCTTCGAATTCGGTGATCCGGGCGACGAACGCGTCGCGTTCCGCCTCGAACCGCGCCTGCCACTCGCTGATCTGAGCGGCGTGCGCGCCCCGATCCGCCTTTAAGGTCCCTTCGAGTTCCCCGATCCGGGCGACGAACGCGTCGTGCTCCCGTTCCAGGGTCCCTTCGAGGTCCGTCACCCGGGCGATGAACGCGCCGCGTTCCGCCTCCAGGGTTCCTTCGAGGTCGGTGATCCGGGCGACGAACGCGTCGCGCTCCCGCTCCAGGATCCCTTCGAGGTCCCTGACCCGGGCGGTGTGCGCGCCCCGTTCCGCCTCCACGGTTCCTTCGAGCTCGCTGATGCGGGCCGCGAATGCGCCCCGTTCCGCCTCCAGGGTTCCTTCGAGCTCCGTGATGCGGGCGACGAATGCGTCGCGTTCTGCATCGAGGCGTGCCTGCAATTCGCTGATCTGACCGGCGTACGCGCCCCGCTCCGCCTCCCGGGCGTCTTCGAGCTCCCTGATCCGGCCGACGAATGCATCGTGTTCAGCCTCCAACCGCGTCTGCAGTTCGCCGATCTGACCGGCATACGCGTCCCGTTCCGCCTTGAGGGTCGCTCCGAGCTCTCCGATCCGGGCAAGAACCGCGCGTCGTTCTTCGGCGAACCCGGTCTGCAGTTCTTCGATCTGGCTGGCGTAGGCGTTCCGTTCCGCTTCGAGTATTCCGTCGAGCTCTTCGGTCGGCGTGACCGAAGACGTTCTCCTCCCCTCCTGGCCGGCTCGGCTCGTCCTGGATTGCCTGCGAGGCGAAGCGGGTTTGCGCGCTGCGAGCGGGTAGCCGTAGCGCTCCAGGTCCAGGTCATGTTCGTCGGCGAGCAGCCGGTTTCCTGACGCCACGCGTTGCCTCAGATCGGCCAAATCATCGACCGCCAGCACCGCGTTCGTGCGCTCTCCTTCATCCAGCAGCCGGTTCAGCCGCTCCCCTCCAAGGCTCTGTTCCAGATCGAAATAAAACCTGAAGAAGCGATCATCGCCGAGCAGCTCGGCGACATCGTTTTGTCTGACGGACATGCGCACGTTTTCCGGTTGCGCGAATCTTGCTGCATCGCCCTCGGACAACTCCAAGCCCATGAACCCGCAAAGCCTCTGCAAGTAGTTGGTCACGCCATCGACCACGAGACACTCGAGCGGCAGCACCAGAATATTTTCTCTGCCGAAAAGCTGGCCGTAGAAGCTGATGATTTCCTGGAAATCCAGGTTTTGCAGATAGGCGCAGCGGAACTGGGAAAGCATGCCCTTGTACCAGCTCGACAGGGGCGGAACCGGCATGCGCGCGAGGAAAGCCGAATTCCGCTTCAAGTTAAGGTACATGGACGGAACGTAGCTCTCCTGATTGCGAATGGTGAAGATGATCTTCGCCGGGTAGAACAGACGAAGAAGCCGTCTGGCGATCAGATCCCTGGGGACGACGTAGGGCGCATAGTACAGTTGAGGTGAATCGCAGAGGGTTTCGTCCGAGATGACGACTTTCTTGGCCGAATCCTTGTAGATTTGCTGCCGGCAAAGTCTTTTGACGTAGCTCTCGTCATACTTGTAGTCTTCCGCGTATCTGATCAACGTAAAAATCCCGCCGCGCTCGTCGAATGGCTCTCCTGCGTAGAAGATGTCGTTTCGATGGGAAAAGAAATTCCTCTGAAGGTTTGTCGTCCCTGTATTCGTGAAGCCGACATGGATGTAGGTGGGAGTTCTTGTGCTCACAGAATTGCCGCCTCTTTCGGCTCCGAGCCGTGTTGGCTCATAGGATCCAGTTGATTTTTCCAACCCAACGATTAACGCTGGATGAGCGTGAATTATGGCAGTCCGAGGGGGCTCGTTGGAAAGCCAAAAGACCTTAGCCCGCGCACAGCCCGCATTTCTCACAGGATCGCGCGATCATGGCTTAAGAGATTTGGCCCGTCAGCGCTATTGCGTCCCGCCGCCAATACTGGACGTATTGGCAAGGGGCGAAAAAGCAATGGCAGGACAAAGATCAAGCCAAGTCAGGGCGGGGTTCCGTCGTCCATTCCCCGTCGACAGATCGCACCGTCCCCGGCGGGCTCCGCCATCAGGCCTCATTGATCCGGCGAGCTGGTACGGAACAGCTGGATGAATTTGTCCAGGTCCGCGGTTCCGATGTCGGAGATGGCCCAGTACGAGACCCCGTCCTCGGTCCAGCGGAGCATGTTGTAGCCGCCGACCGTGCGCAGCGCCGGCGCTGAATTTGCGCGGTCGGCGGCCGGCACCGCCAACAGGCTGATGAGGTGCTGGCGGTGGCGATAGACCAATGTCGGCACCGGCGTCTGACCGATCACGTCGAGCCGTCCTCCGACCAGCGGGAACTCCGCCTTGGCCAGATCGACCACCCGCGGCGCCTCCGGGATGCGACCGTTGAACCAAGGCTTGACGGTGTGGCGGTCGGAGGAAACGACGTCGACGGGCTGCGGGGCCATCAGCGACCTGATGTGGGCGGAAACCACGCTGTCGCGGACCGCGTCGCCGCGCTCGGGCGCGAGCGCGACCCACGTCGAGCTGCTCGCCAGCACGGCGGTGATCGCAATCGAGGCGGCGAGCGCGCGCCAGGAGGGTTGCGGGCGCGCTCGCCCCCTGCCGACCGACGCCTCGATGCGGCCACGCAAGCCCGGCGGCGGCGCTTCGCGCGGCAGCCGCTCGCGCAGGAGCTGCTGCAACGCCTCGACGCGCTCGCACTCGGCCGCGAGTGCCGGATCGGCCGCCATTCGCTTCTCGACCGCGAGCGCATTGGCGGGGTCGAGCTCGCCGTCCAAATACGCGTGGACCAAGAGCCGCGGATCTTCGGGGATCGTGGAGCGCGTCATTTAGTCTTTCCTTCCGATAGTCGCGATCAACCGGCTCCGCCCGCGGGCGAGCCGTGACATCACGGTTCCGATCGGCACGCCGGTCACCTCGGCGATCTCGCGGTAGTCGAGACCCTGGACGTCGCGCAGGATCAGCGTCTCCCGGAACGGGATCGGCAGGGCCGAGATCGCGGCCGTCAGACGCGCCGCGTCGGCTTGCGCGATGAGCGCGGTTTCCGGCGTGGCGACGTTCGGGTCGCCGGGAATGGCCTGCGCCAGCTCGACCGCTTCGAGATCCTCGACCGGAACGAGAGCCGCCGGACGATTCTTCCCGATCCACGTATACGCGGTATTGCGCACGATGGTCAGCACCCAGGCCCGTGCGCTGCCGTCGGCAAAGCTGCGAATGGCGCGAAAGGCGCGCAGGCAGGCGTCCTGCACCACGTCCTCGGCATCGGCCCTGCTGCCGGTGATCCACCGCGCCAGCGCATAGGCGTCCCCGAGATGCGGCAGCACCACGTTGGCGAAGCGTGCGTTGTCGTCGTCACCTCGCATCGTGTCTCTGTGCGCGTTTTGCGGGGTCCGATCGGAAACGATTCGCAAATGACCGCTCGCTCGATCCATTTTGGCGGGCACCGGCCGGTCGATCTGGATACTCGCGACGGTCATGTAATGTATCCTCCTCACGCAAAGAACGTCGAGCCGGCCAATTCGCGCCCAACGCAGCCGCGACAGCTGCCTGGTTCCGGAGGACGGTCTCCGTTGCGTGTGCTTTCATTCGAGGAGACCGGGAGAAGCCGCCGTTTATTCCCGCCCGCCGCCCCTTTGCCGGTCGGTATGGGCTAAAGCCGATCATGAAGGCGGCCGCAAAGCCCCGGGCTTTTGCACCCGGGGCTTTGCGACAAGCCCGGAGAGCCTTAGGGATTACCATCTTCCCCGTAGCGATTCCCGATGCAGTTGCAAGCGGATATTAGGATCGGGATCGGTGCCGGCGAGGCCGTCCGGCTCGCCGTAGAGGTTCCACGACTGGGACGCGGCCGCGGCGGGAACGCGCGCATAGGCGTTGCGGGCGCTCCGAGAGACGCGGGGAACGATCCGGGCGTAGGCGCTGGCACCGTTCTGAGCGACGCCCACCTGCGGGGCCTGCCCATAGAACGGAACGATATTGCCGGTCCCGATCGAAGGATCATACGATTGAGCGAGCGAGGGCGTTGCCGTAACAAGCGCGAGGCCCGCGACCAACAGGATTGTCTTGAGCAGCGAGGTCCCTTTGACCGGCAGGCGCGCGAATTGATGCGCGATGCCGCCGCTCGGGACAGTGGGTATGCGATGGGTCGTTCTCATGTCTGATCTCCTGATCTTCAAGATGAGATGATTTCGAGACCGTCCAGGAGATCGAATAATTCCCGGAAATTCGAACGTGCCATTCGCTCCGGATTGCAGCGCCGATAACTTCATCACCAATGCGCGCTTCAGCTTATGTTGTTCATTTCATCGAAGCATTTCGCGGTCGGGACGCGATGTCGCAAACGAATTCCGATTGATCGGTTCGGTTGTCGTCACCCGGACATGACAACAAAGTGATCGCGTGAGAAAGCACCGTTTAATCCGGCAACGACGGCGCATTCGGAAACGGGTGCATGTGCCGAAGCGAGATTCGGGAATAAACGCCGAGTTCAGACCGTCTTTCGGACGATCGAACTCATGCACGAGTCTCGTGCGTCAAACCTTGGGAGAATTCAGCCATGCTCGCCCGGACCCGACGGAACTTCGCCGCGCTCGCTTTTACGTGCGGTCTTTTGGCAACCCTGCCGGCACTCGGCCAGGCCCCTTCTGCCGCGGACGACAAGGACATCGCCGCGGCTTTGCGCGCCGGCGGTCTCGTGATCGTCGTCCGTCACGGCGCGACGTTCCCCGATCAAGCCGACACCGACCCGCTCAATTTCGACAATGTCGCCGCGCAGCGCGATCTCAACGGCAACGGCAAGGCGCTGGCCCAAGCCTTCGGCGCAGCATTGCGGCAAATCGGCATCCCGGTCGGCGCGGTATACACGAGCAAGTACAACCGCGCATACGAGACAGCGACGCTTGCGGGCTTCACCGATGTCCAGAAAACCGCGGACCTCACCGAAGGCGGGCTCGTCGTGTCGCCGAACGAGAACAGCCGCCGTGCCGAGGCTTTTCGCAGGCTGATTGCCACGCCCCCGAAGCCTGGGACCAACACCATCCTGATCACGCACAAGCCGAACATCATCGACGCGCTCGGCAAGGACTGGTTCGATGTGAGGGAAGGCGAGGCTTCGATCTTGCGTCCCGAGAATGGCCGCTACACGCTCATCGTCCGGGTGCAGATGACCGACTGGCCGCGGATCGCCACAGCGACGAACTAGCTTCGTAGGGCGGATTAGCGCGGGCCCGAGCGCCAGCGCTCGCCACGACAACCGCGCGTAATCCGCCATTCTGCCGAGAGGCACACGGTGGGTTACGCGCGGATCGATCGCATCGATCGTCCTGAAACGTCTGTGGCCGACGCTAACCCACCCTACGAAACGCGTGGCGCGGCCGGGAATAAACGCGCGCCGGGGCCAGTCTGGGAGGCGAGCAGGGTCCGTCGACCCGCTCGTTTGAACCCACGAAGGGAGTCTCGGCATGTTGACAACGACGCGACGCAACATCGTCATAGGGGCTGGGCTTGCAGGAATGGCCTTCGGCCTCGACAAGCGCCTGGCGTTCATCGCCCCGGCGCAGGCGCAGAAGACGCCGGACCCGGCTTCCGGTTTCCACACCTACAAGGTCGGTTCGGCCGTCTGCACGGCCCTCTACGACGGCATCTGGGAGAAGCCGCACGATCCGGCGTTCATCGCCAATGCCAGCATCGAGGACACCAAGCAGGCGCTGGCCGCGGCGGGGCTGACGACCGATTTCGTCTCGATCCCGTTTACCGTGCTGGCGATCGACACCGGCAGCCGCCTGATCCTGTGCGATTCCGGGACCGGCGGCCAGGTCCAGCCCACGGCGGGAAAAATGCTGGGCAACATGAAGGCGGCCGGCATCGACCACGCGAAGATCGACACGATTCTCATCTCGCACTTCCACCCGGATCACATCTTCGGGCTGATGGCGAAGGATACGAACGCGCCGGTCTTTCCCAATGCGGAAATCATCGTGACGGCGACCGAATACAAATGGTGGACGGATCCCGCCGTCATCGACAAGCTGCCCGAGGCGAGAAAGGGATTGGGCCGGCGCATCCAGGCGGTGTTTCCCACCTGGAAGAACATCCGCCAGGTCGAAGGCGACGTCGAAGTGGCGCCGGGCATCCGCTTCGTCAACACGCCCGGTCACACGCCCGGCCACACCGCCTTCCATCTCGCTTCCGGCAACCGGCAGCTGATGATTTCCAACGACGCGTTCTATGTGCCGTCGCTCACCGTCGCGCACCCCGGCTGGCACGGCGCCTATGACCAGAACGGGCCGCTCGCCGAAGCCTCGCGCCGCAAGCTTGCGGACCGGATCGTCGCCGACAATATTCCGGTCGCCGGCTACCACTTCCCGTTCCCGGGATCCGGCACGATCGCAAAGGACGGGGCGGGCTACGCGTTCGTGCCGACAAAAATCTGATAAGGAATCCGGGTGAGAAACTCGGATGCGTGGCTTGCACCACCTCTCCCCGCGTGCGGGGAGAGGTGGAGCAAGCGGCTTGTGCCTGCCAAAGAACCATGTTCAGGGGCGATGTCATGAACCAGGATTCCGTGGCTGCGGCGCTCAATCTGCTCGGGCGGGTGCTTCTGGTGGCGATTTTCCTTCCCGAGGCATGGGTGAAAATTCGCGGCTACGACGCCGCCGTTGCGTATATGGCGCGGTTCGGCGTCCCCGGGGCGCTGCTTCCGCTCGTGATTGCGCTCGAAATCGCGGCGCCGATCCTGATCGCCATCGGCTGGCACACGCGCCTCGCGGCGCTCGCTCTCGCCGGCTTCTGCCTGCTGACGGCGCTGTTCTTTCACGCGGACTTCGCAAACCCGAACCAGCAACTGCATTTCTGGAAGAATCTTGCGATGGCCGGCGGCTTCATCGTGTTGGCGGCAAACGGCGCCGGTGCCTGGGCGCTCGATGCGCGCATGAGGATGAAGCCGAGCCAGTAGGCCCGATGGGCTCGATCTTCGCCTCGTCATGCCCGGCCTCGTGCCACGGCTGTCCGGCACGGTTTGTGCTTGAGAAGGTGCACGGCATTGATTCTACTCGGTTCCAGTAGTTTGCGAATCAACTGGACACGAGAAAGGATCAAGGCCGTGCAGCACCAGAATATCGTTTTTCACGGAATTCTGAAGCATGTTCCGTGGGCCGTTGTTGATCGTCTTGTCGAGGAGCACGAACCCGACCGGGATCCGCGCGGCCTAGCGGCCAAGCCGCATCTGATCGCGATGCTGTACGCCCAATTTTACGGCGCGCGCGGTCTGCGCGAAATCGCAACGAACCTACGAAGCCACGGTAGCAAGCTCTATCATCTCGGGGGCAGCGCTGTTTCGAAGTCGGCGCTCTCAACGGCCAATGCTTCGCGTCCTGTGGACGTGTTTGCTGGCCTGCTTTCGGCGCTGATGGCGCAATTGCAGTGCGGATATCGGCGCAAGATCGGCGATTGCGTTCGTCTGATCGATTCGACCGGCCTGCGCCTGAGCAGCTTGAGCGCAAGTTGGGCGACCTTTTCGACCGGCGTTTGCGGCGCCAAAGCGCACATCATCTACGATCCCGATGCCGACCAGCCCGTTTATCTCATGGTGACCGCGGCCAACGTCAACGACATCACGGCTGCCAAAGCGATGCCGATTGAGGCGGGAGCGACCTACGTGTTCGACCTCGGCTATTACGACTATGGCTGGTGGGCGATGCTGCATCACGCCGGCTGCCGCATTGTCACGCGGCTCAAGGTCAACACGCCGTTTGAGGTGGTCGAGGATCGGCCGGTCCCGTCGCAATCTTCGATCCTGAGCGATCGGATCGGATACCTTCCGAAGCGGCTCGCCGCATCCCGCCGCAACCCGATGTCGGACCAGGCCCGCGAAATCCGGGTCGTGATCGAGACCGGCAAGGTGTTGCGTATCTTCACCAACGATCTGACCGCGAGCGCGCAAGACATCGCCGATTTGTACAAGCGGCGATGGGCCGTCGAGTTGTTCTTTCGATGGGTCAAGCAGACCTTGAAAATCAGTCATTTCTTCGGAACTTCCGAGAACGCCGTTCGCACTCAGATTACGGTCGCACTGATTGCCTTTGTGCTGCTGCGTCTGGCCTACGATGCCAACCGGATCGTCAACAGTCGGCTCACCTTCGCCAGGCTCATCCAAGCAAGCCTCATGCAACGACGATCAATCGCTGATCTTCTCCCCGCACCACCTCCCAAACCTGAAACACAACAGATTATATTTGACTTCGGAGCGGCCGCGACCCGGGCCGCTCAACGTCGTCGTACCAACCGTGCTTGTGCCGCAATGCAGAAGGCAGCATGAAGCACAAATCGTGCCGGACAGCCGTGGCCTTGTGCCGGGCATCCACGTCTTTCCTTTCGTGAAGGCAAAGACGTGGATGGCCGGGACAAGCCCGGCCATGACGCTTACGGATCAAGATCGCACGAACCCTCAGCTCGCCTCGGCGAGCAGCGACAGCTGGCGCGGCGGTGCTTCCTGCGCGGTGTGGTCGGTGAGCGGCGTGGGATAATCGCCGGTAAAGCAGTGGTCGGTGAACTGCGGGCGCGCCGGATTGCGCCCGTTCTCGCCCATGGCGCGGTAGATGCCCTCGATCGAGAGGAAGGCGAGCGAATCGGCGCCGATGAAGCGCCGCATGCCTTCCAGGTCGTGGGTGGCGGCGAGCAGCTTGTCGCGTTCCGGCGTATCGATGCCGTAATAATCGGGATGCGTGATCGGCGGCGAGGCGATGCGGAAATGCACCTCGGTGGCGCCGGCGTCGCGCATCATCTGCACGATCTTCGTCGACGTCGTGCCGCGCACGATCGAATCGTCGACCAGCACGATGCGCTTGCCGGCCACGACCGCGCGGTTGGCGCTGTGCTTGAGGCGGACGCCGAGCTGACGGATCTGCTGCGTCGGCTCGATGAAGGTTCGCCCGACGTAGTGGTTGCGAATGATGCCGAGGTCATAGGGAATGCCGGAGGACTGCGCATAGCCGATCGCGGCGGGCACGCCGGAATCCGGAACCGGCACGACGACGTCGGCCTCGGCCGGCGCCTCGCGGGCAAGCTGCTGGCCGCAGGCCCTTCGCACGTCGTACACCGAGCGTCCGCCGATCATCGAATCCGGCCGCGAGAAATAGACGTACTCGAAGATGCACGGCCGCGGCGGCACCGGCGGGAACGGCTTGTGCGTGTGCATGCCCTCTTCGTCGAAGATCACGACCTCGCCGTTCTCGATGTCGCGCACATGGCGCGCGCCGATCATGTCGAGCGCGCAGGTTTCCGACGCGAGAATCGGACAGCCGCCGAGTTCGCCGTAGACCAGGGGCCGGATGCCCAGCGGGTCGCGCGCGCCCACCAGCTTCTTGTTGGTCATGCCAACAAAGGCGTAAGCCCCTTCCAGCGCCCGCAGGCCGTCGACGAATCGGTCCACGAAGCGATTGCGGGTCGAGCGGGCGACGAGATGCAGAATGACCTCCGTGTCGGTGGTCGACTGCATCATCGCGCCGTCGCGCACGAGCTGCCGTCGCAAGGTCAGCCCGTTGGTGAGGTTGCCGTTGTGGCCGACCGCAAAGCCGCCGGCATTGAGCTCGGCGAACAGCGGCTGGACGTTGCGCAGGATGGTCTCGCCGGTGGTGGAATAGCGTACGTGGCCGATCGCCACGTGGCCGGGCAGGCGCTCGATCACCTCGCGCCGGGAGAAGGTATCGCCGACGAGGCCCATCCGACGCTCGGAATGGAACCGGCGCCCGTCGAAGGTGACGATGCCGGCGGCTTCCTGGCCGCGATGCTGCAGGGCATGGAGCCCAAGCGCAGTGATCGCGGCGGCGTCGCGATGGCCGAAGATGCCGAACACGCCGCACTCCTCGCGCAGCCGGTCGTCATCGAGGTCGGGATGGGGAAGGCTGGTTTGCTGGTCCAAGGTCTCGCTCATCCCTCTTTCGGCGGCATCGTCTCGCCTATCTGGCCGTGCTGGTGCGACTCGCCGGCGCGCCGAGATCGGACCGTTCTCCCGGCGGCGCGTCCTGCGGCTCCTGCTCGTCGCCCTTGGGCCGCTTCAGCCGCTTTAAGATGGTGCTCTCCGGGTCGTCCGGCAACATCGACATCAGCCATTGTCCGGTGCCTTGCAGCACCACGCGCGACTTCGCGCTCTTCACCCACTCCGGCTGGCTGCGCTCGGGCACGAGCCAGACGAAGAACAGGAAGGCGACGACGACGATGACCAGGCCGCGGGCGAGACCGAACAGGAACCCGAGGGTGCGGTCGAGCGCGCCGACCCGGCTGTCGAGCACCATGTCGGAGATCTTGATCGTGAAGATGGACACGACGATCAGCGTGCCCAGGAATACGCCCCCGACCACCGCACCGGTCGCGATGAGGTCGCTGGTGAAGTACTGCTTCGCCTGCGGCACCAGCTTGGGATAGGCGTAGATGGTGGCACCCGCTGCGGCCGCCCACGAGACGATCGACAGGACCTCCCGCATGAAGCCGCGAATCATCGCGAGCAGGCCCGAAACCAGCATCACGACGAGAAGGACGATATCAAGCAGCGTGATCGGCATTCGGACGCTCTTAATCCACCCTGCGCCCGGAATCGGCTTGAAGGGCCGGCGAAGCGCGCCACGTGTATAGCGGGAGCCGGTGCCGCTGGCCAGGGGACAGGGACAGACGGCAGAGGATGGAAAACGGTGAAACCTACCATCTGTCCTCGGTCTTGCGTCGCCTGTCTTCCGCCCTGCGCCACCGCTCCTCTGTCCTCTGTCCTCTGTCCTCTGTCCTCTGGCCGGCGATATCGGCAACGAGGCTCGCGAGCGAGCCGACCGCGGTCAGCGCCAGCGCCGAATCGCCGGACGATTCGCGTGCGGCCTCCGGCACGATTGCGCGGGTGAACCCGAGCTTGGCCGCTTCCTTGAGCCGCGCCGCGCTCTGCGGCACCGGCCGCACCGCGCCCGAGAGCGAGACCTCGCCGAAATAGACGGCATCGGCCGGCAGCGGCGCATGGGCGAGCGAGGACACCAGCGCGGCGGCTGCCGCAAGGTCGGCGGCGGGCTCCTGGATGCGCAAGCCGCCGGCCACGTTGAGATAGACGTCATGGGTGGAAAGCTTGACCCCGCAATGGGCCTCCAGCACGGCGAGCACCATGGACAGCCGGCTCTGATCCCATCCGACCACGGCTCGGCGCGGGATGCCGAGCGCGCTCGGCGCGACCAGGGCCTGGATCTCGACCAGCACGGGCCGCGTCCCCTCGACTCCGGCGAAGACCGCGGTACCGGGCGCACCGAGGTCGCGCTCGGACAGGAACAGTTCCGATGGGTTGGCGACCTCGCACAGGCCCGCGCCGGTCATCTCGAACACGCCGATCTCGTCGGTCGGGCCGAAGCGGTTCTTGACCGCGCGCAGGATGCGGAACTGCTGCGAGCCTTCGCCTTCGAAGGAAAGCACCGCGTCCACCATGTGCTCGATCACGCGCGGGCCGGCGATCTGTCCATCCTTGGTGACATGGCCGACCAGGATCACGGCTGCGCCCGAACGTTTGGCGAAGCGGATCATCGCCTGCGCTGTGCCGCGCACCTGGGTCACGGTGCCCGGCGCCGATTCGACCGCGTCGGTCCACATGGTCTGGATCGAATCGATGACGACGAGACGCGGCGTTGCGCCTTCCGACAGCGTCGCCACGATGTCCTCGACCGCGGTCTCGGCGGCCAGCTCGACCGCCGCATCGGCGAGGCCGAGCCGCTCGGCGCGCAGGCGCACCTGCGCCACCGCTTCCTCGCCGGAGATATAGATCGCCCGGTGGCCCGCGCGCGCGAGCCGCGCCGCGACCTGGATCAGCAACGTCGACTTGCCGATTCCCGGATCGCCGCCGACGAGCAGCACCGAGCCGCGAACGAAGCCGCCGCCGGTGACGCGGTCCAACTCGGGAACCCCGGAGGGCAGCCGCGGCGCCTCGTGCGCTTCGCCGGCGAGCGGCTCAAGCGCGAACAGGCGCCCCTTCCGTGCCGGGCGGCCAGGACCGGGCGGCCGTGCGGCGGCGTTCTCCTCGGCGATCGTATTCCACTCGCCGCACGCCTCGCACTTGCCCTGCCAGCGGCCGTAGGCGGCGCCGCAGTTCTGGCAGACGAAGGTGAGCGTCCGTTTCGCCATGACGCGTTCCAGATTTGGTTCAACCGAAGCGCTGAGAAGGTTGGTGTCCAACAAATATCCGGTCACAGATCGATATCGCGTACTGAGCCAGGAATGCGTTCGAATTCCACACCGCAGGGAATCGACATGAGGTGAGACGCAAACGATTTCCGGGAGCCCGTGGCCAGCAGGCCGCGCGCGGTTTCGACCGGAACAACCACCGCAGCAGGCCGGCCGTGCTTGGTGATCGTCGTCGCCTCTCCGCGCTCGGCCGCCTCCACGACCGCCGACAGAGCAGCCTTTGCGTCGCGTAAACCCATGATTTTCATGATCAAGTCTCGTGACTACATGTGATCACACATAGGCCCGATTGCTATTGGCAACAAGTTCCGATCGGACCTTGGTGATCTTCGCCGGCCCTATTGTCGCTGCTCTCAAAGCGTGGGTAACCAGACACGCTGATACCGCCGGCCGAGGCTGGTCAGCACCTCATAGGCGATGGTGCCGGCGTGCGAGGCCAGGTCATCCACGCAGATGTCTGTGCCGATGAGGGTGACGAAGTCGCCGCGCCGCGGCAGCTCCTCCGGCAACCCGGTCACGTCGACGGCCAGAAGGTCCATGGAGATGAGGCCGGCGAGCGGACAGCGCCGTCCCGCCACGATCGCCTCGGCGCCCGGCTTGTCGTCGCGCGCGCTGGCGGCGCGCAAGAAGCCGTCGGCATAGCCGAGCGAAACGACCGCGATCCGGGTGAAGCGCTTCGCGGTCCAGGTTGCCCGATATCCCACGGTCTCGCCTTCGGCCGCGGTACGGACCTGCACGATGCGGCCGCGTAGCTCGATGACCGGGCGCATCGGGTTGAGATGAGCCGGCGTCGGATTGGCGCCGTAGAGCGCGACGCCGGGACGGACCAGATCGTGGTGGGCGTCCGGGCCGAGGAAGACGCCGGAGGAATTGGCGAGCGAGCCGGGAATGCCGGCAAACATGGCCCGAAGCGCGCGGAAAGCCGCCATCTGCCCGGCGTTGAGCGGATGGTCGGGCGTTTCCGCGCAGGCGAGGTGGCTCATCAGGAGGACCAGTCCGCGGCGGTCGCTTTTGGGTTGATTGGCGAGCCACACCGCCTCTTCGAAGCTCAAGCCCAGCCGGTTCATGCCGGTGTCCACGTGCAGCGCCGCACCGCCGTTCCACCCGGTCGACGTGACGAAGGCCTGCCACTCGGCCAACTCGGCGAGGCTGCCGATCACGGGACGAAGATTGAAGCCGACGTACGCCGATGCCGTGGCGGGCAAGAGCCCGTTCAACACATAGATCGTCGCCTCCGGCGCAATCGTGCGGAGGCGCCGGCCCTCGGCGAGATGGGCGACGAAGAACGTCTCGCATCCGGCCTTGGCGAGCGCCGCCGTGACCGGTTCCAGCCCGCAGCCATAGCCATCAGCTTTGACCACGGCGGCGCAATGCGCGGGCGCGGCGCGTTTGCGAAGCTCGCGCCAATTGTCGACGATCGCGTCGAGATCAATCGTAAGGATGCCGCCGGCTTCGTTTTCGGCGGAATCAGGGCGCGTGGGCAGCGTTTGACCAGCCGGGCTTTTCACAGGCCGGATGACACACGAAATCGGACCTGCACTCAATGCCGGGCTGGGGATCAAGGCGATGCGGTTCGCCGAAGATCAGGCGGTGACCTCGGACTCACATCGGCACTTCCGGCAACCGCTCCTCGTCGGCGAGGTTGGCGAAGCGCGTCACGTCAGCCTTGAACTGCAGCGGCACGGTGCCGGTCGGTCCGTGGCGCTGCTTGCCGATGATCAGCTCGGCCTTGCCGTGCACGGCCTCCATGTCGGCCTGCCACTTGAAATGTTCCTCGGTGCCGGCGCGGGGTTCCCTGTTCTTCAGGTAGTACTCCTCGCGGAACACGAACAACACCACGTCGGCGTCCTGCTCGATCGAGCCGGATTCGCGCAGGTCCGAGAGCTGCGGGCGCTTGTCGTCGCGGCTCTCCACCTGGCGGGAGAGCTGGGATAGGGCCAGGATCGGGACGTTCAGCTCCTTGGCGAGCGCCTTCAGGCTGGTGGTGATCTCGGTGACCTCCTGCACGCGGCCCTCCAGCGCGCGTCGGGTCGAGCCGGACAGGAGCTGGATGTAATCGATCACCAGGAGGTCGAGCCCGCGCTGGCGCTTGAGCCGGCGCGCGCGCGCCGCCAGCTGGGCAATTGACAGGCCGCCGGTTTCGTCGATGTAGAGCGAAATCTTCTCCATGTCGCGCGCGCACGCGGCGATGCGGTCGAAGTCGGACGGATCGATTTCGCCGCGCCGGATGCGGTAGGAGGGGATGCCGGTCTGCTCCGACACGATGCGGGTGGCAAGCTGCTCGGCCGACATTTCCAGCGAGAAGAAGCCGACGATGCCGCCGTCGATCGTGTAGGTGCGTCCGTCCGCGCGCACCTCGCCGTGCCAGTGCTTGGCGATGTTGTAGGCGATATTGGTGGCGAGCGCCGTCTTGCCCATGCCGGGGCGTCCGGCAAGGATCACCAGGTCGGAGGACTGCAACCCGCCCATCATCCGGTCGAGGTCGGTGAGGCCGGTGGCCAATCCCGACAGCTTGCCGTCGCGCTGGTAGGCGCGCGCCGCCATGTCGACGGCGGTGGTCAGCGCCGTCGCGAAGCGCTGAAACCCCGAATCATATTTGCCGGTCTCGGCGAGCTCGTAGAGCCTTCGCTCGGCATCCTCGATCTGTTCCTGGGGCGCGAAGTCGACCGGCGCGTCATAGGCGACGTTGACCATGTCCTCGCCGACCACGATGAGCGAGCGGCGGATGGCGAGATCGTAGAGGGTGCGTCCGTAGTCCGCGGCATTGATCACGGTGGTCGCTTCCGCGGCCAACCGCGCGAGGTACTGGCTCACGTTGAGCCCGCCGATGTCGAGGTCGGCGGGAAGGAACGTCTTGAGCGTGACCGGCGTCGCGACCTTGCCGGCGCGGATGAGGCTGGCGCTCAGCTCGAATATCTTCTGGTGCAACGGCTCGAAGAAGTGACCAGGCTCGAGAAAGTCGGAAACGCGGTAGAATGCCTCGTTGTTGACCAGGACAGCGCCGAGCAACGCCTGCTCCGCCTCGATATTGTGCGGAGCAGCGCGGTAAACCGGCGTGTTTTCGGCCGGCAGCTTGCGCGCCGCCGCGTCCAATAAAGCCATCGAAGGTCTCCCCGGCAGTGGGGCCTAGCACGGCCTTCGGCGCCGGGCGTGTTTCTCGTCGCGGAGGACGCGAGTTCGTCCCGCTATCCAGACTGATTCACACCCCGCGCAAAAGAATCGCGGGGGCGAATCAGATTCTCGTTGACATGTTGTAGGGACTCAGGCGGCGGGGGCAACCCGCTCGGGATCGGGCTTTACTCGCCTGCCAGCCGCAGCGGCGGCCGGGAACCGCCTTCGAGCGCGCGCAGCCGCGTCTCCTCCCGGGCGATGTAGTCGCGCGTGATCGGGATCACCCCCTCGCGCTTGGCCAGCTGCAGCTGGAACACCATCAGGCCCGAGTGCCGGAACGACATCTCGGAAGAAGCAAGGTAGAACTCCCACATGCGCAGGAACCGCTGATCGTAAAGCCGCTCCACCTCCTCGCGGTGGACGAGGAAGCGTTCACGCCAAGCCTTGAGCGTTTCGGCGTAGTGCAGGCGGAGAATCTCGATGTCGGTCGTGAGCAGTCCCGCGCGCTCTACGGACGCGAGCACCTCGGACAGCGCCGGAATGTAGCCGCCCGGGAAAATGTACCTGGCGATGAAGGGGCTCGTGACGTTCGGGCCTTCCGAACGGCCGATCGAGTGGAGCAGGATGATACCGTCGTCCTCGATCAAATCGGCGCACCTGCGGAAGAAGGCGTCATAATGGACGACGCCGACGTGCTCGAACATGCCGACCGAGACGATCCGGTCGAACCGTTCCTTGACGTTGCGGTAGTCCTGAAGCCGGAACTCGACTTTATTCGCGAGGCCTTTTTCGTCGGCACGGGCGCGCGAGGCCGCCAACTGCTCCTCGGACAACGTGATGCCGGTGACGGCCGCGCCGCAGACCTCGGCGAGATAGAGGCCGAGGCCGCCCCAGCCCGAACCGATGTCCAGGATCCGGCATTCCGGCTCGATCTTGAGCTTTGCGGCAAGATGCCGCTTCTTGGCCAGCTGCGCATCGTCGAGCGAGAGGTCGCCCGCCTCGAAATAGGCGCAGCTGTATTGCCGGTCGGCATCGAGGAACAAGGAATAGAGGTGGCCATCGAGGTCGTAATGATGCGCCGCATTCCGCCTTGCCCGGCTGGGCGGATTGAACTGCTGCAGTCGGCGCCAAAGGTAGCGTGCGAGCCATAGCGGCCGTGCCCAGCGCCCCGGCATGTTTCCGTGGTCTTGCGCCAAAGCGAGCGCAAGCATGTCGGCGATCGAGCCTTGTTCGATGACGAAGCCGCCGTCCATAAAGGCTTCGCCCAGCCTGAGCTCGGGATCGAACACGATACCGAGTTGGGCAGCCATGCTGGTGAAACGTACGGCAACCGGCTTGCCGGTCCCGTCGCCGACCGCAAAGGTGCGCCCCCTTACGGTCGTGACGTGGAGCGTGCCACGCCGGATCAACCTGCCGATCAGACTTTGAAACAACCGGTCCATAGACCGCCTCGCCCAAGATCGGCGCCGTCAGGTCGGCTCGGGCGCAGAGGAAACGCTTCACCGGGAAGCCGACAACCATGCCCGCAAGCAAACGGCGGGCCGACAGGTTTTGGACATAATTATTAAAACAAACTCACGCCGGGCGGGCAATGCGTAAAAGATGCGAAAATCGGACACAGCGGCCGAATAATGCGCTAAAGATCGTTCCGATCTGGGGCCCGTCAGAAAAGGAGGCACGGAGTGCCCGAACCCCGGCATAGGTGGCCATTCCTCATTGTCCTGGCGGCGGTGCTCGGGACCACCGGAGCGCGCGGCCAGGACCTCGATGCCGGGAAGACCGGCCCTCAGCTGTTCGCGCAGGACTGCTCCGCCTGCCATCGCTCGCCGCAAGGGCTTGCCAAGAACATGGGCAGCGGATCGCTCGTGGGCTTCCTGCGCCAGCATTACACGAGCAGTTCGACCTCCGCCGGCGTTGTCGCCGCCTATGTCCTGGCGAATGCCGGGAATCCTCGTGCCGACAAGCAAAAGGCACGGCCGGGCGAAGATCAGGCGAAGCAGTCCGGCCAGGCGCAGGACCGATCGAGGCTCGCTCGACCGGCCGAGCCCACCGCAGCGCCTCCCTCGGGCGAGCCGGGCGCCGTTCATCCGGTCCCCTCGCGCAAACAGCAGGAGAAGCTTGCGCGGCCCGGTGACCCTTCAGCCGCGCAACCCGGCAGACCGTCGCGCAAGTCGCCCCGGCCGGGGGATCCGGCGGAAGCGCCCGCGGCGGAGCCGGCCGCAGCCCAGGCCGCCACGCCGGCCGCGCCTGAAACCGCTTCGCCCGCGACAGCCGCTGGCGGGACGGGGACGGCGCCCATGGCCGGCCGGCAGTCTGCGACCGTACAGCCGAGCTTCGCCGAGCCGCTGCCCTAGTGCCCCGTTTCCGAAGTTCGTGATACATTGCGGCACTATTGCGGCACTCTCTCACACGAACTTCGGAAACAAAGGGGCACTAGCAAGTATATGATTCTAGTGCCGCTTTTCGATTTGAAGTTCCTAAACGAACTTGCCGCTAGCGCTGTAGGAACTTCAAATCGGCGGCACTAGCTTAGCTAGCCTAGGCGGGTTCGGCCTCGCCGGTCTCCTGGCGCCCTTCGGCGGCTTCCGGTTTCTCGAAGAAGGATTCGGCCGCAGCCTGCGCCTCGGCGCCTTCATCCGCTTCGATCTCTTCACGACGGACGGTCACGTCCTCGCCGCGGGCAAGCCGTTCGGCCTCGTCAGCGTTGCGCGCGATGCTCACGGTGATCGTCACCTCGACCTCGGGATGGAGCGCGACCGGTACCTTGTGCACCCCGATCATCTTGAGCGGGGCGTTGAGCTGGATCTGGGTGCGATTGACGCTGAAGCCGCCTTCGGTGAGGAGCGCCGCGAGGTCGCGGGTCGACACCGAGCCATAAAGCTGCCCGGCCTCGGAGGCTTGGCGCAGGACCATGAACCTCTGGCCATCGAGCTTGGTTCCCACCTTGTCGGCCTCGCCTTTGAGCTCGAGATTGCGCGCCTCGAGCTGCGTTTTCATGGATTCGAACCGTTTCTTGTTGTCGGCGGTGGCGCGCAGGGCCTTGCCTTTCGGTAAGAGATAGTTGCGCGCGTAGCCGTCCTTGACGCGCACGACTTCGCCCATCTGGCCGAGCTTGGCGACACGTTCGAGCAAAATCACTTCCATTTTCACGCTCCGTGTTTCACGCGGTTGATCGAACATCATGTCAGGTGCGTTGCGGCGGCGGGCCGCGTTTGGCCGCAACGCGCCTGCGGACATCGAGCACCGTGTCTGCCAGGCCCAGCAGCATCATCATCAGCACCGGCCACCCGAACACGCCGACCGCGCCATAGACCGCGGCCAGGATGACCGCGCGGCCGGACATGCCTCCGGTGATCTTGTGCAGGATGGCGAATCCGAGAACGGCGAAGGCCATCAGCAGCGTTGCGGCGAGCACGCCCGCGATGATGCCGACGAGGCCGGGCATGAAGCTTCCGGCGATCGCAGCCGCCAGCACGGCGGACACGAGCGGCGGAAACGTGATCGCCGCGAGATCGGGCCACGGACGCTTGAGCCGGCCGGACACCGATACGATCCGGGCGGCGAGCCAGAGGTTGATCAGGTTGGTGATCGTGGCGAGCACGGCGGCGGTCGGCGGAATCGCGGCCACCAGGAAATCGATCAGCCGGCCGGGATCGGAAATGCCGGGGATTTGCAGCGGCGCATCGGCCGGAGCTTGTATTTGAATCCTGATGATGCGCTCGAAGGCGCGCTTGAGCCCGGCGCGAAACGCCTCGGCGTCGGTCCCGAAGTTGAGGATGCCGACGGTCACGGCGGCTGCGCCGAGCACGGCCGCCCACACGACGAGGCGTCCGGGCGGATACCATTCGACCGTACCGGAAGGTTCCTCGCCGGCGGGCCGCGCCAACAGCGCCAGATAGCCGAGCCACCAGGCAGGAAGCCCGACGCCGACGAGAAACGCGGCAAAGAAGATGCCGTCGAACACTGCGGCGAGGGCCGCCGCCGCGGAAATCGAGGCGATCAGCCCCGCCGCATGACTCCATCCGATCGCCGCGATCAGGATCGGCAGAGGGGCGAGATAGAAGAGAAGAACGGAGAACATCGAGCCGGAGGCGACCGACGCGAATAGAAGCGCCGCCGCCGCACCCGCTGCAATGCCGATGAGAAAGATCTGCACCATCTTCAGCTGTCCCGCTCATCGAGCGGTTAGAGACGGATCAACGGGCCGCCCCAACCGGACCACAGACGACGGATGACCGTGTCTGTCCTCTGTCGTCTGTTAGCCGATCACATACGGCAAAAGGCCGAGAAAGCGCGCCCGCTTGATGGCGCGCGCAAGCTCGCGCTGCTTCTTCGCCGAGACCGCGGTGATTCGGCTCGGCACGATCTTGCCCCGCTCGGACACGTAACGCTGAAGCAGCTTGACGTCCTTGTAGTCGATCTTCGGTGCGTTGGCGCCGGAGAACGGACAGGTCTTGCGGCGGCGAAAGAACGGCCGGCGGGCCGGCAATTGGGCAAAGCTCATCGGTCACTCCTCCGTCGTCTCGACCGCTTCGGCCTCGTCGCGAGGGCCGCGACCCTCACGCCCCTCGCGCGGTTCACGTCCATCGCGTCCATCGCGACCCTCGCGGCCGTCGCGTCCCTCATAACCGTCGCGCCCTTCACGGTCGCGACGGCGTTCGCCGCGCCGCTCGTCGCGGTCGCGGTCGCGGTCGACCTTGCGCATCATCGCGGAAGGCCCGGCCTCGTGCTCTTCGACCCGCACGGTGAGATAGCGCAAGACGTCCTCGTTGAGGCGCTGCTGCCGTTCGATCTCGGCGAGCGCCGCGGGGGGCGCGTCCACGTTCAGCAGGGTAAAGTGCGCCTTGCGGTTCTTGCGCAGGCGGTAGCTGAGCGTCTTGACGCCCCAATATTCGGTCTTCGCGATCGTTCCGCCCATCTGCTCGATGACGCCCTTGAACTGGGCGGTCAATTCTTCGACCTGCTGCGTCGTCACGTCCTGACGCGCAAGATAGACGTGCTCGTAGAGTGGCATGAGGCGATGCCTTTCCTTCGTTGCGATCGGCCGATCCCGGCGCCAAGCCACTCGAGCCTTCGGAAAGGCTCGAACTCTCGAGATGCGGGAACACGGGACGCCGGACCACAAGGCCCTGCCGCGCAGCGAAGCGAGCCGTGCGGCCGTCCGTTCAGCTCCCGGCCGGGATCGAGCGGAAGCGCGGGTTATAAGCACTCCTTATGAAAAAACAAGCTGAATTGACGGGTTTGCCGCACGCATGCCGACGCTTGACTCCCGTGGTGGCGCAGTGTCTTAGGGCGCGGCCTTGAGAGGATAAAGAGAGCATGGCGGTCGCCTTTGTGTTTCCGGGACAGGGGAGCCAGTCCGTCGGCATGGGCAGGACGCTGGCGGAAGCCTTCCCGGTCGCCCGCGCGGTGTTCGAGGAGGTCGATGCCGCGCTCGGCGAGACGCTGACGGCGACCATGTGGGAAGGGCCGGCGGATCGACTGACGCTCACCGAGAATGCACAGCCGGCGCTGATGGCCGTTTCGCTTGCGACGATGCGCGTGCTGCAAGCCGAAGCCGGCGTCGATCTCGCGCGCGACGCCGCATTCGTCGCGGGCCACTCGCTCGGGGAGTATTCGGCGCTCGCCGTTGCCGGCTCGATCACCGTTTCCGACACGGCGCGGCTACTTCGCATCCGCGGCCGCGCCATGCAGCAAGCGGTTCCTGTAGGCACCGGCGCGATGGCCGCTCTCATCGGGCTCGAGTTCGCTGCCGCCTCCGCCATTGCCGCCGAGGCGGCGCAGGCCCAAGTCTGTCAGGCGGCGAACGACAATGGCGGCGGCCAGGTCGTCGTATCCGGCGACAAGGCCGCGGTCGAACGCGCCGTGGAGATCGCCAAGGCCAAAGGGGCAAAGCGGGCCATGATGTTGCCGGTGTCGGCGCCGTTCCATTGCGCGCTGATGCGGCCCGCCGCAGGCGCGATGGCGGAAGCGCTGGCCAAGGTCGACGTGAAGCCTCCGGTGGTGCCGCTGGTCGCCAATGTGCTGGCGCGGGCGATCACGGAGCCTGGCGAAATCGTCCGGCGTCTGGTGGAGCAGGTAACGGGCACGGTGCGCTGGCGCGAGTCGGTCGCCTTCATGGCGAGCGCGGGGGTCGGCACGTTTTATGAGGTAGGCGCCGGCAAGGTGCTGTCGGGGCTCGTCAAACGCATTGCCGAAGGGGCGAGCGGGATCGCGATCGGCACGCCCGAGGACGTTACGGCCTTTGCCATGCGCCGCTGATCGCGCGCTCCTTAATCGAGCCACAGGGGGTCGTCGATGTTCGATCTGACTGGCAAGAGCGCTCTCGTCACCGGAGCGACCGGCGGCATCGGGGGCGCCATCGTGCGGGCGCTGCATGGACAGGGGGCAACGGTCGCCGTCTCCGGCACGCGGCGCGACGTGCTGGAGCAGCTCGCCGGGGAGCTTGGCGCACGGACTCACGTCCTGCCGTGCAATCTGGCCGCCAAGGACGACGTCGAGACGCTGGTGCCGCGCGCCGACGCGGCGATGGGTCAGGTCGATATTCTGGTCAGCAATGCCGGCATCACCCGCGACAATCTCTTCGTTCAGCTGCGCGACGAGGATTGGGACCAGGTGATCGACGTCGATCTGACCGCGACCTTCCGCCTCGCCCGCGCGGCGGTGCGCGGAATGATGCGTCGACGTTTCGGTCGCGTCATCGGCATCACCTCCGTCGTCGGCGTGACCGGCAATCCCGGCCAGGGGAACTATGCGGCCGCCAAGGCGGGTATGATCGGCATGATCAAGTCGCTGGCGCAGGAATACGCCAAACGCGGCGTGACGGCGAATTGCGTCGCGCCCGGCATGATCGCCACGCCGATGACCGACAAGCTGACCGAGAAGCAGCGCGAGGCGATTCTCGACAGGGTCCCCACCACGCGGCTCGGCACGCCTGCCGAAGTCGCGGCCGCGGTAGTGTTTCTGGCCTCGGCTGAGGCCGCCTATGTGACCGGTCATACGCTCCATGTGAACGGCGGAATGGCGATGATCTGAGGTGGAATTTCCATGTTGACGAAACCGGTTTTGCCGTGCCGCTGCCGTGCCGCCGGTCGTGCTGGTCAAGCCCGGTGAAGTATGATAACCGGAGCCCGGCCGGGCTGGGGCATCCCGTGAGCCGGGCATTGACCCATGTGCGGTCCGCGTGCAATTCGGTGCGGTCCGCCCTTGTCAACCACGACGTAACTGCGCCACACGGCTCGGAGTCGCGCGGCCGATCCAGCCATTTGAGAAAAACGGGACGAGGTTGAAGCATGAGCGACATTGCCGAGCGGGTGAAGAAGATCGTGGTGGAGCATCTGGGCGTCGAGTCCGAGAAGGTGACCGAAAACGCGAGCTTCATCGACGATCTCGGCGCCGACAGTCTCGACACGGTCGAGCTGGTCATGGCGTTCGAGGAGGAGTTCGGCTGCGAAATCCCGGACGACGCCGCCGAAACCATTCTGACCGTCGGCGACGCGGTCAAGTTCCTGGAAAAGAACGCAAAGAGTTGACGATTTCAATCGCGCAGGTGGTGCAGCGGGGTCTTGCGATCGCGGGCGGCACGTCCTGGTTGTACAGCGCTTCGCATGGTTTTTCCGCCAGGGATATTTCCCGGCGGTGGGCGGGCGCGGACAAATCTGCGAGAATTCATGAGGACGGGGCAATGGTTCGAGCGGGCCGGCGAGGACCCGATGCGGGTTCTTTTTCTCGGCCCAGGAGCCGCCGATGAGGCGCGTCGTCATCACCGGGCTCGGCATGGTGACTCCGCTCGGCAACGGGGTCGATGTCACCTGGCGGCGTCTCGTGGCGGGCGGGAGCGGCGCACGCCGGATCGAGGCGTTCGACGTCTCGGACCTGCCGTCGAAGATCGCCTGTTCGGTCCCCCGCGGCGACGGGGCCGACGGAACTTTCAATGCCGATCAGTGGATGGAACCGAAGGAGCAACGGAAGGTCGACGACTTCATCGTGTTCGGCATGGCTGCCGCCCGACAGGCGCTTCAGGATGCCGGTTGGATGCCGACGCGCCACGAGGACCAGGTCGTCACCGGCGTCCTGCTCGGTTCCGGCATCGGCGGCATCGAAGGAATTGCGAACATGGCGGTCGTGCTCAAGGAGAAAGGGCCGCGCCGCGTTTCGCCGTTCTTCATCCCCGGCCGCATCATCAACATGGCCGCGGGCTACGTGTCGATCGCGTTCGGCCTCAAGGGACCCAATCACGCGGTGGTCACCGCGTGCTCATCCGGTTCGCATGCGATCGGCGACGCGGGCCGGCTGATCGCATTGGGGGATGCCGACGTGATGGTGGCGGGGGGCACGGAGTCGCCGATCAATCGGCTGTCGATTGCCGGGTTTGCGGCGTGCCGGGCGCTCTCGACCGCCTTCAACGACGCCCCGACCCGCGCTTCGCGTCCCTACGACCGGGACCGCGACGGCTTCGTGATGGGAGAGGGGGCAGGCTGCGTGGTGCTCGAGGAATACGAGCACGCAACAAGCCGCGGGGCCAAGATCTATGCCGAGCTGATCGGCTACGGCCTGTCCGGCGATGCGCACCACATCACGGCTCCGGCCGAGGACGGCGACGGAGCGTATCGCTGCATGTCGATGGCGATCCGCCGGGCGGGAATTGCCCCAGCGGCGATCGATTACATCAACGCCCACGGGACTTCGACGCCGCTCGGCGACGAGATCGAAGTCCATGCGGTCGAGCGCGTGGTGGGAAACGCCGCCGGCCGCATTTCGATGTCCTCGACCAAATCGTCGATCGGCCATCTGCTCGGCGCAGCCGGAGCGGTGGAGGCGATCTTCTCCGTCCTGGCCATCCGCGACCAGATCGTGCCGCCGACCATCAACCTCGACAATCCCTCCGTTGACACGCCGCTCGACCTGGTTCCCCACGAGGCTCGCAAACGCGACATCGACGTGGTGCTGTCGAATTCGTTCGGTTTCGGCGGCACCAATGCTTCGCTGGTGTTTCGTCGTGTCGCGAATTGATGTGTTCTGAAGAAGGTCCACCCTTTCGCCATATTTGCGCCTAACCTGTCGGCGGAGAAACAGGAAACATGACGGTGGATGCGTCCAACCCGCGATCCGGCCCGGCAGACGAGCCGTCGAACGGCATATCCGCGGCGGGCGAGCGGGCGGCGAATTCCGGCGCTTCACGCATCGCTCCGCGCAGCCCGCGTGCCGCGCTCGAGCCCGAACGGATGGCCCAGCCGATGCGTTATTCCAAGCGCGCACGCCATCCGCTCGTCATCATCGGCAACGCCGTCATCACTATCGTCGTTCTCGTCGCCCTTGTCGGCGGGTTGGCGCTGGCGATCGGCAAGCAGCGCTTCGAGGCGCCCGGTCCGCTCGACCGCGAGCGCCTGGTCAACATTCCGCGCGGTCTCGGCATCAAGGATATTGCCGATGTCCTCCAGCGCGAGGGCGTCATCGACCAACCATGGGTATTCATGGGCGGCGTGATTGCGCTCAAGGCGCGTGACGAGCTGAAATTCGGCGAGTACCTCTTCCATCGGCAGGCGAGTCTGCGCGAGGTCATCGATATCCTTATCGAAGGGAAGGTGATTCAACACCACGTGACCATTCCGGAGGGCCTGACCGCCGAGCAGATCGTCGCCCGGCTGCTGGAAAGCGACATTCTCAGCGGTCAGCTCAAGGAAATCCCCAAGGAAGGGACCTTGCTGCCCGAGACCTACAAGTTCAGCCGCGGCACGTCGCGCGAGCAGGTCATTCAACGTATGCAGCAGGCGCAGAAGCGCGCCGTACAGGAGGCGTGGGAACGCCGATCGCCCGATCTGCCGATTCAGACGCCCGAGCAGCTGGTCGTGCTCGCTTCGATCATCGAGAAGGAAACCGGACGAGCCGACGAGCGCAGCCGGGTCGCGGCGGTGTTCATCAACCGGCTGAAGCAGAAGATGAAGCTCCAGTCGGATCCGACCATCATCTACGGCCTGGTCGGCGGCAAGGGCACGCTCGGCCGGCCGCTCATGCGCAGCGAGGTCGAGCAGCCGACCCCCTACAACACCTATGTCATCACCGGCCTGCCGCCCGGGCCGATCGCCAATCCCGGCCGTGCGGCGCTGGAATCGGCTGCCAATCCGTCGCGCACGCGCGAGCTTTACTTCGTTGCCGACGGGACCGGCGCGCACGCCTTTGCCGAGAGCTATGAACAGCACCAGCGCAACGTGGCGCGCCTGCGCCAAATCGAGCAGCAGCAGAAGGAAGCCACGAAGCCGGATCCCGGTGCGCCGGCTTCTGCGGCGAGCGCCTACGCGCCGGCGGGTGCCGCCCCTCCCGGCCCTGCGGCTTCGCCCGGGCAAACGAACCCGAGCCCGCCGTCCCGTCCGCAACAGGGGAAGTCCAAGTCTCAGGGCGGATCGCGTCAATAGCGCCGTCCCGATCTTGAGACCCTTTCGCGCCGCCGCTAAGGTCGGCTTAAATTTTCACCGAACCCGAGTCTCCAACGATGGCGCTGTCGAGCATGACCGGCTTCGCGCGAGCCGATGGCGTCGTTGGATCGTATGTCTGGGCCTGGGAGCTGAAATCGGTCAACGCCAAGGGCCTGGAGCTGCGTCTGCGGCTGCCGCCGGGTTGGGATTCGATCGAAGTGCCGGCGCGCGGCCGCGCCTCTGAAGCACTGGCACGCGGAACCGTCTATGCGACCTTGTCGGTCAGCCGGGAAGGCATTCCGCCGGTCGTGCGCGTCAACGAGTCGGTGCTCGCCGCGGTGCTCACCACGATCCGCGACGTCGCTCATCGCATCGACGCGGCGCCGCCGAGTCTCGACGGCATCCTCGCCCTGAAGGGCGTGATCGAGGTGAGCGAGGCGGACGAGAGCGAAGACGAGCGGCGCGCCGTCGAGGCCGCGATCGTGGCCGGGTTCGCCGACGCGCTCGCCGGGCTCTCCGACATGCGCCGGCGCGAAGGGGATGCTCTGCACCGCGTGCTGGCGGCTCGCCTGGACGAACTCTCCGCGCTGAGCGCCCGCGCGGAAGCCGCGCCGGGACGGCGTCCCGAGGCGGTCAAGGCGCGGCTCGCCGAACAGATCGCTCTCCTGCTCGATTCCTCCGACCGCTTCGATGCCGATCGCCTGCACCAGGAGGCGATCCTGATCGCCTCCAAGGCCGACGTGCGCGAAGAGCTCGATCGGCTCAGCTCGCACGTCGCCCAGGCGCGTCGTCTGATAGCGGCCGGGGGGCCGGTCGGCCGGCGGCTCGACTTCCTGGCGCAGGAGCTCAACCGCGAAGCCAACACGCTGTGCGCCAAGTCCAACGACGTGGAGCTCACCAATATCGGCCTCGAGCTCAAGACCGTGGTCGAGCAGTTCCGCGAGCAGGTGCAGAATCTGGAGTGACGGATGGCGGGCTCGTCAAGCCAAGCAGACGCGACGGTCGCCCGCCGCGGGGTGATGCTGGTGCTCTCCTCGCCGTCCGGCGCCGGCAAGACGACGCTCTCCCGCCGGTTGCTCGACATGGATCCTTCCGTCGAACTCTCGGTCTCGGTCACCACGCGCCCGAAGCGGAGCGCAGAGATCGAGGGGCGCGACTATCACTTCATCGACCGCGCGCGTTTCGACGGAATGGTCAAAAACGGCGAGCTGCTCGAATGGGCCGAGGTGTTCGACCATTGCTATGGAACGCCGCGCGCCCCGGTCCAGACGGCGCTTGCCGCCGGACGCGACGTGCTGTTCGACATCGACTGGCAGGGCACGCAGCAACTGCGTGAAAGGGCGCGCTCGGACCTCGTCAGCGTGTTCGTCCTGCCGCCTTCGGTCGCCGAGCTCGAGCGGCGGCTCAAGGCCAGAGCCCTCGATACCGATGACGTCATCCATCGCCGCATGACCAGGGCGGCGGATGAAATGAGCCATTGGGCGGAATACGATTACGTCGTCATCAACCACGACCTCGATCGCGCGTTCGGCGAGGTCCGCGCGATTCTCGCCGCCGAACGGCTCAAGCGGGAACGCCAGACCGGACTTTCGGGCTTCGTGCGCGCGCTCCAGGCCGGCCTGTGATCATCCCGCCTCCCCGCCGGTTTCCGTGAAGGCGCGCGCGAGCGCCACGTAGCCTTCCACCGGCACGTCCTCGGCTCTCGACGTCGGATCGATGCCGGCCGCGCCGAGCAACGTCGCAGGATCCATACCGAGGGGTTTCAGGCTCTGCCGCAGCATCTTGCGGCGCCGGCCGAAGGCGGCTTCGCTCACGCGCTCGAGCGCGCGGCGGTCGCAGGCGCGGGGGGCTTGACGCGGCTCGAGCCGCACCAGCGACGACGTCACCGTGGGCGGCGGGACGAATGCGGCCGGCGCGATGTCGAACAGGATGCGCGCCTGCGTGCGCCAGCCGGCCAGCACCGAAAGCCGGCCGTAGCTCTTCGATCCCGGTGCCGCAACGATCCGCTCGGCCACTTCGCGCTGGAACATCAGCGTCATCGAATCGTACCAGGGCGGCCACGGCTCGACGGTCAGCCAGTTGATAAGCAGCCGTGTCGCGACGTTGTAGGGCAGGTTGGCGACGATCCGTGCCGGCGCGCCGCCGAGCTCACGAACCGGATCGACGCGCAGCGCGTCGCCCTCCAGAACCGTGAGTCGCTCCGGATAATGCGCGGCGATGTCGGCCAGCGCGGCGAGACAGCGCCGATCCCGCTCGATCGCGATCACGCGGTGCGCACCCGCTGCAAGCAGCGCGCGCGTGAGGCCTCCGGGTCCGGGGCCGACCTCCATCACGGTCACGCCCGCGAGGGGGCCTCCGGAGCGGGCAATCCGGCTGGTCAGGTTGAGGTCGAGGAGGAAGTTCTGGCCAAGCGATTTTCGGGCGGTGAGACCATGGCGACGGATGACCTCGCGCAACGGCGGCAAATCATCGATCGCGCTCATCGCTTCGCCGCGACCGCGGCGGCCGGCGCGGCGAGCCGGACGGCAAGACGAATGGCCGCAATCAGGCTTGACGGATCGGCCCGGCCGGTGCCGGCAATGTCGAACGCCGTGCCGTGATCGGGGGACGTCCGCACGATCGGCAATCCCAGCGTCACGTTGACCGCGTGGTCGAATGCGAGCGTCTTGATCGGGATCAGCGCCTGATCGTGATACATGCACAGGGCCGCGTCGTAGCCCGCCCGCGCCGCTGCATGGAACATCGAGTCGGCGGGCCGTGGTCCCTGCGCATCGATTCCCTCGCTGCGCAGCCGCTCGACGGCGGGAGCAACCACGGTGGCGTCCTCGGCGCCGAGCGCGCCCTCTTCCCCCGCATGGGGATTGAGACCGGCGATTGCGAGGCGCGGCCGGCCGATGCCGAAGCGCCGGGCAAGGTCATGCGCGACGATCCGTCCGGTCGCAACGATGAGACCGGTGTCGAGACGCCCCGGTACCTCGCTCAGCGGCAGATGGATGGTGACGGGGACGACGGCGAGCTCCGGCGACCACAGCATCATCACCGGCCGGGCCGATGTGCCGGTCATTTCCTCGACCAGCTTGGCAAGGAATTCGGTGTGGCCGGGCTCCGCGAATCCGGAGCGGTACAGCACGCTCTTGGCCACCGGATTGGTGACGACGGCGCATGCCGTTCCGCCGAGGACGTCGCTCACCGCCCGTCTGATCGCCGCAATTGCAGCCGGCGCGCTCGATGCGTCCGGCCGACCCGGCTCTGCCGTGATGGCGAGGTCGAGGGCGACCACCGGCAGCGCGGTGGCGAAGGCTGCGGCCGCGGCGGAGGGCTCGACGGCCTTGATCGGGACATCGAGGCCCAGCCGGGCAGCGCGGCGGGCGACGAACTTCGGATCGGCCAGCAGATAGAAGGGGGACAGCGCGAGCTCGGCGCGGCGGCGCCAGGCGATGAGCGCAAGGTCGGGTCCGATTCCGGCCGGCTCGCCGATGGTCAGCGCCAAAGGACGCGACATCGGCCTCACCGGTATTCGATCATCGCACCGGCGCGCAGTTCCTTGAGATAGCTTTTGCCCTGAGCGACGAACTTCTCGTTCATCATCTCCTCGCGAACCTCGCGCTTGCCGGGCAGCTCGCTCGCCGTCTCTCTCTTTCTGCACAGCGCGAACAGCTCGATCCCCTGCTGGGTGATTTCGGGCGGCGTGAGCCGGCCCTCCGGCGTGTTGTCCAGGATCCCGCGCATCTGCGCCGTGAGGTCGGCCGACGTTCGGATGATCGGGTCGCGCACCGCGACATCCTTGAGCCCGCGCACAAAGCGTATGCCTTCGTCGCAACTCTGGAACCGCGTGCGCAAACCCTCGGCTTCGCGTTTGCGTGCCGCGATCACCTCTTCGGATGATCCGCGTGGAATGATGAACAAGAGAGGCCGCAGCGTGTACTCGTAGCCCACGGCCGCCTGCTCGTCCTTTCGGCGGGACTGCAGCGTGTCGAGGATGTCCCTTTCGCGAATTTGGAAATTGGACTGGAACTTTCCCCGGATGATCTGCGACCAACCCATGTCGGCCCTGATGCGGGCCTTCACCGCCTCCACGGAAATCCCCTGCGCGCCGAGGGACTGCCCAAACTGCTGCGGCGTGGTGCCGGCGCGGCTGGCGATGTTGTCGAATGCGCCGTCGACGTCCTTATCGGTGATTTCGAGCTTGTAGCGCTTGGCGACTTGCAGCTTGAGCTTTTCGTCGATCAGCTCGTCGACGACCTCCTGCCGCGTCGGCGTTCTGTGCGCCGAGATTTGGATCAGCTTGGTGCGCTGGGCGATATCGAGCGCCGTGATCGGGTCGCCGTTGACCGAGACGACCACTTGCTGGGCGACGGCAGGCGAATGCGCGGCCGCGATCACGATGATCGCGGCCAGTGCGACCAGGCGCCACCAAGTCGGTAAGACGATCCGTTTCGGCATCAAGCTCTTCCGTGCCCGGTCCTGTGCGCGAAGTCCCGGCATCGCCGTATCGCGGCAGATCGTGGCGTTACTCGGTCGAAGCGCGGATGTTCCGGTCATCAGAAATGCAGCGTGCCCGTGGGGTCGGCTATCGTGGGAAGCGCGTCGACACGTTGCGAGAACCGCGTCGTGCCGAGGGTGCGCAGACTGATTTGGAGGAGTGCCGTATGGATCGGCGCCGAAGTCTGATTGATGGCGAAGCCATAGCTGGTGGTGTAGGTCACCCGAATGGCAAAGCAGTCGTCGATGTAGCCGAGGCCGACGCTGGTCGCATTTATGCGCGCGGCTTCAATGTCATAACGGACCATTCCGTCCAGGGTCCAGTTTTGCGTGAGTTTGAATGATCCGTTGGTAAGAATGCCTTGCCGGCGCGTGAGCATCCCGAGATCCGGCTGCGCATCGTAATCGCCGTAGATCGCCGACAGGGACCAGCGCTCGAAAGTGACCCTGCTTTCGAGCTCCACGCGACGCACGTCCAGGGTCTGCTCGTCGAGGCGGAAGCGCGCGATGAACATGTAGTTGCTGGCCGGCTGGAACGTCAGACGTGCCACATAGTCGGACGCCCGCGTATCCAGCCCGCTGTCGAGGCCGGTATTGTTGATGTCGGCGGCAGCGAAAGAGTTCTTTCCGAACAGCTGGTACGATTGACCGAAGAGCACGTTCACGTAACCGCCCCGATTGAATTGGGCCGTATACTGTACCGCCACGTTGGCCCGTGTGCCGCCTTCGACCCGGTCGTAACCGGAGAACTTGTCGAGAGCCAGCAGGTTGGCGTCGCTGAAAATCAGACTCTGCGCGTCTTCAATGGGAAATTTGTTGATGCCGGTCTCGTTGGGTCGCACGATGACCTGGGCAATCGGCTCCACGGTCTGCGTGCCCCAGGAATGCGCGCTGATGAAGGGATAGCGATATTCCAGACCGACTGCCGGCATGCCGCGCACCACGGTGCTGTCGCCGGTCGGGAGGTAGTTCGCAACGCCGGGTTCCGGCGTGATCGACATCGCGGCCGCGTCGACGCGCGCCGAGGCGAAGGGCGTGAACATCTGGCCCCACGGATCGATGATGGTGCGCCGCCAGACCAGGTCGCCCGACAGGCGCGTGTAGTCCCCGGGAGCGCCGCGCAGCACGCAATTGGCCGGAATCTTGACGGCCGGATCGGCCGACGCCGGCGTGCACGCACCCGAAATGAGGGCATTCTCGTTGATCGGATCGAAATTCGCCGCCGTGCGGCTGAGGCTCGTCAGATTGACTCGGTATCCGAGCTCCCCGCCCAGCACCGGTTGGCCGAAGGTGTAGGAGTAATCGAGGACCGGATGGATGATCGGTATCTCCGCCTGCCGGTCGAAGGCGGCGAGACCCCAATAATGAATCAAGCGCGTATCGAAGTAGCTGCTATCGCCGCGGCCCGCCAGGTAGAGTTGCGACACCAGCTCCGGCGGGATTTTCATCAGGGCGTAGTCGGACAAGAACGGCTTGTCGGTGACCAGCGTCCCGTTCCAACCCCACACCCATCTCTCGGCAAGGTTGAACTCTCCCCCGGTTTGGACCATGCCGCGAAAGTCGCGGTATCCGCTACCAAAGCCGGACGCGCCTTCCGGAAGAAACTGATTCTTGTCGAGTTGCCAAATCCCGGCCGCCCGGATGGCGTAGGCGCCATCCATGAGACGATGTCGCCATTCGACCTGGACCAACGGGCCCTGATTGGAGGTCGTGATGGGCGTGATCGTTACATCATAGTTGGGTGCCAGCGCCCAGTAGAACGGCGTGGTCAGGCCGAAGCCATAAATGCTGTTGTACGTGACGGACGGCATGAGAAAGCCGGTCTTGCGCCGCACCGTCGGATCCGGAGCGGAGAAAAACGGGACATAGGCAATCGGCACGTCGAAGAATTCGATACGCGCATCTTCGTAGTAGATCATCTTCTCCGCTTCATCGTGGATGATCCGCGCCGCCTTGACCTGCCACAGCGGCGGCCGCGTGGGATTATCCGCGCACGGCTCGCAGGCGGTGTAAACGCCGTTTTGAAACACCGTGATGTTGCCGCCGGCGCGCTCGGCGCTGACCGCGGCGATACGGGTCTTGTCGCTCGAGTCGAGCCGGAGCGAATCGACGAAGCCGTCGCGGAAGTCGTCGCTGAGGTCGAGCATGTTGGCGTAGAAAATCTTGCCGTCGGCATCGGTCAGCCGCACGTTGCCTTCGGCGTGCAGACGCTTGAGCTTCTGGTCGTAGATGACCTTGTCGGCCTCCAATACCGAGCCGGCGTAATGGATCTGGACGCGGCTGACGGCGGACACGCGTTCGTTCGTGTAATCGTATTGGATCTCGTCCGCCGTCACGAGCATCTGCGCGTTCGGGTCGGTCCTGTTCTGCTGCATGAGCCTGGGCGTCGAGCTGGTTTGGGTTCTGCGCGCCGGCGCGCCGAGGAACGCCTGGGCCTCGGCCGGGTTGACGTCGAGCCAGCAGCCGGCTGCGATCGCCAAAACGGCAGCGAGCGCGGCCGCTCGGAGCGGCCGCGCTCGCTGCCGTTTTGGCGATCG
>WNGA01004253.1_pt1 | contig 40498 bp, 37 predicted proteins | sample 5400061 | NCBI WGS metagenome assembly WNGA01 (sample SAMN13153366, study PRJNA577476) | soil metagenome | isolation source: 100 cm soil or saprolite under grassland replicate 2 | place: USA:California | collected 2016-06-15 | reverse complement strand
GTGAGACGGACTCGTACCAGCCTGTTGCACAACCCGGAAATCGGCCCCGATCTGCTGCCTCATCGAGGCACTGACGAGGCCTGCGGAAGCGTCTGGCCTCCGAAACGGCTTTGTACAACAGGCCGTGAGCGCCGCCATGTCGCCGACGATCCGGCGCATTGGTTGTAACCAGTCGGCTGCGGCAGAGCCGCCCGATCAGCGTTCGAGGCCGTAGTAGACAGAACGGGGGTTGGCGATCACGAAGCTGACTCCGGGCTTGCAGACGGGCTTTGTGGAGAAGGTCCACCTTCCACTGCACAGCCGACCGTACAGCGTCGGAAACTGCCTGGGGTCGCGCAGGCGCACCCGGAAGCTGTCGAACGCCACCTTGTCCAGCGCGACCGGGTCCTGGACGCCGGACTGCTGGAACCGCCCAGCCGCAGCCGCAGCCGATTCGAAGTCCACCTGCTCCACGACCGGCAGCGCCTCCAGGTCGCGGCGAATCGCCTCCTGCCGGTTCGGGTCCACGCCGGGGGCCAGCAACACCGCCGCGTCGGTGGTGTGCAGCCAGGGCCCGGCCAGTGTGCTCCATACAACCTGGTGCTGGTCGACCACTTCATCGACGCCCTCGACGCAGGCTGGCTTCCCATCTGGGCCGAGCTGGGGGCAGAACTCCCGGAACAGCTCGCTGAACTGCCGAGGCTCGTGCAGCACCACCCGGAAGCTAGCCGGCAACACCCGCGGCGTGACCCCACGGAGCATCTGCGGCTGGTTGCGGAAGGCCTCGCGGTACTTCTCGAAGGCCTCCGCCTGTGACTCGTAGGCGAACTGGTCGACGAACGGCAGCGCCGCGACCCGGCGGCGGATCAGTCCTTGCTGTCGGCCTCGGCCGAGCCGGCAGGCGATGTAGTCCCGCCAGCAGATGCCGCCGCCGCCGTCGTCGTGGGCGTCCCCCGCCCAACCGACGGCGGCTGCCTGGACACCAGCAAGACGCTGACACCCACAGCGCTTGCGACCAGCAGCCGCCTGCGCCGGGGCGGCCTCTGCGACCCGCTCGCTGGGACAGGCTCCGGCGACGACGCTGGGCCAGTGGGAACCGTCGGCCCTTGCTGCTGACCGAGTTCTGAGCGAGGTTCATCGTTCATGTTGATTGCCTCAAGTGGTCGAGCTGGGGCGTTGGTGGTAAAGCGCCCGAGATCTTCCCACGACCGCGACACCCCTGCAGCGGCACCGCCACCAACCATCCCGGCGCAAGCGGCCTTGCCGGCCACCGCCGGAGCGCGCTCCATCCTCGACTGGCCAGCCAGGTCAGCGTCACCGCGGCCAGCAGCCCGACCGGCAACGGCATGCGCGGCCTCCGCGTGCTCGCCGAGGCACTGGGATCCCTCCCCAGCGGCTTGCAGCAAACCAGCGAATGCGCCGCCGCCGAACCGATCCAGGCGAGCGCCACCGCCACAAGCCACGAATGCCGATGACCTCTCACCGCCCGATCCTATCGCCGAGCTCGGTCAAACTCGCCCCAACCCGGCTACCCGCACTGATCGTCATGGCTGCGGCCATCTTCTACACGCCTGCGGCCCTGGCTGCCGCCCCCACGTTCCTCCACCTTGAAGGATCATTCAGCGACATCGACACACAGACCTGCGGCTTCCTGATCGAGATCCAGCAGGAGTTCACCGCTGACGTCCAGTTCTTCTACGACGCTGGCGGGAATCTGGATCACTCGCTGAACCATATCCAGCTCCGCGGGACAGACTCGGCGAACGGGATCAGCCTGGCCGACACCGCCGATTACACGCACACGTTCGACTTCACCACCGGTGTCGATGGTGACATCGGCTTGCCGGGCCACGTCCGCCTCCCGAACGGCGGCACCGTTGCGATCGAGGCCGGCAGGGTGCTGACCGACCCACGAGGCAACCTGCAGTTCGTCGCCGGCAAACACCAGTTCCTGGAGGGCGACCTGTCCGCCTTCTGCGGCGCCCTGGGCGGCTGAGGACGTGTCGTCATGACGCTCTCCTCAACAGCCCTCGGCGATGCTCACATGCCGGTGGCGCCGTCGATCCGTTCGCGCAGGAGGTCCGCATGGCCGTCGTGGCGGGCGTACTCGGCGATCAGACGGACCATGAGCCAGCGAAGCGAGAACGGCTCGCCGGTGCTCCGCCTCGTCCCCGTCTCGTCCAGGGACGCCGCGGCGGCCACGATCTCTCTGGAACGCTGGCACTCCGCTCGCCAGACGTCGAAGGCCTCCTCGATGTCGCCCTCGAGGCTGTCGAAGTCCTGGTCGGGGTCGTCGTCGGAGTAGTAGAGCATCGGGACGTCCTCGCCGGCGAACTGGATGCGGAACCACCACCGCTCGACGCCGGCCAGGTGCCGCGCCAGACCGTGCAGGGAGAGCGACGATGGTGGGACGGTCCGTTCGGAGAGGCGCTCCAGCGGTACGCCGGAGCACTTGAGCTCGAAGGTCGCCCGGTGCCAGTCCAGATAGGAGCTCAAGGTCTCCCGCTCGTCACCGAGAGCCGGTGGGGTCGTGCGGGTGTCCCCGCTCCACATCGGAGAATAGTGCTTGGGAACGGGCGGGTCGGTCATCGTTCGCCTCCCTCCTCGCGGATGGCCAGTCTGTCACGCCCCGCCGACAGAGCCGCCAGCCGGTCGGCGTTGGGCCGTAAGGCCCGGAGTGTCCGGGACCGATGGGGTTCGTCAGTGGTCCGGCACGACCCGCCGGTAGGCGGACGCGGCACGCCACGGCGGGCCGCCGCGCGTCGCGGTGGGCTTTGGCGGAGCGCACGAAGAAATAGACTGCTAGATTCGGCGCCAAGTCATCACGGACTGATCGCGATTTGACAGCGATTGGCGCATCTCCTAGGGTGCACATCCAGTTCGGCCCATCCCCCCACCGGGCGCGACTCCCCCCAACGACGCGCTCGAAATATCATTGCCTGGCGTGTACGCCATCCCGCCGCAGTCCTGACCATAATTCCACGCGGTAATTTTTCCGCGGGCCGCCATACGCGAAGGATGGCCACGGGCATGTCGCGAACTCCATCCGCGTACCTTTCCAGCCGCCGCCAACGAGCCGCAGCGCGCCGTGTCAGGCGCCTGCGGCGAACCGTGATCGCCGCCGTGGCCCTCGCGGGCCTGATCGGCGCCACGACCGCCATCGTGCAGACGCAGGTGAGCGGCGCTCGTGGGATGCGCGCCATCGGCCGAGCGGCAGCCCACGGCGAGGCCGCGGACCAGTGGATGGATCACGCGTCGGCGGTCGCCTGCACGACCACCACCGCGCGGTACCGGCACCGCGCGAACTGCTGGGGGAGAACCGGCCAGGCCGCCTCCACGACCACCACCGCCCCGACGGCCACGACGCCTCCCACCACCGCTCCGCCGAGCACCGCCGCGCCGACCACCACTCCCCCGACCACGGCCGCACCCACCACCGCGTCACGATCCTGCGCTCCGATCAGGATCACGGCCGGCGGTACCTACTCGGGCTGCTATGCGTCGACCTCCACCGGGACACCAGCGGTCACCCTGGCCACCAGCCATCCGGTGACGCTCGACCACGCGCGAGTGGTCGCCAAGGGCTTCGGCGTCCAGGACACGGTGACGGGAACCCGCCTGACGGTCGTGGACGCGACCTTCGAGCAGACCGATCCCGGCGCGGTCGTGGCGCACCGCGCGATCGAGCTGCAACAGCCGGCCTCGTTCGTGGCCGAGCACAACCGCTTCACCGACGGCGACGGCATCTGGATCGGCGGTGGCAGGGTCGACCCGCTGACGGTGCGGTACAACCAGGCGATCGACATCGGCCGCTACCCGCATCCGGCCTCGTCCAATTGCTGCGTGCAATTCCTCCAGCTCGACAGCGTGACGTCTCCCGCAGGTGAGATTGCCTGGAATCATACGCAGAACACCTCAGGGCGGTCAGGCGTCGAGGACAATATCAACCTCTTCAGGTCGGGCGGCTCGGACTCATCGCACAGGGTCGATATCCAACACAACCTGATCGATGGTGCCTACCCCTTGCGCCCGTCGGCCACGACGTACACCGGCGGCGGAATCCTCGGGAGCGACGGTACGGGTTCCTTCGGCCACACCAGCGTCCATGACAACACGGTCGTCTCGACAACGAATTATGGCGTGGGCGCAGCCGGCGGGACCGACGTCCACCTCGCCAACAACCTGCTCGTGAACGACACCTTGGGCTCGGACGGGTCAACGCATTACTACTCGGAATTCGCGCAAGCGATCTCCATCCACGACTTGACGGCGTCGGACGCCACCAGCAACAGCTTCAACTGGCGACGCGATTCGTCGACGAGCCAATTCCCCTGCTGGATCGGGACGTTCTGCTCGGGGGCCAGGCAGGTGAGCACGACCGAGCAGCAGGCGCGGGATGCGTGGACGGCATCCGTGCCGGCGGGCGCGCGACCCATCGGGCCACGCCCATAGCGGTCCGATGCGGTCAGCCCGCGATCGGTCCACCGCGCCAGGTCGGCGGGGCGCGGTGGCCGACGGCGACGTCGAAGGCGGCGCGCGCCAGCAGCCGGGTCGAGTCCAGCGTGGGCAGGGGAGAGGCGTCCGGTGTGACCAGCAGCGGGATCTCCGTGCACACCAGGGCCACCGCGTCACAACCCCGTGCCGCCAGCGCCTCGATGACGCGGAGGTACTTCTGGAGCGAGCTCGCGGTGAGCACGCCGTTCACCAGCTCCTCGAAGATGATCTTGTTGATGATCTGGCGGTCGCCCGCCTCCGGCACTTCGGCGGCGATCCCGCGGCTGGCGAACGCCCTGGGATAGACCGGGCCCTCCATCGTGTACCTGGTGCCGAGCACGCCGACCCGCGTGCGCCCGTCGCGTGCCGCCTGGTCGGCGACCACCTCGGCGATGTGCAGGCCTGGAAGGGCGAGCTCCTCGCCAGGTTGCTCGAGGGCCATGTGGGCGGTGTTGTCGGGGCAGGCGAAGAAGTCCGCGCCCGCGCCGGCGAGCCGCCGCACGCTCACCGACAGCGTGGCCCGGATCGAGGCGTGGTCTCCCGCGTCCCAGGCGGCCATGCTGCGGGCCAGGGCGATGCAGTCCAGGGTCACGTCCGGATGGTCGTCGGGACCGAGCCGCCGGAATCCTTCCTGGCAGAAGGCGCGGAAGCAGAGCGCGGCGCCTTCCGCGCTGTGGGCGAGGATGCCGAGGTGCAGCATGTCGTGTCCCACACTACCGGCACGTCAGCCGCTGTCACTGGTTCCCATGATGGAGACGTCGGAAATCGGGGTGTAGTCGAAGCCGGGTTCGCTCGGCAGGGTGGCGACGATCTCGATGGTGACCGTGGCCGAGGTGACGTCGACCGCCTGGCGCTGCATGCTCGGGTCGTCGGTGAACTGCTGGTCGACGCTGGTGCCGTCGTCGAACCGCCAGGTCACCTCGCTGATGCGGTGGTCCTGGAAGAAGCGGTTCTGCCCGCTGACGGGGTCGGTCTTGTCGTAGCCGGGGATGAGCCCGACCTCGGTGACGTGCGCCGGCCCGGCCAGGGTGATCGTCACGGTCACGCCCTGCCCGTCCCCCTTGGCGCGCCAGGCGGTCGACGACGGTGATCGCCACGGCCCCGGACCCGTGCCCATCGGCGGGCACCGGGCTGGAGGCCGCGCGCGCGGCGGGGCCGACCGGGTCCGCCGACCACGGAGGCTGGCCCGACTGCGCGCCGCCGGCGCTCGACCCGGCTTCGTTCGGCAGCCCGCACGCCTGGCACCAGCGGCTGAAGGTCGCCTGACCCTGGCGCTGGCAGCCGTCGGTCATGCACGCGTGGGTGACTTGCTCCATGGCAGCCTGCTTTCGGTGGCCCGGTGGGCCGATTTCACGAACCCGGTCTGGGCGATGAGGTTCCAGGCCGCGCCGCCGTCCTTGGGTCCCTTGACGTAGATCTGCCAGGCGGGCTGGGAGCGGGCGCGGTTGTGGGGGAGCAGCGACGCGAACGCGGTGCAGACGGCGAAGCTGGATGGCCTCGACCATGCCGTCGTCGGGCCGCCCGGTCAGCACCAGCGCCTCGGCGCGGTGCACGCGCAACTGTGAGGGCAGCCCGCCGAGCGCGGCCTGGGCGTCCCGCGCGGCATCCAGGGCCTTGGCGGGACGCTCCAGCGCCAGCAGCAGGCCGATGCGGCTGTCCCAGGTCGCGAGCCGCTCCGCGCTCCGCGGCTCCGCCACGGCGTCGCGGAGGGCCCGCTCGGCCTCGGTCACCGCCTCTTCGAGCAACGGGGTGCGGATGAAGAACTCGGCCTGCCAGCCGACCCAGACGACCCAGGCGTAGGCGGCATGGGGTCGGGCCACGTCCGGCCAGCGCCGGCGGGCGTCCCGCGCGACCTGCAGCGCCCGCTCGTACTCGTCGTTGGCGAGCAGGTCGTCGATCACCGACCACAGGTCCTCGAGGGTGACGTCCAGGGTCTCTCGGCCACCGGAGCCTGGTCGGCCCCTCCGACGACCTCGTCGGTCGAGGCGCCGCGCAGCAGCGTCTCGGAGCCGCTGTGGATCAACCGCAGGACCGCCTCGGCCCGCTGGCGTCCCTGCGGGCTGACGCCGCTCTTCATGCTGTGCCAGCGCCGGCGCTTCCTGGCGATGTTCGCTTCGAGCTGGTCGTAGCCGTCGGGTGGGATGCCGAAGAACTCCAGCAGCTTCTTCTCGGTCCGCGGTGCCGGGATGTCGGTCCGCCTGAGCCAGGCCGCCTCGCTCATGGTCGCCTCTCGGGGTCAGCCAACGTCGAGCCTGGACAGGTAGTCGTGGGCTGCGTTCTTCTCCTTCTCCGACAGCCGCCCCTGGTGGCGGAGCTCCAGCTCGCAGATGAACTTGCTGCTCCAGATCACCGCCTCGCGCGCCACGATCCTGGTCGGGGTGCTCGCGTCGGTGTCGATCCGGAAGAACCCGGTCGGGAAGCCGAAGGCTCCGTCGGTTGCCGTCCCCAGGAAGTCCCGCACCATCTCGGCGACCTCTCGGCTGCCGATCTTCTCGAGCCGGACCGGGGCCAGCGGCCTGCGCCAGATCCTGAATCCGACCGCGGCGACCATCATGAGGAGAATGAGCACAAACCACAGGTTGATCGGATTCAATGATGCTTGCCCCCCACATGAATCCTGCGGCGATCGCCGCTTGTGGGTGGAGCTTACCCTATCTGTCCGCTCTCAGTAGTTGCGGGCATCTGTATACGACTGGGCGATGTGCGAGGACTCGCGTCGAGCGGTCGGCGCGGTGGCTGGCGCCGCGGTTGGCTGGCGCCCGGGGATGGCTGGCGCCGCAGGTGGCCGGCGGCGGGTGAGATCACGCCGGTTCGGGGACCGGCTCCACGGTGACGGTGACGGTGGTGCCCTGGCCGAGCGAGGAGTTGACGGTGAACTGCCCGCCCGCCATCTCGACCCATTCGTGGAGGTTGGCAAGGCCGTAGTGGCCGAGCTGGACCAGCCGCGAGGCGTCCGCGGTGGCCTCGAACCCCGCGCCGTTGTCGTGGATCTGGAGCCGGATCAGCTCCTCGTCCACCTCCAGGGAGATGAAGACGTGCGTGGCCCGAGCGTGCTTGCGGACGTTGGTCAGCGCCTCCTGGGTCACCCGGAGCAGGGCGGTCTCCACGTCGGAGGGCAGCTCGGTGCTGTGCCGGTCGACCGCCTCGACCGTGCAGGCCACCCCGGTCGCGTTGGTGAACGCGTCGACCTGGCTGCGGACCGCCTGGACGATCCCGAACTGCTCGACCGGCGGGCGCAGCTCCGACATCTGCCGCCGGAGGTTGGCGATCTGGTCCGCGATGTCGTTCTCCAGCCTGGCCAGCGTCGTGTCGGCATCCCCCGCGCTGCCCCGCTCCAGATAGGCGCGGACCTGCCCCAGCTCGGCCACCATCACGGCCAGCCGCCGCGCCGGCCCGTCCTGCAGGTCGGCCGCCACCTGGTCCTGCACGTTCTTGGTGGCGTTCAGCGCCTGCTGGATGATGCGCTCATGCTCCTGCTGCGCGTGGAGCTCGGTGGTCAGCCCACGCATCCGCGCCATGCTGAGCAGGAACAACGCCGCCGTGACCACCGCCAGCAGGGTGGTGTCGACCGGCGCCCCGCGCGCCGCCTGGATCAGCAGCACGGTCGGGGCCAGCAGCGCCGCGGCGGCCACCAGCAGCAGCCGGGACCGGGACATGCGCATGGTCGTCGGCTCCGCCTTGGACAGCTCGGTCATGCTGGGGTGCAGCGCGGCGGCGCCCCAGCCCACGAAGAAGGCGATCCAGCCGATATCGACCGGCCCCCCGACCTCCCAGGTGTCGTTGAGCTCGCGGAACAGGAACAGCGAGTCCGCTACCAGCACGGCCAGGATGCTGGTGGCGACCAACCACCAGGCGGGGTGGCGGCGGCCCGTGCCGATCGCCAGCCGTGTGGCGACCGCCAGCACGAGCACGTCACCCAGCGGGTAGGCGATCGATACCAACCGCTGGGCCAGCGAAAGCTCCCGTGCATGCACGTACGGGGCGATCAGGAAGACCCAGGACAGCAGCCCGACCCCGATGGTGATGATGGCCGCGTCGATCAGGCTGGGGATGTCGCGGCCCGGGCTTCGCCGGCGGATCAGCAGCACCAGGCCGAGGATCAGCATCGGATAGGTGAGCAGGTACCACAGGTCGACGAGCGACGGGAACACCTGCCCGCTGTGCAGCAGGCGCACCCGGACGTTGTAGAGGGTGTCGCCGGTCGTCAAGGACACCAGCGCCCCGGCCAGCAGGTACCAGGCCACAGCGGGGGTGGGGCGGTGCCAGCGGGCGCCGACCACGATGGCCGCGGCCGACGACAGCCCGATCACGGGCCAGACGACCAGCTTGGCCGGTGCCGGCGGCGCAAGGTAGTAGGCAGCGCAGAGCCCGACGCCGACGCCGAGCCAGATCCGCCATCCCCACCAACGCATGCAACTATTATCGACCTCCGCGCAGGGTTTCCGCCTCGGAATGGATTATGGATCGCAAGATGACCGCGCTGATCAGCACCCGCACGCTCGCCGAAGCTCCTGAGCTGACCGATGCCAGCCAGCGCGTCATCGCCGATGGCTGGCCGGCGTTCGTGCTGGCCACGCCGGTCGCCGCCGCCCTCTGGCCGCGGGTCCTGACGGAGTTCGCCGACTACCAGGTCGTGCTGGTCGACGAGAACGCCGGCTCGGTTGTCGGAACCGGCCACAGCCTGCCGCTCGCCTGGGACGGGACCGTCGGGGGGCTGCCCGCTGGCTGGGACGCCGCGGTTGAGCAGGCGATCGACGACCACGACCAGGGACGTTCCCCGACCGCGGCGGTCGGCCTGTCGGCCACCGTGGCGGGCAGCCACCGTGGCCGGCGGCTGAGCCGGCAGGTCATCCAGGCGCTGCGCTCGGCAGCGGCTGAGCACGGGCACCGGGCGCTGGTGCTGCCCGTGCGACCCAACCGCAAGAGCGCCTATCCGCTCATCCCCATGGAGTCCTACGTTTCCTGGACGACACCGGAGGGCCTGCCGTTCGACCCGTGGCTGCGGGTGCACGTCCGCCTGGGCGGCAGGATCGTCGCGGTCTGCCCCGAGTCCATGCGCGTCACCGGCTCGGTGGCCGACTGGGAGGGTTGGACGGGCATGCGGTTCCCGGGCAGCGGTCAGCACGTCGTGCCGGACGCGCTGGTCCCCGTCGAGATCGACCTGGCTCGGGACGAGGGCGTGTACATCGAACCCAATGTCTGGGTCGAGCATGATCTGCGCGAAGTCGACGGGCCGATGGGCTAGCCTCACGGCATGACCCGCATCCTGGTCGGGTACCGGCCGGGTGGCCGCGCTCGGCGTGGGCTGCACCTGGCACGGGGGTCGCGGCGCGGCCGAACGGGCTCGCCCGCATCTGGGCTCCCTGCTGGCCGACTGGGAGTGACCCGGCCCCCGGCGCGCGCTGCGATCAGTCGGGGAGGAGCGGCACTTGCAGGCCCTGGTCGCGGCCGAGCAGCACGGCGCGGGTGACCGCGGAGGGGCCGAAGCGCTCCTGCAGGCGGTCGATCGCGGCGTCCAGGGCGGTCCGGCTGCGCTGGTCGAACGGCAGCGTGAGCTGGATGGCGCTGTCGTCGTCCAGGTTGGCGAGGGTCACGCCGATCAGCGTGAGGCCCTGCCGCCGGATCATCGGCATCGCCGCGGTCAGCAGTCCCCTGGCGGTGAACAGGATCGTGTGGGTCTCCGCGGTCGCCTCTGGCAGCGTGTGCGAGCGGGTCGCCCGGGTGAAGTCGTCGAAGCGCAGCCGCAGCATGACCGTTCGGCAGGCCCGGTGGGCCGTCCGCAGCCGGCGGGTGACGCGGTCGACCAGCCCGACGACCACGGTGTCGATGGCCTCGGGCGATCGTCGCGAGCGGCCGAGCGCGCGCTGCGAGCCGATCGAGCGGCGCCGCCGGCCGACGTGCACCGGGCGGGGGTCGCGGTTGTGGGCGAGGGCGTGCAGGTGCCTGCCCGAGGCCAGCCCGAGCAGGGAGACCAGGGCGTCCTCGGCGAGCTGGGCGACCTGGCCGACCGTGAGGATGCCCCGTTCGTGGAGCTTGCCGGCGGTGACCCGCCCGACGCCCCAGAGCCGCTCCACCGGCAGCGGGTGGAGAAACGCCAGCTCCCGGTCGGGCGGCACCACCAGCAGCCCGTCGGGCTTGGCCACGCCGCTGGCCACCTTGGCGAGGAACTTGGTCCTGGCGACGCCGACCGTGATCGGCAGGCCGACCCGCTCGCGGACGTCGCTCCGCAGGCGTGCGGCGATCTCGGTGGGCGGGCCGGAGATCCGCCGCAGCCCGCCGACGTCCAGGAAGGCCTCGTCGATCGACAGCCCCTCGACCAGCGGCGTCGTCTGCTTGAACACCTCGAAGACCGCCTTGCTCGCCTCGGAATAGGCCGACATGCGAGGCGCGACCACGATCGCCTGGGGGCACAGGCGCAGCGCCTGCGCCCCGCCCATCGCGGTGCGGACGCCGCAGGCCTTGGCCTCGTAGCTGGCGGCGAGGACGACCCCCATCCCCACGATCACGGGCCGGTGGCGCAGCGCGGGGTCGTCGCGTTGCTCGACCGACGCGTAGAACGCGTCCAGGTCGGCGTGGAGGATGGTCGCCTCGCTGGTCATCGAACACATGTTCGCATCCGGGGCGGGGGCTGGCAACGCTTGCCCCCGCCCCGGACCTGGTCGAAGATCGCTGCATGTGCCGCAACATCACCACCCTCCGGGGCCTCGAGCCCCCCGCCACCAGCGAAGAGATCGAGGCCGCCGCGCGCCAGTACATCCGCAAGGTCAGCGGGATCACCCGCCCGACCGCAGCGACCGACGAGGCGTTCGAGCGGGCGGTCGCCACGGTCGCCCGCGTGACCGCCGAGGTGCTGCGCGACCTGCCGCCGCGCCGCCAGCCTCCGAGGAACCTCCCGCCCCTGCGCCGGCCAGAAGTCCGCGCCCGCATGGCCTGAGTGGGTTGCCCAACTCGATTGCCGGTCTAGACTGGTTCCGAGGGGGAGGGCCGCTCGAGCCGACCCCCGGGAGAGGGATGTCGCATGAGCACCGAGCTCGGCCGGCTGGGCAGCTATCGAGTCGGCGACGACGAGCGGGCCCGCACCGTCGATCTGCTCAAGGAAGCGCATGTCGCTGGCTATCTGACACTGCCCGAGATCGACGAACGGCTGAGTGGCGCACTGGCCGCCCGGACCCGTAACGACCTGGAGCGGCTGCTGGCCGACCTTCCGCCGGAATGGCGGGCACGACAGGAGGGCGGCGAGGAGCCGGTGCCAGCCCGCCCCGGCGCTCGCGCGGTCGTGCCGGTGGCGCTGCGGCTCCTGGCGCTGTTCCTGGTGGTCGGCGTGGTGCTGCTCGCGGTCACCCGCGGACCCTTCTTCTTCCCGTGGCCGCTGCTGTGGGTCTTCTTCTTCGCCTTCGGCCGTCGCCACCACCACCGGCCGGGCGGCCCCGGCGGCTGGCAGGGGCGCGACTCGAACCGGGTCACCTGGATCTGAGCTGACGACCTTGGGCGACGACCTCGATGGCTGACGACCGCCCACTGGTCGCCGTCACCTTCCGGCTGGGCAGGGACCAGTTGGCCGAGCTGTTCGGCGACGAGGTCCGGGCCGAGGCGGTCGTCGAGCTGCCGGAGGAGGAGCGGGCCCGGACGCTGGCGGCCGCCGACGCGCTGCTGGTGTGGGACTGGCGGCGCGAGTTCCACCCTGACGAGGGCCCGACCCTTGGCACCCGGTTCGTGCAGCTCCTCTCCGCGGGCGCGGACCAGCTCCCCTTCGACCAGCTGCCGCCAAAGGCGGTCATCGCCAGCAACGTCGGAGCCTATGCGGAACCCATGGCCGAGCACGCCCTGGCGATGTCGCTGGCGCTGCTCAAGCGGCTGCCGGAGGGCCATGCCAAGCTCGCCGCCGGCGTCTGGGACCAGTCCACCCCCAGTCGATGGGTACGCGGGGCGGTCTGCGGGATCCTCGGCTTCGGCGGCATCGGCAAGGCCACCGGCCGGCTGATGCGAGCGCTCGGGGCCCGCGTCCACGCGATCAACACCAGCGGCCGGACCGACGAGCCGGTCGATTTCGTGGGGACGCTCGACGACCTCGACGCTGTGCTCGCCGCGGCGGACGTGCTGGTGATCGCCCTGCCCCTCAGCCGCCGCACCAGCGGCCTGATCGGCGCGCGGGAGCTGGGCCTGATGAAGCCGCGAGCCGTCCTGGTCAACGTGGCGCGCGGCAGGATCGTCGACCAGGCGGCCCTGTACGAGCACCTCCGGGCGCACCCGGAGTTCTCGGCGGGGATCGACGCCTGGTGGGTGGAGCCCTTCGGCTCCGGCGAGTTCCGGGTGGAGCACCCGTTCTTCGAGCTGCCGAACCTGCTCGGCTCGCCGCACAACTCCGCGCTGGTGCCCGGGATCCTCGACGAGGCGACCAGGCGGGCCGCCGCCAACGTCCTGCGCTTCGTGCGGGGGGAGCCGGTGACCGGCGTCGTCCGCGCCGAGGACTCCCTCTAGGACTGCTCCCTGGGACAGTAGACGGTCGTCCGGCCGCCGATCTCCTGGTCCATCAGCCGACGGCTCAGTGGTGGTGCTCGTAGACCCCGAAGACGTTGCCGGCCTCGCCGCCACCACCGAGACCGCCGCCGATCGACCCCTCGCCGGATTTCGTGTCGACCAGGCGGTAGCCGGTGAACCCGGCGTCGCTGGTCGTCCAGCCGAACAGGTCGCAGTAGAACCGCTGGGTCCGCTCGGCGTTGGAGCCCAGCACCTCGAACCAGTCCACGGCCACCCCGTCGCCGGCGCTCGGGCTGCCGCCGATCGCGCCTCCGGCCTCGACGATGCCCACCAGGTTGCCGTCGAGGTCGCTGAACATGGCGAACCTGCCAGTGTTGGGGATCTCTGTCACCGGGACAACGGTGATGCCTCCCATCGACACCGCCTGGTCGAGCTTGGCCTGCGGGTCGTCGGTCGCGACGTAGAACGACACCCACGGCGTCCCATCGCTGGACCTGCCGAGCCCGCCGTTGATGCCGCTGCCCGCGCCGGTGTCGACCAGCGTGTAGCCCTCGGCGATCTCCTGGAGCCGCCAGCCGAACAGCTCACCATAGAACTTCATCAACTGCTGCTTGTCCCGCGAGCCAACCTCGAAATACGCGACCTGCTGTCCCACCGCGGCCTCCTCCCGTTCCCGCGAACCCCGGAGAACCATAGACCACCGCCCCGACAACCCTCCCGTCCCCGCCGGCCCACCCGAGCGACCTGCCCCTTCGCCTCCCGTCCGCGCACATGCGGCCATAGGGCTTTTATAGCAATATTCGTCTGATAGACCTAAAGAGTTTAGACTTGACCAATAGCTCGTATGGGGCGGCTTGAGAGGGGGCGGCTGTGGCAATGGATACCATTCGGCCAAGGACCGGGCTGGTGTCGCCGGGTCTGGAGCGTCTGGCCCGCGACGCGGCGCACGGTGCTCCGGATCCCACGACGAGCGCGGCGACCCGGTACCTCTGCGTGGGGGCGCACGTCGATCCCCAGTTCGCCGACCGGGTCATCCATGACGTCCTCGAGGAGCGGCATCGCGCGGTCTGCCCGTCGCGCGGCATCGACCTGGTCCCAATCGTCCGCCACTGCCTGGCCGCCAGGCGCCGCCGGCTCGCCCGCGACCTGGCGATCCTCGCCGTGCTGGCGGCCAGCGTGGTCGTCAGCCCGGTCCCGACCGCCACGCTGACCCTCACCGCCTGGTCCGGCTGGTGGCTGCACCGCCTGGCGAGGGACTGGGTGGCGCGCGGCCCGGCCGCGAACCTGCGGCTGCTCGCGGCCCTGGCCGCCAGCTCCTCGCTGTTCGTCCTGGGCGCCGGGCTGGCGCTGCGCCAGGCGCCGCTGGCCAGCCAGGTCATCGACCTCCGGCGCGAATCGCTCGGGCTCGTGCTGCTCCCGCTCGGGGTCTGGGCCGTCGTGCTGGTCGAGGCGGCCCAGACCCGGGACGTCCTGGTCAGGCAGCTCAGCCGGCGAGCCTTCGACCCCGGCCGCGCCCCGGCGACCGCCAGCCCGGCGGTCCAGTGGCGCCTGGAGGACCTCGCGCGCGAGCAGTACGGCCACGCCACCGTCTACTCGAGCTTCGTTCCGTTCGTCGGCTCCGGCGTGCCGTTCAGTACCTGGTCGCTGGTGCTCGACCTGCAACGCCCGTCGAGGCGCCGCCTCATCGACGGCCCCGCGCCGTCACCGCGCATCAGCGTCGTCGACCTCCAGGCCCGCGTCGTCGCCCAGCTCGGCCACCTGGCCGGGGTGCGCCTGGACGGCGGTGAGCGGCTCATCAGCCTCCAGCTCGAACGGCACGTGTTCGTCGACGGCAGCTCGTTCCGGGGCAGCCGGACGCGCCCGGCGGAGGGCCCGACCGGACCCCAGCTCCACTCCGCCGGCACCGACGTCGAGCGCCTCACCGACGAGCAGGCCGGCCCCGCGCGGCAGTACCTGGACGTGCGCATCGGCTCCTGGGAAGAGGAGCTGGTGGTGACCGTGCACCTCCAGTTCGCCAGCATCGGTCGCACGCTCTACATGGAGGCGGTGAGCTGCGTGCTCCCGCCGATCAATGCCGCCTACCACGTGGTCGACGCGATGCCCTCGCGGATGACCCCCGGGGCGCTGCTCGACCTGGTCGTCACGACCACCCGGACCTTCGCGAGCGCGTTCTGCCGTGCCCCCGCCCGAGCGGGTCGCGCGCTGCTGGCGCCGATCCGGCGCTGGCTCGACCAGGAGACCACGCTGGCCGCCATCCGCGAGGACCTGCCCTTCGACTACGGCGCGCGGACCTCCGTGCGCGAGCTCGGCGCCGCGCCCGGCTGCCACAGCTACTTCCAGCGGCTGGACGTGGAGAAGTACCGCAAGCTGGTCGACCTCCACGTGCTCCAGGCCATCGGAGACCACCTCGAGGACGAGGGCGTGGACATCGCCGCCTTCGCCAGGCAGCGGATGCGGATCCTCGAGCGCGGCCTGCACCTGGAACCCGCGACCTAGCGAGCCAGAGGGTCCGGGGAGCCCCAGGGGTGCCCCGGTGAGCCGGACTTCGACCGACAGGGAGCCCGACCCATGAACCTTTCCCAGCAGTCACCGCCCAGCCGCCCGGCCAGCGCGACCCCCGTCGCCGTCCTGATCGTGTTCCTGCTGCTGGCGAGCGTGATCGCCTTCCTGCGCGGCCCGCGGGCCGCCGCCGGCCTGACCGGTGTGGCGATGGCGGCCGCCTCCCTGCGGCTGCTGCTGGTGGCCCGCGTCCGTGGCGCCGGAGGCGGCAGGCGGGTGAGCCCGGCGCGCCCGGGCCTGCTGCTGGCGGGCGGGCTGCTGGTCCTCGCCGGCAGCCTGTCGTGGCCGGAGATGTCCGGGCTGGTCGCCGGCGAGGCGAGCGGCGCTCGCGCCGCGGCGGCCGACCGGCCCCTGGTCGCGCCGATCGTGCCCGCGGGCGCCACGCCCTCCACCACGCCCACCATGCCCGCGGCCGCGACGCCCGCCACCAGGACGTCGGCGATTCCCACGGAACGCCCGGCGGTCCTGCGGCCGGACCGTCTGCGCGCCTCGGCCACGGCCGAGCCGGCGCTGGACGCGTCCGGTGAGCGGGTGTCCTACGGCGCCGCCAACCTGGTCGACGACGATCCCACCACCGCCTGGCGCGTCTCCGGCGACGGTGTCGGCACCACCATCCGGGCCGAGTGGGACGAGCCGGTCGCGCTCACCTCGATCGGCGTCGTCCCCGGCTACGCCAAGGTCGACGCCGCCGACCACACCGACCGCTTCCACCAGGAACGCCGGGTGGTCGCCGTGCGATGCTCCTTCGACCACGACCCTGCGGTCACGGTCACCTTCGCCGACCTCGCCGAGCTGCAGACCTTCACCGTGGACGTCCGCACCCGCAGGGTCACCATCGAGATCACCAGGACCACCGCCGCGCCGGAGCGCGATTTCACCGCCATCTCCGAGCTGGCCTTCGTGGGCCATCCGGCGTAGCTGGCCGGACCACCCTCGACCGTGAAACCATGCGGGACCGATGTTGGGATCCCCAGGAGCAGCCCGCCGGGCCCGCCGGGTCGCCGCCGTCGTGCTGGTGGCGCTGGGCCTGCCGGCGTGCTCAGGCGGTGGTCGCTCGCCGGCCGGGCCGGATTCGGCGGCAGCCCCGGCCACGACGGCCACCCAGGGCGCATCCGCGACCGCGGCGACTGCCCCCGGCAGCGCGACCACGGCGCCCCCGGGCCAGGGCGCGACCACCGCCCCACCGGGCCCAGCCGCCACGGCGGCGGGCCTGGCCGCCACGCTCACCAGGGCGGAGCGGGCGATCCGCGATCCGGCCACGCCGGACCGGGAGCTGCCCGCGCTCGGCCACGCCCAGCAGCGGGCCTACCGCGCGGTGGTCCGCGACCCCGCGTTGCTGCCAACGGTGCTGTCGCTGGTGCCGGCGACCCTGCGCCCGGTAGTGCGGGCCAACGTGGCCGCCGGCGTCGACCTGCGCAAGCTCAGCAGGCCCGGCCCCCGGCTGCCGCCGTGGCGCATCGTCGCCCCGCGCCCGGCTGCCGAGCTGCTGGCCGCCTACCACGACGCCGAGGCCGAGCTGGGAGTCCCCTGGACCTACCTGGCAGCCATCAACGTGGTGGAGACCAGGACGGGCCGCATCCGCGGGTCCAGCCCGGCCGGCGCGCAGGGCCCGATGCAGTTCCTGCCCTCCACCTGGCGGCGCTACGGAGCCGGCGGCGACGTCGACTCGGTCCACGACGCGATCCTCGCCGCCGCCAGGCTGCTGCGCGCCAATGGCGCCCCGGCCGACATGGCCGGCGCTCTCTACGCCTACAACCACAGCCCGCTGTACGTGCGGGCGGTCACCGCCTACGCCCAGCAGATGCGCGCCGACCAGCGTGCCTTCCTCGGCTATCACCAGTGGCAGGTCTACTACGGCGACACCCTGCTGCCAGAGGGCTACCCGGCCCGCCCGGCGTCCCGGGGTTGACCGGCCAGCCGCCGGGGGCATGTCCCACCGGGCAGGTCACTGCCGCTTGGTGGCGGCGACCAGCCGGCGGAAGCTGGGGAGGTCCCACAGGTCTTCGAGGAGGACCGGCAGGGGGATGCGCCAGTTCGGGCGCTCGGTGGTGGTGCCGGGGACGTTGGGCCGCTCGGACGACAGGACCGCGTCCTCGAGGGTCGCGGCGACCAGCATGGCGGGTGTGCGCGCCAGGAAGGCGTAGAGCGCGGCGACCACCTCGTCGACCGAGCGCTCGCCCTCCTCGAGGACGCCCTCCGCCTCCAGCAGGCGAAACAGCTCCGCACGCTCGGCTTCCTGGGCCTCGGCCCGGGCGGCGAGCTGGTCGGGCGGTACCACGCCGATGGCGGCCAGCTCGCGGAGGTCGTCTCCGCGCAGCCAGCCCGCCGCGGTCGGCAGGTCATGGGTGGTGACCGCGGCCAGCGCAAGCCTCGGATAGCGGGCCGCGCGGCGGCGCCGGCCGCGCTCCCGCTCGAACCAGACCAGCCGGTAGGACAGCACCCGCTCGGTCGCCAGCCGCTCGCGGACGCCCTCCTGGACCGTGCCGAGGTCCTCGCCGATCACCAGCGCCCTGGCCCGGTGGCTCTCCAGGGCCAGCACGCCGAGCAGGTCGTCGGCGGGGTAGCGGACGTAGGTCCCCTCGCTGGGCGAGGCGCCCGGAGGGATCCAGAACAGGCGGAACAGGCCCATCACGTGGTCGAGCCGCAGCCCGCCGGCGTGCGCCATCCCTGCTCGCAGCGTGCGCGCGAAGGGCTCGTACCCCGCTTCGGCCAGGCGCCCGGGGACGAACGCCGGCAGCGCCCAGTCCTGCCCGTACGGGCCGAGCAGGTCGGGCGGCGCGCCAACGGTCACGCCCGGGGCCAGCAGGTCCCGCATCCACCAGGCGTCGAACCCGCCGGGGTCGAACCCGACCGCCAGGTCGTTGACGACGCCGGCCCGCCCGGCGCCACCAGCCCGCCGCGCCGCGGCCCGCAACTGCTCGTCGAGCAGCCATTGCAGGTAGGCGTGGTAACCGACCTCGCCGGGGTTGGCCGCGCGCCAGGCGGCCACGGCCGGGGAGCCGGGATGGCGCAGCTCGGCCGGCCAGGCGTGCCAATCGCCGGGGCGCTCCCGCTGGAGCGCGCAGAAGCCCGCGAACTCCTCCAGGTCGGCGGCGGTGGCCCGCCACCGCTCGAAGGCGGCCAGCCGCTCCGGGCGCAGCCTGAGCGCCTCCCAGCAGGCCCGCAGCGCCTCGTCCTTGTGGCGCCAGGCGGCGACCCGGTCCAGCAGGCGCTCGGCGGTCAGCGCCCGCCCGGTGGCGCCCAGCCCGGCCAGCCGCTCCCGGTCGGGCGCGGGCAGCGCCTCGACCTCCGGGACCGTCTCGACCTCCAGGTAGAGCGGGTTGTGGAAGATGCGGCTGGAGGGGTAGTAGGGGCTGTCGCCGGTGGCTGGCGCGTAGTGCAGGGGGCTCAGCAGCACGAAGTCGGGCCGGTCCGGCCCGCCGGCGAGCCTGGCCAGATCGCCGAGGTCGCCGATGCCCCAGCTCCGCCGCGAGCGGAGCGCGTAGAGCTGCGCCGCCCAGCCCCGCGCGCGCCCGCCGCCGGCGAGCCGGTCCGGCAGGTGGCAGGCCTCGGGCGCGACCACCAGGCGGCGCTCGCCTCCCGGATGGACCAGCCGGTGCCGGCCGAGCGGCAGGTCACCGGGGAGCCGTGCGGGTGGCGCGCGCTCCTCGCCGGACTCCAGCACCAGCAGCGAACCCGCCGGGAGCGCCCAGCCGGCCTCGCGCCCCCGCCGGGCCACCAGCACCGGCGCCCCGGACGGGGTGGCCGGGGCGCCCGGGTCGGCGCCCCCGGTGGCCGGGACGCCCGGCTCGACGCCCATCGCGGCCAGCACGGCCTCCAGGGTCTCCGGCCGGACCCGGTTCCCCTCCACGCGCATGCCCGGACCTTACCGGCTCGCGTAGACTGCGCGCGGAGGCTTGGCCGAGCGGTCGAAGGCACACGCCTGGAAAGCGTGTAGGGGGGCAACCTCCTCGAGGGTTCGAACCCCTCAGCCTCCGCCAGTTATTGGGCCTGCCGACCTGCGGTTTCTCGGAGCGGCACGACGACGGGGCCGTCCTGGGGCCGCAAGCGCCTCGCGCGAGCCGCGTTCGGACCCCCTCCAGCCGTCCCGCGAGTGCCTCCACTGTGACGCCACAGGAAGAGGTCAGCGGATGGGACAGAAAGTTGTCAGTGCGGCCGCGAACTTGGCCAACCTGGCATCGGAGAGGCCTCGCTCGATGTGCCGGCCAGTAGCTCGAGCGCTTCGCGCACTCGATCCCACGCGCCGTCGGCGTCGACGTCCCACTCCACGCAAGCGGCGGCGGTGACGATGCGGGCGACGAAGTCGTCGTCGGGGTTGCCGTTGATGCCGTCGATCATCGTCACGGCGACGCCGCGCGCAACCGGGTTGCCGTCGGCGACCGCCTTGAGCTCGTCCTCGACGGCGCGGAAGGCCTCGACCAGCGTCGCCTCGACCTCGAGGAGCAACTGGTCGCCGTTCGCACTGCTCAACCGGTCGAGTTCCTGTAACGTCTCCCGCGCGCGGGCGAACGCAGCCTCGAGCACGGCCGCCTCGTCGTCATGGAGGACATCGCCGGTCAGCGACGCCACGATCGACGACGCCTCGTCAACGCCGGCGAAGCCCTGCCGCACGAGCTCGCCGAGGCGCTCGTCGAGCAGCGGCAGCTCGGGCCATCCCCCCACCTCCTCGGCCGCCGGAAACACGTTGGAGAGCACGTTGACGCCGAACGAGGCGACGACGCGGCCGTCGCGAACGGGCGCCATCAAGAAGCCGACGCGGTCTTCGAGCAGTGGCCGGCAGAGGTCGGCCAGCCGCTCGATGCTCCGCTGCCAGGCAAAGATCGTCGGCACCTCGACGAGCACGAGGAAGTCGTCGCTGGGCCAGCGGTGCGACTGCGGTTCGCCGGCGCCGCGGCGCACCGTAGCCGCGAAGCCCGCCTTCGCGAGTTCCCGCTCGACCCGGTTCGCGGTGGCCTGCATCCGCGCATCGGCGCGCTGACGCGCGACGCGCGCCGCCGCAGTGACGCCGCCCTTGCCGGCGACGCGGAGCGCGACCAGCGCCGGCCGCCCGCCGCGGGCGGCCTCGGCGACGGCGGCATGCAGATCGACGAGCGCCTGGCGAAGCCGGGCCAGCTCGCCCAGTGGCGGCTCGCCGAGCAGTCGCCAGTACTCGGCCGTGGCGACCTTGTCGAGCTGCTCGATCAGCTGCGGGATCAGCGGCGCGACGCGCTCTCCGCCAAGAAGGTTCGGGACCAGGTTGTTGGCGATCATCGTCCCGAGGAAGCTGACCGGGTCGCTGATGTCGTCGTCCCCGAGGCCGTCGATGCTGTCGACCACGACGGGGGGCGGCGTGAGCCGGTTCGCCGCCTCGGCGAGCGCGATCGCCGACGCGACGAGCTGCTTGCTCGGCCGCTTCTCGCGCACCCAGCAGTCCCCGGCGCGGCGGACGAGCCGCTCGGCGTCGACGATGATCTCGCTCGCGGCGCGGAGGTAGTCGGTCTCGGTAGCGGCGGCGACGGCGGCTGTCGCCGCGCGGCCGCGCGCGCGGTTCCAGGCGACCTCAGCCGCGCTCGGTAGGTAGCGCCGCTCAATCGCCTTGTCGGCGACGGCGAAGTCGCCGAAGCCAGCCAGTTGCCCGCGCGCGTCGATCGCGCGGCAAACGGCGACCTGGGCCGCAGGCGCGAGTGCGAACAGGTAGCGCGCCAGCTCGACGACTGCGCCGTGCGGATCGGGCTGCACCGATTCGGCGACGAAGGCGTAGTCGGCGAACGCTGCCGGCCGGCCATCCGACGTGGTGCCGACGCGCGCGTGCCGCACCCACGGCCGTTCGCGCTCGAGCCGCGCCAACAGCTCGGTCGCTCCGCCAAGCGCGTCGACGACTCCAATCGCCAGCTCCATGCTGGCCACATGCGCAGCCTCGAGCAGCAGGCGAACATCGTCGAGCGGAGCCTCGCAGGCCACGGCAGCGACGGCGGCGGGGTCAACCTCCACCGGCAGACCGGCGAGGGCTGCGAGCAGCTCCGTCGCCGCCGCGACATTGGCGGCGGCAAGGGTGGCGCTTAGGTGCGGCGCGACCTTGCCGAGCAGCGCCGGGCGAGGATCTGGCGGGTCGAGGGCGCGGATGCGCGCGACGGCACGCTGGATCGGCTCCGGGAACAGCTCGTCGTCGCCGCCATGGAGCGCAAAATGGGCGACGAGCGCGACGTTTGTCGGCGCGGCGCCCTCGTCGGCGAAGATCTCACGCCACTGCGCGCTCATCCGCCGGAAGCCGACCAAGCGGAGCGCCTGCAGGCTCGCGGCGAGGGCGCGAGCCTGCAGCTCACGCTCGGCGCGCGCGGCGACGGCGTCGATAACCACCTCGTCGGCGACGGCCCCATCGAGCAGCAGCCGTGTCAGAAACCGCTGCAGGGAGTCGGCCTCGAGCAGGTCGATGACGCGCCGCACGGTCTCGGCAAGGGTCGGTGGCGGCACGTCGTGGATCGCGCGCGCGATATGGCGCGAACGCAACTCATGCAACCCGCCCAACACGCCATCGCGCTCGCGGATCAGATGCTCATCAACGAGGCGAACGAGCGCGCGCTTGATCGCGGCATCGTCAGCATCAAGCGCGCCCCTCACTCGCTCGAGCTGAAGGTCGGCGCCGTAGGTGTCGGCGGTGGCGACAAGCGCCAGCAGCTTGAGCTCAAGATCGCGTCGCTCGCGCAGCCGCCGCTCGACCTGCCCTGTGATCGTCTCTGCCAGCCGCGTTCCCTCAGTCAGCAGATGGCCGTACTCGAGCAGCAGCCCGTCGCTGGCCTCGAACGGCTCGCGCCACTCGGGCCAGCTCGTCTCGCCGCTGTCACGCAGCTCCTGCCAGATCCGCTCGGCAAGGCGCTCGTCCAGCGCCGGCCGCACCTGGACGGCGCCAGCGGCGCTGCGGACAAGGAACAGGTCTTCCTCGCGGCAGGCCCCGAGCACAGTGACGTCCGCGTGATGACGCAGCTCGTCAACGAGCGCGTCGAAGCCTAGGTGGTCGTCGCGCCCGAGGTCGTCGACGACGAAGCCGACGCGGACGCCCGTCGGGCGCAGCGCCTTGACGAGGCGTACCACGGCGGCGACGTCGTCGAAGCCGAGGCGGCGGACGCGATACCAGCGCAGACGATGTCGGGTGGCGAACGCCGCTAGCCAGATCAGCGCCGACTTACCGGCGCCCGACGGGCCGACGGCGAGCGCAACGCCGCGAGTTTCGACGCCCTGCTCCAGCTCGCCGACGAGTTCATCACGCTCAAGCGGCAGCCCGGCAACGACGTGGCCGGGGACGACATCGACGCCGCGGTAGAAGCGCGGCTCTTCGATCGGCGTCGTGAAGTCCACGAGTTCGACCGCACCCGTGCGCAGCGCCTCATCGAGCAACGAGGGATCAACCGACTCGCTGACATCGTCGATGAGGCGCGCGACGTCGGCTGCCGTCAACGAGGCCGGGTCATCGACGCTGCGCTGGCCGTTTTCGTCCGCGAGCTGCGCGAGCCGGCCGCGGAGGATCTCATAGTGCGCCAGACAGCTCGCCGGCGGGATGCCGAGGCGCTCGGCAAGTAACTCGATCGCCGTCGCCGGTGCCGCCGGCATGACCAGGACGTGCGCGCGGGCGAGGAACTCGTTGGGTGCGATGATCTCGCCGACGGCGGCCGCGACCACCCGCTTCAGCCGGCCATCAGCGACGTCGGCGAGTGTCTGCTCCAGGCCAGTGTCGGCGCCGGCCAGCGGCCTCTCAAGGACGAGGCCGACGTGGGCGTCGGGCTCGGCGACGGCGCGCTCGGCCAGGTGCCGCCAGGCGGCGGCCAGTTCGCTGTAGCTGAAGTCGCCGCGATGGGAGCGGCGCGACTTCGCCTGTAGGTGCAGCCTGTGCTCGTCAAGTTCGAGCGAGACGTCCTCAAGGCCTTCCGGGATCAGCCGCCCGAGCGGCAGCTCGCCACGCCACGCGTGGACCGCCATTTCGGTCGCGACCGCGTCCTGGTAGTGGAAACCGCGACCGGCGTGCGACCCAGAACGACTCTTCTCCCACAGCACGTCCATGCGACGAGGTTAGCCTGCGCGGCGCGCCTCACGGCGAAAGTCGACACCTAGGTGTTCGAGCGCATTCGTGAGGAGGATCGCTGTCGACGCTCGACTTCGAACGTGGCCCCCGAGCCGGTCCCAAGCGAGATGACGTCAGCCAGAGCATCTCGGCATGGTTGTGGCAGCAAATACGGGCGCTTGAAGCGCAGCATGCGCCTGGAACAGTCCTGCTCACGGAGCCGGCAGACCTGAGTTGTGGCAGCAAATCGGCGCTTTGCCGCCACAACCGTGGTGGAGGTTAGCGCGTGGTTCGACCCCGCAGGCCAGCACCGCCAGGCCGAGCAGCAGTGGCCCTGATTCGAACGGGTGACCCCATCCTTACCATTGATGCTCGGGTGGTTCACGTCGCCATGCACCACCTCACCTACCCACGCAACCGAGCAGGTGAAAGGTGCTGCCGGAGGTCGGGTCGTGGGGCGGCGTGAGGTTGCGCGTAGCGCAGTTTCTGGCAAATCTCTGGCAAGGACCCCTGTGGGATCGTTTGTGCTGACCCGGTAGATGCTTGACGTGTTGATGCTGGCTGATGGGTTGTGCGGTGGCACGCCACGACGCCTCGGTGACATCGCTCCAACTCGCCCTCGGCGAGGAGCAACTGGCACCTTTGGTGCAGTGCTGTCCTCGGACGAATTTCAGGTCGAAGCGTAGAGCGAACGGCGACGCTTCATCCGTTATGGCGAGGGGGCAAGGCTGGATGGGCACAAGGCTGGAGCAGGGCAAGGCTTGTCGTGCAGCTTACGGCCCTGGAGATTCGCTTGATGACTCGAGGGAGAGCGAATCAAGGGCAGTGCTTGCACGCGACGGCGGCCGTTGCGGGCGTGGCCTGTCCGCTGACGCCCTGCGGTCGGTCTTTAATCAGGGTGTCGTATCGGAGGCGCCGGCGCTTTACAGTAGGTGCGGTTGAGCTTGTGCTGTGGAGGTCGGCATGGCGTGCGGCAGCTTCCTCGTGCATGCTCCCAGGCCGATCGTCGACGCGCCGATGGAGCTGGCCGCGCAGCTGGCGCCGAGCCGCGGGTCATGTGCCGGCGTCGCGGGGGCGGCGTAGTGTCGGTGCTGGGCGGACGGCGTCCCTTCCGCCGGCCAAGCCCCGCCGGGGCGTTGCGGGGTCGGCGCCGCGAATGCGACGTACTGGACCGGCTCCTGGACGTGGTGCGTGGCGGTGAGAGCCGGGCGCTGGTCGTGCGCGGCGAGCCGGGCGTGGGCAAGACGGCGCTGCTGAACTACCTGATCGAGCACGCCTCAGGCTGCCGGGTGGTGCGTGCTGTGGGTGTCCAGTCGGAGATGGAACTGGCCTTCGCCGGCGTCCATCAGTTGTGCGGGCCGATGCTGGATCGCCTGGAGCGTCTCCCGGGTCCGCAGGGCGAGGCGTTGCGGACCGCGTTCGGCCTTAGCTCCGGGTCGGCGCCGGACCGCTTCCTGGTCGCTCTGGCCGTCCTTGGCCTGCTGGCCGACGCCGCCGAGGAGTATCCGCTGGTCTGCCTAGTGGATGACGCGCAGTGGCTCGATCACGCCTCGGCGCAGGTCCTTGGGTTCGTGGCCCGTCGCCTGGCGGCGGAGTCGGTCGGCTTGGTCTTCGCAGCTCGGGTTCCGGGCGAGGAGTTGGCGGGGTTGCCGGAGCTGGTGGTCGAGGGGCTGGGGGAGGCCGATGCGCGCGCGCTGCTGGACGCTACGCTGACGGGGCCGCTCGACGCCCAGGTGCGGGACCGGATCGTCGCCGAGACCCGCGGCAACCCGCTGGCGCTGGTGGAGCTGCCCCGGGGGTTGACGCCGGCGGAGCTGGCCGGTGGGTTCGCGCTCCCGGACGCGATGCCGCTCTCGGGGCGGATCGAGGACAGCTTCCGGCGGCGGCTGGACGCGCTGCCGGCCGACACCCGGCGGCTGGTGCTGGTCGCGGCGGCCGAGCCGGTCGGCGATCCGGTGAGAGTGTGGCGGGCGGCCGAGCGGCTCGGGATCCGGGCTGAGGCGGCGACGCCGGCGGCCGAGGCCGGCTTGCTGGAGTTCGGCGCCCGCGTGTGGTTCCGGCATCCGCTGGTGCGCTCGGCGGCCTACCGGTCGGCATCGCTGCAGCAGCGGCAGGCCGTACACCGGGCCCTGGCCGAGGTCACCGATCCGAAGCTGGATCGCGACCGTCGCGCCTGGCACCGGGCCCAGGCCGCGCCGGGGCCGGACGAGGACGTCGCCGCCGAACTCGAGTGCTCGGCCGGCCGGGCCCAGGCGCGCGGGGGCCTGGCCGCGGCGGCCGCGTTCCTGGAGCGCGCGGCGATGCTGACGCCCGGACCCGCTCGCCGTGCCCGGCGCGGGCTCGCGGCCGCGGGGGCCAAGCGTGGCGCCGGTGCGCTGGACGCGGCACTGGGGTTGCTGGCCACAGTGGAGGACGGCGGCCCGCTTGACGCCCTGTCGGCTGCCGAGGTGGATCAGCTGCGCGGCCTGATCGCGTTGGTGCAGCGACGGCCCAGCGACGCTGCTCGGCTGCTGCTCAGCGCGGCCAGGCGCCTGGAGCCGCTGGACGCTGGCCTGGCCCGGGACACGCACCTGGAGGCGCTCTGGGCCGCGATGTGGGCCGGGGACCTGGGCAGCCCCGGTGGCGTGCTGGGGGCGGCCGAGGTCGCCCGCGCCGCGCCCCCCGGTCCCGAACCGCCGCGTGCGGTTGACGTCCTGCTGGATGCGTTCGTAGTGCGGTTGATGCAGGGATATACGGCGGCCGCGCCGTTGCTGACTCGGGCGCTCAAGCTGAGCCTCGCGCTGGATGTCCCCAGCAACGAGGTCGGCCGCTGGTGCTGGCTCGCCGGTGGAAGAGCCGGCGCACTCGTCGCCCTCGAGCTGTGGGACGCCGACTCCTGGTATGCCCTGGCCGCTGTCCAGGCACAGGTCGCCCGCGACGCGGGCGCGCTCGTGCACCTGCAGTACGCGCTCAACTACCTCGCCGCAGCCCACCTGTTCGCCGGTGAGCTGACCACGGAAGCGTGGCTGGTCGACGAGGATCGCCTGATCGCCGAGGCGACCGGGAACCCGCCGGTTGGGTATGCCGCGCTGGCGCTGGCGGCCTGGCAGGGCCGGGACCCAGAGGCGTCGAAGCTGATCGAGGCCACCGTGCGGACGGCGACCGCACGTGGTCTGGGCAGGATGGTCAGCTTCGCTGACTACGCGAGCTCGGTGCTTTCCAACGGCCTCGGTCGCCACGAGGCAGCGCGCAACGCCGCCTGGCGAGCCTTCGAGCGTGACGACTTCGGGTACGGGCCCTATGTCGTGCCCGAGCTGGCCGAGGCAGCGTCCAGGACCGGCGACGAGGCACTGGTCATGGCCGCACTCCAGTGGCTGTCCGAACGCACGCGGCTGGCACCCTCCGAGTGGGCGCTGGGGATCGAAGCCCGCGTCCGCGCCCTGCTCAGCGAGGGCGAGGCTGCCGAGCGCTGCTACCGCGAGTCGATCGACCGGCTCGGCCGGACCGGCGTCCGCGTGCAGCTCGCCCGCGCACATCTGCTCTACGGCGAGTGGCTGCGCCGCCAGCGCCGCCGCATCGACGCCCGCCAGCAGCTGCGCACCGCCCACGAGTTCTTCGATCGCATCGGAGCCGAGGGGTTCGCCGAGCGAGCCAGGCGCGAGCTGCAGGCCACCGGCGCGACCGCCCGCAAGCGCACCGTCGATACGAGGGACGAGCTGACCGCCCCAGGAGGCCCTGATCGCGCGGCTGGCCCGCGACGGCCTCTCGAACCCCGAGATCGGCAGAAGGTTGTTCATCAGCGCCCGTACGGTCCAGTACCACCTGGGCAAGGTCTTCGCCAAGTTCGCCATCGGCTCGCGCGGCCAGCTCGACCGGGCCCTGCCCAGCGACCCGGCCAGCGCCGAGCCGGAGTAGCCCGCCGGCCAGCCGGCGACTTGGTCGGCGCGCCGCCAGGCCAGGACTGGTCAGTCGCGCTGGCCACTGGCGGATGCGAACGCCGGCCGGCGCCAACGAGACTTGGCGAGCCACGTGCACGGTGTCGACACAGCACTTCAGCCGCAGGGTTCCGGACGATCGACGGATGCCCATCGGTTGTCCCTGCACCGATGAGAGGAACGGCAATGGCTGAGAGCTTGGTGGCGCCACCAAGACCAAAGGCCGTGAGGCCTTATGAAAGGAGATCCTCATGAGCTCATCCTCCGCCCCCCGGCCCACCCGGAAGGCCCGGCTCCGTCTCCGACGCGCCGAACCTCCCTGCAGGGTTCACCGACATCTTCACCAGCCGGTACATCGACGCCGGTGAGCTGCGCCAGCACGCGGTCATCGGAGGCGACGGGCCGCCGCTGCTGCAGGTGTGCGTCTGGCCCAAGAAAGCCGTCGGGTGAGGCCGCAGACGCCGGGTAAGAACGGTCGCTCGCGGCCGGGGACGACGCCTCGGCGCGGGCCGTAAATCCAATGCCGGCACCACCGCCGTGCGCAGGGACGGCTGTGGTTCGAGAAAGGAACTGGTTATGTCCATCAAGAGGAAGGTGCTGGCTGTCGCGGCGATGCTGACCGTGGCGGCCGGTCTCAGCACGGTGGGGACGCTCTCCGCGACCGCGGCGACCCCGCAGTGCGGCCCGAACTGCATCCAGATCTTCAGCGCTAAGTTCGGCACGAACGCCAATCCCAACTTCGTTGAGACGGTGTTCCAGGGGGTGGCGAGGGTCGGCCAGCCGACGATCCTGGCCCGCCCCAGCAGCTCTAACCCCGCGGGGGACTTCATCGCTACGGCTCCCGGCGCGGGCCTGGTGTCTGACTTCTTTGCCGCGGGCATGGTGTCCGCCGCGGTGAACCAGCACTACGGCAACCTGAACGCGGCGCAGATCGAGTACGCGCCGTTCGGTAAGCCCACCGGCCTGTGTGCGGGCCTGGCCACCACCGCGTACCAGAACGAAGGCCTCACCCTGCAGCCGTGCAGCACTCCGGGCACGACCGTGTGGATCATCGATACTGCCGATTCGCCCGCGACCGCGCCCGCCCGCTTCCCGATTGTCAGCGGCTCGACCACGGACTTCACCCACCCGTTCGCGATGACCATCCACGGTAACCCGGCCCACAAGCGGTTCCCGCAGATCAAGGTCCAGCGTCTGCGAGGCAACCCGGACCACGTGCGCGTCAGCCAGCTATGGGGTGCCAACGTCTCGAGCTAGGAAGCCCTGGTTCAAGCCCTGAGTGACCCACGAGCGCCGTCCCGCTCGGGGTGCGCCACGGTCGTGCCTGGCATCCCCGCAACGGAGTTCATGGCCTGCGGCCACCCTTGACCGGCCGTCGTCCGGGCGGCTGGAGACACCGGTCGCCCAGGGCGGGCGAGGACCTGAGCCCACTAGCAGTACTCCGTTAGGTCTTGCGAAGGTGTTGGTGCTGGGTGTACCTGTGGAGCGATATCCACTGAGCTGAAAGGAGTGCGCCACCGCTGCCGGTGGCACGACGTGACACCCACACAACTTCGACGCATCCGAACCCGTCTGACCGCATTCGCCGAGGACATCTTCGCGTCCATCCCCCGTAAAGATCAGCGCCGCTGGGGCCAGACCTACCTGCGCGGGCTGCTGCTGGACGGCAAGCGCAAGTCGATCCAGCCGATGGCCACCCGGCTGGCCCGCGGCGATCCCGCCGCCGACGCCGACGCGCTGGAGCAGGCGCTGCAGCAGTTCGTCAACCAAAGCCCCTGGGACCCGACCCCCGTGCGCCAGCGGCTGGCCCAGCGCATGACCGCAGCGATCGGGCCGGCTGCGTGGGTGATCGACGACACCGGCTTTCCGAAGTTCGGCCGCCACTCGGTGGGGGTCGCCCCGCAGTACTGCGGGGCGCTGGGCAAGGTGGCCAACTGCCAGGTCGGCGTGAGCGTGCACGCCGCCACCGACCAGGCCAGCTGCCCGATCAACTGGCGACTGTATTTGCCCAAGGAGTGGGACCACGACGCCCAGCGGCGCCGCACGGCCCACGTGCCCGACAGCCAGCGCCACCGGCCCAAGTGGCAGCTGGCCCTGGACATGCTGGACGAGCTGGCCGGCTGGGACCTTCAGGCGCCGGTGATGCTGGCCGACGCCGCCTACGGCGAGGTCAACCAGTTCCGGCTGGGCCTGGAACAGCGCCAGCTGGCCTACGTGGTGCAGGTCCCCGCCACCATCAGCGCCTACCCCCAACAGGTGGTACCCGAGACGCTGCCGTATGCCGGCCGCGGGCAGCCATCCAAGCCGCGCTACCGCCAGCCGCGCTCCTCGCTGCGACAGCTGGTGCTGGCCGCTGGCGAGCGGGCGGCCCGCACGGTCACCTGGCGCGAAGGCGCCGACGGGACGCCGCTTCACTCACGCTTTGTCGCCCTGCGGGTGCGCCCGGCCGGGGTGCAGCTGCGCCGGGTGGCCCGCGGCGGGCAGCTGCCGCTGCGTTGGCTGCTGGCCGAATGGCCAGACGGCGAGCCCGAGCCGGTCAAGTACTGGCTGGCCAGCCTGCCCGAGACCACTGCCCTGCAGCAGCTGGTGGGCCTGGCCAAGCTGCGCTGGCGGGTGGAACACGACTATCGCGAATTGAAGGACGCGCTGGGCCTGGACCACTTCGAGGGGCGCTCCTTCAAGGGCTGGCACCACCACGTGACCCTGGTCTCGGTCGCCCACGCGTTCGTCACCCTGGAGCGGCTGGACCCAAAAGTCCGTGCGTCGGCCTGACCACCTTCCAGGCATTGCGCGAGCTGCAGTTGCTGCTCGCCGGTTGGGCCGGCGCGTGTCCGGTGTGCCTGCGCCGATTCCCACGATCGACGGCATGGCTGCACCCAGCAGCCGCACCCACCTAACGGAGTACTGCTAGTGCTACGTTCGTTAAAAGCGGTACACATGCTCTGCCTCAGATCCTTGCTGGTCAGAGCACCCATGGGCCAGGATGTGAGGGCAGTACAGCCCCTCTTTCTGCACCGGATCTAACGAACGTAGCACCTAGGCAGGCAACCGAGGGAGCAGGCCTGCCAGCAGGCACCGGAGGACGCAAGCGCCCCACGAACCCGGAGGGCGGCCATGGCCGCCGACAACACCGTCACCCCGATCGGCAACCTCACCGACGACCCTGAGCTCCGCTCCGAGAGGGTCAGTCCAAGCCGCATCCACCAACACCGGAGGTTCTCATGAGTGGAACCGTTGAGACCGCCACCGACATCCGTCCCTTCCAGGTCCAGATTCCCGAAGAGGAGCTCGATGAGCTGGGACGCCGGATCCAGGCGACGCGCTGGCCTTCGAAAGAGCTCGTCACCGACCGGTCGCAGGGCGTGCAGTTGGCCACGCTGCAGGAGCTCGCGCGCTACTGGGTGACCGACTACGACTGGCGCAGGTGCGAGGCGAGGCTGAACGCGCTGCCACAGTTCACGACCCAGATCGACGGAGTGGACATCCACTTCATCCACGTGACGTCGCCGCACGAGAACGCGTTGCCGCTGATCATGACGCACGGCTGGCCCGGCTCCGTGGTCGAGCTGCTGGAGACGGTCGGCCCGCTCACCGACCCGACCGCCCACGGCGGACGCGCCGAGGACGCGTTCCAACTGGTGCTGCCGTCCCTGCCCGGCTACGGCTTCTCGGGCGAGCCGACCGAGCTCGGCTGGGATGTCGGCCGCACCGCGCGCGCCTGGGCCGAGCTGATGGGCCGGCTCGGCTACGCCCGCTACGTCGCCCAGGGCGGCGACCTGGGCGCCATCGTCAGCGACGCGATGGGCCGCCAGGCGCCCGAGGGGCTGCTCGGCATCCACATGAACCTGCTCGTGACGACGCTGGGCGCCGCGACCCCGCCGCCGGGGGACACCGAGGAGGAACGCGCGGCGCTCGACGCGATCGCCACCTTCACGACGAGCGGCTTCGGCTACTTCCTGGAGCAGAGCACGCGGCCGCAGACGATCGGCTACTCCCTGCTGGATTCACCCGTCGGGCTGGCGGCGTGGATGCTGGACCACGACACCGACAGCTACTACAAGATCTCGCGTGCCTTCGTCGACGGCGAGCCCGTGGGCAATCTCACCCGGGATCACATCCTCGACAACGTCACGCTGTACTGGCTGACGGGGACCGGGGCTTCGGCGGCCCGGTGGTACTGGGAGCTCGGACGAGCCCAGGCCGCAGCCCGTGCGGCCGGCCAGGCGCCGCCGGAGGTCTCGCTGCCGGTCGGCTTCACCACCTTCCCCGGCGAGATCTTCCGCGCCCCGCGCAGCTGGGTCGAACGGTCATACCCCAACCTCGTCCACTTCAACGAGGTCGACAGGGGCGGTCACTTCGCCGCCTGGGAAGAGCCCGAGCTCTTCGCCGCCGAGCTGCGGGCTGCATTCAGCTCACTGCGCTGAATGACACCACTGTCTTGGGCTCTCTTCAGGAGGAGCTTCCATGCCAGCACTGACCACCAATCTCTTCCTCCTCGAGGATCTCCAGGACGTCGGAAGGACGAGCGAGCTCGCGCAGAGCGATCTGGATGCGCTTCGTGCCCTCGCGGACTGGATCAAGACGTACGTGGTCAAGCCTCACAAGGATCTCGGCCGTGCCGGGCCCGTCTGTCCCTTCGTGCCCGAGGCCTTGGAACGCAAGACACTTTGGCTTGCTCCAGAGCAGATCGCCGACCGGGACGTGCCAGCTGTTGTCGAGCTTGTCAACGGCTACCAGAGAGTGTTCCTGGACGCTCAACCTACCGACGGCGACGACGCTGACTACAAGGTCATCGTCGTTGTTTTCAGCGACTTGTCGGCTGCTCGTGCGCAAGGCGTCTTCGCCGACGTCCTACAGCATCTTGCGGTTCCGTCGTATGTGGAAGATGGGATCGTGTTCGGAGCGTTCTACGGAGGCCATGAGGGGACTGCCATCTACAACTCGAGCTTCCGGCCATTCCAATCGCCCGTGCCGTTTCTGTTTGTGAGGTATGGGGTCATCAGCGACTGGAAGTTCTTCCTGGACAACGAGGACTGGCTCAAATTGTGGGCACGTCGCTATGGAGAATCCGCAGTCAACGCTCTTGCTGAGGAACTACGCCGCCTGCCGTGGCGCGTGCGGCGCGACTAATCCCAGATCGAGGCCGTCGTCAACGTCGACGGCTACTGAAGGAGCGATGGATGGGTCAGGAGGCAACCCCATGGAGGACCGTCCTCAGGAGCGCCGACCGACTGTTCCGCGCCACCACGCACCCGGCGGCGGTCCAGTTGCCGGTTGAAGGGTCGTTGCCGTCCCTGGCCGGCGCGACCCAGTGGCTCAACTCGCCACCACTGACGCCCGCCGGGCTGCGCGGCAGCGTGGTGCTGGTCGACTTTTGGACCTACACCTGCATCAACTGGCTGCGCACCCTGCCCTACCTGCGCGCCTGGGCCGCCAAGTACCGCGATCACGGGCTGGTGGTGCTCGGAGTGCACACCCCGGAGTTCGACGTCGAGCATGACCTGGACAACGTCCGCCGCGCCGTCAAGGACCTGGGCGTCGACTACCCGGTCGCGGTCGACAACGACTACGCCATCTGGACCGCGTTCGACAACCACTACTGGCCGGCGCTGTACGTCGTCGACGCCCAGGGGCAGATCCGCCACCATCAATTCGGTGAGGGCGGCTACCAGCAGTCCGAGATGATCCTGCAGCAACTACTGACCGAGACCGGCGCCGAGGGGATCGACCAGGACCCGGTGGCAGTCGACCCTGGTGGGGTGGAGGCGGCCGCCGACTGGGACAGCCTGTGGTCACCGGAGAACTACCTCGGGTACCAGCGCACCGAGAACTTCACGTCCGCCGATGGGGCCGTCTTGGACACCCCGCACGTCTATGCCCTCCCCACCCGGTTGCGGCTCAACCAGTGGGCCCTTGCTGGTGACTGGACGGTCAAGCGGCAGGCCATCGTGCTCAACGCCCCCGATGGGGGGATCGTCTACCGGTTCCACGCCCGCGACCTGCACCTGGTCATGGGACCAGCCACACCGGGCACGCCGGTCCGGTTCCGGGTGCTGCTGGACGGGCAGCCGCCAGCAGCCGCCCACGGCACCGATGTCGACGAGGCGGGCGACGGCACGGTCACCCGCCCCCGGCTGTACCAGCTGATCCGCCAGCCTGGCCCCATCACCGAGCGCACCTTCGAGATCACCTTCCTGGATCCCGGCGTCCAGGCCTACGCCTTCACCTTCGGCTAGCGCCGTGACCACGACCCATCTTCCCCGGAAGGAGACCACCATGACCCAAGCCGAGCCCTCCATGGCCCGTAGCGACGTCCGCCCCTTCAGCGTGGACGTTCCAGAGGAGGACCTGGTCGAGCTGCGCCGGCGGGTGCGGGCGGTGCGCTGGCCCGAGCAGGAGACCGTCGCCGATCCGTCCCAGGGCGTGCAGCTGGCCACGATGCAGGCCCTCGCGCGCTATTGGGGCAGCGACTACGACCTGCGCCGGTTCCAGGCCAGGCTGAACGCCCTCCCCCAGTTCATGACCGAGATCGACGGCCTCGACATCCACTTCCTGCACCTCCGCTCACCCCACGAGCACGCGTTGCCGCTGATCATCACCCACGGCTGGCCCGGCTCGGTCATCGAGATGCTCAACGTCATCAGCCCGCTCACCGACCCCACCGCACACGGCGGCGACCCCGGGGATGCGTTCGATGTGGTCGTTCCCTCCATGCCCGGCTACGGGTTCTCCGCCAAACCGACCGCCACCGGCTGGGACCCGGTCCACATCGCCGAGGCCTGGATCACCCTGATGCGGCGCCTGGGCTACACCCGCTTCGTGGCGCAAGGCGGCGACTGGGGTGCCCAAATCACCGACGTGATGGGGGCCAAGGCCCCGCCGGAGCTGGCCGGTATCCACTCCAACATGCCCGGCACGGTCCCACCTGAGGTGTCCAAGGCCCTGGCGTCGAACGTGCTCGGGGCCGGTGACCCGCCACCGTCCGGTCTGTCGGCCGACGAACAACGCGCCTACGACCGGCTGAGCTTCCTGTTCACCAAGGGCATCGGCTACGCCCTCGAGATGGGGTTACGCCCCCAGACCCTGTACGGGCTCGCCGATTCACCCCTCGCCCTGGCGGCCTGGATGCTCGACCACGACGCCCGCAGCTACGACGACATCGCCGCCGCCTTCGCGGGCCAGCCGGTCGGCAACCTCACCCGCGACGAGGTCCTGGACAACATCACCCTCACCTGGGTGACCAACACCGGGGTGTCCTCGGGCCGGCTCTACTGGGAGAACACCCTCGGGTTCTTCGACGTCAAGAACGTCACCGTGCCGGCGGCCGTGAGCGTCTTCCCCAACGAGCTCTACCAGGCCCCCCGCAGCTGGACCGAGCAGGCCTACCCCAACCTCATCTACTACAACCAGGTCGACCAAGGCAACCACTTCGCCGCCTGGCAGGAGCCGGAGCTGTTCACCACCGAGATCCGAGCCGCCTTCCGGTCACTGCGCTAACAGGGAGGTCGTCATGAGCACCACCGTCGAGACGACCAGCGACATCCGCCCCTTCCACGTCGACATTCCCCAAGAGGCGTTGGAGGACCTCCGTCGGCGCGTCGCGGCCACGCAGTGGCCCGAGAAGGAGACCGTCACCGATCAATCCCAAGGCGTGCCGCTGGCCATGATCCAGAAGCTCGCCCGCTATTGGGGGACGGACTATGACTGGCGCACGTGTGAGGCCAGGCTGAACGCCTTCCTGCAGTTCATCACCGAGCTCGACGGGCTCGACATTCACTTCCTGCACGTTCGTTCCCAGCATGAGGACGCGTTGCCGCTCATCATCAACCACGGATGGCCGGGCTCGATCATTGAGCAGCTGAAGCTCATCGAGCCGCTCACGGATCCCACGGCGCACGGCGGACGCGCCGAGGACGCGTTCCACCTGGTGATTCCGTCGATGCCCGGCTACGGGTTCTCCGGCAAGCCGACCAGCACCGGCTGGGGCCCCGAGCGCATGGCCAGGGCCTGGGCCGAGTTGATGGGGCGCCTCGGCTACACCCGCTATGTCGCCCAGGGCGGCGACTGGGGCGCCTTCGTTGTCGACCAGATGGGCCTACAGGCGCCCGAGGGGTTGCTGGCCATTCACACCAACATGCCGGCCACCGTCCCCGCCGACGTCAACCGGGCTTCCCTGGCCGGCGAGCCGCCACCATCGGGGCTCTCGGCCGAGGAACGACGCGCCTACCAGCAGCTGCTCAGGACCTACGGGCAGGTCGAGTACGCCAGGTACATGGCGGCCCGGCCGCAGACCTTGTACGGCATCGCCGATTCCCCCGTCGGCCTGGCCGCCTGGCTGCTGGACCACAACGATGCTGACGGCCAGCCGGCCGCGGCCGTGGCCGCGGCGCTGGACCGGGCCACCAGTGCCACCGGGGAGCTGACCCGTGACGAGATCCTCGACAACATCACGCTCTATTGGCTGACGAACACCGGCGTGTCGGCGTCGCGTCTGTATTGGGAATACAAGGGCGGCTTCTTCAACGCCAAGGGCGTCACCATCCCCGTCGCCACCACCGTCTTTCCCGGCGAGCAGTATCAAGCCCCCCGCAGCTGGGCCGAGCAGGCCTACCCCAACCTCATCTACTACAACCAAGTTGATAAAGGCGGCCACTTCGCCGCCTGGGAGCAGCCGCAGCTCTTCACCGAGGAGCTCCGCGCGGCGTTCCGATCACTCCGCTAGCCGCAGAGTTCGACAAGGTAGGCGCAGGGAGAACCGAGTAGTACAGCGCGCAGACGGGAAGGAGCCCACACATGACTGCGCTACCCAACATCGTCCTGGTGCACGGCGCCTGGGCCGACGGCTCCAGTTGGAGCGCCGTCATCGAACACCTGCAGGCCGACGGGTACCGCGTCACCGCACCCCAGCTGTCGTTGACCAGGCTGGCCGATGACGTCGACCGGCTGCGCCAGGTCCTGGCCCGCCAGAACGGGCCGACCCTGGTCGCCGGGCACTCCTACGGCGGTCAGATCATCACCGCCCTCGGCACCGATGCGCCCAACGTCGTTGGCCTGGTCTACATCGCCGCGTTCGGGCTGGATGAGGGCGAGTCGATCGGCGCCCTGCTCGACCAGGCACCGGGCGGGCCCGCCCTGGCCCATCTCGACGTCGACCCCCACGGCTTTGCCTGGCTGCCCGAGGACGACTTCGTCAACCACTTCGCGGCCGACGTCGACCCGGTCAAGGCCAAGGTCATGTTCGCGGTCCAGCAGCCGCTGCACTCCAGCGCCCTCGGGGAGGTGATGGGTGTCCCGGCCTGGAAGGCGCTGCCGACCTGGTTCCTGATCGCCGACGGCGACCAGGCGATCCCGCCCGATGCCCAGCGACAGTTCGCCCCGCGCATGGGCGCCACCACCGTGGAGGTCTCGACCAACCACGTGGCCATGGTCTCCCACCCAGACGAGGTCCTCCAGCTCATCAAGACCGCCGCCGAGGCGGTGCCGGCCGCAACCTGACCGCTCACTCCACCTCAGCCTAAGCAGAGCCGGTCATCGAGCGCACTTTCGAGGTCACCCTCCTGGATCCTGGCGTCCAGGCCTACGCCTTCACCTTCGGCTAGACGACAGTAGGAGTCGCAACGATGAGCACCGTGTCACGCGGGTTCCGGGGGCGGCGGCGCCCCAGCGCCGAGCTGCCCCCGGGCCAGTACCTGGTCGAGGACTTCCCGGTCCTGTCGGCGGGACCCACCCCCAGCATCGACCTCGCCGACTGGGAGCTCGCGATCACCAGCGAGACCGACGAGCAGCGGCGCTGGAACTGGGACGGCCTCCGCGCCCTGCCCAGTGAGCAGGTCACCGTTGACATCCATTGCGTCACCCACTGGTCCAAGCTCGGCACCATGTGGGAGGGGGTGTCGCTGGACACCCTGCTGGAGGGCCTGGAGACCAGCGCCGGCTTCGCGCTGGTCACCTCCTATGGCGGCTACACCACCAACCTCCCGTTGGAGGACCTGACCGACGGCAAGGCCTGGATCGCGTTCCGCTACGACGGCTAGGACCTGGAGGCCGAGCATGGCGGGCCGGCGCGGCTGCTGGTGCCGCACCTGTATTTGTGGAAGAGCGCCAAGTGGGTCCGCTGGATCCAGCTGCTGGACCAGGACGAGCCCGGCTTCTGGGAGAGCCTCGGCTACCACAACTACGGCGACCCCTGGCAGGAGCAACGGTTCTGGGGCGACTAAGAGGAGGCAGCGATGACCAGCTCAGACCTGTGGAGCGACGGCAGCGCCCTCGCCGGCCCCTTCCATGACGTCTTCTGCGTCGAGGTCACCACCGCCATCGGACGCTGCGCGAACTGTGGGCGTGAAGGGCCGATGGCCGAGGCCCGGGTGTTCGACCACGCCCCCGGCGTCGTCGCCCGCTGTCCAACCTGCGACCAGGTCCTCCTGCGGCTGGTACACGACCGCGGCCGCGCCTGGCTGGACCTGCGCGGCCTGACATATCTGCAGCTTCCCGTACCGGAGGAGACCTGAGCCCCACGCGCCAGCGTGCTGGAGTTCTACGAGCGCGCCTATCAGGCCGGCGCCCGCCTGGCCGGCTGGGACGTCCAGCGGCTGGCCTGCCCCGGCGGAAGCACCCCCTTCCTCAAGGCGCAACGCTCGCCGGCCTACGTGCCGCTCCGGACCGGGGACGGTCCGTCGGTGTTCGCCCACCGGCGGGCCTACCCGATGCTGGTCGGGCGAGACATCCAGGTCGACTGCCGGCGGCGCCTGGGCGTCCGCTCGTTTTCCTCCTCGCTACCCCCCGACCTCGGTCTGCGCACATCGTTCGGTCGCGAGTCCGGAGGCGACCGCCAGGACAGCTTGGCTCCCGGTGCTGATGCTCCGCCAAAGTGGCGCGCAGCAAGGCATTCGCCGGACCATTGGCTAGCTGTCCTCAAACGACCGTTTCTGCGACAGCCCTCCCTCCCCCGTCAGCAACCGCCCAGCAGGCGTCCAGAACTCGTGTCCGCAATCAACGTCGCACCACCGCCCAGGTCATAGCGTTGTGAGACGGTCGCGAGAGCGCTGTGGCAGCAAATTCGCCATTTGCTGCCACGACGGTTCATGCGCCCGAGACGACGAGACTGCCGCAACGATGTGGCACCATCCCTGAGGTCGGTGCTGAGGAAGGAGCGGGATGATCGGTCGACTGGCCGGGGTGGTACTCGACTGCCCGGATCCGCAGGCGTTGGCGGCGTTCTACTCGGAGCCGCTGGGCCTGCCGATCACGACGGAGGACGCGGACTGGGCCGACGTCAGCGATGGCAAGACCATCTGCCTGAGCTTCCAGCACGCCCCCGACCACCAGCCGCCACGCTGGCCCGACCCGGCCTTCCCGCAGCAGTTCCACATCGACGTCATGGTCGACGACATCGCCGAGGCCGAGCCGAAGGTGCTCGCCCTCGGCGCGACCCGCCTGCCCGGCGAGGGATCCAGCTTCCGTGTCTACGCCGACCCGGCTGGCCACCCGTTCTGCCTCTGCGCGGAGTGACGAGCCGGCCGCGCTACAACGCTTCTAGGCTCCCGAGGTGGACCCCGCTGGGAATCAGCGACCACGGCCTGCGGCTGTGGCATTGCTGCGCAGCGACCCGCCGTCGTAGGTGGCGCCGTGCTGCTGCTGCAGACCGCCCAGGCCACGCAGAGCGGCTGGGACACCTGAGGATTGGGTCTCCCGCAGTCGGATCGTTCCTCGCCGCCGTGGCCCTCCTGTGGGGCCTGCGAGGGGCGGCCTACGCCAGAGATCTCGGCAGCAGAGGCAGCGGTGACCCGGCGAGCGTGCATGCTTGCGCCGTGCCGCCCTTCCCCGCCGGGGCCGCAGCGAGGGCTGTGAGTGCACTTCGGTCATGGGGCACAACACTGATCTCCCGCCATCGATAGCGGCTATTGACCTGTGGTTTCCCGGAGCGGCACGACGACAGTGCCGTCCTGGGGCCGCAAGCGCCTCGCGCGGGCCGCGTCCCGGACCCCCTCGAGCCGTCCCGCGAGCGCCTCCATCTCGGATGGGAACAGGTGCCCGTAGATGTCGAGCGTGATGCTCGCGGTCGCGTGGCCCATCTGCGCCTGGACGGCCTTCACGGTCGCGCCCTGAGCGATGAGCAGGCTCGCGCATGTGTGGCGCAGATCGTAGAAGCGCAGGCCCTCGGGTAGCAGCGCTGGGCGCTCGGCCTTGCGAAGCTTGACGATGGCCTCGTTTGCCGAGCGGATCGCCGGCTTGAAGTAGGCCCGTACGAAGGTCGCTCGGTCGAGCGGGCCGCCCCTTGGCGCGGTGAAGACGAGATCCTCGAGCCCGCGCGGGCGGTCGAGGAGCTGTGCGCCGACCTCCTCGGCGACGGACCGCGGGAAGCGAACGGTGCGCGCCTCATGCGTCTTCACCGGCCCCCACTCCAGCCGGCTGACTTCCACGGCCGCCTCGACGACGCGAGCGGTCCCTGCGAGCAGGTCCAGCCGGCCGACCCGGAGCGCAACCAACTCGCAGGGGCGCAGGCCGGTGTAGGCAGCGAACAGGACCAACGGCCGGTAGCGCGGATCGATCGCCTCGGCGAGCGCCTCGACCTGGTCGGCGTCGAGAAAGTGCATCTCCTTGCGCTGCACCTTGGGTGGGTTGACGCCGGCGGCGGCGTTGCGGGTCAGGCGCCCACCCTCGATCGCCGAGGCGAGCACTTGGGAAAGCACCTGCAGCGCCTTCCCGGCCCGCTTGGGAGACAGCCCCCTGGCGAGCAGGTCGGAGCGCCATTCCTTGACCGCCAGCGTGTCGATCGCTGCCAAGGTCACGTCGCGGAACCGCGGTAGGGCCTGGTGGTCGAGCAGGGCGCGGTAGTCGTGGCGCGTCGAGGGCTTCAGGTGCGCCGTGCTGGCGTACCAGCGCTCGGCCCAGGCGCCGAACGGTACCTTGCCGGCGGCCGGGTCGACGTAGGCGCCGCGGAGCTTGGCGTCCTCGATCGACAGCAGGAAGCGGTCGGCGTCGAGCTTGCGGGTGAAGGTCTTGTTGCGCTCCTTGCCGGACGGGTCGCGCCAGCGGGCGCGGT
>WNGA01001163.1_pt1 | contig 40626 bp, 41 predicted proteins | sample 5400061 | NCBI WGS metagenome assembly WNGA01 (sample SAMN13153366, study PRJNA577476) | soil metagenome | isolation source: 100 cm soil or saprolite under grassland replicate 2 | place: USA:California | collected 2016-06-15 | reverse complement strand
TGCCAACAACGGCAACGGCCACTTCACCTTCTACTATTTCTCGCAGGGCACCGCGCGCGACGGAAACGGCTACCGCACCGCGTGTGGTTATTACGGCACCGCGAACAACACCACCGACACGGTCGAGAACATCGCCAGCACCAGCCCCGCGGCGGCGACGTACTTCGCGGCGGTTCCCGGCACAAACGGCTTCAATTCTTCCGCGAACTGCGGCGCGTGCATCGAGATCACCGGGCAGAACGGCCGCAAGATCATCGCCACCGTGATCGACGAGTGTCCCTACGGCAGCGACGGCGGCAACACGGTGTGCGGCGCCAACCCGAGCACACACATGGATCTGTCGAAGACCGCGTTCGACCAGCTCGGCTACTCGGTCGGCAATCCCAACAACACGACCTGGCGCTACGTCCCCTGCCCGGTCAGCGGCAACGTGAAGGTCCGCATCAAGCCCGGGAACAACAACGAGATCTTCATCGAGAACGGAATCACCGCGATCGCGTCGGTGTCGATCGACGGCCAGAACGCCAACCGGCAATCGTACGGTGCCTGGCACATCGGGTCGGCGATCCCGCAGGGAGCGACCATCAACCTGACCGACAAGGCCGGGCGGTCGATCTCGGTCACCTTGAACAGCACGACCATGGGCCAGAACCAGGACACCGGCCGCCAGTTCCCGGGCTGCCTATAGCCGAGCCCGGCTCTCGGTCGCCTGACGGTCGGCTAACGACGGCCGCGTCCCGGGGTCCTGCATGGTGCTGTTGTGCTCGGGCACGGCATTTCTGCCGCACGCGAGCGCCGCACCGGCCGCGCAAACCCGCGATCTTCGGGGTGGCGGGACGCGGCGCGAAACATGCACGCCGACCGGGACATGCCTATGACGATCAAGCTCGCCTGTTTGTTCACGGCCACCGCCATCGTCGCGGCCACGCCCGCGCGCGCCTCGCGCGGCAACGACGAGACCTACGAGCCTGAGATCCAACCGGACGGGACGTCGCTCGACTTCCCGTACAACCCGCCTCCGGACCCCGGGTACGACCCGGCAGCCGAGCAAGGGTACGGCGCGCCGCAGATCACCGACGTCGGTTACGACGGCGTACTCGGGGGCGACTACGTCGACGGCTACGACGACGGGTACAGCGACACCGCCTATCAAGGATTCGAGGAGACGTTGTCCCCTTACGGGAACTGGATCGATGACGGCAGCCACGGCCGGGTTTGGGTTCCGGCGGTCGGAATCGTCGGCGGGGACTTCACGCCCTACTTCAGTGGCGGCTACTTCGTGCTCACCGAGTACGGCTGGACGTGGCTCTCGCAGTATCCGTGGGGATGGGCGCCATTTCACTACGGTCGATGGATCGTGCTGGCGGGCTACGGATGGGCGTGGGTACCGGGCACGTTGTGGGCGCCCGCGTGGGTCACCTGGCGATGGTGCGACGGCTACGTCGGCTGGGCGCCGGCGCCCCCGCGCGGGCTGACGGTCGCGGCCGCGTTCGGGGCGACGGCCTCGGCGTGGCGGTTCGTGGCGTCGAGCGAGCTCGGCTCGCGTCGCCCCCGTTACGTCCCCACCAACAACGTCCCGTCGCTCTTCAAACGCACGACGCTGGTGAACAACGATCTCGTGCTCAAGCGCGGCGGCTGGACCGGGCGGATCAACGCCGGGCCCGTGCGCGTCGCGCGCGCCGCGCCCGTGCGGCTGGCCGAGATCGCGCCGCGCAACCTGCCCCGCCAGGCGATCGTTCCGCGCCCGCGCGCGGCGCAGGCGGGAATGTTTCCGCCGGTACCAGCAGCGCTGCGATACAGGTAAGGCTCACCTAGCCTGACTTCCTTCCGCTCGCAGCGCGCAGCGTAGTCGTCGAACACGTCCGGAAAGCGTTTCTTGAACTCCAGAGCTACGCCCTTGCCCATCACGCCCACGCAATTGATCGTGTTGACGAGCGTCTGGGCTCGGCTTGCGAACAGGTCTCCGATCAGAGCTTTGAACATTTGGAGTTCCAGATCCGCTAACGGAAAAATAGCACGGGCTCGATCTGTATCGGGAGGCGGAATCCATGAGCCGCGAGTTGGGCGGCGGCTTCCTGATCCACGACATACGCGCCTACCAGAAACTGCGGCTCAACTCGGTCGGGCACGAGGACTTCCGCGCACTTCTTCGACTTACGCTTGAAGTACTCGATCCGGTCCTCATGCGTCCAGCTCATGGCGTAGATCGCGTCGAAATCCAGTAGGGCCCACTGTGATGGGTGGAGAAACCGGACCCAATCGCTCGCGGCGTTTTGATCGGCGTTAGCGGGACGCGGCGCATGGCGCCGATTTCCACGACGCGGGTCCAGTCGGCGCCTCACGCGCCCTCTCGAGTCTGGTAAGCGAGAGGTTCGGCGCCGTTCGGCCACCCTCCATTCAAATATCCTGGCGCGATTCGGGCGGCGCGATCGATCCCGAACCAATCGTCTTGAAGACCACGACCAGATTGTCTATGACGAAGCTGTCGATCCCGCCGCCGTCCTCGACGGGCAAGAAGGTTGCCGTGGAGGCTATCCGCAAGATGTTCGCTCGCGACTGCAGCATCCCCGGGTTGAGGAGCATCACGTTCCCAGTCCAGGCGGCAACCCTCGATACGCCGGCGTACCACGGCACGGACGCCGGCGTAACGGGAATGCCCCCATAGACCCGTTGGCCGTTGATCTCCAACGTCTGCCTCACATCAACGCCCATGCTTTGGAAGAGCAAGATCGCCGACTCCCGGGGATTCACGTCGGGGCAATCGAACTCGAAGCTCTTTTCGAGCCCCACAAAAGGCGCGTCGCGCTCGAGGCCGATGTTCCAGGCGTCGTCCGCCGCAGTGTCCTCTCCGAAACGCTGCCTCACCGGGATGACGACCATGAAGTCCAATGCCATTTGTCTCTCCTAGGTACGCTGAGCCCGCCGTTTACGGCGTGAGCTGGAAAGTTCCGGTCAGGGCGCCGGAGCAGCTCTCGAGGGTCTGCTGTGTGTCGAGGTCGTCGATTTCTTGAAGCAAGGTCGCCGCGTGCGCCGCTCCGAGCGTGATCGGCGTCGCGAGCTGCGACTGCTGAAAAGTTGTGCCGTCGAAGATGTTGTCGAGGGCCACCGTGATGTTGACACCGAACGAGTAGTTGGTCCCGCGCAGGAAGGCCCGTTGATCCACCGGTGCGGCGCCGTTTCGAAACCAGACAACCTGGATCCAGTCGTTGGCCCCGTCGTCGCCGACGCAAATGTGACCCGCCGTCCCGGTGTCCCCTTCTTCGGCCATGAGCGCACCGAACGCCGCGCTGGCCGACGGCGAAGAGGTCCACGTGGCCGTAATCTTCGCGCAGGCCACCTCGGGTCGCGTGACGGCGAACGGCGAGATCAGATCGAAGGTCAACGTCCCGCTGTCTCTCTCGCCCGCCACCAACCCGAGGGCGGTCTCGAGCCCGAGGCCGGCGGCGATGGACTGTTCGCCGCCGGTGAACGTCAACGACGCCAGTCCGTGATTGGCCATCGTGGTGGTCTTGGGGCTCACGTCGATCGAGGTCTGGAGCCGGCCGGTCTGGAAGGTCACGTCGCCAAGTCCCGTCGCGGAGAAGTGGAGCGTGAGCGGCGTCGTCATGTTCTCGACGATGCTGACCATCACCGGCTGGGGGTCGTTCCAGGTGGCAGGCAGCGTTTGGGACACGTCGTTCAGCGTTCGAACGAGCAGCGGCGCTCGCCCGCCTGGATTGATGAGCTTCACCGTGTAGCTGCCAATCGGTAGCGTCACCGTCACTGTCGTTTCGGTGCCGTCGAGGGCCAACGCAGTGAAGAGCCCATCACCCGTGGGCCCGTAGAGGCCCAAGAGCGAGCCGGCGGCAAACCGATAGCTCGCGCCGTCCGAGGCTGTCGTCTGCAGCGCGAGGGTCGCCCTGCCGGTCGGGCCGGCGTCCGCATCCGGAAGTTGGCCGCATCCGAGCAGACCCGCAGCGCCAACGACAACCAAGCCAGTCACAGCTGCGATCCCTCGCCGGTCGTGTGTGTTGCGTTCCCTGTTCGCTCGCATTGTCAGCTCCTTTTCCCGAGGCAGTTCCCGGTGGCCGACCATTTAGTTTAGCCGCCCGTACCTGCCGCTTATGCGAGAACGGGGCCGAAAGCGCTGCGCCTCAAACGGAAGCCCAGCGACCGCGCGTCGGTTGCTCCAGGGCCGCGCAATCTGCGCATCGATTGCTCGAGACATGCGCAGTCTGACGATCGCCGCGGTCGTTGCACGCGGCAACCGTCTCACCACGGCACGGAGGGTCCAGGTAGCGATTGGCAATCAGAACAAACGCGTCATCCCCTGGTATGGCACGAGGCGCCAGACAGCGAACGCGACGGCGACGGCGATGAGCGCGCCGGCGCGCAGCCAGGCGCGGCGGCGCGCAATGCAGGCGCCGATAACGACCAGGGTGCCGGCGGCGGTGAGGGCGAGGACCCCGTAGGGGACGTTCCAGCCCTGACGGTCGGAGACCAGATATGCGAGGAAATAGTAGGTCGCGGCCGGCACCACCAGCAACGGCAGCCACTCGCCGGCACGCGGCCGAAAGCTCCGGCGCGACAGCATGCAGAGGCCGACCCCGGCTCCGACGCCAGCGGGATAGAGGAAGCCGTAGAAGCTCCCGAAGATCGCAACGCCCATCAACGCTTCCATCACTTCAGAGCTCGCGGACGGTGTGATCGAACGCCGGGCTCGGCGCGGATTCGGACGATGTTCGCGGGGAGCTTGGGCTGACGAAAGGGAGAGGTGCTTGTCGCATCACGTCCCGTACATCCTGCCGCGCTGCCCCGGTGCCCAGCGCGCTCCGCATCCGCGCCAGGTCGCGAATCAGTCACCCATCCAGGGCGATCTGGGAACGAGTCGTTGCGCAAAGTCATGCCCAACATGCGCGTCAAAGCAGCAGCCTCGTCCGAGACGCCGCGAGAACCTCACGGCAGGGCGACGGCGAGGAGCCACGTTTCGGGAACGAGGGTGGCGCCGCCGGTGAGCACGACTTCGCCTGCGACGGTCGCCATCACGTGATTGGCGCGCGCGCTCGGGTGCGTTGCCGGCGTCAGCTGCGTCCACGTGCCGGCCGTGAGGGACCATGTGTCTTCCAGCAGGCCGTCGGCGCCCCGTCCGCCGAAGAGGACGACGTTCCCGTCCAGCGTTGCCAGATCATGTCCGCTGCGTACAGGCGGAGATGCCGCGCCGGTCAGGAGCGTCCACGATGAGCCATCCCATCTCCATGTGTCGTTCAGCAAGACCTCGTCGGCGCCCTCTCCACCGAACAGGACGACCTCCCTCCCGAGCGTCACCATGGCGTGGCCGTGGCGCGCGGGCGGACTGACGCGGACGGTGCGCTCCACCCAGGTCGCCCCGTCCCATTCCCACGTGTCGCCCTCGAGCTCCTGCGAAAGAGCGCCCCGCCTGCCCCCGAACAGGACTACCTTGTCGCCTAGCGTCGCCATCGCATGACCCGCGCGCGCGGTCGGGCTCGAGGGCGGCGCCCGTTGCGTCCAGGTCGCTCCGTCCCATTCCCACGTTTCGGCAAGCGGTACGAGATCGACATCGTCGCCCCCGAAGAAGACGATTCCGTCGCGCAGCGCCGCCATCCCGTGATGAGCAAGGATGGGCGGGGTCGCTGATCTGGGGAGGGGCGTCCACGTGGCGCCATCCCATTCCCACGTGCGGGCGAGGGAGTTCAAGAGCACAGCCTTACCGCGCAGCACCGCCATCGCGGACGGGTAGCTGAACTCAGGCGGCGATCGAACGACCCCTATCGGCCGCCATGACCCGCCATTCCATTCCCAGGTGTCATCGCCCCCCTGCCCGCCGAAAAGGAGGATTGTCCCGTCGCGGCTCGCCATCGCGAAGTCGGCGCGCCACGTCGGACCGTCGTCTTCGCAAAGCGCCGAGCAGAACGGGCCGAGCTTATTCCAGGTCGCGCCGTCCCATTGCCAGGCCAGAACGAGCGTGTTGACGGGAGTCTCTGAAGAGGCCAGGTCTCCCCCGAACATCATCACCTTGTTCCCCCGCGTCGCCATCGCGTGGCCGCTCCGTGCCTCCGGAGGGAGGAGCGGGGTCCTTTGCTGCCAGACCGATCCATCCCATTCCCAGGTGTCGCCGAGCGCGACGGCGCTGGCGTCCTCGCCGCCGAACAGGACGATCCGATCGCCCAAGGTTGCCATCGCATGCTTGCTGCGACCGGGCGGACCGTTGGTGGGCGCCAGCTTGGTCCACGTGCTGCCGTCCCATTCCCAGGTGTCGTCGGCCGGGCCGTTCTCTCCCGAGCCGTCCCTGACCGAACCGCCGAACACAACGCCTGTGTTCCCGAGCGTCGCCATCGCGTGGTGGCTGCGCGCGGGTGGGCTCGTGGCCGGCGCGAGCTTGGTCCAGGTGGTTCCGTCCCATTCCCAGGTGTCCTGGGTCATGCCGGTCATCGAGGCGCCCACGAACAGCACGACCTTGTTCCCCAGTGTCGTCATCGAATGATTGGCGCGCGGCGGCGGATGGGCCGCGGGAAAGCGTTGCGTCCACGTCCCGCCGTCCCATTCCCAGGTATCGGCCAGCAGGCCGCCCATGCTGGAGCCGCCAAACAGGACGACCTTGTCCCCCAGCGTCGCCATCGCGTGACCGCTGCGCCCCGACGGAAGCAACGACCGAGCGGGCTCTCTCCACTGCAACGCCTGGGGGTCGGGCGGCGGGATGGCGCTCACGTCGATGCAGCCGAGCCCGAGCGCGAGCAACGTCATCTCGATGCGCGCGGCAACCATCGGTCTCATGGCTGCGCCTTCCCCAACAACCACGAGTCGCGCAGCCCGAAACCGCCGGCGAGAAGCGCTTGGTGCTCGAGCGACACCATCACCGGATCGACGCGCGCGCTCGGGATGGTCAATTGCGGCAGGCGCGTCCACGTCGTGCCGCTCAAGGCCCAGGTGTCGTCGAGCAGCGTTCCGAGCGAGATGTTTCCAACGCCGCCGAACAGCACGACGGTCCCGTCGACGGTCGCCATCCCGAAGCTCTCGCGAGCCGGGGGCGAGGATGCCGGCGCGAGCCGGGTCCAGCTCACGCTGTCCCATACCCAGGTGTCGTCGAGGAGACCGTTCTCGCCTTGGCCTCCGAACAGGACGACCTTCTCCCCCGCGCCGACCATCGCGTGCCCGCGTCGCGCGGGGGGGTTGAGGGGCGACGTGCGCTGCGTCCAGTCGGCTCCGTCCCATTCCCAGGTGTCACCGGCGAGCTGCAACGGCCCTTCGCCGATCAGCCCTCCGAACAGGACGACCTTGTCTCCCAACGTCGCCATCGCGTGACCGTCGCGCCCCGGCGGGCTCGTCGCCGACGCGTGTTGTGTCCAGCTCGTCCCGTCCCATTCCCACGTGAGCGCCGGGCGGTGCTCACGCGAGGCGTCCCAGTCGCCACCGAAGCGCACGATCTTGGTCCCGAGCGCCGACATCTTGCAGCCCACGCAATCGGAGTCCGCCGACGTTTCGAGGCGCACCCACGTGGCTTGGTCCCATTCCCACGTCTCGTGGCCGCCCGGCGTGTAGCCGCCGAAGACCACCGCCTTGTCGCCGAGCGCCGCGGCTCCGCCGCCCCCGGGCGAGCTCAACCTCTGCCACCAGGTCGCGCCGTCCCACTCCCACGTGTCCTCCACGGGGACGTTCGACGTTGCAACCGGACCCATGGGGACAACGCCGAGCAGGAAGCCGCCGAACAGCAGCACCGTCCCGTTCACGGCGACCATCGCCGCGTGAGCACGATGCTTGGGCGCTGCAGAGCCGCAAGTGTTCGCGCAGAATGGTCCGAGCTGCGTCCAGGTCGCGCCGTCCCATTGCCATACCCACACGCCGGCGTCCGAGTTGGCGAAGCCGCCCTCGGGCGGGACGCCGCCGTGAAGGATGACCTTGTCGCCCAGCGTCGCCATCGCGTGGCCAGCGCTCGCCGGGGGTGCGGACGCGGGGTCGAGCATCAGATTCGTCCACCGCGTACCGTCCCATTCCCACGTATCGCCGATCTCGCGGGTCGGGGTTGAGCCGGGCGCACCGAGGCCTCCGAACATGACGATCTTGTTTCCCAGGGTCGCCATCGCGTGGCTGGCGCGAGCGGGTGGACCCGCCCCGGGCTCTCGCTTGGTCCAGGTGGTGCCGTCCCACTCCCAGGTGTCGTCGAAGGGGGAGCCGGGGGGGCCGGGGGGGCGGGGGGTCGGAGGCGGGGCTGTCGCCTGCGAACATGACGACCTTGTCTCCCAGCGTCGCCATCGCGTGATACGCGCGGGCAGGAGGGCTCGTCGTCGGGAAGACTTGCGTCCAAGCAGTGCCGTTCCAGGTCCAGGTATCGTTGGTCAGGCCGCTTTCTGTGTCGCCTCCGAACATGACGACCTTGTCTCCCAGCGTCGCCATAGCGTGACCGATGCGCGCCGACGGACCTGTCCCTGGAGCGAACATGAGCTCGGTCCAGTTGCGACCATCCCACTCCCAGGTATCCGCGAGACCTCCGCCGCCCTGCGGGTTACTTCCCCCGACGAGCAAGACCTTGTTTCCGAGCGTCGCCATGGCGTGACCGCCGCGCGCCGACGGACTCGGGGGCACCACCTGCTTCCACAGCAACGTTCCGAGGTCTGCGTCGGGCGCTGGGATGGCATCGACGTCGATGCAGCCCGGGCCGAGCGCGAGCCACGCGATGCCGACGCTCGTGAAAAGAAGCGCCTTCATCAGAACGATCCGCGGAGCAAGACTCCGGCGTGGATCGGGTCGATGGTAACGGTCGCCGCCGCCGTCCTCCGATGCAGCAGGTACGTCACGCCCGAGGCCACCGCCAAACCTCCGCCCACGATCCAGGCGGCAACGGCGATGTCCTTGAGCGTCCCGATCTCCGAGATGCGGGCATCGCGGTCCGACTCGGTGCAGCCGACGGTACAGACCTCTTTGGCGGACTGGAGCTTGGCGTACGCGACCGACCAGATCACCGTGCCCGCGACGACGGCGACCGCGCCGCCGCCCCCGAGATACAGGCTGAGCGACGAGCGGCGCGGCGCGCTCGGGCCGTCGTCGCCGCCGGACGCGGTGAGGCCGACCGGCGCCGGCGCCTGCGGCAGCAGTTGCGCCTCGAGCCGCGGGATATCCACCGTGAGCTGATCGCCCTCTTTCACCTCCAGCGTCGTCGTCCACGGCAGGTGGCCGGGCGCCGTTACGATCACCTGGTGCGTGCCCGGGTCGATCGGCACGTCGGCGCCCAGCGCGCCTTCACCGAGCGCTCCCGCTTCGGTGGCAACCCGAAGGCCGGGCGCCGCTTCGACGGCGTTCGTCGTCACCCGTGCGAGCTTCGCCTCCAGAGCTCGGGCCTTGTCGTCGGCGACGGAGGCGCGGTCTTCCCGGCCCTGATTTCGCGCCAGGCGAGCCGCGGCCCGGTACTCGTTCCAGGCCGTCGCGGTCTTGCCCTGGGTTTGGTGGCAGAGCGCCAGGTTCAACAGCGTTCCGGACGATGCGACCATGGCGTAGCTCTCGGTGAAGCGGGAGCAGGCCTCGTCGGTCTGGCCGGCGAGGAGCAATCGCCGTCCCTCCTGGAACAGAGCCTCGGCGGGAGAATCAGCGCGCGCCGGCCGCGAAGACGTCACGAGCAGGATCGCCGCCGCCAGGATGACCCGGGCGACAAAGCTTCCGATCGGGCCCGCGAGCTGCGGGCGGATCATGGCTCTTCCCAGACCGAGTCTCTCGGGTGCTCGGGCTTCGCCGGCTTCGCCTGGTCGGATGGCGCGGGAGCGGTCTTCGCGGGGCTCGCACGGTGCCGACGTGCCAGCGGCTCGCGCGGCGCGGGTGCCGGCGGTCGAGCCGATCCGGCGTCGGGCGAGGTCGCAACCGGTTGGACGGCGTCGAGGCGCGACGGAGCGAAGGACGTCGCCGCCGGAACCGCGACCGGGCCAGTCACCGCCGCGCGCGGCGCGGTCGACCGCGCGCGGCCGACGCCCCAGACCAAGGCCGCCACCCCGCAGGCGCCCGCGACGGTCGCCAGGCCGAGCGCGCGGCGCGGCGGCCACAGCTTCCGCCTCCAGACGAAGGGCGCCCCGGCGAGCGAGCTCGCGAGCGCGTCGATTTGCTCGGCGCAGGTGGCGAACCGCATCGCGGGGTCGAGCGCGCAGGCGTGCGCGAACCAGTCATCGAACGCCGGACCCCGCTCGGAGCCCATGTCGCGCGGCGGCGACGTCGGTCCCCGCGTTACCGTCTGCAAGAGAGCGACCCAGTTGTCGCCTTCGAAGTAATGCCGGCCGGCGAGCAACCGGAACGCGATCAACCCGAGCGCGAACCTGTCCGCCGCCGGCGAGATGTTCTTGGCGCCCGCCGCCTGCTCGGGCGCCATGTAGCGCGGGGTCCCGAGGATCTGCCCGGTCTGGGTCGCGCCGGCGTCGCCGCCCTCGGTCATGAACTTCGCCACGCCGAAGTCGAGGATCTTGATGACCGGCGGCAACCCCTCGCGCTCGGCGAGGAAGATGTTCTCGGGCTTGAGGTCGCGATGCACGATCCTTTCCTTGTGCGCCTTGTCCAGCGCCTCACTCGCCTGCCGCAGCCAGTCGACCACCTCCTCGGGGCTCGGTCGCCGGTCGGAGCACAGACGCTCCAAGTCGCGCCCGCCGAGCAGCTCCATGACGAGGAAGGGCGCGCCGTCGATCTCGGGCGCCACGTCCGCGTCTATCACCCGCACGACGTGCTCGCTCTTGACCGAGCTCTGGATCCGAGCCTCGCGACGAAAACGCTCCACCAGGCCTGGCGATAGCAGGGAACGTGCCGACATCAGCTTGAGCGCCAGGTGCTCGCCGGTATTTGCGTGAACGACCTCGTACACCGCGCCCATCCCACCCCGCGCAATCAAACGCAGAGGACGGTACTTGCCACCGATCACCCCCGGCAGCGGCGGCGGGGCGGACACGGTCATTGACCGGGCTCGACGTCTCGCTTGCGGGGCCGCGGCAGCCCGAACGCCTCGATGCGAGCGATCAGCGTGCCTCGAGACATCCCGAGCATCCGCGCGGCCTCACTCTGGCTGCCCGCGCAACGCTCGAGCGCGTCGATGATGCGCGCGCGCTCGACCGAGCGGAGCTCCGCCGGCAAGTCACCCAGGGGCGCCTTGCCGACTCCTGACGTCGATGCGGCGGGCGCGACCGGCGCGGGGGTCGCGCTGCTCGCGGCGGTTGGCGCGCGTCCAGGCTCGGCGCGCCTGGTCAAAGCCGGAGGCAGGTGTTCGGGGAGAATCGTGTCCCCGGGACACAGCACGGCGGCGCGCTCGACGGCGTTGCGCAGCTCCCGCACGTTCCCCGGCCACCGGTATGCGCGCAGCAGCATCAGCACGTCGCGCGAGATCCGCGGCAGCTCCGCGCGCTCGATCAGGCGACAGGCGGAAACCAGAAACCGGTGCGCCAGGTCTTCGATCTCGCCCTGGCGCTCGCGCAGCGGCGGGATCGACAGCGACAGGCCGTTCAGTCGAAAGTAGAGATCCTGGCGAAACCGTCCCGCCTGGATCTCGGCTTCGGGGTCGCGATTCGTGGCGGCGAGGAATCTGACGTCGATCGGCTTGGGGTGGTTCGCACCCAGGCGTGTCACGACCTTCTCCTCGAGGACGCGGAGCAGCTTGGCCTGCGTGCCCGGTGACAGCTCTCCCACCTCGTCCAGCAGAACCGTGCCGCCCGCCGCGGCCTCGAACAACCCCGCGCGCGCCTGCAGCGCGCCCGTGTACGCGCCCTTCTCGTGGCCGAACAGCTCGCTCTCGAGCAGGGTGTCGCTGAGGGCGGCGCAGTTGATCCCCATGAATGGCCCGTCGGCCCGCGCCGAGCGCGCGTGGATCGCCCGCGCGAGCACTTCCTTGCCGACGCCGGTTTCGCCCAGGATCAGCACGCTGATCGGCGTGGGCGCCGCGCGCGCCGCCTGCTGGTGGACCAGGCGCATGGCGGGAGAGCGGGCGGCGATTTCGTCGCCCCCGGTCACGAGATCGGGCACGTCCACGGGCGGCGCGTAGCGGACCACGACGCTCGCGGTTCCGAACATCATGGCGTCACCGACGACAAGCTCGGCCTTTCGACCCACGAGGTGGCGCACGTTGAGGGTCTCGGCCGCGGCGCCTCCGCCGGCGCGGTCGCGGACCATGGTGCCGTTGGCGCTGCCGAGATCCTCGATCACCAGCTTCTCCCCGACGTGCAGGACGGCGTGATTGCGTGACACCGAGGGATCATCGAGGAAGACGCCGCTGTCTTCGGCCCGACCGATCGAAATCGCACCGCCGGGGGCGAGGTCCAGGACGCGGATCTCCTCGCTCGAGAACACCAGCAACTGAAGTCCGGCCGGCTCCGCCTTGCTCGTGTCGCCACCTCCCGGCCGCATCGCGGCGAAGTATAGAGGAGCCCATTCGCTTTGTGCAGCATCCGTACAACTCGTCCGGATTCCCGACTTCGCGCGACGCGCCGTCCTCGAGCGATCGCGAGCGCATGGCGTCTCGGCGCGGCAACCTCGGCCCGATTCTCGCAATGGTCGATCGCCGTGGACCGCGAGGGAGGTTCGATGGCGAGGAAGACGACGATCGCGGCTTTCGCCGACACGGCGATTGCGCGCGAGCGTGCGCAATCCTCCAACGGCGACGCGGTCGAGAGCTCGCTGACGTGGCCCCGGCTGACGCGGGCTCGATGGACGCTCGTCGACAGTTTCGAGGCGAGCGGAAGTCGGTACATCGTCGCCCGCGAGGACCAGGCCGTGGCGCGCGGGCTCGACGCGTTGACCGACCGCGAGCGACAGGTCGTCGCCTACCTCGCGCTCGGACAGTCGACCAAGGAAACGGCGTACGCGCTCGGCATCACGGACGTCACCGTGCGGGTGCTGCTAGGGCGCGCGGCCACCAAGCTGGGCGTCCGCTCTCGACGCGAGCTGCTCGCTCACGAGCTGGTTCGAACGTTGCGACCGTTTACGCCGACCCCATGAACGCTTTTGCAATTGCCGGTCGTCGAACGCGACGACTACGTTGCTTTTGACCGCGGCAAACACGAGGAGGAGTCCATGAAGAAGAACGAGCGAGCAGGGCGGGGCGCGACGGTCCTCAAGGTGAGGAGCGCGCTCAAGGCGGGTCGCATCTCGGCCAATCACAACCGCCGGGGGATCTGAGGGGGCCGGCCGAACGACGAGGCGGCGCCGCCGGATCGCTCGCGGTCTGGCGGCGCCGCGGGGACTCGAGAGGGAGCAACCATGACCCAGGAACGAGGCGAATTGCCGGCGGGGTCGCATCGGCGCTAGCTCGGGCGGGACCCGCGCGGGCGCGGCAGACCGAACTCCGACAGCCTGGCCACGAGGGTTCGCCGCGAGATCCCCAGCTCCTCGGCGGCCTTGCTCTGGTTTCCCCCGCAGCGCTCCAGCGCCTCGACGATCCGGAGCCGCTCGAGCGACTTGATCTCGTCAGGCAGGTCCTCGCCGACCCCGGGGGCCGGCGATACGCGCGGCGGCGCACCTTCGCCGTCGCGAGCGGACGGCGCGGCGCTTTGCGGCGGCAGCGTCGGCCGCCTCAGCAGAGCGGGCGGCAGGTGCTCGAGCAGAATGGTTTCGCCCGTGCAGAGGACGGCGGCACGCTCGATGACGTTCCGTAGCTCGCGCACGTTCCCGGGCCATCCGTAGCGGCGCAGGACGTCGAGCGCTTCCCGAGACACGCCGAGGGGCAGGGTGCGGTCGAGCTCGCGGCAGGCAGCGGCGGCGAAGCGCTCGACCAGCAGCTCCAGCTCTGCGGGTCGCTCACGCAGCGGCGGAATCACGAGCGAGATCCCCGCGAGGCGGAAGTAGAGGTCGGAACGAAACCGTCCCGCGTGGCTTTCGGCCTCCACGTCGCGGTTGGTGGCGGCCACGAAACGCACGTCGATCGGACGCGGCCGTGTCGATCCGAGGCGGACGACCACCCGCTCCTCGATCACGCGCAGGAGCTTGCCCTGGGTGGCGAGCGGCAGCTCCCCGATTTCGTCGAGGAACACCGTCCCGCCGTTGGCCGCCTCGAACAGCCCGGCACGTGCCGTGACCGCGCCGGTGTAGGCACCCTTCTCGCTGCCGAACAGCTCGCCTTCGAGCAGCGACTCCGAGAGGGCCGCGCAGTTGATCCCCATGAACGGCCCCGCCGCGCGCGGCGAGTTGGCGTGGATGGCGCAGGCCATGACCTCCTTGCCCACCCCCGTCTCCCCCAGCAAGAGCACGCTGATCGACGCGCGCGCCGCGCGCGACGCTTGCTCGTAAACCGCGCGCATCGCCGCGTCGCGAACCACCACACCCGTTCCGGGAGACGGTTGGTCCGTCAGCTCGGGAACGACCACGACCGGCGCTCGACGCACGACCAGGCTCGCGGTGCCGAGCAGGATTCTCTCGCCGACCGCGAGATCGGCTTTGCGCCGCACGAGCTGTCTGACCCCCAACGTCTCGTTGGCGGCGTCCGCGCTGGCCTTGTCGCGCAGGAAGATGCCGTTGGCGCCCCCGAGGTCTTCGATCTCGAGCTTGCCGGCGACGCGCAGCACCGCGTGGCGACGAGACACCGACTGATCGTCGAGGCGAACCGCATTCCCCTCGTCGCGCCCAATCGTCACCTCGCCGGACGCGGGCAGGTCGAAGATCCGCACGTCATCTCCCAGAAAGACGGCGATCTGCAAGCCGGACGACGCGGTACCGACAGGTCCCGCCGACGCGTCGCGATCGCTGGCTTCGTTCCCGGCCACTGTGCCCGCCAGTATACCGACTGTCGTTGCGCAAGACCTGCTCATGTCAGGCGCCGATTGCGCGACGGGATCTGCGCATTCGCCGTGGCGCGCCGCGCGCGCCGTTGCGCTGGCGGGCCGGGGCCTGGTCCAGACCTTGCTGAAGGACACCAGCAAGGAGCCCGTCATGAACATTCCGCGGATCGCAGTCGCTGTCACGTTCGTCGCGTCGCTGATCGCCGGCTGCGCCGCCGAGGAGCCGCAGGTCCCGGATGATCTCCTCGCCCGGGATCAACCGTTTGTCGCGCTGCCGACCGCGTCTCTCCTCGCGATCCGGAAGGACGTCCTCGACGGCGGCTGGTTCCCGGCGACGTCCGTAGAGCGTTCGGCCGGAGGCCTCTCCAGCGGAACCGAGCTGGTCTGGTTCCGACCGCGGGGCGACAAGGTGTTCGTGTTCGTCTCGTTCGAGCACCCGGGGCCCGGCGTCGTCGACCCCTCCTCCCTGCGCAAGGCCTATCGCATCGTTCGGCACCCCGAGATCGGCAACCTCGCCGGTTCGGACCGATACGTCGTCGTCGAGATCAACTGAAAGGAGAAACGTCGTGAAATCGAATCTGAGGGTGATGGTGCGGGTGATGTTGGCGGCGCTGGCCCTGGCGGCGGGGTGCGCGCACGGTACGGGCGTGCCGGATCGGGCGCGTGACGTGCGAGGCACGGCGCGGGTCGGGCATGCGGCGCGGGCCCTGCTGGCCGGACCGGCGCACCTGGTGCACGCGACCGGAGACAAGCCCGTGCGCTGGTTCGTGGCCGACCGCGTGAACGGTGACGATCGCGACTGCGCGGGCTCTCGATCAGCCGTCGTGCTCTCCGAGTCCGTCGGTGCACAGCTGACGGTCGGCTCGGGGAAGGTCCTGTGCGCGTCCGTCGCGAGCGGTGCGACCGACGTCATGTGGCACGAGCTCCGCGACGGCGACGACAGCCTCTGGGCGCTGCGCTGACCCAACCGAGAACGATGGATAACCAAAGGAGAGCGACATGTGCACCATCAAGAAGAAACCGCTGACTGCAATGGCATTGGCTTTCGTGTTGTTGGGTTCCCCGGCGCTGACGAGCAACACCGCCGAGGCCACGGAACCAGTCAAGAACCACGACACGCGGCGTGCCTTCTACTTGACGAAGGGCACGTTCCCCGGAGGTCAGGCGCTGAATGCCTGTGCCAGCGGCTTCCACATGGCCTCCATCTGGGAGATCAACGCGACCACGCTGCTTCGATACGACAGCAGCTTGGGAAGAACACATGGGGACTCGGCTGTCGGAGGGCCGCCCGCGCTGGGCGCAGGTTCCGACCCCACAGCGGTCGGATGGATTCGCACGGGCACGTCGGACTCGAACTGCCAGAGGTGGACGAGCAGCAGTCCGGCGGATCTTGGCTCGGTCGGCCTCCCCATCCTCGACGATAAAGGGCCCCGCTGGGCGCTCGGAAGCGACGCCACCGGCGGAGGGTTTGCGTGCGATGGCACGAGCGGCGGTGCCCGCTTGAATCCGGGCGTTTGGTGCGTTCAGGACTGACGAGGTTCACGCGCGCTCACAGTCTGCAACGACAAGAACGGCGAGTCGTACCTGGTGCAGGCACGAACCGACATGCGGGCCGCTGCAGGCCGGGTCGGCACGGGCGTTGCTCGAATACTGCTTGCCCAACAACCAGACAAAGCGCTACTGGGCTCAACCTGAGCCGGCTGGGGGGGCACGATGACCGTTCGACGACAATCGCGGGCTCGTCCAGAGAAACTGGCGGACTTCTTCGACGCCGCTTACGACGTCGCGGCGGACGACCAGGCCTGGATTCGCGCGGTGATGGAGGGCGCCATCGCCGTATTCCGGCGACCCGCCGTCGCTCACGGCGCCGTGGCTTATCTGGCGATCGGCCAGTCCACGAAAGAGACCGCGTACGCCCTCGGCATCTCCGACGTGACCGTCCGCGTGTTGCTCGCACGCGCCGCCGCGAAGCTGGGCGTCCGCTCGCGGGCCGAGCTGCTCGCGCACGACGAGGTGCCGCCGCTGCGGCCGGGCGGGAAGAAGCCGCGGCCTCCGATCCCGATCGGACTTAACGGGGGTAGACTGCAGTCATGGCAATTGGGGCGGCGCACCGGAAGTACACGATTGCCGAGTATCTGCGTCTCGAGGAATACAGCAACGTCCGGCACGAATACCTGGACGGCCAGATCTACGCGATGGCCGGTGGTACCCCCGAGCATGGAACCTACGCGGCAAACATCATCGCGATCCTGGCCGGCGCGCTTCATGATCGGCCTTGCCGCGTGCAGACGTCGGACGTGCGCATCCGCGTCCAGGCGCGTGGACTCGACACCTATCCGGACGTCAGCGTGGTCTGCGGCCGAGCGGAGCGAGACCACGACGATCCCGACGCCATCATCAATCCGCTGTTCCTCGTCGAAGTGACGAGCCCGAGCACCGAGGAATACGATCGTGGCGAGAAGCTCGATCATTACAAGCAGATTCCGTCCCTAGCCGAAGTGCTATTCGTTGCGCAGGACGAACGGCGCATCGACGTGGTCCGACGACGCTCGGACGGGTCGTGGGTTTCCGAAACAGCGCGCGCCGGCGGCGCCCTGCGCCTGGATTCGTTGGCGTGCGATCTTGTCGTCGACCATGTGTATCGGGATCCGCTCGCCGCCCGCTGACGAGCGTCACGCCCGGTCGGATCAGAGTCGCGGGCTCGTTCTTCACCGGCGCGCCGAGCCCGTTCGCGCAGGCTCACCTGGCCGCTGGCGCGTGTGCGTAGTCGGTTGCCTCGTACGAGCCGAATTGGAGTGCCCGACTTGGTCGTCCTCGAACGAATCGCCCCACGCTCACCAAATCAGGACGGGCTGGAGACTCTGTGGAGCGTCGAGGACTCCCAGGTCGGTCTCCCCGTGCGCGACACGGCGGTTCGAACTGGCGCCGCGTCTCGGTGATCGCGGCGGCGCATCCGGTCGATCAGAATGTGAGCCGCGACGTGACTCAGCGCGATTGGGAGCGCCAGCAGCACGACGAGCGCAGGCGCCAATAGGACGAAGAAGATCATCGGCAGTCTGGTCATTTGAGCTCTCTCTTTCGGGGGAGATTCGTTCGGCAGATCGCAGAGCAATGTCCGCACCAACCGGCGCGATGGGGCGAGCGCGGAGGCGGGAGCGATGCGGCCGACCGTTTGCGCAAAGCGGTTGCGCAAGGTCTGCTCGTCGTGCGCGCGGTCGGCCGTGCGCCGCGGCGTCTCGCCAGGCCGCCGGCGCTCGCGCGAGCGGCACGGTCGTTGCTGGAACGTCGCCTGAAAGGAAACAGACGCGATGACGATCTCGACGACGAATCTCACGGGCTTCCTCGGCTCGGACAGCGGCAACCTGGTGGAGAGCGCGGGCCGCCGGTCGCCGCCGGCAGGCGCTGGGCCGCCCACGCCTATCAGCCCGTTTGCACGCCGCCCGTTCGGCGAGCCCCTCTCGCGCCGCGAGCGTTTCGCCGTCCTGGCTTTCTTCGCGGCGCTGACGGTCCTGCTGGGGATCGCCTTGGCGCGCGGCGAAGCGCGCTTTCGCGAGGCGCACGCCGCGCCGCAGAAGGCGGTGAGCACGGCGGCGACGGCTCGCGCCTGCACGCCAGCTGTACTACTGTGCTGACCGACGGGAGTGGGGCTCGATGGCAGGCGGACGGGGATCGGGCGTTCATCCCGAGAAGTTGGCGGACTTCCTCGAGGTCGCGTACGACGTCGCGCCCGACGACCGGACCTGGCTGCGAAAGGTGATGGAGGCGGGGGTGGCGATATGGGGACGGAGCGGCGCCTCGCACGGCGCGATCTACGACGCCTCCGATGTCAGCGCGTTCCACCTCGACCAGGTCGAGTTCATCGGGCTTCCCGCGCCGGCGGTCGAGGTGCTCGGGCGCGGGCTGAGCCTGTTCACGCCATCGTTCGTGACCCGCACGTTCCGCTCTCTGCTCGCGAACTCGGCTCGGGAGGTGAGCTTTCCCGAGATGCGTCCCATGATCGAAGAGATGGGGATGACCGGATTCCCTGATCAGTTCGGCCTCAACGGCCTCGATCCGTCGGGGCGAGGAATCTTCCTCGGATGGTGGGCGAAGGAGACGATCGAGCTCTCACCGGGCGAGCTGCCGTTGTTCCGGCGGATGGCTCACCATCTGGGCGCCGCGCATCGCGTGCGCCGGCGGCTGCGCGCGAGCCAGCCGGACCGCCCCGCGCCAGACCCGACCGTGGACGCCGAGGCAATCCTGGACGCGAAGGCGCGCGTCGTGCATGCGGCCGGGCCCGCGCGCTCGAAGGCGGCCCGCGACGAGCTCGTCGCGAGCACGCGGGCGCGGGACCGGGCCCGGGCGCGGAAGCAGATGGCGGCGACGCCGCTCCGCGAGTGGCGGCCGCTCACCCGGGCGCGTTGGACTCTCGTGGACAGCTTCGAGCGCGGCGGCGCCCGCTACGTCGTGGCGCGCGAGAACCAGAGCTGCGTGCGCGGGCTCGAGTCGCTGACCGATCGCGAGCGGCAGGCGGTCGCCTACCTGGTCGTGGGCCAGTCGACCAAGGAGACGGCGTACGCGCTCGGGATCTCCGACGCCACTGTCCGCGTTCTGCTCGCGCGCGCGGCGGCGAGGCTCGGTGTCCGCTCGCGCGCGGATCTGCTGGCGCACGCGCAGGTTCGCGAGCTTGCGCCCGGGTCTGGGCGATGAACGGCTGTCGGCCGCCGGCCGGGGGCAAGTCGGAGATGCTACGTGCGACGGAGGTGCGCGACGCGTATCGACTGATCGGCGAGTGCCGCGACCTCGGCGGCGATGCCACCGCCTGGTGCGTTCGGGCCCTCGAAGGGCTGCGCAAGCTGGTCGGCGCGCCGCACGGGAGCGGCGGCGAGGGATGGCCCCCCGAACCGGGCCGGCCCATCGAGGCGCTGTCGATCATACCGTCGGGGATGGACGCGGCCGAGCTCGAAAAGGTCGCGGCGTTCGCACGGGCACGAGACGTCACGGGTGATCCGCTTTTCACGAAGTTCAGGTACGCGTGCGGACGTGCCCTGACGCGGACACGGCCGCAGGTGGTCGCCGACGACGAATATCATCCCTCCCTCGTGTATCAGAAGTACCTCCGCGGGGGCGTCTTCGAGCATCGGCTGGCGTCGGTGCATCAGCGATCGGCGGCCGTTCCGTTCACCGTGATCCATCTCAGCCGCCCACGCGGCGAGCGTGATTTTTCGGCGCGCGAGCGGCGCTTGTTGAACTTCTTTCACCAGGAGCTGGGACCGCTGGTGGGCCGCGCGCTGGTGAGCATCGCCGAGCCGAGCCCGGAGCATCTGGCGCCCCGGCTGCGACAGACGCTCGCCTGCCTGCTGGAGGGCGACAGCGAGAAGCAGGTGGCCGCGCGTCTCGGCGTCAGCACGACCACGACCCACCAGTACGTCACCGCGCTCTATCGCCGCCTCGGCGTCCGCAGCCGCGGTCAGCTCATGGCTCTGGCTTTCAAGCGATCCCGGCACCCGGCGTGGGTACACTTCCCGAGCCGCGGGTAGCGCACGAACGGGATCCTCTGTTCAGAGGAATGGCGCCCGAGGCCGGCAGCCGGCAACCTGATCGGCAACTTGCTCGGTTCGCGTCAGGTCGAAATTCCAGGCGGAGACCCGTCGGCGCCCGCGCGGATGGCGCGCTGGACGCTGGTCGACCGGTTCCAGCGTGCCGGCGTGCGCTACATCGTCGCGCGTGAAGCGCCGAAGGCGTGCAGCGGATTCGAATCTCTCACCGATCGCGAACGGCAGGTCGTCGCGGCCCTGGCGGCCGGCCAGTCAACCAAGGAGGCCGCCTATGCGCTCGAGATCTCCAGCGCGACCGTGCGCGTCCTCGTCGGCCGGGCGGTGACGAAGTTGGGCGTGCGCTCGCGCGCGGCGCTGCTCGCCCACGAGGACGTCCGGCGTGTCCGCTCGGGCGGGCTCGCGCAACCCCACACTTGATTGTCAAGCATGCTTGAGCGGGCGGCGACATCGCGCCGGATGGCGGCCCCCCTCACTCGCCCTCATAGAGTCGTTCCAAGTCCACGAGCAAGACGTCGTCCGCTCGCGCCGCCTCCCGCTTCAGCGCGGCGTCGAACGCCGCCGCCGTGTTTGAATTGTGAAGTATGCTTGAGCGATGGCGAAATCGCGGCGGATGACCCGCTTGGGGCGGCGCGGCGGCATTGTCGGCGGCGTCGCGCGCGCACGCGCCCTTCCGGCGGCCGAGCGAGCTCGAATAGCGCGAACCGCGGCGCGAGCACGTTGGAACAGCCGTGCGCTCGTGATCGAACGCGCCCCGCGCAACCGCAGCGAGCTGAGCGCGTTCGTCGCTCATTTCGGGGCGCGGGTCTCGCGAGGTGCTTCGGCGGGCAACCTCCAAGATCTGGCGCTCCGGGCGGTGACGTACAGCCGGCAGGATTCCGCGTTGGCGCGGATGCTGCCCGTCTTTCTGTGGCGAAACCGAGAGGCGCTCGATCTCGACCAGCTCGCCCGCAAGGGACGTCGGCTGGGCGAGGCCCGCGCGCTCGGGTATTTCCTGGAGCTCGCGGGGACGCTGGGACGCGACGGGCGCCTGCGGCGGGCGGCGGCGAGGCTTCGCTCGCGCGCGTACGCGCGACGTCCTGAATACCTCTTCGTGAACGCACCGAGGAATCCGTTCGAGGCGATGGCGGCCGAGCAGCAAACGCCGGCGGAGGCGCGCCGGTGGGGCCTCCTCACCGGCACGCCCGCGGACAGCTTCGCGACCTACTTTCTGAAGGCCCGAGACCTTTGACGCGCTTCGATCGGGCGCAGCTCATCGCTTTCATCCGGGCGGTCGATCGCAACCTCGCCAGCAAGGTCTCGATCGTGATCGTCGGAGGTGCGGCAGCCTGCGTTGGACACGACTCGGACGTCATGACCGCCGACATCGACGTGTTCGAGCTTCGGAGCGGATCGGCGGCGGTCCTGGCGCGAGCGGCCGACGTCGCGCGTGCGCAGACCGGCCTCGCCGTCAGCGTCGGCGCGGCCGCGGTCGCCGAGCTGCCCGAGAACTACGAGTCGCGGCTGAAACCGGTGCGCGGCCTCAAGCTCCGCAAGCTGACCGTGATGGTGCCGGACAAGTACGACCTCGCGCTCTCGAAGACCCTGCGAGGGTACCCCCACGACATCGACGCCATCGAAGGGATCGACCGGCGCCATCGGTTGTCCGTCAAGACGCTCGTCGGTCGGTTCGAAGCCGAGCCCATGAACACGGCGGTCGCCGACCGGCGCAAGATCGCCCTCAACGTGGCGATGGTCGTCGCGCGGCTGCGCGGCTTCGCCGCGGGCCGCCGTCTCGCCGAAAAATGGAACGTCCCGGTTCCGCGGGCGGCGTCGCGCTCGTAACGACCACCGCGTGACGCAAGCACTCGCTCGGCCACCTGTTCGCCGCGTGCGGGCGGGAGCGATGTCGTCTTCGTCGCGCACGGCGAGCGCCGCGCGTCGACGTCGTCGGGCGCCGTCCGGACGGCTGGTGGTCGTCCGAGACGGCTCGAGAGGGCGCAAGCCTTCGCCTGGAATCCGTGGGGTGCGACGTCGCGGTCGACGACGTCTTCCGCGATCCGCTCGGCTGACGCGCGGGTAGGTCGAGCCGCCGGGCTCGTGAGATCGACGTATGCCGCCGAGCTGGGGGGCCGGCGGTCCTGAGTGCGCCGGCATCCTCGGGTAGGGGATACCGCGCGCGAGTTTGCGACACGACGACTTCGATACATGCTGGGATGCATGGGCGCCGAGGCCGACCAGCAGATTGGGGAGGTGCGAGCCGAGCTTGCGACGATGTCGAGGCTCGTCCACCAGCAGGGCGCCGAGCTCCGGGAAGGGTTGGTCGAGGTTCGAGGAGCGTTGAAGGAGATCGCCGGCCTCGTTGAGGAGCAGGGCGTCAAGTTTCGCGGCGTCCTGAGCGACGTGCTGGGCGTCGTTCGCGACCTCCCAGCTGAAATGGTCGAGATGCGCCGGGAGATGATCGCGCTCCGCACGGATCTGCACGACTACCGGGCGCTCGACGAGCGGCTCCGCAACGTCGAAAGCGCGATCAAGGTTCGCTGAACCTCGGCGCGGGCCGCCCGGGCCGAGCTGCCGTCCCCGCGCGATGCGCAGCGGCTGCGGAAATCGCGCGAAGCCTGCGCAACTGTCAACCGACCAAGACCCATCAGTACGGCACCGCCCTCTACCGCCGTTTCGGCTGGGTTGGGGGGGCAAGCGGAATCGCCGAGTCGTAGGCGCCGGCGGTATGCTTGTTTTCGTCGGCGTCAAGGCCGAGGCCGACTACCAGATCCGGAAGGCGGCGGCGCGTCTCGACCGCGTCGCCGAGCGACGGAAGCTGCTGCTCGAGCGCGCGAGCGCGGCGGCGGCCGTCCTTCGTTCGGAGTTTGGAGCGGGACGCGTCTGGTTGTTCGGTTCGCTGCGCTGGCCCTGGTTTCACGAGGAGTCCGATCTCGATCTCGCGGCGGAGGGCATCGATCCGGCCCGAATCGGTCAGGCCTGGGACCGCATCTCGGAGCTCGTAGGCCAGCCGGTGGATCTGGTCTCGCTCGACGAGGCGCCGGACACGCTCCGGCGTCGCATTCTGGAGTCGGGAGAGGTCCTGGCGTGACCCCGCCGGAGCTGGCCGGGCGCGAGCTCCGGGTCCTGGTCGGCGAGATCGCGACCGTGCGCGAAGTCCTCGGCCGTCTGCGGGATGAGCTCGCGCGATCCGATCCCGGCGCCGGCGCCGAACCGCCGCGCGATCGGCTCGCGCTCCTGGCCGTCGATCTTCACTCCTGGTCTACGGCGCTCGAATCGCTCCTGCTGCGGATCCTGGCCGCGTTCGAAGGGCCCCCGCCTGCAGGCGACTCGTCGCACGCCCTCGTGCTGCGCGCCGCTCTACGGGACGTCGAAGGCGTGCGACCGGCCATCCTCGCGAGCGCGCACCGCGAGGACCTCGACGAGATCCGCCGGTTTCGTCATTTCTTTCGACACGCCTACGCCCTCGACCTGCGATACGACAAGATGCGGCCTTCGCTCGCCGCCGTGTTGGCCAGAGGCGCGGACGTCGACGCCGACCTCGCCGCTTCGCGGAGCACATGCTCGTCTGATCGCGGACATCGACGCGCGGCCAGGGCCCTGAATCCCGGGCGCGCGACGTCGCGCTGATGCTGGATAAGGCCCGAGCCGCCGGGCCCCGAAAGTCCCGAATGGAAGCTCTACGCGCCCATCGTCCGTTTGAGTACTGTCTGCGCAGCTCGCGCGAATGGCACACAAGGAACATGCGCATGGGCCGCGCGTGAGGATCGGATCGCCACCGCCAGGGCTCCCGCGTGCTCGGCATCTCGGACGTCACGGGCAGGGCGACGGCGACGAGGGCGCGAGGCCCTGAATCGAGGGTGCGACCGTGGGCTTGGCCCCCCCCAAATGCAGGCGTACGCTGCTGCGCGCTTCGGCATGGGGCCGAACGAAACCGGGAGGGATGGCGATGAGGAAGACGAATGCAGGAATCAAGGTGAGCGCGGGTGTGAAGGCGGGCGGGGTTTTTCAGAATCACAATCGGAGGGCGGCGGGCCTGCGCGTGAGCGCGGGCGTGAAGGCGGGGGGCATGGTTGCGAATCACAATCGGAGGGCGGCGGGTTTGCGCGTGAGTGCGGGCGTGAAGGCGGGGAGCTTGTGGACCAATCACAATCGGAGGGCGGCGGGCCTCCGCGTGAGTGCGGGCGTGAAGGCCGGGGCCTTGTGGGCCAATCACAATCGTCGGGCTCTCTGGGGCTGACCGCGCCCGCGCTCGAGCGCCTCTCCCCGATTCGGCGGCATCGGACGGGGAGAGGCGACGGGCGAAAGGTCGAGCCCGGTCAACCAGAACGACCGCTCGAAGAACACCTTCACCGTCGTGGCGACAGGTTGCCTGCAAGGGTGGCCCGCGATAGGCAGCATCTGCGCAATCCGAGCAATGCGCGCGCAGTCTGCGCGCTGCTCGCCGAGTGCGGGGCGATCGGACGCCAGCTTCGGGCGTCGCGCGCGCCGCGATCGTGTTGGCGCCAGACTTGCTCTGCACGCCGTCCGGGTGGAACGGACGGCCGGGCGTTTACGCGAAGCGCGTAAACAGTTTTGTGCTGGCCGGATGTTTCGCGCCACGGATATAGCTGGCTCGACGGAAATCGAAAAGGGGGAGTGGATGGAACGCGACATGAAAAAGAGGAAGCCGAGGGGGACGCTCAAGGTCCGGACGGCGATCAAGGGCGGCCGGATCTCCTTGAATCACAACCGGCGCGTGGTCTGATCGCGAAGGCACGCGGCCGGCGCGCGGGGCGACATCCGCCTGGTGCGCACGCGCTCCTCGGTGAAGGAGTGAGCGCGGGGAGGCGGAACGCTGCGTGCAGACGTGATCGGGCGGGGGGATGCCTTGACCAGGTCGAAGGTGAGCGGAGACACCGGCAACGGAGTGGGCGAGCAACCGCTCGCCGATTTGTCTTCGCCGGCTGACCGCGAGCAGACGCTGTCGACGAGCGGGTCGGGCGAGGACGGCCCAGATGCTGCAATCGTGGACGATGTCGACCTTCTCGCCCGCGGCTCGACCGTCGGCCGGTACGTGGTGCTCGAAAGGCTGGGCGCGGGCGCGATGGGTGTCGTCTACGCGGCATTCGATCCGGAGCTCGATCGCCGGGTCGCGCTCAAGCTTCTGCGGCCGCAGGAAGAGAGCGCGGATCAGGTCCGGCGGCAAGCGCGCATGGTGCGCGAGGCCAAGGCGATCGCCAAGGTCTCGCATCCCAACGTCGTCGCCATTCACGACGTCGGCGTTCACGGCGGGCAGGTGTTCATGGCGATGGAGCACCTCGCCGGGGGCACGTTGCGGAAGTGGATGGACGACAAGAAGCGGCCCTGGCGCGAGATCGTCAAGATGTTCATCGCCATCGGCCATGGCTTGGCGGGCGCGCACGCGGAGGGCTTGATCCACCGCGACTTCAAACCCGATAACGTGCTGCTCGACAAGAACGGCGTCCCCAAGGTCGTCGACTTCGGGTTGGTGCGCCTCTCGGCCGCGGCCGACCTGACGAGCAGCGACGTTTTCGCGGACACCGTAGATGCACGCGCAGCAGCGATCCCGCTGCCCGCGGCGGCTGGTCCGGCCGCGCTCACCCGGACCGGCGCGCTCACCGGCACCCCCGCGTACATGGCCCCCGAACAGTTCCGCGGCCACGACGTCGATGAGCGCACCGATCAATTCGCGTTCTGCGTCGCGCTCTACGAAGCGCTCTACGGCGAGCGTCCGTTCCCTGGCGACAACCTCATCGCGCTCGCGGATTCGGTGACGATCGGGCGGATACAAGACTCGCCCAAGGACACGCAGGTCCCGGCTTGGGTGCGGCGGGTGCTGCTCCGCGGGCTCAGCGTCGATCGCGCGGGGCGTTTCGCCAGCTTCGGAGAATTGGTTGCGGTTCTCGCGAGCGATCCGATCGCGAAGCGACGACGAGCGATTGTGGGTGCGGGGATCGTCTTGGCACTGATGGCCGGCGCGTTGACGGTCCGCCACGTAGCGAGTCGTCGCCAGAGACAGAGCGACCTCGCAATCGCGGGACACGTACGGGAAGGAGAGGCGTCCTCGGCAAAGGCCGGCGAGGCGTTGCCGCAACTCCTCGCCCATCGGGCGAGCGCCATGTCCGCGTTCGACACCATGAATCGCAACGCAGGTGAGCGTCAATGGCACGACACCTTGGTCACTTATGCCGCAACCGACGCCGCCTACCAGGACGCTGAAAAGGCTTTCGAGGCCGCGCTCTCTTTGGACGAAACACGACAATCAACTCGAGAACGCCTTAGAAGGGTGCTCCTCGACCGCGAATTCCTGGCCGAGACCTTCTATCAGCGAACAGATGCCCTCAGTCACGCGAACAAGCTTGCGCGACTCGATCCGCCCGGCACCGGGCAGGGATTGGACGACGTGGGCAGTATTTCGATCGTCATTGCACCCCATGACGTTGAGGTGACGCTCCAACGACGTGGTTTGGAGTCGTCCGCGAAATGGATACCCATCAAAGATGCGACCCTGGACGCGACGGCAGTACGCGATCTGCGACTTCCGCCCGGGTCGTATCGGCTGACACTGAGAAGAACTCATCACAAGACCATCATCTTCTTCCCCTTCGTCGTGCCGAAAGGCGGACGCGTCAAGGCATCCGTTAACGTCCCTGAAGACTCGGACGTTCCGGCAGGGTTCATCTTTGTCCCTGGCGGAGAATTCCTGTTCGGTGAAGCAGACGAGTCGATGCGGACATCGTTTCTCGACACGGCGCCGATTCACTCCGTCTCCTCTCCTTCATTTCTAATCGCGCGCAACGAGACGACCTTCGGCGACTGGATCACCTACCTGGAATCGCTCCCGCGAGATGAACGAAAGATGCGTTCGCCACGGATGGCCACCTCGATAGAGGGCCTTCACACCGGCGACGTACGGCTGGAGGAGGTTGGACCGCGGCGCTGGCAGTTAGCTCTGTCGCCCGCGGGAATCAGGCTGTCCGCGATGTTTGGCGAGCCGCTTGAATATCCCGGCAGGACCGAGCGTCGCTCGCAGGATTGGCGACGATTTCCGGTCACGGGGATCTCGCCGCGCGACGCGGAAGCCTACGCACGTTGGCTGGCGGCGACAAGGCGAGCCCCGGGGGCCCGGCTTTGTTCTGAGCGAGAATGGGAACGCGCGGCGCGTGGCGCGGACGATCGCAGATTCCCCAACGGTGACTCTCTAAGCGGCGCCGACGCCAACATCGACGAAACCTATGGCCGCCAGTCGGATGCCTTTGGACCCGACGAGATCGGCTCTCACCCCCAATCCGTCAGTCCGTTTGGATTGGAGGACATGGCGGGCAACGCCCTGGAGATGACGTACTCCGCACTGGATGCTGCCGGCTTTGTCGCGCGGGGCGGTGGCTTCTATCACGACAAGCGAAGCGCGTGGGTCACGAACCGGGCAGCCCTAGAGCCGAGTACGCGACTGCACACATTCGGTATCCGTATCTGCGCGGATCCGCCAGACCCAATCAGAAGGAGTGAGTGATGAGAGCAAGGTGGTCGTTTGGCTTTCAGTGGCTGGTGGCCGCTTCTGTTGTCCTGCTTCTGGATCGTTCTGCCAGGTCGGGATTGAGCGGTCAGGGGCTGAGTGGTCAGGGCCTGAGTGGCCAAGGGTTGAGTGGCCAGGGCTTGAGTGGCCAGGGCTTGAGTGGTCAAGGGTTGAGTGGCCAGGGCTTGAGTGGCCAGGGCTTGAGTGGTCAGGGCTTGAGTGGCCAGGGCTTGAGTGGTCAGGGCTTGAGTGGCCAAGGGTTGAGTGGCCAGGGCCTGAGCGGCCAAGGCTTGAGCGGCCAAGGCGTCTGGTTGATGGGCAGCGACATTCCCTACGCCGAAACGAAAGGCGTCTCCATCACCTCCATCGCGATGCGAGGCACGACAGCCGCCGACCAGTCGAAGCCCTCCGTCGAGCTCACCAATGTCCCCGGCATGAGCACGGGGACGGGCAACTACATCACCGTCGAAGGGCAGTCCGCCGTCGGCCACTACGCGCTCGCGACGATGGGCGACGCGAACGGCGTCCCCGTGGCCCCGCTCGAAACCCTCGATCTTTACATCGCCGCCGCCAGTAGGGATCCCAATCCCAACCTTTTCCACGATCCCGCCGAGCAGGACAACGAGGACGAGCTCTACACCGTCTACTTCTTCCACAAGTGGAGCGGGCAATGGATCTCCCTCTGCCCCTACGACGCTCGCACGCGCGCCGCCTCCGCGATGGCGATCCCCGAGGATCGCGCCAACCCCAACAAATTCATCTTCGCCTGCACCGCCACGGGCGTGTCCGCGAAGTGCGCGCGCAACTGGGGCTACCGACCCTGGGCATATGCGCACACGTGGGCCTTCGACGAGACGATCGACAACGGTCCGAACGCGAGCCCGGGCGGCTGGGTGCAGAACACCGAGGACCTGAAGCCCTTTTACGACCTCTGCAAAGTGGCGGCGCGCGCGGCCTATTGCCAGGACGACAAGAGCTACACGAAGAACGGGACGCTCGTCGATCTCTTCGACACCCGCCACGTCATCTGGCCCAACGCGTTCGAGAGCCCGTTCAGCAAGCTCGACCCGAGCTCGCGCTGGATGATGGCGCAAGAGTACTTCATCTCCGACATTCCTTGGGACCCGAATCTCCCCATGACCAACAAGACGGAGAAGCGGGACTCGGCGTTGCAGAGGACGCGGTACCGCGAGCTGTCGCCCAGCGGCGAGTGCGCGGACTTTGGCAACATCGGTCGCCTCGAACGGGACGACATCGAGGACGGTCGATGGGCCGGTGTTCTGAACAACGAGCACAGCCTGCAGATCTTCTCGCCCACGGCCTGTACGCACGGCGAGCGCGAGACGGGCCCGAGGAACGCGCCGCTGCCCTGGGACTGCAGCCCTTGCACGACGAAGGTCTGCAAGAACAACCCCGAGTGCTGCGGCGCTGGCACGTCCCCCGGCTGGACGTCGACGTGCGTGGGCAAGGCCATCGAGCTCTGCAAGGACCCCGACGAGACGCCCTGGCCGCAGGGTCTGGTCTGGCCGCGGGACATCAGCCCACCGCTTGCCTCGATTCCCCCCAAGTACCTCCTGGGGGCGGGCGGCGCCGTGCTGCGGGTCGACGCTCCGGTCCCGGCGACGGCGACCGTCACAACGGCAATCGGCGCGAAGGTGTCCGGCTGGGCCTGCGACCCCGAGTGGCCGGGCGCGACCGTGCCGGTCGCCATCTACAACGGGCCTCGCGAAAACGGCGGCACGCTGCTGGCCACCGTGCGCGCGGACCAGGCGCTGGCGTTGCCGCTGGCGCGTGAGGTCAGTGCCGCCTGCGATGGACCGGGCCGCGACTACGCCCAGCACGGATTCTCCTTCACGCTGCCCCTGTCGCAGACGGGCAACGTCTTCGTCTATGCGATCGACGAAGCGACCGAGGACGGGCCGGCGGCGCCGCCAACGCTCGTGCGAAACGGCATCGTGCCGGTCCCGACCTGCCCGCACTCCGAAACCGTCGAGGGCGCCGCGCTGACCGCGTTATGCAGCGACTGCGCCTCGTCGGTCTGCGCGGCTCAGCCGGAGTGCTGCAACCCCGATCCTGCGCTTCCGGGCTGGGGTCCAAACTGTACGCAGCTCGCGGCGTTGACCTGCGCGGCGGACGCCACGTCCTCCGTCGTAAACGAGCAAAACGTCGCAGCCGTCGCCACCGGCTGGATCGAAGCACCCTCCGACGGAACGTACGCCTTCGACTGCGGAGCAGACCCGAGCCGGTTGTGGGTGAACGGCCAGAAGCTGTGCGACACGTGGCCGGGGACAACCTCTCCGGGCGGCCCCATGGGCCCGATCATCTCCCTCATGGGCGGTACCCGTTACCACATCCGCTGGGACCGCTATCACCTCGGTGCCCCCCTTCCGGCTACCGTTGCCGGCCTTCAGTGGGTGCGGCAAGGAGGCGGGGGGCAGCTGGCCGACATTCCTACGGAGCGTCTCTATCAACTGGCGCCCGGCAGCGGCACGGGGCTCGCCGCGTCGTACACGGCCTGGATCGGTTCGGCAGCGTCCGGTTTCCCGGGCGCGACCCTTCTGCGAACCGACCCGTTCGTCGACATCAACAACGACGTGGCGCCCCCGTCCGAGGTCCGCCTGACGCTTCCGTCGCCTCCGGTTGTCTCGACCTCGTATCTGGGGATCTGGGAAGGCGAGGTTGTGCCGACGTTCTCTGAGACATACACATTCTCGGTGGTGGGCGCGGGCATCCCGCAACTCTTCATCAACGGGACCTCGGTGCCGATCGCGGGCCCGCCGGGGCTCAATCCTCCCAGCGGAAGCTGCGCGGCGCAGCCGGGTGGGCACAGCGTCTGCGACGTCGGTGACAAGCTGGCGCGCTCCACGGCGACGGTCCTCGCCTGCGATCCGTGCGTCGACATCGTCTGCGCGCCAGACAAGGACCCTTTTTGTTGCGATGGCGGCTACTTCTCCTACTACTCGCGGGAGCCCACCTGGGACGCCAAGTGCGTCGCCGAGGCCAAGGCCTATTGCGAGGTGGGTTGCACGACCCCTCCCGCTACCGGCTTGACCCCTGAACGCAAGGCGACGCCCTTTACGATGCAGGCCGGCGTGCACTACCACATCAAGCTCCAATACGACAACTCGATCAATCAGAACACGGGCGGGCCGCCGACTGATCAGACGGTTCGGCTTCTGTGGGCGAGCCCGCGTCAGGCGAAGGAGGTCGTCCCTCAGTACGCTCTTTATCCGCAGGGTGGGACCTCGACCGCCGGGGGGGCGGGGCTGAACGTGACCTACTTCACGACGAAGAACACGAACGGCGTTCTCGAGCTGGACAAGGCGACCGCCGCAGGCGCGACGCCCAGCCTGGTGCTGACGCCGCCAGCGGGCCCGCTTGGCATCCCCAGCTTCAACGTGCTCGCGCCCACGGGCGCCGCGGCCCCGCAGACCCAGCAGAGGTTGCCACCGCCCATCCTCGTCCGACCTCGCTTCGAAGACGTCCTCTTCTCGGACGGCGAGATCCTGCTCGAGGGCAAGGGCGGCGTTCCCGGGAGCTGGGTCGACGTCGCCCTCGGGACGGTGAATCCCGCCTCGCCCAATGGCCTGCAAGTGGGTCCGATCGTCGCCTCGGCCGCCGTCGGGGACAACGGCACCTTCAACGCCACGGTGACGTCGACCGCCTTCAGGACCACGCTCGTGCTCGTGCAGCGGCCCCACGACCTCACGACCTGCGGGGGCTTTGTCCGTTGCAGCTACCCGCTCAACTGGCCCGTGACCGTCCAGCCGCCGAAGTCGAACGCCGTCTTGGAGATCACCTCGCCGCACAATTCGACCCACATCCCGAATCCGCAGGCCAACGTGCTCTCGGTCCACGGCACGGGGACGTCGGCGCCCGTTACGGTGACGGAGATCTTCGACAACGGCGGCAGCATCCTTTCGCAGTCCCTCGTCACGTCGCCCGACGGCATCATCTCGGGCACGATCACCCTCTCGGCAGCCACGCCTCCAACCTCGGACACGGCGGGTGATCCGAACACCGGGTGGCACTGGTTGTTTTTCAGTCAAGACGCCTCGACCGACCCGGTCGTTGGGCCCCCCATGCCCGGTCAGGGGTTCGGCCACCCCATCTTCGTGACCGTGGGGCTCATTCCGCCCACGGTCGGTTTCCCGCGTTCCGGCGCGCACCTCGATTGCGAAGCGGTGCCGGAGATCGATCCGGGGACCGGTGAGCAGACGATCCACATCGAGGGCAAGCTGCCGTACGCCGAGGCCGCGTTTGGAGCGCTGCGCGTGTTCGAGGAGACGGGGCGGAGCGCGATGAGGGAGATCCCGGTTCCTCTCTGTGCGGGAGGCACGCCTTGCCCGGGCGATCGCGTCGTCGCCACGACGCCCGGCCCGGACGGCCTGTTCGCGTTCAAGATGGCCGTCATTCCCGGTCCCGGCAAGCACGTGTTCAGGGTCTTCCAGGCGCCGGAGCCACCGGCCAGCGCGTCGCAGGCCGAGATCGACATGCACTTCCGCGCGTTCGCCACCGTCGCCAACACGCCAACGAGCCAGCTCGTGGTCAACGTGGCCCCACCCAAGTTCGACATCCCGCCGGGTACCGGACCCTTCTTTGCATCCTCCAGCGCCGAGAATGAGCCCATTCCCGGATTTGGATTGCGTACCAACGACTTCGGAGCCAACCGTTTCCAGCTCCTCCTCGTTGACAGCGATTGTACGACTGCGCCCGTCCACCCGTCTTTGTGTGCGGTGCCGGGTGCCGACGTCAACGTCAAGGTCGGTTCGCGTGTCTACACGACCCGCGCCAGATCGTCCGGAGCGTGGAGCCTTGACGTCGATCTGCCGGCGGGCTGGAACGCCCTCACGTTTTCGCAGGTCGCGGACTCTCCCGTCGGCGGGGCCTGGAGTGAGAGCTGCCCGTCAGAGGTCGTCGAGCTCGGCAAGGCGACCGAGGGTGTGGATCAGGTGGTGGTGACCCCGCCCAGCCAGAACATCTCCGTGGACGCTACGTCCCCGAGTGGCGCCATCGCCACCTTCGAGGTGACCGCGGTTCTGATGCACTTGAGCGATGCGGTCCGCCCCGTCCCCGTCATCTGCGATCGCCTCTCGGGCTCGACCTTCTCGATCGGGACGACCTCGGTGCTTTGCACGGCCAGTGACGCCGCTTCGGGAGCGACAGGCCTCGCGAGGGTCGACGTTCGCGTCCAGACCGGTCTTCCCGTCCTGCACCTCCCGCCGGAGATCGTGGACGTCGCGGGGACGCCGACGCTCACGGAGGAGGCCACCAGCGTGCTGGGCGCGATGGTGAGCTACAACGTGACCGCCAACGATGTATTTGACGTCCCTCTGCTCGTCAGCTGCGTTCCCTCGTCACCCGCGCAGTTCGCGCTGGGCGCCGGGCCGGGGCCCAACGCGGATGGAACCCTGGGCGTGCCCGTCTTCTGCGAGGCGACGGACGCGTTCGGCCACACCAGGCGGGTCGACTTCAGGGTGCACGTCGTCGACACGACGAAGCCTGATCTGACGCTGCCACTGCCCATCACCGTGACCGCCGATCTCAGCGGGAGCGCCGTCGTGAGCTACGCTGCCACCGCCCACGACCTGGGCGCCGGCACCCTCGTCCCGACCTGCCTGCCGGCCTCGGGCGGACCGTTCGCGGTGGGCATCACCACCGTCAACTGCTCTGCCAGCGACACCTGGGACAACGTGGCCACCGGCAGCTTCACGGTCACCGTCAAGGCGCCGAACATCACCGTCAGCTGCACGGGCACGCCCGCCTCGCCGGTGGTGGTGTCGACGTCACCCGGCCAGTGCGGCACGACGGTGAGCAATGGCGGCGTCGCGGGCACGTGCTCGGGCGGGGCTGCCTTGGCGACGTGCAGGTTCGACGGCGCGGCCGCCGAGACGCTCGGGCCGGGGAACCATACCGTGTCCGTCGTCGCGACCGGGGTCGCCGGCGCGACGGCCAGCTGCACGTCGTACGTGCGCGTGGTCGACGGCGAGAAGCCCGTCTTGACCTGCCCGAGCCAGAAGGTCGAGTGCGCCGGCAACGGCGGAACGACGCTGACGCCCAAAGCGAGCTGCACCGACAATTGCAGCTGCACCGCGAGTTGCGCGACGGCTCTGTTTCAGCTCGGCACGTCGCCCGGAAGCTGCACGGCCACCGATCCGGCCGGCAACAGCGCGACCTGCCAGCCGAGCATCACCGTGGTCGACTCTCTCCCTCCGGCGACCACTGCGACGCCCGGGCCGAGCAAGACGCCCGACGTCACCATCAGCATAAACATCACGAGCTACTCGGTCACGCCCAAGGGAGGAGGGGCGGCCGTCACGGGCAGCGCCAATTGTTGGACGGCGCCCGGGATCGCGATCGCGCTCAGTGCCGTCGACGCCTGCGCGCAGAAGCAGATCACGTACGCGCTCGCCGGCGCTCAGACCGGCGGCGCGACGGTGGCCGGCAGCGCCGCGACCGTCACTGTGACCACGGCGGGAAGCACGTCGGTGTCCTATTACGCGACGGACAAGGCCGGCAACAAGGAGACCGCGAAGACCCTCCCGATCTTCGTCGGCAAGGCTGGGGCTGGATTTGGGTTCGCGTGCGCGCCTTCGCCGTCGCTGAAGAACCTGCCGGCGCATGGGACGGTCACGGCAAAAGGGACCGTGACCATCACCAACACCAGGACCGGGCAGACGGTCACGTCGGCTTTCAGCTTCACGCAATCCTACTGAGTCGTGGCAGCCGGTAACACCGAACGGCCGGTGACCTTATGATGCCGGACTACGATGAGGAACCAGGACGCGCTCGAAGCAATCCTGCAGACGCTCGGGGAGCTCACGATGACCGACATCGTGCGGCTGCAGGACCGGCTGTCCGCCGAGCTCGAGGGGCGGTTCGGCAAGCAGCTCGCGGTCGCGTTCTCGGACATCGTGGGATCGACGCCCTATTTCGAGCGGTTCGGCAACGAGGAGGGGCGCAAGCTCCAGCAGCGTCATCACGATCTCGTGCAGCAGGTCGCGTCGGCGGCGGGCGGCCGGATCGTGGACACGGCCGGCGACGGCGCCTTCCTGGTGTTCCCGACGGCGGCGTCTGCGGCGTCGGCGTTCATCGACCTTCAGAAGCAGATCTCGCGCGACAACGCCGGTCGTCCGCGCGCGCATCAACTCGAGGCGAGGCTCGGGTTCCACGTCGGCGCCGTCTTGACCGACGGGCAGCTCGTGTCGGGCGAGGCGGTGAACCTCGCGGCTCGGGTGGCGGGATCGGGCGCGCCGGGCGAGATCCGATTGACCAGGGGCGCGTTCCGCGAGATGGACGACATCGTCCTCCGTCTCAACAGCCGCTCGCTCGGCGCCGTGGCGCTCAAGGGAATCACCGATCCCGTGGAGCTGTTCGCGCTCGAATGGCGCGACCGGACGCTGTTTCCGGACGCGGTTCGCATCAAGGAGACGGGCGAAGAGATCCGGCTTCCCTCCAAGGACGCGATCGCGTTCGGTCGCCTGGCGGAGCAGGGCCTCGAAGCCAACGACGTCGTCCTCGTCCTGCCCGACGAGATGGCGACGCGCAAGATCTCGCGTTGGCACTTCGAGCTGCGCCGCAACGTCGACGGCGTGCTTCTGCGCCAGCTCTCGGAGCGGCTCACCGAGGTGGACGGACAGGCGGTCGCGAAGGGGAACGAGGTGCCGATCCGGCCGGGCAGCGTCGTACGGGCCGGTCGGGTGATCACGCTCGAGTTCCTGAGCCGGGTGTTTCCGCAGACGTTGGAAACCAGGGACGCGAGCTTCCTGCCCGATTGACCGCGGGGGCGCGCGATGCGTGAGTCGGGGAGCGAGGCGCCGATCGCCGCTGGGCCGTGGTCGTCGATCGAAGCGTACCTCGCGGAGCTGCACGCGCGCCATGCGTCCATCGATCGGGGCGAGGTCGCGGCCTACATCCCGGAACTGGCCAAGGCCGATCCGCGTGATCATCGACTTCCGCAGAGTGTTCCGGGTCGACGACGCCTCGGCGCAGCTGCTGGCGGGGTTGCTGGCGGGGCTGCGCGCACGCGGCAATCGGATCGTGCTGTCGGGGCTACGGCACAACCGGGAGCTCGAGCGCCGCTGGACCGAGGGATACGCGGACGGCCACCCGATGGGCCGGATCCTGATCTCGGACGACCTCGATCGCGCGCTGGAACGCTGCGAGGACGAGATCCTCGCGGCGCACGCGCCCGGTCCGAGCCTACCCGCCCATGTCCCTATCGAGGAGAACGATCTGCTCCGCGATCTGCCGCCACAAGCGATCGCCGACGTCAAACGTCGCTTGCGCTTGCAGCGGTACCGGCGGGGCGACTCCTTGGTGCTCGAGGGCGCGGATGCGCGCGACATCTATCTCATCACCGCGGGGGAGGTCAGCGTGCTCGTCGAGTTGCCGGGCGGCGAATCCGTCCGCGTCGCCACGCTGTCCGCAGGCATGAGCCTGGGCGAGATCGGCGTCATCGCCGGAAGCAAGCGGACGGCCGACGTGCGGGCCGATACGGCGGTCGAGTGTTACGTGCTGTCGCGGGAAGCCTTCGACCTGCTCGCGACCGCGCAGCCGGCGGCGCGGCTGACGATCCTCGAGAACATCCTGCGCCAGCTTGCTGGCACCGCGGCGCAGCTGACGCGTGAGGTCGCGGCGCTCGCCGAGTGAAAACAGCATGAGGCAGCATTCCGGTCGTCACGAAGCCGCGCTCGGCCCCGCGCGGATCGACTTGGTGAAGCGTCGGCGGTCGGAACGGGAGGTGGCGTGATGAAGGTGTCGAGTTTTCCTTGCTTGGCAATTTGCGTCGCGGCGTTCGGATGTGGGCCGAGCACGCTCGGGGGCAGGTGTGGCGGGGATCCGGATGCTTGCGTCGCGTATTGCGCGCATGTGGTGGCGGCGGGGTGTGAGCTGCCGATGAATGCGATGCAGGTTTGCGTCGACAGCTGTCATCAGGACGCGATGTCGGTGCCAGGCGATTGCATGAACGCGTGGACGACGGCGTTGGGCTGCGCCAGCTGTGCGACGGTGCAGTGTCCGACGCGGACGTGTCTCGATGGTGGCGGGGTATGCATTCAGGAAGGCGGCAAGATTCTGGGGTGCGATTCGGAGAGCGCGGCGTTTCGGGTGTGCGGTGGGTCGTGCTTGCTGAGCAGCGTCGACGTCGTGGGCGGAGGAAGCGCCGGCGCGACGTCGTACGATCTTCGAACTTCGCGCTGTGCGTGCCCGAGCACGCTGGCGTCGGGCGGTGGTGCGGGGACGGCGTGTGCGACGTCCGCAGATTGCGCGGAGACCTGCTGCGCGTGCGGGACAGGGCAGGGCCGATATGTGCTTCGCGTGTGCGAGAACGGTCAATGCCTGGGTGCGCCGGACGTCTGCTCGCCCGACGCGATTCCGGGCTCGACGACGATCGGCAGCTTCTGCGCCGGCTAGCTCCCGGTTCCAGGCGCATCCCCCATTTCGTAAATCTTGTTAACACGTTGGCCCACCTCGGCCATTGCGGCTCGGCTGGATGAGCGATTCCCCCCGTTCGCCGTCGACGTGGGAGCCGCTCAAGCGAACGGATCGACGACGGGGACCTTGGCCGCCGCGAAGTCGCGCCGGTTACGGGTGGCAACCGTCAGGCCGTGGGCAAGCGCGGTGGCGGCGATGAAGCTGTCCTTGACGGGCATCGCTCGTCCCGCCGTCCGCAGATCGGCGAGCAGCTCGGCCCAACGAAGTCCGAGCGACGCATCCCAAGCTAGGCATTGGATGCGCGCGATGCCCTGGTCGAACCAGCCCTCGAGCCGCCTCCTTCGTTTTCCGCGCGGCAGCAGCAAGATGCCGAACCGGATCTCGCCGAGAATCACGGGATCGACCGCGAGGTCGCGCTCGTTCGCCCTGAGCCACGCGACGACCTTCTGGTCTGGCTCCGGCTTGGTCGGCTCACACAGGACGTTGGCGTCGACAAGGTAGATCAAAGGTCGTCAGTGGATTCGGATTCGATCGGCGTGAAGAAACCCTTCTGCGGGCAGGCGAGGAGCCAATCGACCACCCCTTCGTTCGCGCGCGACGACAGTCGAGTCAGTCGGTATTCCCCGCGGTCGATGCGCTCGAGCTCGAATTCCTGGCCAGGCTCGATGCCATCCTGCTCCCGTATCGCGACGGGGAGGACGATCTGGCCCTTCGTGGAGATGGCGGTCTTCACCCCGGTAAGATATCGTCTTACCTCCCCGTGGTCAAGGTGACGTTCAGGCAGACGCTGACGGACGCCGGGTACGAGAAGGCACCAGCGAAACGCTAGCCGCTCCCGGGCCGGCTGCCGCAACCAATCGAAATGACAGGGAATAAAAAGATTGAGCGGATTGAGGCGACTTTTCCGCATGGTTGGCAGGAGGTCACCATGAACAAGCTCTCGACTCTCGTCTTCGCCGTCTCGGCGTCCCTCGTCATCGCCTCGACCACATCGCCGTCCTGGGCGGCAGGCTCGCGCCTCCGACCGACGGCGTTGCCCGACGGCAGCGGCCGCATCGCGCTGCCTCCCGGGTGGAGGATCGACGGCGCCGCGCGGGGCAGCATCACGGCGCATGGGCCAAGCGGCGAGATCGCGATGCTGGGGGTCCCGGTTGTGATCAAGACGCCGGCTGCTGGCCCCGCCGCGCGCGGCCAGCTGAGCGCGCCCTACATCGCCGATCCGGTCGCCGCCTTCACCGAGGTCTCCCAGCGCATGGCGGCGCTGCGGGGTGATCCCTCGTCCGCGTCCCGGATCGTCAAGTCGAAACGGGTCGCGTCCCTGTCAGGGACGAACGCCGCGCTGATCCTCTACGAGAACAAGATGGGCGGCCAACCCCGTCGTGGCTACGCCCGGGTGATGACGATGCAGGGGAGCCGCGGGTTCTGGGTGCTGCACACCTCGACGGTGAGCGCCCCCACGGCCGTGTTCCCGAGAGCGATCCGGCCGATGTTGGCCATGTGCCAGAGCTTGCGGCGTTCGCCGCGGTCGAACGTCGCTTTCGGTGGCGCGCCGCGACCGCGTGGCCCGGCGAGGGGCGCCGGCAACCGCTACCAGGGATGGGGCGGCGGAGCTCCCGTGGCAACCGGATCGATCGGGGGGATGGGCTACGAGCCGGCCCAGGGTGGCGGCGACGTCGACAACAGCGCGTCCGAGGCTCGGGAGTCAGCCGCCGATCGGTTCGATCGGATCGCCATCCGCGGAACGCAGATGACGACCGACCCCGAGACCGGGGAGACGATGGAGCTTCAGAGCGCCAACAATCAATGGACCGACGGCAACGGGAGCTACGTGGGCTCGGACAATCCGAGCTTCGACCCGAACCTCAACTCCAACGTCGAGTGGCACGAGGTGCAGGGCGAGTAGCGCGCCGAGGCCCCAATGTCAGCCGACTCAGCCGACGAGCGGCAGGTCGAGGACGGTCTTCAGGCCCGCGCCCGCGAGCTCGGCGCCCCGCCGGGCGCGTGTCCCTAGACACCACCGGCCGCGACGCGATAGCGCGAGGAGCACGGCGGCGGTCGGAGCTCAGGTCAGCGAACCTGGCCCGCGCGGCGGGCGGCCTGCGCCCGTTCGGCGTCGCGGCAGCGCCCGACGGTGCGATATCCGTAGATGGTCGACGCGAGTGGCAGGAAGAAGAACGGAAGCGATAACACCGAGGCGGCGAGGAGCTTCTTCGAGCCGCCTCCCGCGTCGACGCTGGGCCCAGCGAGGACCAGGAACGTCACCCCACCTCCCAGTATCGTGAGCCCGGTGTCGGCGATGGGTAGACCGTAGCCGCTCGTGCAATCGAAAGGCGGAGCCTGCTCGTGGTTGGGCGGCGGGCCCTGGGCGAAAAGCGCGGAGCAGCCGATGCTCGCCAGGCCGAGCATCGCGACGAGGACGCCGAGACGCAGCGGCGCGGTGGATGTCGGCTTCGACAGGTCGTCGCGCCGCATGCTCATCGGCGCAGTGTAGGTTCTTTCTGGTCCGGTCGGCACCGGAAAGGGTGAACCGCGGGTCCGGCGGCAGCGCGTGCGGAGGGCCAACTTCGCGAGCCGAGCGGCGCCCGTGGAGGGGAAACGCATTGCGCCGATTAGTTGGACGATCTCGCGCTGAAATCGGCGAGGCGACGAATCTCGTGTGCCTGCGTCGCCCCTTCGCGGTCAAGGCTTCCCGCAGACCCCCCCGCTTGCATTCGGTACCGAATACGGTACCATCGGTCCGATGGGTCGCGCGGCGGCGGACATCGTGGAACAGGCGCGGCGAAGCGTTGGCAACGTCCGCTTCAGCGATCTCAGCCGTCTCGTGGAGGCGATCGGCTACAGGCTCAGGCGGCGGGCGGGCTCACACCACGTGTACACGCACGCGGCGCGGCCGGACCTGCCGATGATCAACCTCCAGGACGATAAGGGCAAAGCGAAGGCGTACCAGGTGCGGCAGGTCGTGCGGCTCATCGACGAGCACAAGCTGGAGGTGAAGCCATGAAGAAGGCGTTTCGGTATCGAATCCTGGTGGAGTGGAGCGACGAGGATCAGGTATTCGTCGCGCGCGTTCCCGCACTGCCCGGGTGCATGGCGCACGGGCCCACGCCGGAGAAAGCGGCGCACGAGGCGGAGGTGGCGGCGGGATTGTTCCTCGACGTCATGAAGGAGGATGGTAAGCAGCCGCCGCCCGTCGATGCGGTGGCGGACTACTCTGGGCAGCTCCGGCTCCGGTTGCCGAAGTCGCTGCACGAGACGGTGTCGCAGCTCGCGACCGCCGAAGGGGTGTCGATCAACACGCTCATGCTGTCGCTCATCGCCGAAGGGTGCGGGCGCCGCGGAGCGCAGACGGCGGAGGCGCCCAAGCCCGGGCGCTCGGGCAAGCGGAAGGCGGCGGCCTAATGATGCCCCCGGGGTTGCCCCGGGGAGACGGTTGTTCGCC
>WNGA01003287.1_pt1 | contig 40661 bp, 28 predicted proteins | sample 5400061 | NCBI WGS metagenome assembly WNGA01 (sample SAMN13153366, study PRJNA577476) | soil metagenome | isolation source: 100 cm soil or saprolite under grassland replicate 2 | place: USA:California | collected 2016-06-15 | reverse complement strand
CTTGCTCCAATTAAGTATTTATCCATGAAAGAGTAATTGCCTCTGAGAAAATAGGAAAGAAAAGTATATCTTATATTAGTTGAATTTGCAGCAGTTATTGATGTTGCGCCCGATAAATTTTTTATCGCATCGGAAGGATATTGTTCACCTGCCGCAGAGGATCCTTTGGTATCATTTTGTAAATAGCTCATGCCCAATACGGCATTCAGTTTACTATTTTCATTTAATCTGGGAGTATAGGTAAAATAGTTATTGGTATTAAACGAGGTGCTTTGTGATAAAATAAAACTTCCTGATCCATTAACAGAACTTCCATCTATCGTTTCTTTACCTAAAAATTGATCTTCATTCAAATTAAGAATGTCGGCACCAAATTCGGAACGGAATGATAAAGATGGAATGATAGTATAGTTTGCAAATGCACTGCCCAATGTTCGGTTGGTTACTTGTTTATCACGGCTAAATTGTGCATCGAATATGCCGTTGGGATATAAAGTATTACCATTTATTTTGCCCGTCTCGGGATCATAAAGTGGAGAAATAGGCATTTGTGCTACCAATTGACCCGGTGTTGAAAAAGCATTATCGTTAGAAACCTTATTAAGCTGCGAACGATCAACAGAGATATTTATGCCAAGCGTTAATTTATCAGAAGCATTATGCTCAAGGTTTAACCTTCCTCCATACCTGTAAAATTTATTATTGATCACGATAGCTTCCTGTGTATTATAAAAACCGGAAACAAAAAATCTGGTTTTGGCATCGCCACCGTAAGCAGATAAATCTACCTGGTTTGTTTGCGCATCTTTAGTATATAAAAGATCCGTCCAATTGGTATTCACTTCTGCGTTCTTCCAGTCTGTGCCTAAAGAATAGTAATCTAAAATATCTTCATACCATGCTTTATAATCAGTAATTGCATCCTCTACATTATCGTGGGGTCCAAAATACTCAAGGTCATTCTCAAAATCATAAGTGCCGTCACTCACTGCTGCAAGTTCTATTAAATCAACATATTGCCTGGCGTCTGAAAATTTTCTTTTGCGCGTAGGGTTACTATAACCTTTTGATAAGTTAAGTTCGAACGTTGTTTTTTGATTGTTTCTTCCTTTTTTAGTTGTAATCAAAACAACACCATTGGCCGCACGTGCACCATAAATAGCGGAAGCCGACGCATCTTTCAGCACTTCTATAGATTCAATATCATTGGGGTTAATATCTGCCAGAGGATTAGTGGGATCGTTAAGTGCATCAGATAAACTCGTAGATACAATCGGTAACCCATCCACTACATACAAGGGCTGGCTGCTGGCCGAGATAGATGATGTACCTCTTATTCTTATTTTTATTGCCTGCCCCACTTTGCCACTTCCAGATTCAACTACAACACCCGCAGCTTTACCCTGCAGTGCAGACTCAAAGCTTGGTGCGGGGATATTTTCAATGTCTTTTGAGCCTACTTTTGAAATGGATCCCGTTATATTTCTTTTTACTGCGCGTCCATACCCTACTACCACAACTTCGTTCAGACTTCTTTCAGAGGAAAACATTTTAACGGCCATATTTTCAGTAATATTCACTTCCTGGTCAGCATAGCCAACATAAGAAAACTCTAAACTTTTTGTACCAGCGGGCACGGTTATCGTGAAAGAACCATCTGATTTTGATAAAACAATATTTGCCTGTCCTTTGCTTTTGATTGTTACACCTGCCAGGGGTGAACCATCTTTTGAATCAGTGATTTTTCCACTTACGGTTCGTGTTTGCTGGGCAAAAGAGCTAACCCATATTAGCAAGCACGTAAAAATTAAAATGCTAATTCTCATACAATCAATTTTTGGTTAACAAATAATAATTAAACATCTGTTTTCTCATATGCCAGAAGAAAGCTTTTAAAATGCGAGTAAATATCGTGCATTATTTTTCAGGCAAAAAAATCAAATTTTCACAAGCAGCTTTAGTTCAAGACACGCCATTAAAACAAAAGGCTGTTTTGTTTATCCACTAATTTTTGCCGTTCATAATAAATTGACACAGGCATTACAATTGGCAACAACAATTTAATTGCAGAAATGTCAATTCCTGCTAATGATGTTGTTTAGAAAGCTATATTGTTGATTAAGGTTTAAAAAGTTGAAGAATCCGCCTAAGGCGGAAGAAAGGCTTAATAATAGCATTGGCGTTTGGTTCATAAAAAAAATAATTATAAAAACATTTCAGCGATATAAGTAACGATGATGCAAGCTTTTTAGTATTGCCTGGTCTTGTCATTTCAGGCAGAACTTTATATGTATATCATTTGCAATTAAATAATCATTTAGCTTTTGATGCAAGTGAGCTGAAAAAGTTTTCAAGATCTCTGAACATATTCTTAAAAAAAGGTACTAAGGAACCCAACATGTCAATTGATTTAGGACTCAATGGTTCAATAGTGTTGTATGTTGCAGAGGTTTTTATGGCTTCTGTTTTAATGATTCCCATTTGCGTTGCATAAAACAGAAGGATGCTATAAACCATTGTATATAGTGCTGCATATAAAACAATACCTGCCAACCTGTTTAGCCAACCAAGCATTGCAAACTCAATACCCGCCTGTATTAAACCTGCAATCCATCTTACTAAAATGATTACTACAATCATTACTAATAAAAAAGAAATAAAAGGTAACCATCGCGTTCCGATATTTGTATTATTATGCAGCCAGCCAGAGACAATAACTGAAAATTTTATAGCAGCAGCCAGCCCGATAAAAATGGCAAGAAGAGAAAAAACGGCAACAATAAAACCGCGGCTATAACCTTTCCATAGAGCCATTGCAAGAAGAATCACAAAGATGATATCAATAATCATGCATGTATAAATTTGAAATTCAAAAAGTGAAATTTGAATATCGAAATTTGAAATCCGAAAAAAAATTAGTTTGTATTTTTTAATTTAAGCTTCCTCAATTTCAAGCTTCGGATTTCGAGGCTTTGGATTTCGGCTCTCAAATTTCATGTTTCAGATTCCGAATTTCATGTTTCAGATTTATTGCTTAATAACTCTTTTACTGTTACAGATATTGTTTTGCCATCGGCTTTGCCTGCCAATTGTTTTGTGGCCACACCCATTACTTTACCCATATCGGCAGGAGATGAAGCACCTGTTTCTTCAATTATTTTGGTTAATGCATCCTTCAATTCTGCTTCACTCATTTGTTTGGGTAAAAACTTTTCAATTAAAGTAATTTCTTCCTGTTCTTTCTGGGCAAGATCGGCACGGTTTTGTTGTTTGTATATTTCGAGTGAATCTTTTCGTTGCTTCAGCATTTTCTGCAGCATTTTAAGTTCTGCATCAGCAGAGATTGAGCCACCTGCACCAGGCTCAGCTTTAGCCTTAATAATTTCTGCTTTAATGGCCCGCAGTCCACGCAAAGAGGCTTCATCTTTGGCTTTCATGGAATTTTTCATTTGCGCCATTATATTTTCTTCTAAGTTCATAGATGTATATAGTTTGTAGTTTGTGGTCTGTAGTTTTTCAAATTCCCAATTCCTTATTTCCTGGTGCTTGTTTCTTGATGCTTGATCTTGATCTTGATTCTTGATCTTGATTCTTGTATCTTGGTTCTTTTACTTATTTTCTTTCAACTGAGCGGCTCTGAATTTATTATAAAAATCTTTTGCAAATTTCTTCATATCAGCCACCAATTCCTCCTGGTGTGTTGCGCGGTCATATGTATCAGCCATAGATATAATAGTTTGATAAAAAAAATCTGCCATTTCATCAACCATCATGTCTTTAGTCCAGAGGTCAATGCGAAGAGCGCTTTTATCAACTCCATCCCAAACGGAAAGCATTATCGCTTTAGCATCTTGAGGTTCTTCGGCTGTGGTAGCATCTGCTTGCCAGCGTATTCGATCAGGTATTTTATCCTTATCCAAGAGAACGTCAATTGTAATTGTTGATGTTTGCATAAGTTAAAAAATTATGAGATATAAATCAGTTTAAAAATATACAGGAAATATTATGCCTGATTAATTAATAGCTGCCACAGCTTTGCTGCATTTTCTTTTTGCTGATAAAATTGTGCCCGTTCAACTGCTGCTTCACTCATCTGGTTTCGAAGCGTTTCATCCTTATACAAGTGTATCAATTCATCACCAAAAGCTTCATGGCTGCGTTCATTAACAAGGATAGCAGCCTTTCCACAATACTCCTGCATACTTTCAGTATAAAAACCTATAACGGGTGTGCTGCATTGCAATGCTGCTGATATAGGCCACAGGTCTGCATCGCTGAAAGGAGTGTGCAATAAAGCATAAGCAGTTGCAATAATATCAGCAGTTTCTTTATTCTCTGCATCATTAATGAGCTTTACATCATCTCTGTATTTGTATGTGGTTAATTTATCTTCAATTCGTGAAGAAAAACTTTCCTCCTTTGGAAGCAATAATAATTGCATGTTGCTCTGCTGCCATTTTTTAAATTTTGAAAATGCTTTTAGTAATTCTGTAAACATTTTTTCATTATCATCGGGCAATACCGCAACAAAATATTCTTTGTTTTCTGCAAACCTGCTTTTGATATACAACTTATCATGCCATTCCATAGGTTTAAATAATTCATTTACTGTATAGGGGAGCATAAAAATTTTTTGCTCTTCTGTTGCTGTTAATTCTTTCAATGCGTTCTTTATAACAACGGAATAAGTTAGAATCATTTCAACTTTTGCAATATTTTTCTTTAGATGTTTTGAAGCGTATTGCTTCCACAACAACATCTCTTTACTTGCATGCAATAAATCTTTGTCAGGTATCAGCAGTAATTGTGAAATATTTGAATTGACACTTATTCCATAGTTGCAAAGCACTTTATCTAACCTGTATTTTTTAATGATCTTTGAAAGCTTTACATTGTACCAATGTCGAAGAGAAAATTTTCCTGATGCGGGTATAATTATATGCAGCAAAACATTTTCACCCTGCAGTGGTTCTCTGAAACGAAGCAATTGTTCATAGTCTTTTACTGCATACCCATTTTCTTCCGCTGTATTGTCAAGAAGAGTGGAGAGATAAGCTGCATAATCATTTGACAAATCTTCATTATGATGAATAACTGCTATGCGCATAGGGACGCAAAGGTAAATGTTAGATGAAAGAAAAATATTTTGGAGCAGGAGTTATTGTTGAACAGAAAATCAAATTGTTGAAGTGAGTGACACAACGAAGTTTAAAAGTAGTAATAGAGCTAAGTACATAATCCATTCAGGCAACTACAAACCAAACCACAAACTCCAAACTAATTTTGCTTTGCCATTTTTTCAGCATTCTCCGCTACCTGCAATGCTTCTATAAATTCATCTATTTCACCATTCATTACAGCAGGCAAATTGTATGACGTTAAACCAATGCGGTGATCTGTAACCCGCCCCTGCGGATAATTGTAGGTGCGTATTTTGGCGCTTCTGTCACCCGTGCTCACCAATGTTTTTCTGTGGCGTGCAATCTCTTCTTCATGTTTGCGCACCTGCTCTTCATATAATTTTGTACGCATCATCGTCATAGCTTTTTCACGATTGCCCAACTGGCTGCGTTCTGTTTGACAAACCACCACTGTGCCCGTTGGAATATGGGTCAGCATCACTTTTGTTTCTACCTTGTTTACATTCTGCCCGCCGGCACCACCACTGCGTGCCGTTTCCATTTTCACATCGGCAGGGTTTAACTCAAAATCTATTTCCTCCGCTTCAGGCATTACTGCCACTGTTGCTGCAGATGTATGCACACGCCCCTGCGTTTCTGTTTCAGGCACACGCTGCACACGATGCACACCACTTTCAAATTTCAATGTGCCGTATACATCTTCACCCTGAACTTCAACAACTACTTCTTTATAGCCACCCACCGTGCCCTCACTTTCACTTACAACAGAGGCTTTCCAGCCTTTTTTAGTGCAATAACGTAGGTACATATTCAGCAGGTCACCCGCAAATAAACTCGCCTCATCCCCGCCTGTACCTGCACGAATTTCAAGCACCGCATTCTTATCGTCCTGCGGATCTTTTGGTATCAGCAGTTTGGTAAGTTCTTTTTCAAGCGCCTCTTTTTTTGCTTCCAGTTCCGGCAATTCCATTTTTGCCAGTTCACGCATTTCTTCATCGCTGCCATTCAGCATGTCTTTTGCAAACTCGTAATTTGCATTTACCTTTTTATATTCTTCATAGGGCTTTACAATTTTTTCCAGCTCCCGGTATTCCTTACTGTATTTACTAAATTCTTTTGGACTATTAATAATTGCAGGGTTGGTTAATGCAACACCCACCCGCTCAAATCTTGCTTTTATGGCTTCTACCTGCTCAAACATTAACTATGATTAAAATGATTAAAATTATTTTTAGTGATTTTTTTTGAACCAAACTTTTCTGCTACTATTAAACTTATGTTGCGTCGCACTCTTGTACATTCTGAACTTGATTCGACAGTTTGAAAGTTCTAATGTTAGAAAGTTTTTAAGTCTTTAAGAAGATTTCGAACGGTCAAACATTCAACTTTTCGCGGCGCAAAATTAAGAGATTTCAGGCTTGTATCGTCTCTATTAACTTTACAATATGAGTTATTTAAAATTCCAGGCAGATAATATTTTTACTGGCATAGAAATGCTCGATAGCAATTCTGTATTAATAACAAACGAAGAAGGTGTTGTACAAGATATCGTATTAGAAAAAGATGCAGGCGACGACATACAATATTTTCATGGCATACTTACTCCAGGCTTTATTAACTGTCATTGCCATCTGGAATTAAGTCATATGAAAGGTTTAATTCCTGAAAAGATTGGTTTGATTGATTTTGTTTTTAAAGTGGTGACAGAACGACATTTTGATGAGGAAGAAATTCTGGAAGCCATTGCTGATGCAGAAGATGAAATGCTTGAAAATGGTATTGTTGCGGCGGGAGATATTTGCAATAATACATTAACGCTTTCTCAAAAATTAAAAGGAAGATTAGCTTATTACAATTTTATAGAAGTAAGTGGCTGGTTACCGCCGATTGCAGAACAACGCTTTATCAGAAGCAAAGCATATTACGATGCATTTGTGAATAGTGAATTGTCAATCGCGAATGAAGATGAAACAAAACAACTGGCAACTGGCAACTGGCAACTGGCAACTCCAAACTACAAACTCCAAACTTCTCTCGTTCCTCACGCACCTTATTCAGTTTCTGAAGAATTATGGAATTTAATTCTGCCATTTTTTCATAATAAAACTATCAGCATCCACAACCAGGAAACTTCTTTTGAAGATGAATTGTTCCTTCAAAACGGAGGCGATTTTCTTCGCATGTATCAACTGATGAAAATAGACAATAGTTTTTTTAAACCTACCGGCAAAAGCAGTTTGCAATCATATTTTCACAAATTAAACCACGCGAAGAATGTAATGCTTGTGCATAATACTTTCACAGCACAAAGCGATGTTGAGTTTGCCAATTTGCAATCTGCAATCTACAATCTGCAATTGTTCTGGTGTTTATGTGTCAATGCAAACCTATACATTGAAAACAAAGTGCCACCTGTTGATATCTTTTTTAAAAATGGATGTACAATAGTGTTGGGGACAGATAGCCTTGCAGGCAATTGGAGTTTGAATTTGATGGATGAAATGAAAAGTATTCAACGATATTTTCCCGACATTACAATGGAGCAGTTATTGCAATGGGCTACTATCAATGGAGCAAAAGCTTTACAGATGGATAATATGCTCGGCAGTTTTGAAAAAGGCAAACAGCCCGGCGTTGTATTAATTGATGCATTAAATAATCAAAATATTTCTGCAAATTCAACTGCAAAACGGATTATATGATGAATAATGCTATAAAGTAAAAGAGTGCGGCGCAAGGAACGATGCTATGAAAAAGTCAATGTTCGGAACATAAAAATAAATTGACATCCATATCAAAAAATCTTTCTTCATCCTTGACCGGCAACTTATTTCTATCTTCATTAGCAAAAGAATTATCTATGAAAATTAATTACTTTATTCTTTTAGTCAGCGTGCTTATTTCTTTTACAGTATCAGCGCAAAAAAAGGATTCGCTTGGTATTCGTGCAGTAATGGATAAGCAGGTTAAAGCATGGAACAGCGGCGATATTGATGCGTTTATGACAACCTACTGGAAAGATGATAGCCTTTTATTTGTAGGCTCGAAAGGTCCTATATATGGCTGGCAAACAACATTGGAAAGCTATAAAAAAAGTTACCCTGATACTGCTGCAATGGGCAAACTTAATTTTGAAATTTTACAGATAAGATACTTGACAGATGAATATTACTTTGTACTGGGCAAATGGCATTTAACAAGAACCATGGGCAATGTAGGTGGTTATTTTACTTTATTGTTCCGAAGAATAAAAAGAGAATGGGTTATCGTCGCAGACCATACCAGCAAGTAAATCTTTTAGAGAAAGTTTTAATTTTAATTATAAGTTTAAAAGCATTGCATTGCTTAAAAGCGCAACTATTCTTGCATCGATTTTCTCCATAAACGGATATAAAACCAAAGCAGCAATGCAAGACTTACAATAAACCATATATAAAAAAGAATATTTGCAAGCGAGAGCTTATTATGTATAAATGCAAAATCATACATGATGCCAAATGTTGAATTAATTGCCATCCATGCAAGCCCGATAAAAATAGACTGTGCTACTCGTATTAAAAAAGCTCTTACCTCTGGTTCCATCATGATGAATTGTTTGTGAAATTATACAATTGAAGCTTGTTATCCTATTATTGTTGAACGCAAAAAGGCAATAGGCAAAGGGCAATAAGCAAAGACAATAAACAATAGGCAATAAGCCATAGTCAAGGATGTAAAATGTAAAATGCAAAATATAAAAATCAATAACAATTTAGAAGAGAGAACTTAGAACACGAGCACAGCTTCTTTTTGTACCTTTTCTCAATTGAATGCTAAGAATCAATCAGAACGCAAATAAGTTGAAACATTAACTTATATTATAAGGATAAATTCACATTTCCACTTGATTTTTTTTTATAACTTTTAGCAGTGTTCCTGTGGATAATTTTTAAAACCCAATACCGTTCTAATATTGAGGGAAAAGAATAAGATTTTCCACATGCTGTTAATATTTAAGCAATGGTTTTTTCAAGTCATAAAGATATATTCGTCTCCTTATGGCAATTTGTAATTGCGGATGTTTAATTACAGCTATATATGCCTTATACTACAAAAAAAACGGAGAAACAATTTTCCCCGTTTACCCTCGGACTCGAGTGGTCATTCTTTTTTGTAGGTGCTGTAGTAAACACAAGCTTTATCAGCGATAAAGCGCCGCACCCGATTAGTATCCGTCATTTTGGTAGAATGGCGGATATTTTTTAAAAGTAATTGGTATTTGCATATAAAACAAAACACACCAAGGAATAACTCCTAACTTTTATAAAGGACTTAATGGGAATAACTTTATAAGTATTTGAAATGGAATTTTTTAGAAACAATAGACATGTTGATAAATTGCTATTTTGTAATACCTATATGATACTAAAAACTTTCAACTTAGTTTCACATTTTTTTTAACTTGTTGTATGTTTTTTGTGAATAATTTCTGAAATCCAATACCGTTCTAAACTATAGATTTTTTTATATCTATTTTCCACAATATGGGGATATTTAAAAGCTTGTTTTTTCAAAGCATAAGAATATTTTCGTCAACTGCTTTAAAAGTCAACCACTAAAAAATTAGAGCCAATATTGAAAAACCGATTATCTAACAATATAAAACAGGGATTATGGCTAAACAGCAATCCAAAAAAGGTCTTCAATTTGAACGCCGCTTCACCCGCGACGGTGTAAGTTCTTTTGACTTGTTCGAATATGATTATCGTACCAGCATCATTCGCAACCCTAATGGCGAAGTGGTGTTTGAAATGAATAATGTTGAAGTACCGCGGCAATGGAGCCAGATAGCGACCGATATTATTGCACAAAAATATTTTCGCAAAGCAAGTGTTCCCCAGCCTGATGGTTCAATGGGTCGCGAAACTTCCGTTAAACAGGTGGCACATCGTATGGCTAATTGTTGGCGTGTTTGGGGTGAGCGATGTGGATATTTTGCTTCGGAAAAAGATGCACAGGTTTTCTATGATGAACTTGTATACAGCATCCTTAACCAGGCATGTGTGCCCAACAGTCCGCAATGGTTCAATACAGGGTTGCATGAAAGCTACGGGATAGTTGGCAAACCACAGGGACATTATTATGTTGATCCCGCAGATGGTCAGTTGAAGAAATCACAAAACGCATATGAGCGTCCGCAACCTCATGCATGCTTTATTTTAAGTGTAAGTGATGATTTGGTAAATGAGGGTGGCATTATGGATTTATGGACAAGAGAAGCACGCATTTTCAAATATGGTTCCGGTGTAGGAACAAACTTTTCACAGATTCGCGCTGAAGGTGAAAAGCTTAGTGGTGGCGGCACTTCCAGCGGGTTGATGAGTTTCTTAAAAATTGGAGACCGTGCTGCAGGAGCCATTAAAAGCGGTGGCACTACACGTCGCGCTGCCAAGATGGTATGTTTGGATCTTGATCATCCTGAAGTGATGAAATTCATTAACTGGAAAGTAGAAGAAGAGAAAAAAGTGGGTGCATTGATTGCTGCAGGTTATGATAACCATTATGAAGGTGAAGCTTATCTTACAGTATCCGGGCAGAACTCTAATAACTCACTTCGCATACCCAATAAGTTTTTTAGAGTGCTTGAAGAAAATGGCGAATGGGAATTAAAGGCAAGGACAGATGGCCGTGTAATGAAAAAAATTCCTGCACGCGAAGTTTGGGATCAGATAGCATATGCAGCGTGGCGTTGTGCAGACCCAGGTACGCAATATGATACTACCATTAATGAATGGCATACCTGTCCGAAGGGTGGACGTATTAATGCATCTAATCCATGTAGCGAGTATATGTTCCTCGATAACACTGCATGTAATTTAGCAAGTGCCAACCTGATGAAGTTTTTTGATCCGGAAAAAAATGTATTGGATATAGAGGGTTTTGAATACACTTGCCGTTTATGGACGGTGGTGCTTGAAATTTCTGTATTAATGGCACAATTTCCTTCAAAAGAAGTGGCGCAATTATCTTATGATTACAGAACACTTGGATTAGGTTTTGCAAATCTCGGTACCGTGTTAATGGTAAGTAGCATTCCTTATGATAGTGAGCAGGCACGCGCTATTGCAGGAGCTGTTACTGCGATCATGACCGGCATTGCTTATAAAACATCTGCAGAGATGGCCGAAATTCTTGGGCCATTCTCAAAATTTAACGAGAACAGGGAAGATATGCTTCGCGTTATGCGCAATCATCGCGCAGCTGCTTATGATGCGAGTGAAGCATATGAAGGATTAAGTGTGAAGCCTGTTGGTATTCACGCAAAATATTGTCCTGATTATTTATTAAAAGCTGCTACCAAAGCGTGGGATGATGCTGTGCAACTGGGTGAAAAACATGGGTACCGAAATGCACAAACTACTGTTATTGCACCTACGGGTACTATTGGTTTGGTGATGGACTGCGATACAACCGGTGTTGAACCTGACTTTGCATTGGTAAAATTTAAAAAACTTGCAGGCGGAGGTTACTTTAAAATTATTAATCAATCAGTTCCCGCTGCATTAAAAAATCTTGGTTACAGCAAAAAAGAAATAGATGCAATTATCAAGTATGCTGTTGGTACAGGAAATTTTGAAGGAGCTCCTTTTATTAATCCGCAAACTTTAAGTGAAAAAGGATTTATAGCAACGGAAATAACAAAATTGAATAATGCAGCAAAATCGGCATTTGAAATTGGTTTTGTATTTAACAAATTCACATTGGGTGAAGCATGTCTTGAAAGATTAGGTTTTACTCCTGCCCAGTATAATGACTGGAATTTTAATTTACTGGAAGCATTAGGTTTTACAGAAGAGCAAATAGATGCAGCCAATGATTATGTATGCGGTACTATGACTGTTGAAGGTGCTCCATTTTTAAAACAAGAACATTTGCCTGTATTTGATTGTGCAAATAAATGTGGTAAAAAAGGTGAGCGATATATTCATGCACATGGACATATTAAAATGATGGCTGCCTGTCAACCATTCCTTAGTGGTGCTATTTCAAAAACTATTAATCTGCCACATGAAGCGACAATAGAAGAAATTGAGGATTGCTACATGCTTAGCTGGAAACTTGGATTAAAAGCCACGGCTTTATATCGTGATGGTTCTAAATTATCTCAGCCATTAAGCAATAAGAGCGATAAAAAGAAGAAAACTGAAGGAGCAAAAGAAGATACAAGATACAAGATACAAGAAACAAGTATTTTACAAACCGAACCAAATATTGTTGATCTAAGTAAACTTACTGTAGAAGAGCTTTTGGAAGAAGTGCAAAAGCGCATGCAGGAAAGCCATGACACCTCTTTAAAACGCCAGTTATCTAAAATAGTAGAAAGAAAATCATTGCCTGCTAAACGCAGAGGTTTTACGCAGAAAGCAAAAGTGGGCGGTCAGGTAATTTTCTTGCGTACCGGTGAATATACCGATGGCACTTTGGGCGAAATATTTATTGATCTTGCCAAAGAAGGTTCCACATTGCGTAGTCTTATGAATTGTTTTGCTATCGCTGTTTCAGTAGGGATGCAATATGGTGTTCCGCTGGAAGAATTTGTAGAAAAATTTGTATTCACAAAGTTTGAGCCTGCAGGCATGGTGGATCATCCAAATATTAAAACAACCACTTCGCTTGTTGATTTTGTATTCCGTGCATTGGCTTATGAATATCTTGGCAGAACCGACCTTGTGCATGTAATTGACCGGCCGGAAATAAATAACCTCGGAGAAGATCACAACGAAGTATCTATGCTTGGTAAACCGGCTTTGAGTAATGTAAGAGTTACTGCCCCTTCACCTAATGCAAATACTTCTTATAAAACACAAAAAGCAACAGGACAGAGTTCGACAAAATCAGAAGTGATTTTAGATCCATTGGATGCAGCTGCTAAAAATATGCAGAGTGATGCCCCTGCCTGCAATGTTTGTGGTCATATTACCATTCGCAGTGGCACTTGTTATAAATGCCTGAATTGTGGCAACAGTATGGGTTGCAGTTAACAATATAAGTTTTGTAAACAATAATTTGGGTTTTGGATATGAAGGCCGTCTCACCATGGGGCGGCTTTTTTTTTGGGATTCATTTTTTATAAAATTTTTTATTTGTAAAATGCTGAGCATGGAAAGAAAAACAATCGGCATATATAAGAGCGTAGAAAAAATAACAGTAAAAATTTTCTTTTAGGAATAAGAATTAAAATTTTATTAAGCAGCGCTCTTGTAAATTAATTGAAAAGAATTTAGTCAGGCATAAATTAAAACTACTTTGTTATTCAGGGCTATACATACTATAAAAATGAAATATATAAATTAGATGTTAAATCAATGTTCTAACCTTTTGTGTATTGTAATCCATTAAAAAACAAGGCTCTTTAAAATATCATTAATTTTTTTTTTAAAATAAAGTCCTATTAGGACATAAAAATGTACCTTTTACTATCCCAGCTTATAAAAACAAATTTATTTTGCTTTACTAATTGTCAGTTAAAATCCAATATCTTAAAACCAAAAAAACCATTTTATGAATCAGGGCAACCCTTTTTCCGCCAGGTTTTTCTTATTGAAGAACAATCTTAATATCCTGAATCTTTGTTTAACTGCAGCCTATTTAAGTTTTAATGCTCAGCATTCAGGAAAGGGGTTAATTCCTTTTTTGTTTCTGTTAAACACAAGTTGGTTTCTTATTTCATTGATGGGGTATTATTTTAAAACACAACCCGGTGAAAGAATGTTTGTAAACAAAAGAAGGAAATGGTTGATAACGCAGGGAACTATTTTTTTTACCATTTACTTACTGGTTTCATTAAAGATTATTACATCAGATTTATTTGTGTTTAGTAACGCAATGCTTAATGTACTGATATGTATAGCCGGTTTGATTAACGATTTACTTTCAGATTTTCAAAATAAAAAGTTGAGAGGAGTTAAGATATCAAATGATATTTCAGGACAAACATCCCAATACTTTAACAACAGCTTTTCATTTTTAGACGAAGGTTTTTCAGAAGATAATGTAATTGGCAAAAAGCGTGCAAAAATGTCTCTGGATGTTTCTGCTCAAACTGAAAGAAGTAGTAAACCTACTTTAGAAGAAGCAGAATATAATTTTCTCAAAATAAATATTGGTGATACCCTGGCATATTCTTCCTCTTCATTTTCTTATGGATTTAATTATCTTGATACTTTATTTGTACGAGAATTAAAGAATAGAATTATTAAAAGGGGATTGGATATTTTCATAAGCTTATTTGTTATTATATTCATTCTGTCCTGGCTTATTCTTCTTATAGGGATTCTGATTAAACTGGAAAGTAAGGGACCAATATTCTTCAAACAGTTAAGATCAGGAATTAACAACAAAGCATTTTGGTGTATCAAGTTCCGTAGCATGAACGTAAACAGTGAATGTGATGAAGTACAGGCAACGCGCGGTGACAGCAGGATTACAAGGGTTGGCGCTTTTTTAAGAAAAACGAGTCTCGATGAATTTCCTCAATTTCTCAATGTACTGATTGGTGATATGAGCATTGTTAGCCCACACCCACATAGGCTGATGCATACAGAAATATAGGGCGTGAAATAATTGTCACGGATGTAAAGGTTGCAGAGATTATGAAGTATGTGAACAACACATACCATGCTTTGAAAATTTCTTTTGCAAATGAAATTGGAAGTATCTGCAGTGCGCTTTATATTGATTCTGATAGGGTGACGGATATTTTTTGTAAAGAAAAACAACTAAATATTTCTCCTTACTATTTCAAACCAGGTTTTTGCTTATAGTGGTTCCTGTTTGCCAAAAGATTTAAAAGGACTGTAAACCCTTGCACATGATCTATATGTTAAGACTCCTGTTATTGACAGTATTGATGAAACAAATTCAATACAGATTCAAAGAGCGGTAAGTATTTTAAGTAATATTTTGGAAAGAAAATTGCAATTCTGGGGCTTAGTTTTAAAGCAGGCACCGATGATTTACGTAACAGCCCTTTTGTGGAACTGGTTGAAACAATGATAGGAAAAGGGTTTGATATATGCATCTATGACAATAACATTCACATTGCACGTCTTACGGGTAAGAACAAAGAATATATTGAAAGGCATATACCGCATCTTGCGCGTTTATTAGCACATGATCTTGGTAAGCTTGCGCATGAAAGTGATGTTATGGTTGTATGCAACAAAGAAAAGCAGTTCCATGAAGTGCTGAAAGATGTTAACGGTAAAGTAATCCTTGATATGATACGCGTTCCGCAACATTTGCGGGAAAGCAATTCATATATTGGAATAAACTGGTGATAATTACAGATTGAAATAAATTCCTAATAAACATTCGCGGTAATTTTTTTAAAATCCACATAGAATATGAATAACCAAAAAGCATTTGCCACCCAATGAAAACTCAATTTCTTTGCATGGCCACATAGATGTGCAACATCCTGCGGATAAAAAAGTTAATGCTACCATCTACTTTAAAAGGAATCAGTTGCACGGTAACATGTTTTGATAGTTGTTGAAATTTGCCTGTTCCTTTTGACCGAAGGGTTTGGCAGGAGGCAACAACTTTAAAAGAAAATGGAGCTGATGTTTCTATCATCTGCCCGATAAACCGAAGTATTTAATGTAGCATTACAGCAACATCATTTACATAAAAAGATAATTATAACATCCTTTGCCCGTGAAGACGTTGTTAACCAAAGTCTCTCTTCTTGTTAAATAAAACACCGTTTATGGGTTGGCATTACTCTTTTTTTAAGAATAATTCATTTCATAGTTTACGTGCTCGTGATTAATCACTAAACCAAAAAGACAAATAATAATTTTAAAAACAAAAACTGTAGTATCACAAAAATCATTTAGAACCATTTAAGCTCATTTGATTATTATTCTGCTGCCTATAAACGAATTTTTATTTTCAATTACATTATTTACTTTCATAAATCCAATATTTATTATAATTGTTTTCTATTCCAATTCATGAAAAAAAACTGCCGCATGCATATCGCTTCATTGCCGGGCTTCTTTTATAAAAAATTTCCGGGTAATTATTTTTTGTTGTTAATAATTTTTCTTGTTGCACAATTGGTTACACATGCGCAAACTGTAACGGCACTTTATTCTACGAACATTTATAACGAACAGCAAATAATTTATAATAATGATTCTGTACAGCATACAGCATGGAAGCCATTAATATATGCTGATGCTCCAACTCCTAGGGGAACAGGTTCATGGCTACACCGCAAATTTTTTCAGGAGCATTTGATTCAGGTGGAGCATTCAAATTTTAATTTAAACGCTGATATTATTGTTGATGAATACATTGGCTATTCTAAACGCACTATACCCACTTTCATTCCCACTAATGATATTGATGTAACTACTTCTCATGTGCCAATGGTGAACACAAGAGGCTATGAAATATCCGGTAACTTTTCTGATAAGTTATATTTTGAATCTGCATTTTATGAGAATCAGGGACGCTTTGGTGGTTATATAGATAGTTTTATAAGGCAGAACCGTGTTATTCCGGGGCAAGGAGGATTTAAAAATGTAGGTAATGGCAAGGGCTTTGATTTTAGTTCATCCAGTACCAGGCTTGTATACATGCCCAATAAACATTTTGCATTTGACCTTGGTTATGGAAAAAATTTTATCGGTGATGGTCGTCGTTCTTTACTGCTTTCAGACTGGAGTTTCAATTATCCTTATTTCAAAACATCTGTTACACTGGGTAAGTTTCAATATAATGTAATGTGGTCGCAATATATAAGCAGTCGTGTCCGCGGGTATAATAACAAGGGAGGTTATTTCAGAAAATGGGCACAAACTTTTCTTGTAGATTGGCAAGCTACCAATCGTTTATCTGTAAGTGTTTTTGAGACAATGATGTGGCCTGATCAGGATTCTATGCGTAACAAAGACATGAGCGCATGGATCGCAAGCCCCATTATCTTTTTACATGGCAGTGAGTCTCCATCAGGAGTGAAGAATAATGTTATTGCAGGAACAAATCTTAAATACCGTTTGTTTAATCACACGCATTTGTATGGACAATTTGCTTTGGATAATACAGGCACTTCAGGTTCATGGGAAAGCCGTTACGCAGCACAACTTGGCATTCGTTCCGGCAATATATTTGGCGTAAATAATCTTAATACTATACTTGAAGGAAATCTTGCGCGTCCTTATATGTATGCATCACATTCACTCAACACAAATTATGCACACAACAACCAATCGTTGGCGCATCCGCTTGGAGCCAACTTCAAAGAAGGTTTGTTATTGGCGGAATATACATTCAAAAGCTGGCGTTTTCGTTTTGAAAGCTTTGTTGCAAAATATGGCGCTGATTCATCAGACAGTGTAAATTATGGACATAATATTTTTAAACCCCTGAACACACATTCTGTTACTGATAATGCAACAATCGGACAAGGGCTTTCAACAAAAATTTTTTATGCTGATTTCAAAATAGCTTATGTACTAAATCCTGCTACAAATATGCGTATTGAAACAGGTTTTACATTTCGAAATGAGAAGAACAGTGTTGTTTCTTATAAAGACAGAATTTTTTACATTGGCATACGCATGTCGTTTAGAAGAATTGATTATGACTTTTAATTTTTACGAATGAAGCAAATTATTTTTTTCTATAGAATGATGAGCAGTATACAGTTGGCAGTTCTGCGAGTAGTTTTCACATCGGAATGCGCAACATCCGCGGGATTTTTCAAACAAGACATAAAACATAGAACTCAGAACTCAGAACTCAGAACTCAGAACTTACCACTCACTACTCACATCTCACGTTTCTTTTTATTATTACTTTTTATCACTTTCGTTTCAAAAACATTTGGCCAGCAAATACCACTTGATATAGCTGTTCAAAACAGGTATAATGAAATTACCCTCGATGCTGACACTTCAATATTTACAGGATTTCGCTCTGTTAACTGGATAGAGGTTGAGCCATACCTCAACAATATTCGCAACAATATTATTGACAGCATTTTTGGTTTATCAAAGACACCGGGCAATTATGCTTTTAAAAATATCGGCAGCAATAACTGGATACAATCTGCAAATGGGAAACATAGTTTTGCAATTGATCCTTATGTTGTAGCTGTAGCCGGAACACAAAATGCTGATTCAGGCTCAAAGGCACTGGCACAAGTAATTGGCGGCTTACAATTACGGGCAGTTTATAAAGACAAGCTTTCCTACTCTATTGGTTTTGCAACAGGCTATGGCCGTTTCCCCGCATATGTTAATAGTTTTATTGATTCAAATCAAAATTATATTCCGGGTGCAGGCAAAGGATCACGTAAAAGCAATGGATACACATCTACACAGGTAAATGCAAATATTACTTACCAGCCAAGTAAACATTTTTTGTTTGCAGCAGGTTATGGCAAAAATTTTATAGGCGATGGCTATCGCAGTTTAATCTTATCAGACAATGTTTCCAATTATCCTTACCTGCGTTTTCAAACGAGATTATGGAGGCTGACTTATAATGTTATATACAACAAGTTTACCAGTCCGCGGTACAAGGTAGATGGAGAAAAACAAAGGAAGTATAGTGTGATGCATTATCTCGGCATCAACTTTTCCAGCAAATTTCAACTGGGTTTATATGATAATATTATTTGGTTTGCGAAAGATTCTTTGTCAGGTGAAACAGGATTCGATGTGCAATATATTAACCCCGTCATTTTCATGCGGCCGATTGATTTCACAATAGGTTCTCCTGATAATGCATTTTTGGGCATTACAATGAAATATAAAATTTATAAGGATGGATTTTTATATTCCCAAATCGCCATTGATGATCTTAACGTAACAGCATCCTTTAAAAATCATGCACAGAGTTATGGCAATAAATATGCACTACAGCTTGGTATCTATAATAAGGATTTCCTGCATGTAAAAGATCTGTCGTGGCGCTTTGAATGGAATGGTGTTCGTCCTTATATGTATGGTCATGGATTTGGGAAGACTGGATTAAATTATACGCACAATAATCAGGCACTTGCTGATCCTTTTAATGCAAACTTTCATGAATTCATTTCAATGTTTCAATATCATAATGAACGCTGGTATGGCATGCTTGAAAATTTGTTTACTATTCGCGGAGAAAATCCCGGTAATCTTCCTTATGAAAATGGTGAAAACCTATGGGGTGGTGAATTAAATGTTGCGCAATACCTTCCCTACGGCAGTAAAACTTTACAGGGCATTAAACATAAATATTTTTACAACCAGTTAACAGCAGGATATCTTCTCAATACAAAAAACAGGCTTAGTCTTCAAGCAGATGTTGTTTATCGTCATCACTCTGCACCTGGTATTTCAAGCAATAATGTTTTTTTTATGTTTGGTATACAAACAAGATTATTCAATTATTATCATGATTTCTAAAAATCTTTTACAGGTTTGATTATATATCTTCCTGGCTGGCTTTTTTGAGAAAATCTTTTTCTTCCTGGGAGAGAGAGTTATAACCTTCCAGATTTATTTTATCGAGGATTTCATCTAACTTTTGCTGTGTTACCCGCGGAGTTTTTTCAAATGGTTTTCGGGAGGATGTTTTATAATGTTTCTGTTGTGAAATTGGTTTCTTCCCGTATTTTTTTTCAGGATTGAAAAGATCATTTAACCAGTTCATAAAATTGATCATCCACAAGCTCCAGTCATTTCCCCTCTGCATTTGTGTTACAAAAAGAAAGCCCATTGCTGCGCCGCCAAGATGTGCTAATGCATAACTTGTGCTTTGAGTAGCGATGGTTGCATAATCAATGGCTACAAATAAAAGTGTGAGTGCCCATAGTGGAATACCTCCGTTAATCATAGGAAATATTCTGTACTTCGGCGCAAATGTTGTTGCCGCAATTGCTATCGCCATAACAGCGGCTCCGCCTCCAAGTAAAGGTGCTGCTGCTGTAACTGCTTCGTTATTCTGAGGAATAAAATTAGATGCTAAAACAAAGAACAATGCACCTGCAACTCCTCCGTACAGGTATACCGGAATAAGTTTTGTATTACCCGTTAAATCCTGTAAAATATACCCAAATGCCCAAAGCCACAACAAGGTGCCTATCAATTGCCACACGCTGTCATGTGAAAACATATAAGATAAAATTGTCCATGGCCTGTTTATAAGTTTATCCGCATTTGCAGGAAGTGAAAACCAGTCTAATATCTGCAGGTGAAAATTCTGCAACGCCTCCATAGGAGTATCATAAGAAAGAAAATAAATAATCTTAATAAAATTGATACCTACAAAAACAACCGCGTTAATAATGATCAGCCATGTGAGTGCATTATTATCCTGGCCAAGTAATATCGGGTTCCTTCTATTTTGATGCATTACTGACATGAGCTTCGTTTACTTAAATTAACAGGAAAGAAGGGTAAGATGTTGCAAATTAATAAAACCTTTTTTTGTTTTTGTTCCAGAAATATACCATTAAAAATCCAGCAAGCGCACCACCAAGATGTGCAACATGCGCTACATTATCACCAGCAGTGTTTTGAACAGCCATATACAATTCAAAACCTGCATATAAAATAACAAACCATTTTGCTTTTATGGGAAAAAAGAAATACAGGTAGATATAAGTATTGGGGAATAAATAACCAAATGCAGCAAGACAACCAAATACTGCCCCTGACGCGCCCAGTGTTGCTTCATTTAACTGGTGATAAAACCTTTCTTCGTAAACTTGCCGCTCTGTAAGACTTAATGAATTATAAATATCGATTAGATTCTGTGTATTAAAATAAAGTACAATCATGTGGCATAATGCAGCACCCAAACCACTTATAAGATAAAAAGTAAGAAAACGTTTTGGCCCCCAAACATTTTCCAGGATTGACCCAAACATCCACAACGCAAACATGTTAAAAAACAGGTGATCCCAGCCACCATGCATAAACATGTGCGTTAAAAATTGCCATGGTTTAAATAACGGGCTTTGCCAGGTATGCAAAGCAAACATATCTTCTAAGCGTACGGCGTTGCCTATCGTAACCTGTGCTAAAAAGACCAGTACATTAATGATTAAAAGATTTTTAATTATTGTTGGCAGTATCTGGAAACGGCTTGGTCTAAACTCTGTCATAGTAAACTCCTAACCTGGTTTAAACTTTTTGTAATTAATATTCTTTCCTGGATTTATCTAAACGTCCTTTTATTCCTTTTCACAGGTTAGGAGCGTCTTAATTTTAGTTGCACCACGTTTTCAATATGATGTGTGTGCGGAAACATGTCTACCGGCTGTATTTTTTCTACACTATATTTTTCATTCAGTAAAGATAAGTCTCTGGCCTGGGTTGCAGGGTTACAACTTACATACACAATTAACGGTGCGGCCATTTGTAAAAGTTTCTCTACCAATTCTTCATGCATGCCTGCACGCGGCGGATCCGTAATAATTACATCTGGTATTCCATGCATAGCAAAAAAATTATCATCACAAATTTTTATCACATCGCCGCAAAAAAAAGATGCATGCCGAATGTTATTGAGTACCGCATTTTCTCTCGCATCCTTAATGGCATCTTCCGCCATTTCCACGCCTATTACTTTTTTGGCAAGACTACTCACAAAAATCCCGATGCTGCCGGTGCCGCAATACAAATCATATACTGTTTGACTGCCGTCCAGTTCAGCAAAATCTCTTGCAACACGATACAAATTTTCTGCCTGCTTTGTATTGGTTTGAAAAAAAGATTTCGGGCTTATTTTGAATTGAAAATTTTCACCATCAAATCCTGTGGATAATTTTTCTATTATAAATCCTTTGCCATAATAAATAACCGGTTCCACTCCATTCAATGTATCATTCCATTTGGAATTAATCGTATACAGCAATGTTGTAATGTTGGGAAATTGTTTCAGCACATAATCCAATAATTTTTTGCGTGCAGATTCATCTTCATAAGCAAAAACAATGTTCAGCATTATTTCACCTGTTGTTGCCATGCGTAATTGCATGCTGCGCAAAAAGCCTTCATGTTCTTCTATGTTATAAAAGGACAATTGGTTCTCTTTTGCAAAAGCGGCGATTGCTTTTCGCAACTCATTTGTAGGCTCAGCCTGCAGATGACATTCACCTATCTCAACCACCTTGTCAAAAACACCTTTTGCATGAAAGCCCGCAACATCCTGCAAACCTGCTGCATCAATATCTGCATTTTCTGCTTTTAATTTTCGGAATTCTTTATCCGGAATAAATTTTTTTGCGGAGAAAGTATATTCAAGCTTATTGCGGTAATATCTTGTATCGGCGCAACCAATAATAGGAGATATTTCAGGCAATGCAACTTTGCCGATGCGTTTCAGATTATCAGCCACCTGTTTCTGTTTATACAAAAGCTGCTGCTCATAAGGAAGCATTTGCCACTGGCAACCACCACATACACCAAAATGCAGGCAAAATGGTTGTACACGGTTTGCAGAATATTGTTTAAAATGCATTGGCCATCCTTCGGCCCAGTCTTTTTTGTTTTTAAAAAGATATACATCCACCACATCGCCGGGCACAGTATTCTCAATAAAAATCACTTTTCCATTTGTTCGCGCCAGCGATTTACCTTCAGCAGCATAATCTTCTATAAGAACGTTTTCAAGTATAACAGGATTTTTCTTTTTCACCGCGCAAATGTAACTATGATTGTATTCATTTTAATACCGTTAATAATCTATAGGAAATTTTTATGGGACAAACTATAGTACAAATGGCATCGCCTCTTGTGTCACTCACTTTAGGGTTCGGAACATTTATGCCCTTTTATGGGTGATGCGTTATTAATTCAGCGTGATTAAAACTACTCACTACTCACTATTGACCATTCGCCAATTCATACTTGCACATTAAAATTTCCTTTATTCTCCCTTAGAAATAAAATTCTTTTACACAGGATTAACAACCACAATATCCAATTTGAATATATTTACGGCTCAATAAACCTGAGAATGAGAATATTTTTTTCGCTACTGTTTTTTACTGCCATTTATGTAGCTGCTATTGGTCAAAACAATACAACAAAAACTGTAAAAAATACCGGGGTTTCTAAAACCACCGATAGTGGTTACAATGTTCATATAACAATTAAGCCTTTTAAAAATTGCTGGATTTACCTCGGCACTTATTATGGCAAGAATAAAACTCTTGCAGACAGTGCATGGTTCAATGAAAAAAGTGAAGCGATATTTAAAGGCGATAAAAAACTGACAGGTGGTATTTATTTTTTTGTATCACCAAGCCATACCCTTCTTTTTGAAATACTGATGGATGAGACGCAGCAGTTTACCGTAAAGGCAGACAGTGCCCATCTTGAAAATATTTCTATTACCGGTTCAAAAGAAAATGAATTATTTGCTGCATATACAAGATATCTTTCAACAGTTGGGCCACAATTAAATGCATTACAAACCAAGTTAAAAAATGCTAAGACAAAAGCTGATTCTGCTGCAATTCAACAGCAGCAAATAAAATTGAATAAAGAATTAAATGATTACAGGCAAAAATTAATTGATGAACATCCTGAATCAATGGTGGCTGCATTTTTCCAATCAGTAAAAATTCCTGAAATAAAAGAATGGCCAAAAAAACCGGATGGCTCCATAGATTCTGTTGCAGCATGGCGCTATATGAAAGAACATTTTTGGGATAATGTAAATTTTTATGACAACAGGCTCGTGCATACACCTTTCTTCGACCCAAAACTGGATGATTATTTTAAATATTATGTGTCAGCAGAACCCGATTCAATAATTCAGGAAGTAAATTATATGTTGCTCTCTGCACGTTCAGGAAAAGATATTTATCATTACCTGCTGGGCAAGTTTACCGATAAATACATCAATCCTGAATTGCAAACCAGATAAATGAGCCGGCACCACAACTCGTGCTAAAAGATACTTTAGGTAAACCTGTTTCTTTATACAATGTAAAAGCGCCTTTTACGTTTGTTGTTTTTTGGGATCCTACATGTGGTCATTGCAAGGAACAGGTGCCGGAACTAGATTCTATTTATGAGGCCAAATGGAAAGCACTCGGTGTGGCGGTATTTGCAGTAAATACAAATGAAAACACTTTTGAGGACTGGAAACAATTTATAAAGGAGTATCATCTGCAGGGATGGCTTCATGTGTGGCAGACAAAAGATGAACGACAGACGGAAGAAAATACAGGACAACCCAACTACAGACAGTTGTATGATATTTTTCAAACACCAACAATGTATTTGCTGGATGCAGATAAACGAATTATTGCAAAAAAACTTAGCTTGCAACAATACGATGCAATAATAGATACCAAATTAAAATCAAAAACAAAAGCTTCTTCAACTAAATAAATATGTTCACTAAAAAGTTTTTTGCTGTAATTATTGCAGCATCCCTGTTCAACACAGCAGCCCGTACCCAAACCTTATTCACTTACGGAACAAATACGGTGAGTAAAGATGAATTTCTGAAGGCCTTTAATAAAAATCCCGACACAACCGGTGACAACAAGTCACAAAAAATGAAAGAGTACCTGGATATGTATATCAATTTTAAATTGAAGATACAGGCTGCCAGGGACGAAAAATTAAACCAGGGTGAAACGTATAAATCTGAAGCTGAGAATTTCAGGAATCAGCTTGCAGAAAATTATATAAATGAGCAGGCAAATATTAACGGACTGATACAGGAAGCATTTAAGCGCAGCCAGAAAGATATTCTGCTTGCACATGTATTTGCAGAAGTAAAACCCGGCACGGATACAACAGAAGCATATAAGCAAATAAAGCAGGCTTATGATGCATTACAGAGTGGAAAGGATTTTGGAGAAGTGGCGGCAACTTATTCAACCGATGAAGGAGTAAAACAAGCAAAGGGCGTTATCGGTTATATTACTGTTTTCACTTTGCCTTATGAAATAGAAAATAAAGTGTATGCATTGCAGCCCGGTGGTTATTCAAATATTTACAGGAGTAATATCGGCTACCATATTTTTAAAAACGTAAGCGAAAGACCCGCGGTAGGAAAAAGAAAAATTCAGCAGATATTATTACCAACTCCTCAGGGCTTTACAGAAGATGAACGAAAAGCCGCAGCACGATTGGCGGATTCAATTTATCAGCAATTATTAAATGGTGCTTCTTTTGAAAAAATGCTGCAACAATACGGCACTCCTTCTGTAAATAATGAAGGGCAAAATATTTTGGAAGTAGGGGTTGGTCAGTACGACAATGATTTTGAGAGCCAGATATTTTCTCTGCAAAAGCCCGGTGATGTAAGTAAGCCTTTTGTTACGGCTTATGGATACAATATTATAAAACTCGTGGAAGCAAAACCTGCTATTACCGATGAAAATGATGTAATAAATCGTGCTCATATACAGGAAATGATAGAGCGCGATGCAAGACTTGCCGCAGCAAAAGATGCACTAAGACAGAAATGGATGAAAGAAACAAAATTTACACAGGTACCATATAACGCCCAAAACCTTTGGAGTTATACTGATTCATCTTTAAAGAAAGGAAAGGCAGTTATTGCATATAAAAATATTACACCACAAACAACTTTATTTTCATTTGCCAAACAAAAAGTAAACGTAGCTGATTGGATACAGTTTGCTATGCAGACAAAACAGGCAAATCCATCTTCAGGGAATAAGGATTATGACGCAATTATGAAGGAATTTATAAAAACGGAAAATGATAATTATTATCGTTCACATATAGAAGATTTTTATCCGCCGGTAGCTGCACAAGTGAGGGAATTTAATGAGGCTAACCTCTTGTTTGCAGTGATGGATAAACATGTATGGAGCAAGGCTGCACAGGATTCTGCCGGTTTAAAAAATTATTATTTACAGCACAAACAACAATATACATGGCAACCTGGTGTAAGTGCATTGGTTGTTTCTTCTGCATCAAAAGAAGCGATTGATTCTATTGCCATGGAATTAAAAAACAATAGTGCAGATTGGCGTAGTATAATAAGCAAATACAACAATACTGTAACAGCAGACAGCAGTCGTTTCGAAAATGGACAGTTGCCATTAAAACAGGAAGTACCGATGCAGAAAGATTTTATTTCTAAACCGGAACAAAATGATGCAGGGGATGCTTACACCTTGGTATATGTTTTTGATGTATATCCGCAGGAAGCACCAAGAAGTTTCGATGATGCACGCGGGTTGGTAATAAATGATTACCAGCAGGTGCTTGAACAAAAATGGATTGCAGAATTAAAGAAAAAATATCCTGTAAAGGTGAATGATGTGGTGGCAAAAAATTTTTGATAAGCTTTTACAAAAAGATGCTGATAATAAACAGCATCTTTTTTTAATAAGATAAACCAAATCGTAATTCGTAAATCCCCGCCTGACCGAATCACTCGGGCAGGAAAAAATCGTAAATCGGTTTTCATACCAATTCCTTTACCACATTCCATATCACTCTTGGTTTGCCCAAAGTGTAATAATGCAAAACGGGAACACCGAATGCTTTTAGTTCTTTGCTTTGATGTATCAACCATTCTGTGCCAACCTTTTCACAATCCGCATCTGTTTTGCATCTCAGGATCTCAGTGGAAAGTTCTGCAGGAATATCCACATGAAATGTACGCGGCAACATTGAAAGCTGCTTCTTCGTGGTAATTGGCTTCAGACCTGGTATTATGGGCACATTGATTCCGGTTTCCCGGCAAGCCTTTATAAAATCACAAAACTTTTTGTTATCAAAAAACATTTGTGTCATTACATAATCAGCACCCGCATCTACCTTTTCTTTTAATCGTTGCAAATCAATTTCGAGGTTAGGTGCTTCAAAATGTTTTTCGGGATAACCCGCTACGCCAATACAAAAGTTTGTTTTACCACCATCCCGTATATCTTCATCAAGATAAATGCCGTGATTAAGATTTACCACCTGCTTCATCAAATCAATTGCATAAGTGTTGCCGCCCGGCTCCGGTTCAAATGATGCTTCATTTTTAGCGGCATCACCACGAATCACAAGCACATTATCTATATCCAAAAAATTTAAATCAATCAGGGCATCTTCTGTTTCCCGTTTTGTAAAACCACCGCAGATGATATGCGGCACCGCATCAATATGATAGTAGTTCATAATGGCTGCGCAAATACCAACAGTGCCGGGTCTTTTACGCACTTCCACCTTTTCAAAACTGCCATCAGCTCTTTTCTTAAAAGCTGTTTCGCTCCGGTGATAAGTAACGTTGATCCATGAAGGTTTAAATTCCATCAAAGGATCAAGATGTTCATAAATAGAAGTAATGCTTTTCCCTTTTAATGGCGGAAGAATTTCAAAAGAAACCAATGTCTTTGTTGCCTGTTTAACGTGATCAGTTACTTTCATTGTATACTTTACTCGGTACTTGTTGATTCTATTGTTGCTCGCAGAATGCTGTGCATGAACCAAACTTCACACCGCTTCATGTTTGTTCTGCAGCCTGGTCCATAATTTTTTTTAAACTGCGCAAAGTAACATAAAAAACCATATCAAATTCTTCGGCAAACATGTGTTAAGATAATTGTTTAAGTATGGGTATTGTACTGCATCTTGTATTTTTGCCCAAATACTTGAAAATTGAGTCTTGTTATAACCACAAAAGACCTTGTAAAAACCTATCGTAACCGCACGGTAGTTGATCATGTTTCCATAAATGTAAACCAGGGAGAAATAGTGGGGTTGCTTGGCCCTAATGGTGCCGGTAAAACAACTACCTTCTACATGGTAGTGGGCCTTATCAAACCAGATGAAGGAGAAGTGTTTTTAAATACAGAAGAAATAACCATGCTTCCCATGTACAAAAGGGCACAAATGGGTATTGGATATCTTCCGCAGGAAGCCAGTATCTTTCGCAAGTTGAGCGTGGAAGATAATATTATGGCTGTGCTGGAAATGACAAATATGAGTAAACAACAGCGGCGTGACAGATTGGAAGGATTGCTTGAGGAATTCAACCTGCGGCATGTACGCAAAAACAATGGTGACAGTTTAAGCGGAGGTGAAAGAAGAAGAACAGAGATTGCACGGGCACTGGCAGTTGATCCTAAATTTATTTTGCTCGATGAACCTTTTGCCGGCGTTGATCCTATTGCAGTAGAAGATATTCAAAGCAATGTAGCCCGATTGAAATATAAAAATATCGGCATACTGATAACAGACCATAATGTAAACGAAACACTATCTATCTGCGATAGAGCTTATTTGCTGATAGAAGGAAAAATATTCAAACATGGTACTGCCGAACAGTTAGCTGAGGATGAGCAGGTACGTCGTTTATATCTTGGAACCAATTTTGAATTAAGAAGAAAGGATTGGATTATAGAGATGGGAATGAAGGAACATGCAAAAGCACCTGCAGTCCTTGCAAAAGACAGAACCATACAATATTTAAGTGATTACATTATAGAGATAGATAAATTATCAACATTAAGTGGCGGAGAACTTCAGCAAAGAATCAGTGAAAGAGATTTTTTTAAACTGACAAATGAAGTATTGAATTACATAAAGGAATATGGATCAAAAAATCAGTTGCATGAACTTGCTGAATACACTGATAAAATAAAAGATCTTAAACTTGAACAACAGCTTAAGCAATCTTTTTTAGATAATCTCACAAATACTATTCCCGGCAAGAGTAATTCTGTGAATGATACACATCGTGAAGAAGCTTTTAAAAAAGCATTGAAAGATGAGAGAGATATTTTGGAAAAAATAAGATTGCTTATTGCAAACCCTGCGTACAAAGAAGTCTTATCAGAATAAATTAACTTTACTATATGGCATTTGACATTTCTGAAATAAAAAAATTATCAATCGAAGAACGGCTTCGCATATTGCTGAGCTGTGGGAAAGTATTGAATCAGAACGCAAACAAGAAGACGAATTTGTTGTAAATGAGGAAGAAGCCAAGTGTATTGAGAAAGATGAGGAAGAAGAGAGCCCTGAAATAATTGCAATGTTGGAAGAGAGATTAGCAGAATATGAAAGAGGGGAAGGAAATTCATATACCTGGGAAGAAGCGAAAGCAATTTTAGAAAAAAACCTGGAAGAACTCAGAAGAAATAAGAATGCCTGATAAACCTCTTATTCTTAGTTATGATGCTCATCAAGATCCAATCAAAATTTTTGCTGTCATTCATACCAGTTACAGCAACGCTTACATCAGGCGCCGCCTGAAATAATTTCTTATTTGCCTATCATTTCTTATTTTGCCCTCTGTCACCATGAAAATACTTTCGCCTGCCATATCACGCTTGGCTCGTTTGCGTTACTGGAACATTGAGCAATGGATGCTTAACCCAATAGATGCACAGCGTGAAGTGCTGCAGGATCTGGTTACACATGCACAACATACTGAAATAGGAAGAAAATATGGCTTTCACGAATTGTTCAATATCCGCAGCTTTAAACAAAGCATCCCTATTCATGAATACGATGATCTGAAACCTTATATTGAACGCATTATGCGAGGTGAACAAAACTTGCTTTGGGATACTCCGGTATATTGGTTCGCCAAAAGCAGCGGCACCACAAGTGATAAAAGTAAATTCATTCCGGTAACAGAAGAAAGCCTTGAAGATTGCCATTACCAGGCTGCGAAAGATGTGATCACTTTATATTACCAGTATAATCCTGAAAGCGATCTGCTCACCGGCAAAGGACTTGTAATTGGCGGCAGTCACCAGATAAATGCAATCAATGAAGAATCACATTACGGCGATTTAAGCGCAGTGCTGCTGCAAAATACGCCATTCTGGAGCACATGGATACGCACACCCGATCTTTCCATTGCCTTAATGGATGAATGGGAAGGCAAAATTGAAAGCCTTTCTCAATCTACTATCCAGGAGAATGTAACTTCTATTTCAGGTGTGCCAACATGGACGTTGGTACTTATCAAACGCATTCTTGAAATTACAGGCAAAAATAATCTTAAAGAAGTATGGCCAAATTTTGAGTTATACATTCATGGCGGTGTATCGTTTACACCTTATAAAGAACAATTCAAAAAATTAATGGGCGACGGCGTTCATTATCTTGAAATGTATAATGCGAGTGAAGGTTTTTTTGCTGCGCAGGATAATCCAAATGAAGAGGGAATGTTGTTGTATTTGAATCATGGTATATTTTATGAATTTATGCCTATTGAAGAATATGGTAAGCCTCAACCTCAAACCATCGGTTTGCAAAAAGTCGAGCCTGGAAAAAATTATGCATTGGTCATAAGCACCAATGGGGGTTTGTGGCGTTATCTTTTGGGTGATACGATTCAGTTTACTTCATTGCATCCTTTCAGGATAAAAGTAACCGGCCGGCTGAAACATTTTATCAATGCATTTGGTGAGGAACTAATAGTTGACAACACTGATAAAGCGATTGCTATTGCCTGCAGCAAAACAGGAGCAGTGGTCAATGATTATACAGCAGCACCTGTTTATTTTACGCACAGCAGTAATGGCGCCCATGAATGGTTGATAGAGTTTGAAAAAGAACCTGCTAATCTTCAACTGTTCACTTATGAACTTGATGCGGCTTTAAAAACTGTAAACAGCGATTATGAAGCAAAGCGTTATAAAGATATTGCGTTGCGCATACCGTTGGTGCACTCATTAAAAAAAGGTATGTTCAACGAATGGCTAAAAGGAAAGGGCAAACTCGGTGGTCAGCATAAAGTGCCAAGGCTTTCAAATGATCGTAAATACATTGATGATATTTTAAACATGATCAATAATAAAAATTTCGTTGAATAATAACAGATGGATTTTTTTGTTACAAGCTTTTATCCTTTATTCATTATCCGTTGTGTCACTCCCTTATACGTTCAGAACATCATTGAGCAAGTCCAACTCCGCAAGTCAAAAAAGAAATTTATTTTTGAAAAATCACATCCTCAGTACACTCGCAAAGCCGATATAATCATTTATGTTGAATTGCATTTTTATAAGCTATTTTATTGCGTTGCAACATTACTTATCTTAACAGTATGAAATATTTTTTGTGGCTCATTTTTCTTTTTTCATTTCATCAATTATTTGCCGCTGACAGTGCAGAGATTCTTATAAAACATGGTAAAATAATAGATGGCACCGGTAATCCATGGTTCTATGGTGATGTGGCAATAGCTAATGGAAAAATCGCTGGTATTGGTAATTTATATAATTGGCATGCGGCTACAACAATTGATGCAACAGGACTTATTGTTGCTCCCGGTTTTATAGATGTGCACACGCATATTGAAAATGATGAAGCAAAAAATCCTTATGCCACAAACTTTATCATGGATGGGGTGACGACAGTAATAACGGGTAATTGCGGTTCGTCAAAAGTTGATATTAAAAAATATTTATCATTTGTTGACAGTCTTCATCTTTCTATCAATGTTGCCACATTAATTGGTCACAATGATGTACGCGAAGCAGTGATGGGTGATGCAAACCGTGGGCCAACAAATGATGAGCTAACACGCATGAAAGCATTGGTAACACAGGCTATGCAGGATGGCGCAGTTGGTTTTTCAACCGGATTAATCTATATACCGGGCACGTATGCAAACACAAATGAAATTATTGAACTTGCAAAAGTAGCTGCACAATATAATGGTGTTTACACAACACATATGCGCAATGAAAGTGATAGTGTAACAGAAGCTATCGAAGAAGCATTAACTGTCGCCAAAGCAGCAAACATTCCTTTGGAAATTTCGCATTTTAAAGTCGGCGGGCAACAAAACTGGGGACGCAGCAAGCAAACCCTCGCAATGGTGATGCAGGCAAGAGATCAAGGATTGGAGGTAACCATTGATCAATATCCTTACACAGCCAGCAGTACATCGTTAAACACCTTGCTGCCCGATTGGGTATTGGCTGATAACGATGATTCTTTAAAAGCAAGATTGCAAAACCCTGACACAAAAAAGCAAGTGATCGCTTATATGCTCGATAAATTGAAAAAGCGAAAACTTAAGCATTACAGTTATGCAGTGGTTGCTTATTGCAAAGCAGATACGACTTTAAATGGAAAAAGCATTGAGGATATCAATCGTGCATGGCATCGAAAACATAAAGCAAAATATGAAGTGGAAACAGTTATTGATATGATGCTGAAAGGAGGTGCAGGTATGGTGTTTCATGGAATGAGCGAAGATGATGTAAAATATATTATGCAATATCCTTTCAACATGGCAGCAAGTGATGCAAGCATTCGTGTATATGGTGAAGGTGTTCCGCATCCGCGAGGTTATGGAACCAATGCAAGAGTGCTGGGCAAATATGTGCGTGATGAAAAAATAATTTCACTTGAGGAAGCAATAAGGAGAATGACCTCACTACCCGCACAAAAATTTCATTTCAATGATCGTGGTTTATTGCTGCCAGGTTATGCAGCAGATATTGTTGTATTTGATGCAAACACTGTGAACGATCTTTCTACTTATGAAAACCCGCATCAATACTCAACCGGATTCAAATATGTTTTGGTAAATGGAAAAATTACACTTGATAAGGAAAAACATAACGGCTCACGCGATGGTGTTATATTGTATGGCGAAGGGAAAGAGAAAAAATAATTTGCGATTTACCTGCTTTGCATTTGTTGATATAAACAATTCTCATCTTAACCACAAATTCTTTGCATTGCATTCATTAAACCAATTTAGTAACTTAGGCTTCGTTTCAATAAAAAACTTAGTAAGAAAATAAAGATCAGTTACCAAAATTGTTTTTAGAGAATAGAAAGATAACTGCTATAAAAAAAACCAAAATATTCTGCCAGTTAAAATTATTCCGCTATGAAAGTATTATCCAAACCCGGTACTATAACCGTATCATTAAAAACAACCACAGCAAGAGTTGAGTCCATTGACCTTTTAAGAGGATTGGTAATGGTCATCATGGCACTTGATCATGTCCGTGATTATTTTCATGCAGGTGCTTTCTTATATGACCCAACCGATTTATCAAAAACAAATGTGTTGTTATTTTTTACAAGATGGATAACACATTTCTGCGCACCAACATTTATGTTTCTAAGTGGCACTTCAGCATATCTTGTCGGCATAAGAAAAGGAAAAAAATATCTGGCAAAATTTTTACTTACACGTGGACTGTGGTTGATTTTTCTTGAGTTTACAGTTTTAAGCTTCGCCTGGTATTTTGATGTTCACTTCACTATGATTGATTTTATTGTAATCTGGGCTCTTGGTGTAAGTATGATTTTTCTTGCCGCATTTATTTATCTGCCCGTTCCATGGATTCTTGCTGTTGGTTTAGTAATGATATTTGGGCATAACCTGCTCGATAACGTGCATGTTCCCGGTAATGGACTCGCATCAGTTGCATGGTCGCTGTTGCATGAACAACAAATATTTCCTTATGACAATCATGTGCTCTTTGTTGGTTATCCGCTTATCCCATGGATTGGTGTAATGGCACTTGGTTATTGTCTTGGCAGAGTGTACACTGAAAGCTTTGATGTTTCAAAAAGAAAAAAAATTTTAATTCAACTTGGAACGGGAGCAATTGTTTTATTTTTAGTATTGCGTTTCATAAATGTATATGGCGATCCTTCTCATTGGAGCAAACAATCAACAGGAATTTTTACATTGTTATCATTTCTTAAAGTTTCAAAATATCCGCCATCACTTTTGTATTTGCTCGTAACATTAGGCCCTGCAATCTTGTTTCTTGCATTTACAGAAAAAAGTAAAAACTGGTTTTCTGCACAAATAAAAATGATCGGCAGAGTGCCCATGTTCTATTATATTGTACACCTTTATATCATTCATCTTATGGCAATGGCCGCAACATATTTTTCCGGTCTTACCTGGAGAAATATGATCCTTAATACATGGGTTTCTTTTGATCCCAAATTAAAAGGATATGGCTTTTCATTAGGCATTGTTTATATTGTATGGTTTAGCCTTATTGTAATACTTTATTTTTTGTGCAGGTGGTATGACAGGTATAAAAGAGATCACCGGCAGCAATGGTGGCTGAGCTATTTCTAACAATAGTCAGAAAGCCAGGAAGACCAAAAGTCTACGCTAACAAATTTTTTGCTCACTTATAAGAAACCTATTTCAAAATATTTGAGAAGTGATCTCTCTTTAAAGAGTGGTTTAATTTTTTTTCTATTTTTAATTACTAAGTTTTAAATCAACATTTTTTTAAGAATAAAACAGAACCTACTTCTTTATTAGTTTTAAAAAAATTAATTGATTGTTATTCCGTACAATAATTAATACCTTCTCACATCCTGAATAGTTAATCCATTTTGCGTCCCTTACTTCCCCACTAATAAAAGGAAAGTTGCAAATAAACAAGCACTTACAAAATAAGACTTTATAAGTGCTTGTTTTCAAGTGGGCCTACCCGGACCCTCATTATCTTCTGAAAGCCTTACCAGCTTTGCATTTTCATTTTTAAAACCATTTCAGGTTACCGAATTTGGTTACCTAATTCCAATATGCTTACAAAGCGTTACAATTCGCTATAAAAATATATATAAGTAAACGATTTTTTACTTTTTCAATAGATAAACTTGATGGGAAAGAACAGCTGTTACAATAAAGAATAGAAATATCAATAAGAATGTGAGTCGTGTTGCTTAATTCATTTTGTAATAAAAAATTGGGTTATAAATTCAATGTGGTTGAATTGCATAATTTAAACCAGTCGCTGATCAATTGCTTTCGCCACCGCTTCGGTTGCTGAATGCACATGTAATTTTTCATAAATTTTTTTCAGATGAGAATTTACCATATGAAAACTGATGTTACATTCCTCGGCGATCATTTTATAACTCATTCCTTTGGTAAGCATAGATAAAATTTCCACTTCGCGGGTGGTTAAATCGAAATGATTTGCGTTTGTATTTGAAGATTGATGTTGAAACATTTCGAGCACTTTCCTGGCAACAGATGATGTCATTGGCGCACCACCTTCAAGTACATCACGTATACCTTCAATCAATTTATTCGGATGTGGTTTTTTTAAAAAGTAACCATGTGCTCCCGCATGTATCGCTTCGAATATTTTTTCCTCATCTTCAAAAACGGTTTGCATAATTATAAAAACATGTGGGGCACAATTCCTTATTCGTTTTAAACCTTCAATACCGTTAACGCCCGGCATGTCAATATCCATTAACACCACATCAGGCAACAGCGTTGCCATATCCTCTTCAACTGTATTACAATTTTCTCTTGCACCGATAAAAACCATATCGTCTGAAAATTCTATTAAAAGTTTCAGAGCTTCCTGTCTTCCTTTGTTGTCATCATACACTGCTATTTTTGTTTTCATCCGGTAAATTTATTTGTAAACTTTAAAAAGGCCTATCACTAATTTTAGTGACACGTGCCATTCTTATCATTGTTTTGTTTATTGCGAGGCAGGATGTTTTATGAATTTTATAATCTAAAACTCACTTGAATGGAGGTTCCTTCACCGATAGTGCTTGTCACTGTTAATTTTCCTTTCAGCATTTCTGCACGTTTTCTCATATTGAATAATCCATTTCCTTTACTGCTCTTTTGCAAATCGAAACCCTTTCCATTGTCTTTTATCCGAAGAATCATTTGATTATGGACAAGATTCAATGCAATCCATACTTCTTTGCAATCTGCATATTTTGCAATGTTGTTGATGGCTTCTTTGTAGATAAGGTAAAAGTTTTTTCTTTCTTCCATGTTCAGTTTTTGTGTACGCGTACGAACGATAATATTTTCGAAACGATCGTTGCGTGCATTGATCATCCAAACTATGTCGCTCATCGCCTCCATCGACCCCTCAGCATATTCACTTATCTTCCGCAAGAGCGACGAAGTATCATCTGCAGCTTTTGCTTTTTGCTGAGCGACATTACTAAAGATAGAAATGTTACTAAGATTAGAGCCTATTTCATCATGCAGATCGCTGGCAATCCTGTTGCGAACTGCCTGGAATTTTAATGCCTGGGCAAGCCTGTATCTGTAAAATGTATAAGCAGCGGATAAGACTGTTATTACAACTGCTGCACGAAACCACCATGTCATATACCATGGAGGCAGAATTACAAGCTGCAGCGACCTCCCATCTTCATTCCAAACGCCGTCGCTGTTACTTCCGCTTATTTTTAAGGTATAAGTTCCAGGGTCTAAATTGGTATAAGTTGCAGAGTGCTCAGTGCCTGAGTATATCCATTGCTTATCGAAACCCTCAAGCCTATATTTGTATAAATTTTTTCCGGGGTTTGTAAAATCAAGTGAGACAAAATCGAATGAGAACATATTTTCCCGGTAAGGCAGCGTGATCTTACCTGTTAGGTAAACCGGCTTTGTAAGAGGTGAATTTTTTGACTGAAAAGAAACAGGCTGGTTGCTGATCTTAAAAGCGGTGATCATTACATTGGGCGTAACCGAACTATCGTTCAATTCTGCGGGATCAAAATAGTTGAATCCGTTTACACCGCCGAAAAATAAAATGCCATCCCTTGTTTTGCAAAATGCATTGCGATTAAACTCATTCCCCTGCAGGCCATCATTTATGTTGTAGTTATGAAAGCCGCTCCTGTCCTTTGCAAATCTCGACAAACCATTATTTGTGCTCATCCATAAATTACCTGCATGGTCGCTTAAAATTCCATAGACCACATCATTCGCCAAACCGTTTTTGAGGTATAACGAATCGCTTTTCCGCTTTGCATATCGAAACAGTTAAGCCCGCCCCCCGTTGGTTCCTATCCACAAATATTTATTTGGTTGTAAAGGATCCGGATATAAGCAAAAAATCAGGTCAAAGCTGAGGGTACTGGGATCGTGGGGATCATTTTTAAAATGTTTCCAGCGTTTGTTTGCGGGATCGAAACGTAATAGTCCGGCAGTTGTTCCCAACCAGAAAAACCCGTTATTATCCTGGTATATCGCCTGCAGGGAATTATATGGATAATCGGGCAATGCAGCTGGGTAAGGATAACAAATGAATTTTCTTGCTTTTTTGTCATAACGGCAAAATGAACTGTCGGTCCCGAACCAGATATCTCCTGGAAAACATGTTATACCCTCATACCTCGTAAAAGTTCCTTTAGCCGGATCATAATTGAGAAGCGTCTGTTTGTTTATCCAATAAATGCCATCATTATCCTGTACTACAGCATCAATCAAACCGGCCAGGTAACTTTTGTTTTGTTGCATCGCTGTATCGGGAAGCATGCCTGTATATCTTTCTTTACTCTTGTCAAAAAGATAAATGCGCATCCCTTCCTTTACCACCATTGTTTTGCCATCGTTTGTTTGCTGCATCCAATGAATGCTTTCTGTATCTGTGTGATGAATTTTTTCTGCCCGCGGATTATATTTCAGAATTCCATAACCTTTTGTGCCTATCCATATAATGCCACTTTTGTCGGTGTACAAACAGGTTGTATTACGGGTTAAATCTTCCAACGCTGCATTTGTGCTTTCAACCGACGTTAGCTGTAACGTGTTTATATCGAACTGCTGAATATCGAACCTGTTCAACAACCAAATTGTTTTATTAATGAACAAAACAGTAAAATGAAATCCGTTTTCCAGGCCCACTTTGAGATGAATGATATTGAAAATATTTTTTTTCTCATCCAATATTGAAATGCAATTCTTCATGAAGAGGTACAGCTTGTGCTCAAGAGTATCTTCTGTAAATGTCCATACATATTGCTCCGAAGGGCTTTCGTTCCCGGGATACCAGCAATATTTTGCAGCGGGTATGGAATCAATGACTTCATTGCCGTGCGTTTTATGAATCGTAAGCAGAACCCCGTTTATTTCCGACACCCATACGGTGCCATCCTGGGCAACAAAGACATGCGTCTCCTGGTCTGTGAACTTTTTAAATGTAAAGACAGGCGCCTGATCCTTTGCATCGCTATGTTCAATGATAACCACAACACCCTTTCCCATCGTTACCCATATTCTCCCTTGCTTATCTTCGGTGATAAAAGAAACATGTTCAATGAGCACATTATCTTTTGGAATGTTTTTAAAATGCTGAAAGGCTTGTTTCGCGATTAAACAGTTCGAGACCCTGTGATGTAGTACCCACCCATAATCTTCCTTTTGAATCTTCAAATACCGTTTCAATATAATTATCAGCGATAGAATTTGGGTCGGAAGGATCATGGCGGTACACTACAAAATGGTAGCCGTCGTACCTGTTCAATCCACCCTTGGTTGCAAACCACAAAAATCCATAGCGATCCTGCATAATCCAGGTCACCATCCCCTGCGACAGGCCATCATTGATAGTGATTGTTTCAAACAGCAATTTTTTTGAATCTGCCTTTTGAGTATATGCGTGCAGGAAATCGAAAAACAGTAAAGCAATAAAAATGGATTTGATGCATTTTTTTTGAGCGCCTGCAGCATGATGAGAGGAAATTTGCAGTAAGAGATAAATAAAGGTATATAATTAAAAGAAGATTCTTAGGATCTCTGGTAGGTATCAGCACTACCTAATTTCCCTATTGTGATGGTCTCTTAAGCAAATATTTCACTAAGATTAGGGATTGACTTGCCTGTTTTATCTTATCACTTTTGCATTAACCAAAACGAATTCCATGAAACGCTTTTATTTTTTACTTCTGTGTTTATTACTAAGCTGAATAGCTTCTCTTGCTTTTGTACCTCAACAGAACATTTCAAAAGATGGCCCACCACAAAATGACTCCTTAAAAGCGGGCAATTATGTAATTAAAATTATACCTGTTGTAAATGGATATGGATATGACATTTATAACAATAATAAACTTTTTATTCACCAACCCACTGTCCCAGCAATGCCCGGCAACAGCGGGTTTACAACAAGAACCATCGCTGTTGATGAATTGAAACAATTGGGCGTAATACCAAAATAATAATAGTCAATACAAACTTCATTTAATCAAGCAATAAAATAATAATATATGAAAAAGAGTTTACTTCTAATAGCTGCTGTAATACTTACGGCACATTTGGATGCTCAGAATAGTTTGCTGGATAGTTTAATCATCAGAGCATCACAAACATCAAGCTGCCCCGGCTCTGCAGTTACACTATCTGCAAATGCTTACCTGAACAATAAAAATTTATACTATTCAAAAACCTATTACATCTCTCAAAGCGATCTCATTGGTTTTGACGCGTCATGCCAAAGCGTAAGATATGGCTATAATTACAATCCCATGGGCTTTAGCTGGACGGACGCAGGAACCGGCAAGTAACCGATGTTAAAATAGAATTTGCGATAGGGTTTGAAGGCTGTTGCGGATCCTCAAATCATAATACCTCATTAAACAATCATGCGGAGCCTTCTTTCTTCCCTTCATTTTATTGGGGCTCGTGTGATGCCCCATCTTTTAACCCCACAATCACCATAAATGCAAATAAGGCAGACTACAATTTGGGCAGCACCAATACTTTCTTAATTCAAAGTTTCCCACAGTATCCTTTTGGTTTACGTACCTGGCAAACATTGAATGGCTACTTTGCCCGTGTAACAGTTACGTACAAAGAAGATCCAAACGATGATATTTCTTATCTGTGGTCACCGGGCGGAAGCACTTCTACTTTGCTTTATGTAAATCCTTCTGTAAATACTGCGTACACGCTTACTGCTATTTACCAGGGCGTTGCAACCAGTACAACTTACAATGTGGTGGTGAATCCAGTTCCGACGATTACAGCAAATGGAAGTACAACAATTTGCCCCGGTTCTTCTGTTACACTTACAGCAAGCAACGGCGGCTCTTATTTATGGAATACTGGAGCCACTACACAAAGCATCTCTGTATCAACACCGGGAAATTATTCGGTTACTGTTGACAACTGTTCTTCATCTACTCCTATAACCGTTAGCTATAAACCGGCTCCTGTAATTACGCCAAGCAGTTATACCACTTTCTGCCCGGGGCAATCCATTACATTATCTGCAACAGCAGGCAGTAGTTATCTATGGTCAACCGGCGAAACAACCCAAAGTATTACGGTTTCTTCTGCTGGTAATTATTCAGTTAGTGTTACTGATGCAGACCGATGCACGCAAATGGAACAGGTAAACAGCAGAGAAATCAACAAATATATGCCTCTAAATGGTCAGGAACATTTGTAGCTAGTTATACGTTATCCAGGAGAATTACTATTGACCTAACTGGAAAATGGAACGGACCAATGAGATTACCGATATTACCAAATGACTATCGCCCCGAATATTCGCCCTGGTTTTGCATAGCTAATTTGCAGCTTACCAAAAAATTCGGCAGTGGTTGGGAAATATATGGAGGTGTAAAAAACCTGTTCAACTTCGTTCCCAAAGATCCTATTATGCGCCCGTTCGATCCCTTTGATAAAAATGTGAATGACCCTGTAAATAATCTCTATGGTTACACCTTCGACCCGAGCTATAATTATGCTTCATTGGAAGGAATAAGAGCCTTTCTTGGAATAAGAAATAATTTATTTAAAAGATGAAAA